>LFFM01002975.1_pt1 | contig 10870 bp, 10 predicted proteins | sample 643131 | NCBI WGS metagenome assembly LFFM01 (sample SAMN03777445, study PRJNA286221) | soda lake metagenome | biome: soda lake; feature: Kulunda steppe; material: water; isolation source: sample Tc-Br brine of Tanatar trona crystallizer | place: Russia: Kulunda steppe | collected 2011-07
GGGCGCTCGCCGCTGCTCGACGTCCCGTTCGAGGCGGTCGATCCGGTCGACTACGAGGTGTCGGGCGTGACGCTGCTGTCGGGCGTGAACTCCGGAGGGAAGACGTCGACGCTCGACCTCGTCGCGCTCGTCGTCGTCCTCGCGCACATGGGGATGCCGGTGCCGGCCGCGGAGGCCGAGCTCGAGCGGTTCACCGAGATCCACTACTACGCGAAGTCACAGGGGACGCTCGACGCGGGCGCGTTCGAGGCGACGCTGCGGGACTTCGGCGACCTCGTCGAGGGCGCGGCGGGGCGGCTCGTCCTCGTCGACGAGCTGGAGTCGATCACCGAACCCGGCGCGTCCGCGAAGATCATCGCCGGCATCCTCGAGGCGCTCGACGGCCAGGACGCCACCGCCGTCTTCGTCTCGCATCTCGCCCGGGAGATACGCGAGGCGGCCGCCGCCGACGTCGCCGTCGACGGGATCGAGGCGGTCGGGCTCGTCGACGGCGAGCTCCGGGTGAACCGGTCCCCGAAGAAGAACCACCTGGCGCGGTCGACGCCGGAGCTCATCGTCGAGAAGCTGGCCGACGACCGCGGCGGCGACTTCTACGCGCGCCTCCTGGAGAAGTTCTGAGGCGGCTCGGAGCGAGGTCCGGAGGCGGCTCGGAGCGAGGTCCGGAGGCGGCTCGGAGCGAGGTCGACCGACCCGTTCAGATCGTCAACAGCGCGTTGACGAGCGTCCGGGTCGCGATGGCGGTGAGCGCGCCGAGCCACGTGAGCAGCACGAAGTGAATGTAGCCGTTCGCGGGGTTGCCGCCGTCGATCGTCCGGATCATCTGCGAGGAGAGCGCGGCGTTGAAGATGACGACGGTGAGAAGCAGGTACTCGATGAGCGGGATGTCGTACGCGCCGGCGTAGATGATCTGGCCGATGTCCATCCGCTCCATCTCGAAGTCCGCCGAGAGGTCGGCGAGGATCGAGACGATCTCCAACCCGATGAAGAAGGCGAACGTCGCCGCCACGGTGATCCCGTAGATGAGTCCGACGAACGTGACGGCGGCCTGCCGGCGCTGTTCGCGGAGCTGGTTCGCGGCGTTCATGTTCCGCGAGACGAGCTCGCCGAGCTGCTTCGGCTCGCCGCCCATCCGCCGTCCGACGAGGTACATCTCGGAGAACTTCTGGATGAGGTACGAGCGGGTGTCACGCGAGAACGCGCGCCAGGCCCCCTCCGTGCTGATCCGCATGTTGAGCCGGCGGTAGAGGCGTTCGATCGCGGGCGAGAGCGCCCCGAAGTCCTTGTCCCGGAGCGTCGTCAACACGTCCGTCGTCGTCGACTGTTTCGCGCTCTCGGTCGCCCCGAGCGCGCGGATGAAGGAGGGGAACTCGGCGTCGCGAGCCGTGATCGCCTCCTCTTCCGCCCGGAGGATCACCCCCGTGATCGCCATCGGCGTGATCGGGACGGCGAGATACAGCGGGAGCCGCACGTCGTCGATGAACCACAACAGCCCGGGGAGGCCGGGGCCGTACCCGAACATCCCCGCGGCCGTGACCCCGATGAGCCCGAACGTGAGCGCGCCGCCGACGCCGAGCGACGCCCACAGCTTCAGGTCGCCCGGGGACCGCTCCTCGGGGTGGTACCAGATCGGGTCGTACGGCGACATCGCGCGGATGGCGACGTAAAACCCCATCTGCACGAAGACGAAGAGGACGATGACGGCGGCGACGGTGGCGGTCGGATCGTTGCCGGTGAGGATCGGGAGGACGATGGCGAACACCAGCGCGAACGTCACCGAGAGGATCATCGACATGTAGAGGTCCTTCATCACCTCCAGGTTCGACAGCGAGGACTCGTACAGCGTCTCGTACTGCGTCAACATCACGTCCTGTTCCGAAAAGAGGAACGTCTCCAGCGACTGGCCCGCCCCGAGCGTGTAGCCGAGCCGGTCGAAGAAGTCGCCCATGGCGGCGGAGGGGACCTCCTTCGCGCGGCGGCGACAGGCCTCGTCGAGGCTCTGGTTCCACGTGTCGACGAGGTGGACGACCCGGCCGATCTCCTCGGCGGCGACGCCGTACTCTTCCTCGGCGGCGAGCGTCCGGAACACCTCCATGCGGTCGATGTTCGTCGTCGACAGCACGGTCATGTGCGTCATCACGAGGTGGAGCTGGTTGTCGATGTGGTTCTCCTGACTGCTGAGATAGATCTTCGGGTAGACGACCGCCGCGACCAGCGCGAGCGCGCCGAACATCGGGACCGGAACGCGGGCGGCCAGCGGGAGCGGGAGCAGGAACAGACCGACGACGCTCGCGAGGAACACCCCGAGGGCCGGCAGCAACACGTAGCCGAGGTACTGGCGCTTGGAGACGTCGAGCTTCTCGTACGACTCGAGCACTTCGCCCGTCAGCCGGACCGCGGTCGCGAACCCGTCGCCCGCGCGTTTCACCGACATCGAGTCACCCGATCTTCCGGTGCATGTCGAACGGGAGCCCCTCGACGCCGTCGCGCTGGAACGCGTCGATCGCGTCGTTCACCTCGTGGTAGCCCAGGATCCCCTCCTGGATCATCCGCTCTATCAGGTCCGCACGGAACTGCAGGTCGTCGTAGATGTCGCGGGTGTCCGCGTAGCCGAGCAGGGTCGCGATCTGCTCTTCGAGCACGTAGGAGTTGTTCATCCCTTGGAAGACGATCTCGTCCTCGACCGGGTCCCAGCTGAACGCCTCGCGGGTGACGACCCCGCCCATCTCCTTCGAGTAGCCCTCGATCTCCTGTACGCTCGTCACGCGACGGAGCACGTCGTCGCCCTGTTTCACCCGGTTCTGGAACAGCGCCACGTCGGCGTTGTCCATGAACGTCTCGGGGACGTTGATCGGCTCGGAAGTGAACCGCTGGATCATCGAGACGATGTCTGACGCGTGAAACGTCAACATGACCGGGTGGCCCGTCTGGGCCGCCTGGAACGCCATGCGCCCCTCCGCGCCGCGGACCTCCCCCACGATGATGTAGTCGGGACGCGAGCGCAGCGCGGCCGCGACCAGGTCGAACATGTCGACGTCCGAGGAGCCCTCGTCGCCGCCCTCGCGGGTCAACAGCTGCTGCCACGTGTTGTGCGGGGGGATGACCTCCGCCGTGTCCTCGGCGGTGTATATCTTCGAGTCCTGCGGGATGTACGAGAGGATCGCGTTCAGCGTCGTCGTCTTCCCGGACGCCGTCTCCCCGACGACGAAGACGGTCTGTTCGTTCTCCAAACAGAGCCAGAGGTACGCCGACAGCTGCGGCGAGAGCGTCCCCCAGTCGGTGATCTGGTTGATCGACAGCGGCTGCTCCTGGCCCTGCCGGATCGTCAGCGAGGAGCCCTTCAGCGAGACGTCGTCGGAGTAGATGATGTTGATACGCGACCCGTCCGGCAGCGTGGAGTCGACGATGGGGTCGGAGTCGGACAGCGGATCGCCGATCCGCTCGCCCATGTTCCGCAGCCAGCTGTCGAACCGTTTCCGGTCTCCGAAGTCGACGGTCGTCTCCAACATCCCGAACGTGCCGTGGTCGACGTGACACTCGTGGGGACCGATGACGTGGATGTCCTCGTTGGCGGGGTCACGCATCACGGGCTCGAGCGGGCCGAGCCCGACGATGTCGCGGTTGAGCCGGTACCGGATGTCCTCGTACGTTTCCTCGGTCACCGACAGCGTCCCCCAGTTGCGCAGCCGTTCGAGCAGTCGTCGCCACCCCTCGCGGTTGCCTCGGACGTGGGTGACGTCCTCCAACAGCTGCTCGATGAGGTCGTCGTACTCCGACTCGGAGTCCGGCGCGTCGTGCTGACCGCTCGCGGTGAGCAGCTTGGATTTCACCTGCTCGAGGATCGCCGCCTGCGGCCCGGACATCTTCGGCTCGATGGCGTAGTACTTCGTCTCCTGGCCGAGGTCGCCGTACACGTGACAGTAGATCGGCCCGCCGACCGGGTAGAGGACGTTCGGACGGTGCGACTCGTACTCGCCTTTCGGCTCGTCGATGAACAGCGGGAACTCCCCCGTGATCTGTTTGAACTCCCGGAGGTGTTCCCGTAGGTGTGGCCGCCGCATGGCGGCCTTTCGAAGCTCGTCCGAGGGTTTCGCGGTCCCGTGTTCGGTCATTCCTGCTCGTGTCGTCGTCCGCGTCCGTGTGGTCGTCCGTGTCGATACCGCGCCGTGACCGGTGGCCCGACCCGCGTCGCGTTACGCGACACTGCGGCTCTCGATCACGATCCCGGTCCCCGAACGGACCGAGAAGCCGATCGTGTCGCCGACCTGTTCGCCCATGCCGGCGAACCGTTTGACGTTGATCTGCCGCCGGATGTCGCTGCCGACCTCGACCATCTCGAGCTCGATGAACACGTCGGCGATCGAGCGGAACGGGCCGATGGCGTCGTCGTCGACTGCGGACGGGTCGACCGTAAGCACGACGATCTTTCCCTGCGAGATTATCTCGCGGAAAAAGGAGATGATCTCGAGGGCCGCCTGCCGCTCCTCGTTCTTCCGGATCAGCGCCTCGAACGTCGGGTCGTTCCGGAAGATGGCGTCGAACGTGTCGAGGAAGACGACGTCCGACTTCCACATCGCCTCCGCGTTCATCAGCCGCTTGAGCAGCTCCTTGCGCTCGCCGTCGGTGTCGGAGAACGCCCCGCCGGAGTCGAAGTCGGCGTGCAAGAAGAGCAGCTCCTCGCGCAACAGCGGCTTCACCACGTCGTACTCCAACGAGTGCATCTGGTCGATGAATCCGCGGACCGTCAGCTCCGTCGACATCAGCGTCACCGACGCGCCCTCTTCGACCAGCCCGTACGAGAAGCGCTGTGACAGCGCGCTCTTGCCCGCGCCATAGTCGCCCTCGATGAGGACGATGCTGCCGCGCGGGATGCCGCCGCCGAGCTCCTTGTTCAATCGGTCGCGGTCGCCCAAGCCCAGCGACAGCAGGTTGTCGCTCCGGGGCACGGTTAGCTCCCCCCCTCGACGCGGAACTGGAACAGCTCCTCGTCGCCGTTGACCGTGATGTACACCCGGTGGTCGGTGCCCTCGTCGAGCGGCTCGCCGTCGTTCACCGCGTCGACGTCGATCGTCAACTCGAGCACGTCGCCGCGGGCCCACGCCGCCCCCGTCCCCGCGGAGACGAGCTCGCCGTCCGTCGCGTCGCCGACGACGTACTGGCCGTCGAAGACGACGTCGAGCCCGGAGCCGTCCGGCGCGAGCCGTTGGGTGCCCGTGTTCTTCACCAGGAGCGTGACCTCGTTGGCGTCGGCGTCCGGGTCGTGCTCGTAGACCCCGGCGCTGGCGTCGGAGATGACCGTCACGTCCGTCCGGAGCTGTTCGGTCGCGTCGAGGCTGCCGTCGTTGACCGCGGAGCTCACCCGGTCGACGCCGGTCGTGACCGTGCCGACGACGCCGGCGGCGATCACGAGGCTCGCGACGAACAGGACGAGGTGAGAGACGGGGACGCTCGCCATCTCAGGCCTCCTCCTCCGCGTCCGTCACGGTGGCCGCGTCGCGAACGCCCGGCTCGGTGACGACCCCGACGCGGTCGGCGTCGGCCACCGCGCCGTCGACGTCGTCGTCGACGAGCGTCACCGTCAGCGTCTCCCCGGCCAGCCAGAGGTCGGTGTCGCCGTCGGGGTCGTCGCCCTCGGCGTCGCCGACGACCGTCGTGTCGACGGCCGCGAGGTCGACGTACCCGTTGTCGACGACGAGCGTCGTGTCGCTCACGACGAGGCCGGTCGCGCCGTCGTTGACGACGGCGACGACGACCTCGTCCTCGGTCGCCCCGTCGCCGGGGTCCGGGTCCTCGTGGTACGCCGCGTCGTCGATCGCGATCGCGGTGTTCTGCCGGTCGAGCGCGCGGTCGTGGACGTCCCGCTCGGCGGCGGTGACGCGCTCGAACCCGTTCCCGGCGACCGGGTAGAACGTGGTGAACGCGAAGAACAGCCCCGCGACGATGATGGCCGTGGAGGCGGAGACGCTAACGCCCATCTCCCCACCCTCCGTCGGCCGGATCGGCGCGGTCCGAGCGCGGATCCGGGTCGTTCATCGGGCGGGGTGACGTCCCGTTCCCCTCGTGGCGGACCGCGCCGTCGCCGCCGTTCGAGGCACGTGTACCGCGGCCGTCGCGGTCGCGCGGCGCGGGCTCGGGGGGTTCGGGACCGGGCGGCGTCCCGCCGACGAGCGACCCGCCGGCGAGGACGTCCCAGCGGTCGAGGAGCACGGTGTGTGCGCTCGTCCCGTTCAGCTGGGTGATGTATCGGAGGCTCCGCGTGTGGTGCTCCCGGACTAGTCGGTCGGTGCCCGGCCGATCGACGAGGTTCCGATCGATCGTCCCGAAGCCGGAGAGGAAGTCACGGAGCCGCGCGGCGGCGTCGCCGCCGACCCACTCGATCCGCTCGTAGTAGTTGATGGCTCGGACGGCGTCGGTGACGTCGCTCTCGGACACGAGGAACTCGAGCCACTCCATCACGAGCAGGTCGCCGACGTAGTCGCCGGGCAACGTCGTCAGGTACGGTTTTCCGCGGTCTCCCGACAGCTCGTCCTCGCGGACGTACTCGAAGCCGCCGCCGTTCGACTCGGCCGGATCGCCGCCCGGCCCCGTCGCGACGCCCCGATCGGCGCTCGTGGCCGCCGGGTCCGGCTCGTCGCCGGGGGCGGCCCCGTCGAGCGGCTCCGGGTCGTCGTCGAACGGGTCCCCGTCCGCGGGGTCGTCCGCGGCCGTGTCACCGCCGTCGTCGGCCCAGTCGGCCTCCCCGGCGTCGTACTCCTCTTTGAGTTCGCTGAAGCTCATTCCGTCGTCGTTCATGTCGTTTCCGTCGTCCGCCGGTTCGGTTTCGGACGCGGCGTCGGCGGCGTCGCCGGCGTCCAGTTCGTCGTCCGATTCCCCGCCCTGCCCGTCGTCGAGGCCGTCGCCGAGATCCTCGTCGAGATCCCCGAAGTCGTCGTCGGCGCCGGGCTCGACCAGCTCCTCGTCGAAGAAGCCGTCGGCGTCAGCGCTGGCGACGTCGTCGTCGAGTTCGGGCTCCTCCTCCTCCGCCTCGTCGTCGTCGAAGAGGCCGAACGACTCGCCGCCGCCCATCTCGTCGAAGCCGCTCGACTCGTCGACGAACGGGTTGATCCCCCGCGTGACCATCTCGTAGATGTCGAGCAGGTTGCGCACGTCCTCCTCGATCCCCTCGACCGTTCCCGATATCTCCTCGTTCTCCGAGCGGACGGTCGACACCGTCGAGGAGAGCGACGCCACCTCGGCTTCGAGGTCGTCGATCCGTTTCTCCAGCTCGTCGGTATCGGCACCGCCGCCGCCGTCCTCCTCCTCGAAGGCGTCGTCCCACTCGTCCATCCCGTCGAAGTCGTCGAATCCCCCGTCGCCGGAGCCGCCGCCACCCCCGCCGAAGGGATCGTCACCGCCCATCCCTCCGTCGCCGCCCATGCCGCCGGCGTCGTTCGTGTCGTCGGAATCGCCGTCGAGGAATCGATCGAGGACGCTCGCGCCGACGAGCCCCAGCGTCGCGACTGCCCACACGGCCGTCGAGGCACCCCACACCGGTAGTTCGAGGCCCATTGTCGGTGTGAACCCACAGCTCCCACTTCAAGCCACCCCTCAAACTATCACTCGTGAGAACGGATCGACGGGCGAAAACCGAACGACTGCGGGGCGGTCGTTACAGCACGCGCTCGAACCCGTCCGCGGCCCGAACGGCGACGTCGCCGTCGCCGCGAACCCTGACGGTGCGTCCGACCTCGCCGCCGACGTCCGTGGCGACGACCGGGACCCCCGCCGCGGACAGCGTCTCCTCCGCCCGCTCGACGTTCCGGGGACCGACGGCGTCGGTCAGGTCGAGCATCTCCGCCCCGCCGACGAGGCGGGCCTCCAACCGGTCGATCGACGCGCCGGCCTCGCGGAGCTCGTCGAGGAGCGTTTGGACGCCGCTGTCGACGTACTTCGCCGGCCGGGGTGCGTCGAGGTCGCTCCGTCGCGCGGTCGGTAGCATGGCGTGTACGAGGCCGTTGGTCCCCTCAGCGGGGTCGGAGAGCGCCACGGCGACGCACGACCCGAGCCCGCTCGTCGTCAGCGTCGCCCCGTCCGTGACGACGGCGAGGTCGCCGACGCCGACCTTCACGCGTCGCTGCGTGCCGGGGGAATCCGGTTCGTCCGACGGGACGGGACGGGTCACGCCCCCGAGAGCCGTTCGAGCGCCGCGGCCAACTCGCGCTCGTCGGGGAGCGCGTACACGTGACAGCCGGCCTGCACGCCCTCCGTCTCGATGGCGGCGTCGATGACGAAGCCGTAGTCCTGCCGCTCGCTCAGCTGGGCGACGAGCGGGCTGACCGTCGACGCGCCGATGTCGTGGACGAACTCGGGCGGCGAGTGCGAGATCGCGGTGTCGAGCACGTTCGCCCAGCCGTCGATGAACCCGCTCGTCATCACGTTGCCGAGCTCGCAGAGCGCGGTTCGGGCCGTCTCGCCGAGCGGCTCGGCGGGCTCCGTCGGCAGCATCGCCGCCGCGACGTTCGCCGCCGCCGCCTCCGGAAAGAGGATCGCGAGGTAGCCGCTCGGGCTCCCCTGCAGCTCGAAGACGGTCCCCGCGTGCGGCTCCGTCCCGACCGTCGCGGGGACGTCGGCCAGCGGGACGAACCGCAGCCGGCTCACGTCGACGCTCGTCTCGAGGCCCGTCATCATCGCGACGTTGTCGGCGGCGTTCGCGGAGCCGCGCTTCGCCAGCGACGCGAACGTCGACAGCGAGTCGTACGGGACGGCCGTCCCCCCCGTGGCGTCGCCCGCATGGCCGCCCGCGTGACCACCGCCCGCATGGCCGCCGTCCGCCGCACCGTCGCCGGCCGTGCCGTGCGGGGTCGTCTCGGACGTCCCGGCAGTCGTCCCGGCCGCCCCGGCCGCCGTCCCGGCCGCCGTCCGCCCGACGATGAGGTCGCGGAAGCGGTCCGAGTCGGGCAGCATGTAGATCGCGAAATCGAGGTCGGCGTGCGACGCGTCGAGCCGGCTCTCGAAGAGGAAGACGCCGTCGCCCGAGCGCGCGCCGTCGGGCAGGATCGCCGCCCCGTCCGCCTCGACGTATCGCGGCGGGGTCATGTCGATCGCCCGGCCGAGGTAGTTCGCCCAGCCGTCGAGGAACCCACCGAGGGCGATGTTGCCGACCTCCGTCATCGCGCTTCGCTCCATCGACTCGCCGCCGGGTAACAGCGAGCGCAGCGAGTCGGCGGTGACGGGGTCGAACGCGAGGACGGCCTCCCCCTCGAGCCCGCCGCGGAGCCCGACGCTGACGCCGACCGACTCCCGACCGGCGAACGCCTCCGCGAGGTCCGTGCCGGACGCGACGCTCGTCCCCGTCACCTCGACGGCGAGGTCGGTGCCCGTGAGCTCGGCGAGCGCGTCGGCCGCCCTGCCGGCCCCGCGTTCGGCCAACCGGTTACACGCGCCGAGGGCCCGCACGTCGACGCGCATCAGACGGCCGACCCGATGGCGTCGAGCACGTTCGGCTTCTGGAACGGCTTCGTGATGTACCCCTCGGCCCCGGCCCTGATGGCCTCCTTCATCTTCTCCTCCTGCCCGACGCTGGTGCACATGATCACCGTCGCGTCGGGGTCCGATTCCGTGATCTCCGTCGTCGCCTCGATCCCGTCGCGGATCGGCATGACGATGTCCATCATCACGAGGTCCGGACCGTGCTCGCCGTACATGTTCACGGCCTCGACGCCGTTTTCGGCCTCGCCGACGATCTCGAACTCGCCCTCGAGGATCTCCCGGAGCAGGTTCCGCATGAACTCCGAGTCGTCCGCGATGAGCACTCGTGTAGCCATATACGGAGGATCGGAGCGAGCGCCCACTTAACCGCTCGCCCGCGGTTCTCAGCGGTGAGAACGACGCCCCTCGCCCGAGATCAGTCCAGCGACTCGACGAGTTCGACGACGTAGCCGTCCGGGTCCTCGATGAAGGAGACGCGGGCGTTCGCCGGCTCGACGACGAGGGGCCCGTCGACGACCGTACAGCCGGTCTCCGCGACCATCCGCTCGGTCGTCGCGACGGCGTCGTCGACGGAGACCGCGAGGTGGTCGATCGTCGACCGGTCGGGGGCCGGGGCGTCCGCCTCCGGGTCGTATCGGAGCTGTATCTCGCCGTGCTCGCCGCCGACGTACACGTTCTCGACGCCGCCGAGCGTGAACGACCAGGCCTCGTCGAGCCCGAGCGCGTCGACGTAGAACTCCCGTGCGACCTCGAGGTCGGACACCCGGATCGCGGTGTGGATGACGTCCATACGCCCCCGTCGACGGCGGGGGGTTTGAAGGTGGCCCCGGCGTGGCGGGGGGTGGTGGCTCCGTCGAACCCCGGGTTTCAGGGACGCCAACCGACGAAACGGCCGGTCGCTGACGGGTGCGAATCGGGCGATCCGTCACGGGCTGGGTTCATAACTGGTCGCGGGAGAGGGCGACGCGGTTTATGGGATGAACAGGCGCAAAACCTCGCGCTTTAGCGCGGGGATACGCGCCGTCACTGGATGACACAAACCACCGACAGTAGCAGTGCTGGATATTCCACGCTAACCACAACTATTAAGAAAACAGCGTTTATAACCGGTTATGAAGCCAGAAATGAGTCGAATCATCCGAACCTTCGAGGCCACCATAACGAATCAGCGACAGGTTCGTGACGGCCTCAACCAACTCGGATGGGCCGCCTCAAAACTCTGGAACGTCGGTCGCTACTACGCACAAGAACAGTGGGATGAAACAGGCGAGATTCCCAATGACGGGGAACTCAAAGCCGAACTCAAAAGTCACGAACGCTACACGGACTTACATTCTCAATCCAGTCAGCGCGTTCTCGAAGAACTCGCTGAAGCGTTCAACGGCTGGTTCGGCAAGCGTCGGAA
>LFFM01002977.1_pt1 | contig 10867 bp, 11 predicted proteins | sample 643131 | NCBI WGS metagenome assembly LFFM01 (sample SAMN03777445, study PRJNA286221) | soda lake metagenome | biome: soda lake; feature: Kulunda steppe; material: water; isolation source: sample Tc-Br brine of Tanatar trona crystallizer | place: Russia: Kulunda steppe | collected 2011-07
CTAACATATACAGGGAACTCTTCAACTGTTTCAGCACCAATTTGTTGATCGGTACTGTTAATTCTTAACGTATCTTCAGCATAACCATTTACTTCATCCGCATCTACCTGAATCTGAAGCCTCTTTGACTCTCCAGAGTCCAAAGTATATGTATTTCCATCATAATCTGCGAAATCTGCTGTCACTTCACCATCGAGAGCAGAGACTTCACTTGAAATATTTTTTTCTGAAGGATGGGTATTAACAACTTCAATTAATAATGAAGCTCTAGATGATTCAGTAACTATCAAAGAGCTATACCTGTAATCTATATTCTTCTGTAAACGGAAGCTATCAGAAATAACTCTTGTAAACGTCCAAGAGCTAATTTGATAGTCATAATGGTCTGAGACATTAACACCCCATTCCTGATCCCCTAAATCAAGATCCTCCCAAGTATATGATATTGGTTCGCCTAGTTCAATATCAGTGTAACTTTCTAATTCGCTGTTAGAATCCATATCCATAAACGTAATATTAACAGGATCATCCTCAGCATCAACCACAGACACATTAAGTTCCGCGTCTTCTCCTAAAACTAGGCCTCCGTCAACAGGATTCAAAGGATCTGTACCAGGATTAGGAGGATTATTAGGGATTTTATGCATTTCAGATAAACTTCCTTTTCCGCCATGATGATCTATAGCTTCAACAATAACATTGATATCTTCCAAGACATTAAAATCAAAACCACCATCACAGTTACCGCTTTCGCAATTCTCAGGCTCTATCTCGCTGAAGAAGCATTCAGCATCATCTCCGCCCTGATAAGTGAATTCTGCATCCAATTCAGGATCAGAGTCAGACTCATAGATATTTTGACCGCCAGAATCTTCTCCTTCCAAAATAATATTACATGCCTCATTAGCAGGTTCGTGAACCCCATCATCAGGGAAATTTAGATCAGCTAAGATATTGAAAGCGTGTTTGTCATCATGATTAATGAAATCGATACTCTGAACGACAGGATCATTGTTGGGAAACTGGTAGCTTCCTACCCAATTATCTTCAATGCCTTCACTTGACTCAATCTCTACCTCAATATCCAATGTTACAAGCTCGTCATTATTGTCGTGACTATCCTCCCAGCTTTGAGTGTCATCGTATTCTACCCTGTTAGAACTCTCGAAAACACATTCTCCTCCATTGATATTTCCCGAATAACTACTTGTTTGACCGCCGCTCTCTGCCGTCATAATACATTCTTCTGTGTCAAAATCCCCTTCATCAAAATCTATTACTACATCAAATGCATGCTCCTGAGAAGAATCTTGGAAACTGACATCAGTAATTTCGGACTTATCATAAGGAAACTCATGAGTTCTAATCAATACATCAGTACCTCCATAACTATCTTCAACATAAGCTTCAATTCTAACCTCCTCACCAGGCTCCCAGTTTGGATTATCATTGTTCTCCAGCAAAAAATCACAAGAATCTCCAGTGGGATTTGAGTCAGTATAAGTCTCCGTACCTCCATTATCTAGGCCTGTAACAGTTAATTCACAATACGCTAATTCATTATCTGACGCTGCACCATCATCATCGTCAATATTAACATCAAAATCGACATCCATAGTAGTGGGAGTAGTACTATCATCTTTACTCACTACTAAAGGGGTTTGAATATCAGGATCTGCAGGATCAGTCAGTAATTCAATTTCTACTAATCCATGATTTGAATTTACGCCTGACAACTCTGAAGTAGCTGAACCATCATTATATGATCCGCCTCCACCTGCAGCATGACTACCGCCACTATCAACCGATGCACCACCGCCAGAATAACCTCCACCGCCGCCTAGTCGACTCCAGCTCGAACGACTACTAACTTCACCTCCTCCACCGTAACCACCATCAGCATATTCATCTCCGCCTAAACCGCCATTTAGATAGGCCTCGGCATTATTAGATCCATCCCCTGAATAACCCGCTGCACCATAGTATCCTGCTGTATTATCATGACTTCCACAAGTACCTGAACCTCCTTCACCTCCTGAACCACCACTGCAACCCCCATCGGATCCATCACCAGCTCCTCCAGAAGTAGAAGTTAATCCTGCTGCATCATCTTGATTAGAGCTACCTTCAACACCTCCACCGCCTCCCGCTACAATGATTAAATTACCATTATGCTCTATGAAAGATCCTCCACCCCCTGCAAAGTTATTAGAGCCATCATCTTCCCCCCTCTGTCCTACTAGTATATCTAGATAATCTCCCTCATCAAATTCAAACTCCCCCTGTATCATGGCTCCTAATCCTCCATCAGATCCTCCTCCCTGAGCACCGTAAGCCGTAACCTGGTAGTATCCACTCCTCGGCACATCCCACCTTTGTATTCCTGTGTCAATCACATTAACCTCATTATCACCAGAATAAAAACCATCACAATCCGATTGCGAAGGTCCACTTCGACCTTCACTCCCACAAGTATTAAACTCAAAGCTTTCAGCTGAAATAAACGGGAAAAGTACAATTAAAGCAATTATAAATAAAAAAACTCTAACACTATTGTAAGTCATTCAACCACCTCAAAATAATTAAAATCAGTTTCTGCAACTTTCGAACCATTGTATAAAATATTAGCCTTCCATTGGTACTCTATAGGAACTCTTAATTCTCTATTAATACTAATCTTAACTTCATCCATATTTCTTGATAAATCTAACCTCGATTGTCGGGCAATCTCACCTCCTTCATATTCAACACAACTTGTAGCGTCGTCAAAATCATATGAATCCCAACAATACGATCCGTTTTCATTCGCCGTTATTTCAATAATAAGTTCCGAACTCTCAACAGTTGTCACCTTTAAGTCTAGTTCTACCTCTTCACCCTGATTTATCTCAGGATAATTATAATCTCCTATAGGGCTCAATACTTCCAAAAAATAACCAGACTCATTAGCCTCTTCAAAACCCCTATCACTATTTCTATCTTGATGCCGAGATCCAAAAACTTCAAAAGTTTCAGAAATGTCAAGCTCCTCTTTCTCAAAATTCACAGTTTTGTCACCCGTGCTTTCAGGAACATAATTAATCTCTCCCTCTTCATTAGTAACTCCTAATTCTTGATCTCCAATCCTAACTGAGAAACCCTCTACAGAATTCGAATCATGCGTCAATCTTAAAATCAATTCTTCTCCTACGACAGGATGTCTATCAACCTGTATATTGAAATCACTTTCCTGTTGAGAAATAAAATCAAAATTGTAATGTATTAAAGCGGAGAGCGCTAAAACAACTATACACAACCACCCAAGAAGGAAAATATATAGACGGGTACTATCATTCATAAGACAATAATTAATTATGATATTCGAAATATAAAGTCTTAATAAGAGTGGAGATCATTTATTCTATTAAAATCTGAGGCCTAAAGTCCTTAGTATGAGGAATGATAAATTAACAATTACATCTGCACTACCTTATATCCATGGGGTACCGCATCTTGGAAATATTGTAGGAAGTCTTTTGCCTGCGGATATTTTCCATCGTTATCAGGATTTGAGAGGGAATGATAATATTTTTGTCTGCGGAAGCGATGTGCATGGAACACCTCTAGAGTTAGAGGCCTTAGAGCAGGGTATTCCAGTAGAAGATTTGAAGGAGAAGAATCATGAAAAGGTTAAGTCAGTCTTGAAGGACTTTGACATGGATTTCTCAATTTATTCGAATACTCACAGCGAATACAACGAAAAACAAACTCATGATATGTTTGTGGAGCTTTATTCAAATGGATATATTAAGGAGGAAACCCAGACTCTGCCTTACTCTGATGAAGATGGCAGGTTCTTACCTGATAGATATATTGAGGGAGAATGTCCTGAGTGTGGAGGCCTGGCTCGTGGAGACCAGTGCGATGAATGCGGGACGCTTCTGGAGCCTGAAGAATTGATTGAGCCTTATTCTACAATTTCTGGCAGCACCGATATCGAGTTCAGGGAAACTAAGCATTTATTTTTGGATCTGCCGCAGTTCAAGGAGGAGCTTTTGGAGTGGTTGGAGAATGCAGATTCTACGCCTATCCCTGATAACAAGGTGGAAGAGGTTAAGAACTCGATAGAGGATACTGAGGCTCGTTGCATCACCCGAGACATCAACTGGGGATTCGATATTCCGGTAGAAAAGGTGAACAATAGGATTGATGAAGAAGGCCTTGAAATGGAAAAATTAGATGCACAGGTTTACAGTGAGAAAGTCTTGTATGTCTGGTTTGACGCGCCCATAGGCTATATTGGATTTACTCGCGAATTATTTGCGGGTGGTGAAGAGTGGAAGGATTACTGGATGAATGACAAGTCAGATGTGTATTATTCGATTGGGAAAGACAATACTATTTTCCATACCGTGATCTGGCCTTCTATGTTGTTAGGCGCAAGCACTGAAGATGAAGAGTACAATCTCCCGCATTACGAATTCATTCAACAATTTTTACTTGCAGAGGACACTAAGTTCTCGAAAAGCCGGGGTAAAGGCCTTTCAACAGAAGATGCTTTGGATATGTACCCTTCAGACTACTGGAGATTTTACCTCGCGAAGAATCTGCCGCAGCAGCATGACTCAACCTTTTCCTGGGATGACTTCGAAAAAGAAATCAACAACGTGTTGAATGATACGGTTGGAAACTTTGTTAACCGTACATTAAGCTTGGCAGAGCAGTGGTTTGAAAATGAAGTACCTATAGCAGATCTAAATACAAAAGATAGAGAGGTTGAAAATGAAGCACTGAAAGTAGTCGATGAGTACATAGAGGCCTTTGAAAATCATAAGTTGAGAACTGGAGTAGAAAAAGCCACTGAAATGGCTAGAATCGGCGATCAGTACTTGAGTGAGGAAGAGCCCTGGAATAATGAAGAACGACGTGAGGAGACAATCCACGTTTCTTTACACTTGATCAGGGCTATCGCCGTCATGCTTTATCCATACACGCCAGAGGCCTCACAGAAGATTTCGGAGATGCTTAACACAGATATTCACACTGAAGAAGGTGCTGACGAGCTGGTGGAACCGCTTCTAGGCAACCTTGAATCAGGTCATGAACTTGGTGAAAAAGAGATCCTATTTGAGAAAATCGATGTGGAAGAAGACAAGCCTGAACAAGAAGATAAAAATGAGGAAGAGGAAGCCCAAGATATGGAAGGATTAGTAAGTTTCGACGAGTTCCAAGACATGGATCTCAGAGTCGGAGAAGTCCTAAAAGTCGAGGACCATCCTAACGCTGACAAACTCTACAAAGTCCAGCTGGACGTCGGAGACAAAGAACTGCAGACATGCGCAGGCCTAGTAAACCACTATGAAAAAGAAGAGTTAGAAGGCCGACAATTAATCGTCTTAGCTAACTTAGAACCTACAGAGCTTAGAGGAGAGAAAAGCGAGTGCATGATGCTTGCAGCAGAAGATGAAAAAGAAAATGTAGAACTTTTAGGCCTAGAAAAAAGGATAGAAAATGGGAGTGAAATACGGTAGGAATTTATTCAGCGTTGAGAGGTCTTGCAGCTTCTTCCACAGTCATTTCTCTTTCTAGGTCTTCTGATAGAATTCCTGCCGATAGAGATCCTCTTGATTCTCTGGCGCCATATACTTCTGCACCTTCACTTCTCAAATTTGCTTCTGCCTTCGCATGACCTTTCTCAAAGTCTACTCCATAGGCTTCACCATCTATCTTTACAACAGCATCGTAGTCAGAGATATTTTCTGATGAAGGATTTTCTTCGATTCTATCCGCTTGATCTCTCAAGACCTGATAAGTGCTTCTGTTTGATTCGAGCTTGTCTATTGTCATAGTTATATTTACTTATTAGTAACAACAATATTATAAACCTTTTGCTAAACTGGTATGTCCATCTTCAAATTGGCCTAGAAATTTTTCGATAATTTCTCTATCTCCTGTAGAAATAACTTTTTCCATAGTAAAACCCTTAGGATTAGACCCGCTCTGATCATAAGTTAAAGAAGGCTCAATTTCCAATTCAACACCTCTACCTGACAAAGAACTATGTGTATTTGATAGACATTCTCTAGCATAGCCTCCCGCCAACACCACCCTCCCATAATTCTCTGCAAGAAATTCGGCGTCATCTACATGTAACTTACCAGAACCTACTTCATTTAGTATATTATCATAACTAGAGGCATCCCCATAAGGACGCTCACACCGCCTAATCCCATCAAAAGGAACAACATAGGTATCGCCTTCAAACTGTTCAACATATCCTACAAAATCCTCTCCAACAATACCATGATCAAATTTTTCATGAGGATGAGTGACAACTAACGCCTTATCAACTACTACACCATCAGAAGACATAATAAATTCTTAAAATGAGATTAATTCCTCTAAGGCATCATCATCTGAATCTGGAGAATAGTTATCTTCCAGATATTCTAAGGCCTTTTCCGGGTTTTCAGCTACATCTTTTTCCAGTACTTCTGTACTTCCTAGCGACTCATCATTTCCGGTAAGCAGGAATCTGTCTCCGTACTCAACTAACCTTGCGTCAACATTTTCCGGAAGTGTGTTGTCTTCATATTTTACCGCAAATTTTTCATCATCTATCTCCACAATATCAAATCTGTCAAACTTGTAATCTTCGCCCATCTCTATCACTCTCAAGTATAGATACACATTTTTTTATGCTGGATTTTAGGCCTTCCGACCTCATCTCTGAGATCATCAAGGGCTTTTTCTGCGACATCTTCGTAAGTTTCAGTCGTCAAGTTCATAGTTGTTATTTAGTAGTAACAACTTAAATAGTTTATGGTGGAGAAGGCTTTGCACAATAAGGGCATCTATTCTTGTGCGAGAACTTGTTCTGCACAAATTTTGAAGTCTGGCTTAGACCCCTATGAGTTTCAGGAAATAAATTATAGATCTCCAAGTAAAATAAAGATAGAAGAAACTCAACAGAGATATAAAGTAGCTTATAAAAAAGAAGAATAGACTTCTCAACCAATTCAAGATCTAATCCTCAAGAACTAAATTAAATCTTGAAACATTAGCTTAAATATGAGCAAAGAAAAAGATAACTTCCTAGAACACACATACCACGACTCATACCTCAAGGGAGTGGAACGGAAAGATAACAAAACCACTTTGATAATCGATACAGATATTCACTGGTATCCTGGAAAGCCTTTCACCCTGCTCATCTTGGTTAATACAGATAATGTAACTCGTATTAAGGAGCTTGTAGGAGGAGCTAAGCACACCTCAATGAGCATAAAAGAAGCAGTTATCAAGAGATCAGATAAATCAGACAAGAACTTCAAGTTAGAGATTGATTTCCATTCAGGAACAGAACTAGAGGTTCACTGTTACAACTTCTGGACAGAAAGAGTGGAAGAATACAAAGACTATACTAACACGACATTCAAATAATATCTATATCTTCCAACATCAGCTTTCTGGCCGCCATCTTCCACTTAACTCCTTCCTCATGATACGGCTGCCTTTCTTCTACAGGCGGAACGTTCTCATGAGCAGTTACTACCTTTCCAATACCCGTATCCAGCTCGACCAATGGATAGCCGTAATTGCTCTTGGCATCCGGCCACTTATCCTCTACATCGTAAGCAGTCACTTCAGCTACTACTTTGCACGGAAACTTACCATCACTTAATGATTCTATACCTAGATCATCTGTAATTTCTTCCTTTCCTGCAAAAGTATCTGTAGTTACAGATCCCGGCATTACTACAACTGTGAGCTCTGTGTTCTCTCCGACAATATCATCTGAAACGTCTACTCTGTCTTCAATCCAGACTTTCTCACCGTTAGAGAGCCGGACTTTGATATTGTTATCTTCTACTTTGAGTATGTAAGCTTCGAGTCTTTTGTCTGGTCTGGCCCAGAAATCCTCTAGGTCGTCTATAGCTCCAGCACCTCTAGGCATATCACTGTTGTGGAAAACTTTCTCTTTTTCCTTATCAATTACTGCTGTATAATCTTTACGTCTGATTACTTTGATGCATCCACGACAACCATTCCTGATTTCATTAAAACCGTATCCTTGCCAGCCCTTTTCCTGAAGAAGTTCCCAAACTTTATTGAGCCATTCTGTAGTAGGGTTTGGTGTTTCTATGAAAAAGTAGCCGCCTTGATTCATAGAAAATTCGACTGCGACAGCCAGTCTTTTAGCTTCTTTACTACTGTCTACCTCTTCGAGACTCTTGTATTCGACAGGGACTTCGCTGTCAGTAATCTTGATATCTGGATCGCTCCAGACTGCGTAAACCTTGAAACTGTTGAAGTCTTCAGGGTACTCTGTATCAGGATCATCTCCATACTCTAACCTTTCGATTTTCATCCTAATCTCGCCTCCCAAAGCCTCTTCTTTCCGGAAACTCTGAAAGCTCTTCCCAATCCTCGAAAAAGTTCTTTACTTCTTCGATGAATTTCTTGTTTCCGTTGAAAGAGATGTCTCCTTCGTGGTCGAAAATTATCATCCAGTTCATGGGTTTAGGAATTATCATGAACTCTATCAGATCCTCGGCAACTTCTGGTATTTCTGAAGGACTTAATTTCACAGATCTGTTATCATATTTTTCCTCGAAATTTTTTTCATACTCTGCGTACTGTTCTCTTTCAAATGCGATGACATAAAGCTCCTCGAATTCAAAATCTTCGACAAAGTCAGAGGTTCTCCTTACACGATCTCTATACTCTTCTCTGTCATAGGGCCAGTAGAACGTAAGTCTATCAGGAAAATCGGCTCTAGCAGCACCCCAACTACCGTATCGGATGGAATATCTATTTTTAAGTTCTTCTTTCAGTTTCTCGTCTTTTTCTTCAGAAACAACGTCCATAGATTTACAATGAGTTCAAAATTTAATATTTCTTAATTGTAGAAGTCTTTTTAATTAATTTTTAGGAACATCCAGGATTTTCCATGAACGAAATGCTTTTCATGAACACCCCCGGTTACTAACCCTGCTATTTCAATTTTCAGGCCTCAGTTTTCTGTATGAAGCTTCATTTTCTTGGAACTGGAGGAGGCCGCTACACAACTGGAAAACAGTTAAGAGACACAGCAGGACTAATTTTAGAATCAGATGAAGCCTCTATCTTTATCGATCCAGGACCCGGAGCACTAGTAAAAGCCCAAGATTATGAAACTGAGAATCTTGAAGGCCTTATCGTAACTCATTCTCATTTAGATCATTACAGCGATGCAGAACCTATAATTGAATTAATCTCTGTAATCCATGAAAACCCATGTAACCTAATGGCGCCAGAATCCGTCTTAAACGGTTACGGAGACATACAGCAATCAGTCTCTAACTACCACCAAAACCAGTGTACTCGAATAGTAAATTTAACAGAAAAAGAAGAGACAGAACTCAGAGACGTTAAAATTGAGTCACAGGAAATGTTCCACAGCGAGCCCAAATGCAGAGGCCTCAAAATCTCAGATGGAGAAAAAGTCTTCGGCTTCTGGACTGATTCAGCTTACAGCGACGAGTTATTAGAATTTTATGAAGACTGCGATACGCTAGTTATCAACTGTAACAGGCCTAGAGAAGGAAATATCCGCGGCCACCTATCCCTGAGCAAAGTTCCGAAAATACTGGAAGATTCCAGTATTTCTACCGTGATAATCACACATTTCAGCGACAAGTTTCTAGAAGCAGATATGGAAGAAGAAAAGGCCTGGCTCAACGACCAAGTAAGTCAGAAAGTAGTTTTCGCAGAAGATGGAATGACTTATCCCGGAGATAGAAAGTTAAGCAGTTTTTAGATTTTCTGATTTACTTTTTCTAATTCTTGCTCAAACTGGCTTTTAACCTGATCTAGTTGTTCCGCCTCACTTTCATCCAGTTCAGGATTTGCAAGACGGTTTTCAATTTCTTCAATCCCTTGATTGAGTTCAGATCTGGTTTCTTCTAGCTGTTCTTGACTCATTTCATCAATAGAAGGCCTTTCTTCAGGAGCATCGCTTTCCATAGCGAAATTAGAGTTCACATTGTAGTCTATGCCATCAGCATTTACGCCAATCTCAGTTACTCTCTGTGCAGAGTTAATCACGTCTGTACTGTTCAACTGCTCTATTCCTGGACTATGTTCGTGACCTCCTGATACAAACTCTAGATCTTCTCCGTACTCCTTCACTGCTTCTCTCAAGACCATTGAACCATTAGGATTTTCTTTACCAAATGGCACAGAGTGATTAATTATTGCAGGATTATCAGCATCTTCAATTCTCGCAGAAAGAGAGTCTAAAGACTCTTCAAAGGCCTCAATTTCTTCCCGGTATTCTTCCTCAAGTTCTTCGACAGCCTCATCATATTTTTCATGACCTTCGACCTTGAATTCCTCTGGTATATCTCCAAGACCTATACTTCCTGGATCAACATTTTCGCTGCCAATATATCTGAAAATTCTGCCCAACAATGGAATACTTTCCAATTTTCCAAAACTGGTGCTTCTTTCATCTTCAAGATAGGAAGCAACTTCTCCTAGCTCCTCTTCGTCATAAAATTCATCGACTCCAGGACCATCAAATATTGCTTTATAGGCCTGCTCATCCAGTTCAGGGTTAAAATGATTACCCATAAAGATCAGATCAAGTTCATCTCCTACTTCACTGTATCTTGCATCAACTAGATTATCAAGATTCTCAACTAAGTTAGTATGAGGATCCTTTTCCTCATCATAATCCCATTCTTCACGATCTGCAAATTCCTCCTGTAAATACTCTTCTAGAGCTTCAATTTGTTCGTCATTAGGCCTACCGCCCATCTCAAACCCGTTTTTATCTCTCCCGGAAAGAAGGTCTGATAGCTCAGGATCGTTATTTCCTGAACCTGTATAAGCATTAGTATCA
>LFFM01002978.1_pt1 | contig 10866 bp, 9 predicted proteins | sample 643131 | NCBI WGS metagenome assembly LFFM01 (sample SAMN03777445, study PRJNA286221) | soda lake metagenome | biome: soda lake; feature: Kulunda steppe; material: water; isolation source: sample Tc-Br brine of Tanatar trona crystallizer | place: Russia: Kulunda steppe | collected 2011-07
AGAACACGTTTAGTTGAGCTTACGGCCTTCACCCTCGGGGTCAAGCCCCGAGGCACTCGGCCTGTTCCGCCTGTAGAGATCCAATGCCACTCTTTGGTGGCGAAATAAAATTCAAAATGCAACGTTTGGTGCCGAGGCAGATTTCGATGACCGCAGGTTTGATGCCGATTCGAATTTTGCTGATGCAACATTCCGTGGCAATACTACCTTCGAGGAGACTTCTTTCCAAGGTCCTGCACGATTCTTGCACGCTGAATTCACTGCAGAGAAGCCAGACGCCGAGACTTCATTTCAACAGGCCGAGTTCAACGAAACTGCCGATTTCGAGAGAGCGGAGTTCTTGGCCAACACCCGATTCGCTGAAGCAACTTTCCACGATGTTACGCTGTTTAAGAATGTCACATTCGATGCCAAACTAGATTTCGCGAAACCAGACCCAGAGGATGTCGACCGATGGGAGCCAGATGGGCAATCTCGTTTTTATCCGACTCTTCCTTGAGTCGGGCCTCACGCTCCTTGTGTTGGCTAGTGCCTCGGCGTAGCGAGCAACGTCCTGGAGTTCGTCGGACGAGTAACCGTTGAGCGTGTCGTCGATATCTGTCGGGAGACCTGCCGGCGGCGTTGGTGGTGTGTAAGACATCGACTGTCTCCCTGTATTGACCAACACGGGACGAACTGTGAATACGCGGGATGGTCGTCGACGCGCTACTGTAACTGTCGACGCTGGAATGATGCCGTTGCACTGCCTATGTTTAATAACGGCACTTACTTTCAACCGAAATTAACCACTCTAAATGACCTAAATGAGTACTTTTATTTGTAGGAATAGATAATTTCTGTCTTTGAGAAATGTTGGTATTAACATCATTTCAAACACACATATTGTTTGTGATCAGTGGAAACGATCAACCTCATGGATTAGCTATAAAGAGCACTCTCAGTGATGTGATTGATCAGGAGGTTAACCATGGGCGTCTCTACCCTAACCTAGATGAACTTGTTGAGAAGGGATTCCTAGGGAAAGGGGACTTAGATCGACGAACTAACTATTACGAGCTGACCGAATACGGTGAAGAACAACTTGATGAGTATATAGACTGGCTACATGATCATCGTAAAATCACGATTGAAGCATAATACTAAGCGGTTGTTTTTGTTCCGGTGAGTCCAACACCGGTTATTTCAAACCGTGCACCGCCCTCGCTTTCGGTCAATGTGATTTCCCAATCGTGAGCGGAGACGATATCTTGTACGATTGAGAGTCCAAGACCAGTCCCGTCTTCGGTCGTCGTGTAGCCGTGTGTAAAAACTTCTCCACGGTCGGTTGGCGGCACACCGCTGCCGTCATCAGAGACGGCAAACCCGGCCGGTTGACCGTCGCTCCAAATCGTTTCGATAGTTATTGTGAGCGGAGGCTCGTTGTGCTCAATAGCGTTCCGAAACAGATTCTCGAACATCTCCTGAAGCCGGTTCTGATCGGCTTCAACGGTTAGGTCAGCGTCGATCTCATAGCTCACATCGCTATGACCCTGTACCTGCTGTCTCGCTGCACGGGCAATCTCAGCGACTTGAAGTGGTTCTGTCGCGTCAATCACTCTACCGGCTTTGGCCATTGTCAGCAGATCTTCGATAATCTTCTCCATTCGTCTGAGACTCTGATCTATCTCCTCGGTTCGCTCCAGATTACCAGTCTCCAAGAGAAGATCGAGATTTCCGGAAGCGACGGCAAGGGGGTTCCGGAGGTCGTGGCTCACGACGCTGGCGAACTCGTCGAGCCGCTCGTTTTGCTGTTCGAGTACCTGCTCGCGTTGCATTCGGAGCGTAATATCCCGCAGGACAACGAGTCGTCGCCGTCCATCCTTGATCGACGTGATACTCATATCGAATGTCCGCAAGTCATTATCGACCGTTTCCAGAGTGACCTCGGACGGACCCTCCTCACTGGCTGTAATCAATGAGTCGGGAGCCGCTTCACCGATAGAGAAACCGAGCGAGGCAGCGCTATCGTTCGCATTGAGAACTGTGTGGTCGTCATTTAGAATGACCACGGGATCCGGCATCGATTTGAACAACACGTTGGCCGCGATCGGGTCAAGTTCGAGAAAATCGTATTTGACGAGGGCAAACCACGTCCCAACCACAGTCAGCGTAAAGAAAAGCGGTGTCGGATCGAGATGTTCGTGCAGCGTCATGCCGGCAGCGACGTATCCGAGGTACACGAACGTCGGTAACATCCCTGTGAACAGAATGAGCCGGGCCTGCCGTCGCTGCCCGGAAACCTCACTCCGCTGGAACTGCCAGAGAACAAGAAACGTCCAGAACAGGATCATTAGGCCGCCAAACACGGACACGATACCGAGTCCGTACGGTTCAATCTCGGTATGTGTCGTCACAACTGTCAAACCGCTATAAGTTTCGATCCCCGGGAGATCCCCAGTGAACCAGTTGACACTGATCTCCGCGATACGGACAAGATAGACGACGACATAGGAACCCAAAATTATCTCCAGCCAGCGGGAGGACCGATCACGCAGCCCGGTATACGAAATAACAAAGTAGGCCCATCCCAGCATGGTGGCCGTTCCCAGCAGTTCGGTGAGAATATCAAAGACTAATGCAGGGGTGTTGGCGGGACTGAGCCAGAGAAACGCCGCAGCGAACATCCACGCGGAGTAGGCGAGTGAATACACCGCGAACGGCTTTGCACAATCCAAATCTCGCCGTCGCCATGTCGTGTAGGCAATTCCGATCCCAGCGAACCCACCGATTACCACTGCAGCGAGTAATCCCCCGCCTACTACTGTGAACTCACTCATCACTGCCATTTTCGTTTGGCATTCTGTATATAATAATTCCCCAAATTATCACGTGTGATAATAACCGGTGTCCGCAGTGAGAGCCAGTTGCCGGTCTTGTGTATGTCAATCAGCAGTCTCTTCATTCGTAGGATTCTCCGTATCATTGGCTGGTGCTACATAGGCGCGTTGTATTCATCACAGCTGGTGGCACGGAGATCGTTGCGGCAAATACTGATCAATTGTTCTGACGTCTGACCCCTATCTGCGTTCTCATATGGCCGGGATCACCAGGAACAACTCCACCGTAGAACGTTTGTTTACATACTAAAACAATTATTTAGTTGCCATATTTATGTGGTCGCTGGTAACCTATTCGATTCGCATATTCATGTATCCCCCTTTGACAATGTCTTCGAATTGCTGAGACACGACAATCTCGTTTAGTTCAGACACCGTCTCTATCACCTACTCAGCAACAACCGTTGTTTCTGTTGCCCAATTCTTGGTTCCTGGTTCTGGAACTTTGACAAGGCGAATCACGTACGGTATATTTCCATCCCCAATAAACGCCTTGGCTTGGCGATACTCGTTTGTTGTGAGCCGGAAATTAAACGGCGGTGACGTTCCGTCGACTGCTTTGATTTCGACAGGGGTGAACCAGAGTCCGACATTATTTTGTCCTGCATCCGTAGAGAGTGGTCCTCGTGGGTCGATCACATCGAATCCTGGCCCTCGTTCCATTGTGACATTGATGAGCTTGATTAGGGTTAGTTCTGTGAACTGAGCTCCAGTAGCAACTTTTGACCGCCAGTCTGTGACTGTAGTTTGGTCCAGTTGCTTTGTATTTTCCAAGATCGGCAGCAACTCAGACGACCAGACACCTTCAACGTGCCACTTGTAGTCGACATCTTGCTGCTCAGCGTGGAGCCGTCGAAGCCGGGAACGGAACTGGAAGAAATCGCTTCCAGGATACTCATCCAGCCACTTCGCCACCCGGTCCAGAACACCGGCCATTACGTATGCTTCTGCCTGCTGACCTCGACCTCTGAACTGACTACTTCCCCCACCGCTCCCGCCACCAGTTGATACGGAAAGAGTAGCGGAAGCAGTCTCAGCTACCGGTGGCTCGAAGGTGTTGCCATTGTTGAAGTCCAATCCTGTGGCACCGTCATCTGTTTGTATTGTTGTAGCGAGCTCAGCGAATGCCCGTTCTTGATAGTCTTTCGCACCTGTTTCGGTCCGTATTTCAGGAATCACCCCCTCTCCAATGTACGAATCAACGACCGATCGCCAACCGAAGTCTGCGTTGACCATTTCAGGCTCGATATTCTCACAGAATACCGCTACGAGTTCACTGACTCGGTTATTTATACAAACGTGGACGACGACCGGCGGGCAGTCAAGAACGTCTCTGTGTTCATCAGGTAGGGTTTCAGTCCACTGTAGGTGGGTGTTAGAGTGAAGCTCGTGAAGGCGATCAACCCACGTCTCAACATCAGTAAGCTCCGACGTGTCCGTCTGTTCCCAGAGTTGCATAACCGTCTGCAGTCGGGTGTATGCTTGTCTGGCAGTATTCTCGAACGGAGGGCGTTCCAGCACGTCTCTGTGTTCATCGAGCCACTCAATGATGATTCGTTCAGTATTGTGGTCGAGAGAACACCGCTCAAACTCTCGAACCCAATGAGTTACCGCATCCCCAAACAACCCGACGCGACGAACGAGAGAGTGTCTGGAAGCCCTGCTCGAATCTCTGTGATGGTCGTTTCTACAGGTGACAAATCGAGAGATACGTCATTGAGTATCGTTTCCGGTTTCTCACCTGTCGCAAGCCACTCCCGAACCCCAGTGATAGTCTCAGTGTTCGCATCCTCCAGCGCAGTCAAAAGCGGTTCTGTGTCGACTACTGGCTCACCAAGTCGGTGTAGCAACTCATTCAGTGCTGACGTATCTCTATCAACCGATTGCAGCGCGTTTGATCCGAGTGTGCGTTTGACGATCTCGATCGGAAAGGTTCGTTTTGCCCATCGTGTTTCGAGTTCTTGTATCCAAATATCCTCTCGAAGAGCTTCGCGGAATGTGGCTACCTTTGTTGGACGCTCAACAAGCAATGCGAGACCCATCGCGAGCCCATTAAGCGATATTTCCCCGTTGGTTTCGGCTGCATTCAGCAGTAAGGCCTCTCGACCCTCATCAGTAGCATAGAGGGCGGACGTCGGGTCCGACAATTGGCGTAATGCATCGTCCGGGAACGAATCAGCAACGGCAATGTTAGACACAATCCGCTGTATGTACTCCCGACTCAGTTGACACTACGCTGGTCGACCACAGAATCACGAATCTCATCTCTCTCCGTTCGGTCTTGTGGTCTAGTTTCGCAGCGAGCGTGCCAACCATCAACCAAATCTGTGAGGAATCTCACACACATCTACATTTTGCTGGAACATTTGTCTTCGACACGCTGAAAAAGCGTCTGCCAGCTGTTAGAATTGAGTGCACTCGCTACGATGAATTCGGTTGTTGTATCAACGAAGATCGACACCCTCGACTGTATCTCGCCATAGTTATATCAGCTCAGCTGCTTCATTCACGCAGATTTTAACACTCTTAATAAAGTTTCCAAAATTTATAAATATTATAAATTTAAAAAATATTTCATGGGTTCAGAGAGCTATCGCAGATGGCTTGGCGTAAAATATCCACTTCGAAAAGCACGTATGATTGTTCCAGTAATGTTTCTAGCAGTACTTGTGTATGTATTATCGTTTCCGATTCTTATTCCTTCAATGATTCTGGTTGCTGAGCTCGGATTTATAGGCTTAGTTATCGCGTTTGGTTTGGTATCAGTTGCTATAGGTGGGCTGGCGTACCGAAGTTATCGCAAAACGTTATCCGACTGGCTTGCCGACGCTGATGAAGTCACACGCGAAAAATATCCAGAATTGTCACAAACACTAGAAATTATTGAAAAAGAATCTGATCAGCGTGATATGGAGACGCCGACTATTCATGTTCATCCAGCATCAAAAATAAATGCATTAGCTTTAGGTCGACGAAATAATGGAAAAATATTACTTTTTGACGGACTGCTAACAGAAATCGATAGCAAGTCTGAAATTGACGCTATTGTCGGACATGAATTAGCACATATAGATAACCGTGACTCATTGCTGATGTCATTAATTATTGGAATAAAAGAATTGATTCTTTGGGGTTTGACATCTTTCGGTATTCTAGCGAGAGGGATGGTTCATCGACGACGAGGCACTTGGCATGCAGTTGATTATGACGCACTGAAACAAACTTGCAAAAGAAGGTCACATAAAATAATTTTCCCGATGAATCTATGTGAGGCCTCAATTAGTCGTCATCGTGAATATATAGCAGACGCTGAAGGAGCACAAGTGGCAAGTCCCGATGCGATGATTGGGGCATTAGAGACAATTGAGAATGCACAAGATGACACACTGAGTGATGAATATCACCAATCACTATGTATTCATACCCAACATAGTGGAATGCTATCTCGTCTACGCTCAACACACCCACCAACGCAGAAACGAGTACAACATATTGAAAAAATATCAGCCTAAGTATCAAATCAGGCAGCGTGGAAACACGATATTCAAAAATAGTTGAAATTTACTATCAACATTTCCAGCTGAAGACCGTGAATTTCTGAAACCAGATTATCTTTCGCTGCTGACCAACTATTTGTTCTTGCCGTTGTTCCAGTTTCACCCGTGTAGAAGCACCTGTAGATGCTGATAAAGTCGCTTCTCGTCGAGACGAAAGCCCCGCATGGAGCAGCGCTTTCGTCGCCTCACGAATGGATAGGTCGTGGGTGTCCGCATACTCCGTGTGGGGATATATTGACTCACCCGAGCGTTCTTTGATTCTTGCGACACACGTTCGGTAAGCGTTATGGGTGCATCAATCCGCGGAATATACTCTCGACTTGGTTCACTCAACCGTTAGTCGACCCTGACTCGTAGAAGCAGTCTTAAAAAATGAAGCCGCGTTAGCGTTATCGTGTTATCTGGTCTCGCGGCGGCAGGTCTGCTCGTTCAGCAAGTTCATCTCTGAACGTCTTTATACGCTCAAGAGTGGCAGTGCAGTCACTCTCGGAACCCTCTGCTACGCGTTGCAACTGAACTAAGGCATTCCTTACGTCTAAGAGGGTCCAACCTTCGATTAGCTATTCAGACCTTCAACTCTCTCTGTTTCCGTATTTCCATTTTCGTCCGTCGCTTCGAACACGACATCTACTTCCTGATTAGGAGTGCCCAACCCATTGAATTCTCCATCCTCAACTTCGAACCCTGCTGGATCGAACAATTCCTCGTTGTTATTTTCATTATATAAGTCAGTATCCACTTCGTCTCCTGTGTCACTCTCTTCTACTCGGACCTCAACTTCAGTTAGATCTGAGTCGCCCGTAGAGACATCAAAGTCGTATTCAATCTCATTCTGGCCTGGTCGATCAGCACTGAATGAATCAAAGGTAGGGCCCTCACCGCCCGCTTCCGTCACTTCGTAGGTGATTATTTCAGTCGTCTCTCCTGTTTCATTAGTTAGTTCAATTTCAACTGATTCTGGTGAGGTACTCGTTGCGTAATCAATCTCTTCTCTGAAATTCCCGTCTACGTCTGTGCTGACTTCGTGCACTTGGCCTTGATTCTCTTCGTTCTCTCGAATATCTCCATCACCTTGGAGAACGGTTAGTGTAATGTCTTCATTATTAACTGATTCACCGTTCGCATCGGTAACGTCGACAGTAATTGGATTCGGCTCGCTGTCTGTTCCTTCGTCGAAGTCGAATTCTGCGTTCAGTTGGAAGTCGTCACCGTCATCATCGCTCCCCCGGAAATCCGTATTCTTTTTCGGGTTTTCATCCGGTTCTAACTGAATCCCGACAGTATTCACTTCTACATTGTCGATTTCTGTGAGTGTGAGTTTGTTTACGTCGTTCTCAAATACATTCAACTCGATGCTGTCGTAAGTAACCGCAGATTCCCCTTCAAATTGATTTTCCCAATAGGTGTCATCATCACCCAACCGTGTCGGCATCTCCACAGTGAGCTCGTCTTCATCGTTCAGATCATCAAACTCGTCACTGGTTCCTTCTGAAGTAGGATATAGTTCAAGCGTTACTCTGTCTGACCCACTTCGCTCAAATTTGTTCTGTAGGGCTGTGAGCCTGAGTGTATCATCACTGGTAACGAGGCTTTGGTCTTCCTGTATAACGAGGCCGCCTGACTCATGCTCGGCATTACGTTCATCTATGTATAAGACGGAGTGCTCATACCATGTCGACCCAACATCAATCTCAAAGTATCGAGGTTCGTATTCTATAAACCGAGTCTGCACAACGATCTCAGTACCCGATTCGTCAGCGATGGTTATTGGGTATGAATCACTCGTTCGTATAGTTCCTTCTGGAGGAGGTCCATTCACTGCGAGAGCTCGTGTTCGATACTGCGTTCCTAACTCGATTGTTGGATGTTGTGGACGGTCTAAATCGCTAGCCGTTAGAACAGCACTTCTAAGCTCAACCATCTCGTTTTGATTCTGCTGAAAATGTTCAAACTCTGTTTCAGCGTTCTGTTGTGGGACTACTGCTGCTTGATAACCAATAAATGCGATAGTAAGAAATCCAAATATGAGAATAAAACCAATAACAGGGGCTACCGCTCGGGTATCATCGTAGAAACCGAATTCATTACTATTCGATCTCATGATATTATGTACTTCTGCGTGGATTAAATATCGTGCGTACGTCTGCAGGGCTAAGATGGATATATGAAACCCAACTTAGAATCAAAACACCTTCGATATAATAAGGGATATTCTGTTGTATTTGATGCCAGATTCCGGAAGAAACGACGATCACTGCTGTTATCGTGCCACATATGAACGGTGCGATGGCCATAATCTGTATATTCCGGTCTGATTGTGTATCTGGATATGTTAGTTCTAATCGAAATTTTGGAAAGGCTGAAACGAGTTTCATAGAGGACATACCCTGATATTTTGCAACGGCAATATGCGTCAGTTCGTGTAGTAGCAACCCAAATATCACACAAAAGATAGCAAATGTACCCCGAGATACTGGGTCCATACACTGATGCAATTGCTTCATATACATATTATTTAGGTACCAATCGGTATTTTAACCAGTACCTCAGCGTCTACGGCGACGAGTTCGCTAACTCGAAAGTCAGTATTATCATGAGAGTGATATTGCGTCGTTTCGCTGCTGAATATACTGGGTACCCTGCTTGTAGCATACGTTCCGCAAAGTGTCGACCCCCATGACAGTACCCAGTTCAAGACCGTGTCGTGGTTGCGAGGACAGCTCATACTCTTTGATCTGGCGTATTTCAACTTCTACAGGCGGAGTCTCCGTCCTCAAGGAGTCGCTCGAGAATCATAGATTCTCGCAATCCCGAAAATCAGAGATTTTCGGACGACATCGCAGTCTGCGTGAATAGACAAGAAGCGCAGTAGGGCGGGGTAGTTGACGTACCGCCGGTTTGTGTTGATCGACGAGAATAACGGCTATTTCCTCAGTCGACTCAAACAGACCGTAAACTCGGTAACTATACAAAAAATAATCGAACTAATTAATAGTCAGGGATAATTTTTTAGTTTTTTGTCACTTTGGAGAAGTTGCCGAGAGAGATTTACCCCCGCAATGGCCCTCCAACTCTCTCGGCATTTTAATTTAGAAATATTGTTACAATATATATTTACCATTTGGTTATAATTAAATAAAAAATACACCACTCTCAGACAGAGATGGTGGCTCAAAGTTCTTGGAGTTACTACCTGACACCCCACACTTGGAACAGTCAATATCAATCACACATAGATGTGAATTTCCTCTGACCCATACCCTGTTTCAAGAACATTGTAGATTTTGGCTAAAATAGTTGGTTTTATTAATGTTTGTTGAGAAGTACAATACACAATTAATGATAGAACTATCATCATTTCAGATCCATATGTTGTTTGTGATTAGTGGGAGCGAGAAACCTAACGGAGCGAGTATAAAAAGAAGTGTTAATGATTTGTATGATAACGATATCATTCACAGCCGGATTTATTCCAACTTGGACGAACTTCTTGATGAAGGACACCTTGAGAAAGGGAAACTAAATAAACGAACCAACTATTACGAAACGACAGAATACGGTGAACAGAAACTTGATGAGTATCAAGATTGGTTGAAAGAACAGCGTAAAGCCACTATTGAGCCATGACCGATGAATAGATCTCTGCATCTACGACAACGAAACTCGTTCGCTTTCGGTAGGCGATACCCTAAATTCTTCATTTAGTATTTTTCCACGTCAGCCACACGTCTTGATTATTGGTTTTTCGTTTTTCGACTTGACCAATCTCAGCCATCCGGTTCAGATGCTTTTGTACTGTTTCTGTATCATCCTCAACAATGGATGTAACATCATTGGTTGATAGTGCCCCATGATCTTCAAGGACAGAAAAAATAGCCTCCTGGAGTTGATTCCTCTTGCGTGGGTTATTCCCTGAGTTATCATTCATACATAGTATTTTTACTAACGCTATTTTGTTTTTACGCCGATATGTTTGCGGCTGTAGCCCGCGGTATCAGACACAGCCAATCTAGACACTCAGCTTGTTCAAATGAGCCTTCCCACCTGCACGTGGCCGTTGCAAGCGGTTCTTCATCGGCATACAGATCTCTGATTGTAATCAGGGCTTTTTGATCAATCGAACCACACCTTACCAAGAAGAACTGACAGTCGAACGTGTTCTCGCCAAGTGTACTGGTTCTGAGTGATTAGAGCTTGCACGCTCCAAATGGACTGCATCCCGAGTCTATGCACGGACCACAGCGGTGCTCAGAGGCATCTGTCTCAGTGCCACAGCATTTGCATCGTCCTTTTTGCGACATTGTCCAATGTTACAAATACTCATACTAACATAATATGATCGGTTAACCCAATACGGTTGAATAATGGAAAGGAACTCCAGTCAGGATTATGGGATCTACCGATACAGGTTCTCTCGGTGCCGCGCCTCATGG
>LFFM01002979.1_pt1 | contig 10863 bp, 8 predicted proteins | sample 643131 | NCBI WGS metagenome assembly LFFM01 (sample SAMN03777445, study PRJNA286221) | soda lake metagenome | biome: soda lake; feature: Kulunda steppe; material: water; isolation source: sample Tc-Br brine of Tanatar trona crystallizer | place: Russia: Kulunda steppe | collected 2011-07
ACCTGCTCGATGACGCGCTCCTCGTCGAAGTCGGCGCCGTCGGGGACGCAGTACTGGTGGCTCGGACACTCCGTGTGCGGGCAGGGGCCGGCGAGCTCGGCCTTGCTCCCGGCGTACGCCAGCTTGGAGGGGACGTTCGCCGGCACCGGCGCGGGCTCGACCTCGACGGCGCGCACGCCGGCGTCGTGGACCGCACAGTCGAGCGTCTGGGCGTTCTCACGAATGTCCGTGATCCGATAGCGGGTCCCTTTCGAGAGGTTGAGACACTGTCCCCGATAGGGACAGCCCTCACAGTCGGGCGATTCCCCCTCGTAGACGAACTCGCGCCCGACGTCCGCGAGCCGACTGCCGATGAGCGTGACCGTGGTCATACTGCCCCACAGGAGCCCCGACGCCCTAAGGCTCCCGGACTCGGAGGGCAAGACACATCCCCCGCCCCCGACAAACGGGAGCAGATGATCGCGGGGATCGCACGCGAGTTGAAACGCGAGGCCGAGCGGGCGAATCAGCGACGCGCTCTCGTGTTTGCGGGCGACCGAGATGCCGGGATGGACGCCGCCTACGACGTCGTCGAGGGGATCGGAGACGACCGCGGACCACTCGACTCGGCGGACGTCTCGATCGTCTCGACCCGTGAGGGGTTCCGATTCGACGAGCACCAGCCGCGGAACGCCCGCGGCCTCCTCGGCCGGACCCGCGAGGTCGTGGTCTACGACTGTCACGACCGGTTCGTCCCGAACGCGCTCGGTGCGGTCTCGGGCGCCGTCGACGGCGGCGGGCTGCTCGTGCTTTTGACCCCCGACCTCGATCGATGGCCGACGATCCGCGACGGGTTCGACGAGTCGCTCGCGGTCCCGCCGTACGGGCCCGACGACGTGACGGGCCGGTTTCGCGAACGGCTCGTTCGAACGATCCGCCGACATCCGGGCGTCTCCGTCGTCGCCCTCGACGGAACGACGGCTGGAGATGACGTGGACGGTCGAGACGAACCGACGGGCGCACGGATCGAACGCGACGGACGAACCGACCCGCCGCCGGCGACGGCCCGGTCACGGCCGACTCCACCGTCGAACGCGACGTTCCCGGCGGCAGCGTACGAGGCCTGTCTCACCGCCGATCAGGCACGAGCAGTGCGCGCCCTCGAGTCGCTCGCCGAGCCGGGATCGGCGGTCGTCGTCGAATCCGACCGAGGTCGGGGCAAATCGAGCGCGGCGGGGCTCGCTGCGGGTGCGCTCGCGCTCACCGGCGCCGACGTGCTCGTCACGGCGCCCGCCTTCCGGAACGCGGCGGAGGTCTTCGAGCGGGCCGGCGAACTCGATGAAGTCGAATCGGCGGGGGACGGCGAGAGTCGCGATCTCCGAACCGCCGCCGGAGGACGCGTTCGGTTCCTACCGGCCGCCGAGGCGGCCTCGCTTCCGGGGAATCCGGACGTGGTCATCGTCGACGAGGCGGCCGGGCTCCCCGTCGGGCTGCTTGACCGGTTCCTCGCGGCGCCGGCGGTCGCCTTCTGTACGACGATCCACGGCTACGAGGGCGCGGGACGCGGCTTCTCCGTCAGATTCCGCGAACGGCTCTCGGCGGCCGAGGATCGACGGGTCCGTGACGTCCGGCTGGAGGAGCCGATCCGCTACGCCCGGGACGATCCCGTCGAGGCGTGGACGTTCGACGCGCTCCTGCTCGACGCCCGACCCGCCGTCGACGCGGCGGTCGCGGACGCGACCCTCGAGGAGACGTCTTACCGCACGCTGGATCCCGACGCCTTGCTCGCCGACGACCACCGCCTCGCGGAGGCGTTCGGGCTGCTCGTGGCCGCCCACTATCGCACCGAGCCGAACGACCTCGCGCGGCTGCTCGACGCGCCCAACCTCTCCGCGCGGGCGCTTCTCGCCCGCGACCGTATCGTCGCCGTCGCGCTCCTCGCCCGCGAAGGAAACCTTCCCGCTGACCTTCGACGATCGATGTACGAGGGCTCACGCGTCCGCGGGAACATGGTCCCGGACGTGCTCACGAGCCAGCTTCGCGACGAGGCGGCCGCCGAGTCGCAGGGGGTCCGTACCGTCCGGATCGCGACCCACGACGCGCTCCGCGGCTCCGGGTTCGGTACGCGGCTGCTCGACCGGATCCACGCCGAGTTCGCGGACGACCTGGACTACTTTTCGGTCGGCTACGGCGCGACCCCGCAACTGCTTCGCTTCTGGCGGCGGGCGGGCTACCGGACGGTCCACCTCTCGACGACCCGCAACGACGCCTCCGGCGAGCACTCGGCGGTGATGCTCCGCCCGGAGACCGACGCGGGGAAGGTCCTGCTCGACCGGCACGCGGTCGCCTTTCGCGACCGCGAACGCGACGCGCTCTCGGACGCCCATCGCGACGTCGATCCGGACGTGGTCCGTGGCGCGCTCCGGGCGTGTCCGGCGTCGCCCGCGCTCGACCTGACCGACCACGAGTGGCGGGCCGTCGTCGCCGCCGCCCACGGCCCCGGAATGTACGACGTCGCGCCCGGCGCGTTCCGCGACCTCGCGATGGCGGCGCTCACGGGCGGGCGCATCGACGCGCTCGACGCCCGCGAGGAGCGACTGCTCGTTCGGAAGGTCCTGCAGGGCCGGCCGTGGAAGGGCGTCGCCGACGAGTCGAACTACGTCTCGACGCGTGCCTGCATGCGAGCGCTCGGCGAGGCGACGAAGCCGCTCGTGAAGCGATACGGGAACGACGTGGCAAGACGGGAGCGGGAGCGGTTCGAGAGCGGGTGACCTGTGCTATTGATCCACGTCGTCGTCTCGAGCAACCGTGGGAGTTGATTCGATCTGCTAGCTGCTCCGCAAGCGCTTTGAGTTCTTCCGTCTGATCGATCACCCTGCAAGTCGTCCGCGCTCAGCACGGACCGCCGACGCAGACTCGAACTCGATCGCCCGGCCAAGCGCATCTCCACGCGCCATTCCGGGAAGAACACCACGCGCACGACCGGCGCCCATACCCACCCAAGACTACCGTTGAGAAGACTGTGAGGTGGGACGCACCGTCCGATCGTAGCCTCCCGAAATCGACGGCTCCGGTACACTTCCCGCCAAGTAATTCGACCCAACGCGAATCGGAATACAGATAGGCGAATCGTTGCAACGGGACATAGCTGAAATGACGGAGAGCAACGATTCCAACCGCGTACCCAGTCAACCAGTCATCGTACAGGAGAACACCCATCAAAACGAGGTCCCTGAGAACATCAACTCGGAGCTGTATTCGGCAGATGCCCCGGCCAACTCCTTTCACGAATTCACAATCGAACCCGGAGATGAACTCGTCGAAGCACTGCGAAACAACGGCTACACCGTCGAATTCAGGGACCGATAACCCTGGATACGTCGTCCGAGGCGGGGCATGAGCCGGAGGTGGATTCGGTTGGGAACGTGATCGCAACGCGGGACGCCGATTCCGACGGATCCCGCCTCGTATTGACTACGCATACGGAGACGGTGCCGCCGCACATCCCATACGACCGGGATGGAGAGGTGGTGCGGGGCCGAAGGTGCTATTGCCCGACCGACAGACCATGAACGACCCGCTCGCCGACGTCGAGACCGTTCGCGATGGCGGCGTGGAGTCGGGCTTCGCCGGCGACCCAATCGCCGAGCAGATACAGGTTCTCGGCTCCGGCCGAGTCGAGCGGCCCGCGGGTGACGCCCGATTCGGGTAGTGCGTATCGCCATCCCTGGTGATCGGTCCACTCCGGATCGGCGAGCCGGTCGTCGTCCATGATCGCGGCCGCGTGATCGGCCAACGCCGAGACGTTCGTCGCCGGATCGTCGTCGTAGCGTTCGACGGACCACTCGTGGTTCGCCTGTACGATCAGTAGCGTCTCGCCGTCGGGAACGTGTCCGGCCTTGCACTCCTCGCGTGAGATCCACCCGACCGGGTGCTCCTTGTCGGTGTTGATGAGCGCGTAATACGGGACGTCGACCGTGAACGGGTAGTGGAGCACGGCAGTCCAGACCGTGCGGAACTCGACGTCGTCGACCACCTCGACGAGCCGCTCGCGGAGCGGCGAGTCCCATTCGGCGTCACGAAGCAGCTCGGCGGTCTGAGGCGCCGGTGGGTTCAACAGGAGGACGTCGAAGGGGCCCCACGTCTCGCCGTTGGCGTCGTCGAGCTCCCACCGCGCGGTGGCCTCGGCGGAACCGTCCGCTTCGCCGATCCGCCGGATCGTCTCGACGCGGGTTCGACGGTGAACGGAGAGGTCGGTTCGGCCGAGCAGCCGCTTTGCGATCTGGGTGAGCCCGCGTCGGTAGCTCCATTTGTGTTCGTCGGCGTCGCGTCCGGGGGTCACTTCGCCGTCGACTTCGAAGGTGTAGATGGGCTCGGCGGCGTCGACGAGGCCGTCGGAATCGAGCGTTTCGGTGACCAGTTCGACGACGCGTTCGTCGTCCGATTTGAGGTAGTTTGCCCCGTAATCGTACGTGAGGTCGCCGTGACGTCGCGTCGCCGCGCGCCCGCAGACGCCGCCGGATTTCTCGAGGATCGTTACGTTCGCGTCGGGGGCTGCGTAAGCGATGGTGAACGCGGCGGCCGCCCCGCCCGCTCCCGCGCCGACGATGCCGATTTCTGTCACACCGATCGTACGGCGGCAGCCCACTTAACCGGTTGGCTCGTCGACGAGAGGAGCCGGCCGCGCGGGTTCTCCATCGGTTCGGTCGGTGGATTTCCTCGAGACCCGTGTCGGTCGCGGAATCGATACCGACCGCTCGGTGGTACGGATCCGCGCTCCGGAGATGTGGTGTCGATCGTCGTTCCTCGAGGGGTCGCACGTCGGTTTGGGTCGCCTGCCGCCTCGGGTCGCACGTCGGCTTGGGTTCGACGGCCGTCGAGTGCCGGACGGCACCCGGGTCCGCGATACGGGCCGGGTGTTCCCGGGAAACGGCGTTCCGGATCGTAGATTCATAACGAACGTTTATTATTGTTTAATCCGAAACGGTACCTGTCGATGTTCGAGACGCACGAGGACACCGAGCATCCGGGGACAGGGCGCAAAGCCGTTTCGACGATCGTCGTTAGATACTTCGACAAATATATTAATCAACGCGTCACAACACTCGGATAGCGTCATGTCGGGACCAACCGTCGTGGTCGGGACGATCGGATCGGACGCACACGTCATCGGTGTCACGCTGCTCAAGCACGCGCTCGAGGAGGCGGGGTTCGAGGTACGGAATCTCGGGGCCCAGACGCCCCCCGAAGCGTTCGCGGCGGCAGCCGACGAGACGGATGCGAACGCCATCCTCGTCTCCTCGCTGTACGGCCACGCGGAACAGGACTGCGAGGGACTCCACGAGAGGCTGGCCGACGCCGACGTCGATCCGGTCACCTACATCGGGGGAAACCTCGCGGTCGGACAGACGGAGTTCGAGACGGTCCGCCGACGGTTCCGTGAGATGGGCTTCGACCGCGTGTTCGAGACCGAAACGGACCTCGACGCCGTCGTCGACGTGCTCCGATCGGAGTTCGGGATCGACGAGCAGGTCAGCCGTTCCGTCCGGGTTTCGTCGTAGATGGTCAGGGACGTCGTTCTCACCGAAACCGAGTTGGATCGGATAAACCGGGAGGTGTGGGACCGGTACCCCGGGGACGACCGTCCGGGGTTCCGGGAAGCCGTCGAGTTCCACGAGTCGTTGCCTCCCGAGAAGCGGTTCGCCCCGGTTCTCGAGGGAGCGGACCGCGTGTTGACACAGCCACGAGCGGGTGTCCCGTGCCTCGACGACCAGATCGAGCTCCTCGACACGCTCGTCAGGGAGGGAAACGCCGACCTGCTGCCGACGACGATCGACTCGTACACCCGCGACAACGCGTACGAGGAGGCACGCAAGGGATTAAAACGATCGCGAGAGAGCGGGACGGACGAGCTCAACGGCTTCCCCGCGGTGAACCACGGCGTGGAGGGATGTCGGCGACTCGTCGAGGCCGCCGACGCCCCCGTGCAGGTCCGCCACGGCACGCCGGACGCCCGGCTGTTGGCCGCGGTGACGCTCGCCGGCGGGTTCCAGAGCTTCGAGGGCGGACCGATCACGTACAACCTCCCGTACACCAGCAAGTACGATCTCGCGGAGACGATCGAGTACTGGCAGTACGTCGACCGGCTCGCCGGCGTGTACACGGACCACGGGGTACGGATCAACCGGGAGCCGTTCGGCCCGTTGACCGGGACGCTCGTACCGCCGTCCCTCTCGATCGCGGTCTGTCTCATCGAGGGGCTGCTCGCTGTGACGCAGGGCGTGCGTAGCGTCACCCTCGGATACGGCCAGGTCGGGAACCTCGTCCAGGACGTGGCGGCGATCCGAGCGATGGAGCGTCTCGGCGAGGAGTACCTGCCGTCGGACGTGACCGTGACGACCGTCTTCCACCAGTGGATGGGCGGGTTCCCCCGCGACGAGGCGCGCGCACAGGGCGTGATCTGTCTCGGAAGCGTCACCGCGGCCATCGCCGAACCGGACAAGATCATCACCAAATCCCCACAGGAGGCCCAAGGCGTGCCGACCGCGGCGGCGAACGCGGCCGGCCTCCGGGCGACCGATCAGGTCCTCGAGATGCTCGTCGAGCAGTCGGTGTCGCTCGACGGCATCGACCGCGAACGGGAGCTCATCGAGCGATCGGTTCGATCGCTCATGGACGCGGTCGACGATGCCGGCGACGGTGACCTGGCCACGGGCACGATCCGGGCGTTCGAGCGTGGTCTGCTGGACGTGCCGTTCCCGCCGAGCGAGGCGGCGACCGGCGACGTCCTCCCGGCACGCGACGACGACGGGCGCGTCCGGCTGTTGAAGATCGGGGACTTGGCGCTCCCGGACGACGTCGTGGAGATCCACCACGCGCGACTGAAGGACCGGGCGGTCACGGAGGGGCGTGACCCGTCTTTCCGGATGGTCGCCGACGACGTCTCGGCGATAAGCGGCGGGCGGCTGGTCGGTCGCCCGGGGGATGACTGATGGAGATCGTCGATCTCACCGCGACGCCCGGGGTCTCCGCGTTCTTCGCGGACGACCAGGCCGCGATCACCGCGGGCGCGGAGCCCGACGGGTTCGCGTACGACGCGGAGCCACGCACCCCCGGGTTCGACCGGATCCGCGAGCCGGGGGAGGCGCTGATCGTCGAAGTCGAGACGAGCGACGGCCGATTCGCTCGCGGGGACTGCGCAGGCGTCCAGTACGCCGCCGCGGGGGATCGCGACCCGGTGTTTCGCGCGTCCGACCACGTCGGGACCGTCGAGGGACGGGTCGCCGACGCGCTCGTCGGGCGTGACCCGGCGGCGTTCACCGAGAACGTCGCCGTCCTCGAGTCGATCGAGGGCGTCCATTCCGCCGTCGAGTACGGCGTCTCCGGCGCACTGCTCGCCGCGGCCGCGACGGCCCGCCGCGAGACGCGCACCCGCGTCCTCGCCGACGCCCTGGACACGGAGCCGGCGACGGAGCCCGTCCCGGTGTTCGGACAGTCCGGAGACGACCGCCGGCGCGGGGCGGAAAAGATGCTGTTGAAACGCGTCGACGTGCTCCCACACGGACTGTTCAACAGCCTCGAGAAGATCGGTCCCGAGGGCGAGCGGCTCGTCGAATACCTCGCGTGGCTCTCCGAGCGAGCGGACGAACTCGGCTCGACCGGGTACAGCCCCCGGTTTCACGTCGACGTGTACGGGATGCTCGCCGACGTGTTCGGCCCGCCGTACGACCGCGCCGCGGTCGTCGAGTACGTCGACGAGCTGCGGCGTGCGGCGGCGCCGTACCCGCTACAGCTCGAAGAGCCGGTGATCGCCGACGGCCGTGCCGAACAGATCGCGGGGATGGGGTCGCTGAAGGACGGGCTCGCGGATGCGGGCGTTGACGTCGACCTCGTCGCCGACGAGTGGTGTGACGACCGCGAGGACGTGACGGCGTTCGTCGACGCCGGCGCCGCCGACGTCGTTCAGGTGAAGACGCCGGACGTGGGAAGCCTCTTAGAGAGCGGGCGTGCGGTTCGCTGCTGTGAGGGGACGACGACCCGGGCGTACCTCGGCGGAACCTGTAACGAGACGGTGACGTCCGCCCGGGCGAGCGCGCACGTCGCGCTCGCCACCGACGCGGCGCAGGTGCTCGCGAAGCCGGGGATGGGGTTCGACGAGGGGTACTCCGTCGTCGCGAACGAGATGTACCGAACGCTCGCGCGCCACCGACGGTCGGACCGATGAGCGGACCGACGCGGGGCGGGACGGGACGAACAGTCACGACCCGATCAGAGACGCGACCATGACCGACGAGGACGAAACCACGACCGGGAAACGGCTCGTCGCCGGCTGGGAAGGCCGCTACTACGAGGACTTCGCCGTCGGGGACGTGTACAAACACCCGTACGGACGAACGGTGACGGAAACGGACGACGTCTGGTTCACGAACCTGACGATGAACCTGAACCCGATGCACTTCAACGAGGCGTACGCCGCCGACACCGAGTTCGGCGAGCGCCTCGTCAACGGACTGTACGTCATCGCGCTGGCGGTCGGGATGAGCGTGATCGACGTGAGCGCGAACGCGACCGCCAACCTCGGATACGACGACGTGACTCATCACGCGCCCGTCTTCCACGGCGACACGATATTCGCGGAGTCCGAGGTGCTCGCCAAACGGGAATCGGAGTCACGCGAGCACGTCGGAATCGTCACGACGGAACTCCGTGCATACAATCAGGAGGGCGAGCTCGTGTTGTCGCTGGAGCGGACGCCGATGGTCCAAAAGCGTGGCCACGCCGAACCGACCGCCGCCCGCCCGACCGGCTGGCCGGCGGGGATCGGAACCCAACCGGAGGACCTCGGATGAGCGCGGGAACGATCCGTGGACGAGCGAGGGGGAGCGCGTGGCCACCCCACCGACGACGGAGGGCGAGCGCATGACCGCCGACCCACCCACCCACGAGGATCCGGTTCCGTCGGCGCGGGTCGTCGGCGATCTCCCCGAGGTCGACCCCGCCACGGCCGCCGCGAGCGTTCCGGCGGAGGCGACGCTGTTCGTCAGCGGATTCGGCGGCGTGGGCTACCCGAAACGGGTGCCGGAGGTGATCGCGGCCGGCGACGACCGGACGCTGACTGTCGTTTCCGGCGGCGGCGTCGGCGACGAGGTCGACACGGCGCTCGTCGAGAGCGGCGACATGGCCCGCCGGTATCCGTTCCAGACACGCCCGGCCGTCCGCGAGGCGATCAACGCCGGCGAGGTTGCGTTCCACGACAGACACATCGCGGGCGTGGCGGACGACGTCCGGTTCGACGGGCTCCGCGCCGGCCTGCGGGGCGAGCGGGTCGCCGTGGTCGAGGCGGTGGCGGTGGGGCCGGACTGGCTCGTCCCCACGACCTCCGTCGGCAACACGCCGGCGTTCGTCCGGGCGGCGGACCGCATCGTCGTCGAGGTGAACGCCGCCCAACCGCTCGAACTCGCGCGAGTCCACGACGTGTACACGCGGGCGGACCCGCCGGGGCGCGACCCGATCCCGCTTTCGACTCCCGCGGAACGGATCGGCTCCCCGGCGATCCGATTTGACCCCGACGACCTCGCGGCCGTCGTCCGTACCGACCGGCGTGACGACCCCTACGAGTTCCGCGAGCCGACCGAGGCCGATCGGGCGATAGCGGACCACCTACAGCGATTCCTCGCCGCGGAGGTGGACCGAAATCCGCTTTTCGCCGAGGCCGTCACGCTCCAGTTCGGCGTCGGAAGCCTCGGCAACGCGCTGATGGGTGCGTTCACGGCTCTCGACGTTGGGGACCGCCCGCTCGTCTACTTCGGCGAGGTGATCCAGGACGGCCTGTTGGATCTGATAGACGCAGACCGGCTGTCGGGCGCGAGCGCCACGTCGTTGGCGCTGTCGGCCGACGGTCAGGATCGTCTGTTCGCGGACGTGAGTCGGTACGCGGACGGCATCGTCTTGCGTCCCGGGGCGGTCTCGAACGCCGCCGGGCCGATCGAACGGTTCGGGGTCGTCGCAGTGAACAGCGCCGTCGAAGTGGACCTCCACGGCAACGCAAACGCGACGCACATCGGCGGCACCCACGTGCTCAACGGGATCGGCGGGAGCAGCGACTTCGTCCGGAACGCGGGCGTGAGCGTCATCGCGTTACCCGCGACCGCGGCCGGCGGTGACGTCTCGCGGATCGTTCCCCGGACCGCCCACGTCGACCACACCGACCACGACGTCGACGTCGTCGTCACCGAACACGGGGTCGCCGACCTCCGGGGGCTGTCGTTGCGGGAGCGGACGACGGCACTGACGGAGATCGCCGACCCGGCGTATCGGTCCGAACTGGCGGACCGCCGGGAGCGAGCGGCCGCCGAGCCGGGTGCCGCCCCGATGGGCCACGGGACGGACACCGACGTGTAGCGGCGTGGTCCGTTACAGCGTTTCGAGGAGAAAGCCCACGGCTTCAGGCGTGTGAGGACGTCAGACGTCGTCCGGGATCGATCGGGGTCGTCGGCATCCCCATTACCGATTCGCTCCGGAAGAGCCGCTCCCGAAAGCTTTCCTTGGTCTCCATCGTCACGTTTGAGAGGGTGCCCCATCGTCACGTTCGAGGGAAACGGATATATCCGCCCATCCACCAACCGGGGATCGGACATGTCCAACGACACGAACATTGACGTCGAAGTCGAGGTCGAAGTCGAGGTGGACTCGGACGAGCTGGAGATCGAAGTCGGGAACGAGGAGGAAGTAACCGCGGAACTCGAAACCAGCGGGCTCGAAATCGAGGTCGAGATCGAAACCGAAATCGAACACGTATCCACCGACGAGAAAGCCGAGGATGCGGAGGAGGACGTCGAGGTCGACGAAGCTGGCGAGGCCGATGAAGTCGATGAAAACGACGAT
>LFFM01002980.1_pt1 | contig 10862 bp, 9 predicted proteins | sample 643131 | NCBI WGS metagenome assembly LFFM01 (sample SAMN03777445, study PRJNA286221) | soda lake metagenome | biome: soda lake; feature: Kulunda steppe; material: water; isolation source: sample Tc-Br brine of Tanatar trona crystallizer | place: Russia: Kulunda steppe | collected 2011-07
ATCGGGAAGATCCACGACGAACTGGAGATGCCGATGAAACACTACCTCGGCCAGTACGGGGTCTACTACGACCTGATTCTGCCGCTGGTCGGCGACCGACTCACGGCGTCGCTCACGGAGCGGGTGACCGACGCGATTGGTGTCGGCGACGACGACCGAGACGGAGACGACGCCGCGGCCGAGAACGGGGATGCCGACGGCGACGAAGCCGCCGTCGCGGCCGCCGTCGAGGCCGAGGTCGACGACGCAATCGAAGACATGCTCTCGATCCTCCGGATCATCAACCTCGACATGCAGGTCGTCACGGACACGTACATCCACTCGTACAGTCAGAAGCTGGAGGACGCAATCGACCGCAACGAGCAACTGATGCGGGAGGTCCAACGCGAAGTGCAGGACCCGATAGACGAGCTACAACGCTCCTCGGACGACGTCGCCGCCAGCGCCGCGGAGATCAGTGGAGCCGCCGAAGACCAGACTGACCGGATACGCGAGGTCTCCTCGGAGGTCGCGAACCTCTCGGCGACGGTCCAGGAGGTGGCGTCGACCGCCGACGAGGTTGAACGGACGAGCAGCCGCGCGGAATCGCTCGCGGGCGACGGAACGGACGCCGCCGACGACGCCGCCGAGGTGATGGACGATATCGGCACCGCCGTGAGCGAGGTGACCGACGACGTCGAACGGCTTCAGCGCCGCGTGGGCGAGATCGATGGGTTCGTCGACGCGATCAACGGTATCGCCGACCAGACCAACCTGCTCGCGTTGAACGCCTCTATCGAGGCCGCCCGCGCTGGCGAGGCCGGCTCCGGGTTCGGCGTGGTCGCCGACGAGATCAAGTCGCTCGCCGGAGAGTCGCAGAGCCACGCGAGCGACATCGAGGCGATGGTCGAGGGGATCCAGAGCGACACCGAAGAGACCGTCGGGAGCCTCGGCGACACGACGGAGCGTGTCGACGAGGGAGCCGCTCGAGTCGAAGACGCCCTGCAGAGCCTGACGGACATCGCCGGGGCAGTGACCGAGACCGGGGCCGGCATCGGTGAGGTCTCGGACGTGACCGACGAACAGGCTGCGGCGGCAGAAGAGATCGCCGCCACGGTGGACGAAGTGGTCCGTCAGTCGAACCGCGTCTCGACCGAGATCCAAGAGTTGGCGGCCGCCAACGAGGAGCAGGCGGCGATGGTCTCCGAGGTCGACGCTGCGGTGCAGCGACTCGACGACCACGGCGCACGCGCGGACGGCGGAGCCGTCACCGAACCGGAGACGCGGAGCGACGCCGGAGCGGTCGGTGGGTCGGGACTGGCAGACGGTGTCTCCATCCCGGACGATCTCCCAGACGGGATCCCGCCGTTCGTCGTCGAGATGCTATCCGACGAGCAGCTCAGCGCGGTCGCTCGCGGCGAACTCGACCCGAGCGACGTGCTGTGAGCTGGGCATCACGCCGACTGAGAGAGCCGCCGCTCAAGGCGCGAAGTAGGCGTCCGGGCCGCGCACGTCGCGGAGCTCGCGAACCGGCGTCGCCGCACAGCGGCCGCACTCGGTCGGCGCGTCGGGGAGCGCGAACACCGTCTCACAGCGGTCACAGGCGAAGTAGCGGAGCCCGAGCCCCGGCGCGTCGGTCATACTTGGGGTACGCGACCGACGGACTTGAACGTGCGGCGCAGGGGAGTACCGGCCGCCGAACAGTGGCGAGGACGGCCGGTCACGCAACCACTAAGACCGTGACGAACCCACGACCGGTATGGAAATCGCGATACTCGGCGGCACCGGTGACGTCGGGCAGGGGCTCGCGCTCCGGCTCGCCGCCGACACCTCCCACGAGGTGCTGATCGGATCACGGGACGCCGAGAAGGCTGCGAACAAGGCCGAGGAGTACACCACCGAACTGGAAAGCCGCGGTCTCGACGCCGATGTGCACGGGTTCGAGAACGCTGACGCCGCCGAGTCGGCGCGGATCATCGTCCTCGCGATCCCGCCGTACCACGTCGGCGACACGGTCGAATCGATCGGCGACATCCTCGACGACGGCGACGTCCTCGTCTCGCCCGCGACGGGGATGAAACGCGACGAGGAGGGGTTCCACTACCACAAGCCGGGCGCGGGTTCGGTGACCCGGATCGTCGCCGACGCCGCCCCCGAGGGTGTCGCCGTCGTCGGGGCGTTCCACAACCTCGCGGCTGCCCGCCTCGCGAACCTCGACGCCGACCTCGGGATCGACACGCTGGTGATCGCCGACGACGAGGACGCAAAACAGACGGTTGCCGACATTGCCGAAGGGATCGACGGACTCCGTGCGCTCGACGCCGGGGGAATCGCAAACGCACCCGAAATCGAGGCGCTCACCCCGCTGTTAATCAACGTTTCGTCAAACAACGAGCGCCTCCATGATCTCGGAATCGAGTTCAAGTGAGTCTGCACGCGGCGGTCGCGTCGCTGGATCTGTCCGGCCGAGCCCGCATCCGCCGACCGGCCGCCGTTCCGTTAGGCCTTTGCGCGGCCGGTTCCTCTGAGTGGTAGATGGAGTACCTGGAGCGCCGGGTCGGGCTGGTTGAAGACCGGCTCGAAGCCGTTATCGACGAGATCGAGCCCGACGAACTATCCGATGAGGTCGGCCATGTTGTCCTCGCCGGTGGAAAGCGAGTCCGTCCCGCAGTCACTATCTTAGCATGCGAGGCGTTCGACGGCGACGCCGACGACGCCGTTGATTTTGCGGCCGGAATCGAGTTCGTTCATAACGCGTCGCTCGTGATCGACGACATCATCGACCGCTCCGAGGTGCGCCGTGGCACCGCCTCCGCGTGGGCCGAGTTCGGGTACGGTCCAGCGATTATCACCAGTGATGGACTGCTCGGTGAAGCGTTCGCACTGTTCTCTGCGGAGCCGCAAGCGATGCGAACCGTCGCCGAGGCGATGGTCGAACTCGGGGAGGGTGAAGCGACCGAACTCGCCGACCGTCCGACGACGGAGACCGAATACATGGAGCTCGCCCGCCGAAAAACGGGCGCTCTGTTCCGGGCCGCCGCCGAGATCGGTGCGATCGCCGGCGGCGCAGAGCCGCACGCGGTCGACTCGTTTGGCGAGTACGCCGAGCGTGTGGGGGTTGCCTTTCAGATGCGTGACGATGTGTTAGACGCCACCGCCGACGCCGACGAGCTTGGGAAGCCGACCGGACAGGATGCTGAGATGGACCGTCCGTCGGTTCTACAAGTCACCTCACTCACACCGTCGGAGATCAACGAACGGGCTCGCGAGGAGTCGGAACTCGCACTCGCTGCCCTCGACGACGCCGATCCGCCCGAGACCGAGGCGATCGAGTACCTCCGTGATCTCGCTGAGTTCGTCGTCGTTCGGGAGCGGTAACGCCGAGGAGGCAACCGAGATTCGCGCTTACGGACTGAGAACGTCTGCTGGGACTGCGATAGACCGGCGTCGGCCACTGGCTGTGATCGGCCGATATATCCCAATAAATATATGTATGACCGTCAAATAATGTCAGTATGTCTCAAGGTTCAGGCTTCGACCTTCGTCGACGGGACGTGCTGAAAGCTACCGGCGTCGCCGGTGTTTCGATGGCCGGTCTCGCCGGGTGTCTCGGCGAGGAAGCGCCGGACGAACTCACGATCACGCTGACACAGTTCCCCGATACGATCGACCCGCTCGATCACATTACGGGAGACTACTTCGACGTGTTAGACCACATCTACGAGCCGCTGTTCGATTTCGAGCCCGGCGACGGGATCTTCCCGCGGGTCGTCGAAGACACTGAGATCCTCGGCGGCGGGGTGACCGAACTCCGACTCCGGGACGACGTGGTGTTCCACAACGGCGACGACATGACCGCCGAGGACGTCGCGTGGACGATCAACCGGACCGTGGACAACGACATCGGCGTCGCCAGCGACATCGGCGCGTTCGGGCTCGGCTCGATCACCGGTGCCGAGGCGATAGACGACGCGACGGTAGAGATCTCCTACAGCGGTGCGCCCGGTCTCGCCGAGTTCGAGTTCGGGAACTACGCCCGTGCGATGAATCGGGACTGGTCGATCGAGAATCATGATGCCGACCAGGAGGGAGAGTCAATCTCCGGTGCGGATCCCGAAGACTTCAACCGGACAGGCCCCTACGAGGTCGTCGAGTTCACCTCCGGCGAGGAGGTCGTCCTGGAGCGGTTCGACGACTACTGGGGCGAAGAGCCGCCGTTCGAGCGCGTCGTGTTCAACTCGGACGGTGAATCCAGCGGCCGCGTCAGTTCGCTCGAAACCGGCGAAACGGACCTGACGATCAACATCCTTCCGGAGGACGTCACGACGGTTCAGGACGCCGACGACGTCGAGATCCGCCGCGTGACGAGCTTCCGGAACATCTTCCTGCCGATGAAAAACACCGTCGAACCGTTCGACAGTCAGGAGTTTCGGCAGGCGATGAACTACGCCGTCGACAACGCGGGGATCGTCGACTCCGTGCTCAGCGGCTTCGGCGAGGCGCGGGGCCAGCCGGTCGCCCCGGGAATCAACGGGTTCAATTCCGACATCGAACCCTACGAACAGGACATCGGAATGGCAGAGAGCCTCGTCGAGGACAGCGGCTACGGCGGGATCGAGATCGAGCTCACGGTCCCGCAGGGGCGGTACCTCAACGACGCCGCCGTCGGCGAGACGGCAGCCGATCAGATCGACCAGCTCGACAACGTCAGCTGTGAGGCGAACATCGTCGACTTCGGCGTCGTCTCCGACGCGAACTCCGCCGGCGTCGACCCCGACGTGATCGAGATACCGTTCTACATGATCGGCTGGGGGACGATCACGGGCGACACCGACTACGGCGTACAGGGCTTCTTCAGCCAGGACGCCGAGACACGATCGTTCGACGACGAGGAGCTCAGCGACGCGATCGCGGATAGCCAGTCGATCGAGGACCCCGACGAGCGCCGCGCACAGCTTGAGGAGGTCAACCGGATCGCTCACGAGAAGGCACCGTTCGTCTTCTTACACACACAAGAGAGCATCTACGGCGTCCGTGAGGATATTCAGTGGGAACCCCGCGAGGACGAAACGGTGTACATCTGGGGGATGGACCAGTAGTCTCGTCGTCCGCGGCGATCGGACTGTCGTGTCGAAAAGTAATTATTGTGAGGCAGGCTTCGAGCAAACGTTCAGATGTCGACAGCCAAGTTCCTCGTACGACGAACGCTACAGGCAGTGTTCGTCGTGTGGGGAGTAGTAACGATCATGTTTGGGCTCCGGGCGGTCTCGCCCGGCGACCCGGCAACGCTGATGCTCGGCGAGGGGGCGACCGCAGAGACGATCAGGCGGGTGCGAGAACAAGAGGGCCTCGACGAGCCGATATACGTCCAGTATCTTGACTACGTGCAGGGGCTGCTCGTCGGTGACTTCGGCTACTCGTGGCGCTCGAACCGCGAGGTCGAGGCGATGGTGATAGAGCGGATCCCCGCCACCCTCGAGCTCGCGATCGCGGCAACGGTCGTCGCGCTCGTCATCGCGATCCCGCTCGGCGTGGTGTCGGCGACGCGCCGGAACGAGCCCTCCGATTACGGGGCGACGCTGTTCTCGCTGCTCGGGATCAGCACGCCGAACTTCTGGCTCGGCCTGATGCTGATCCTGCTTTTCGGCGTCTGGCTGGGTCTCTTCCCGACCGGACGGCGCCCTGTTGGACTCGGTGCGGCGATATGGACGCTCGTGGCGTTCGGATCGGTCGGTGACATCCTCGCGTGGCTGCGACACATCACGCTGCCGGCGCTCACGCTCGGGACGTACTTCACTGCGCTCATCACACGGTTGACACGCAGTGGGATGGTCGATGAGCTCGGGAAACCGTACGTGACGGCGACCAGATCCAAGGGGTTGCCGGCGGTGCTCGTCCGGTACAAACACGTCCTCCGGAATACGATGATCCCAATCCTCACCGTCTTGGGACTCCAGATGGGGACCCTGATAGGCGGTGCCGTGATCACCGAGACCGTGTTCAACTGGCCGGGGCTCGGGCTCCGGCTCATCGACGCCCTCGACGCGCGTGACTGGCCACTGATGCAGGGCATAATCGTGTTCATCGCGGTCGCGTTCGTGACGATCAACATCTTCGTTGACGCGCTGTACTCCTCTCTCGACCCACGGGTGAACGACGAATGATATCCGATAGAATCACCGGCAATCTCCGACGGACGTTCCGTGAGAGCCTCCTCCCGAAGATCGGGATGCTGCTTCTCATAAGTATCGTGCTGATGGCGGTGTTCGCGCCGCTGTTGGCGACACACGACCCGACACGGACGGGCTACTACGACGAGGGCGGAAACGCGTACCCGCCGATCGGGACGGACTACACGACGCAGGTCGCGAGCGACGGCGAGATACAGGAGGTGGAAGTGACGGCTAACTCCGCACACGTCCTCGGAACGAACAACGTCGGACAAGACGTCTACTCCAGGTTCGTCTACGGTGCTCGCATCTCACTGTTAGTCGGGTTTACGGCCACGCTGATGGCGATGTTGATCGGAGTGCCGATCGGGTTGACTGCGGGGTACTACGGCGGCCGGGTCGACGACGCGCTGATGCGGGTCGCGGACACGATGCTGGCATTCCCGGCGCTCGTCCTCGCGCTCGCACTAATCGGGGTGTTTGGGTCGTCACCGGTGTACGTCCCCGATCCGATCGTCTCTCTCGGGCTTGCCGACGGGATGCCCGAGTCGATACCGATACCGGGGACCGTTACTATCGTCGCCGCCCTCGTGATCTGGGTGTGGTTCGCCCGCGTCGCTCGTGGAGAGGCGTTATCGCTTCGTAACGAGGAGTACGTGAAGGCCGCCAAGAGCTTCGGGACGAGCGATCGCGACATTCTGATCGGCCACGTCTTCCCCAACAGCGTCACACCGATCATCGTGCTCGCGACGATCCAAGTGGCGGTCATTATCCTCTTGGAGGCGTCGCTGGCCTATCTGGGCTTCTCGGGGACGACGCTCTCGTGGGGGTACGAGATCGAACGCGGGCAGGACATCCTCCGGACTCGACCCTGGGTATCGACGCTGCCGGGAATCGGCATCGTGTTGACGGTGATCGCCGTGAATCTGCTCGGCGACTGGTTCCGTGACGCGCTAGATCCGAACCTGGGCGAAGGACAGCGGGGTGCCTGAGATGCGCGAAGATGTCCTTCGCGTCGACGGGCTGTCAACCCGCTTTTTCACCGGCGAGGGGCAGGTGAACGCCGTGGAGAACGTCTCTTTCGACGTGCGCGAGGGAGAGGTGTTCGGGATCGTTGGCGAGTCAGGCTCCGGCAAAAGCGTCACCGGTCTCTCGCTCGTCGACCTCATCGAGTCGCCGGGAGAGATCACGGACGGGGAGCTGTGGTACCGCGACGTCGAGCTGGCGGACGAACTCAGTGAGGAGTTCCCTGAAGCCGTGGACGGCGAGTACGTCGACCTTCGGGGCGTTCCGGAGGCGGTTCGAACCTCGCTCCGGGGCACGAGCTTCAGTATGATCTTCCAGGACCCCGAGAGCAGCTTCAATCCGAGTCTAACCGTCGGCGAACAGATCGCCGAGGCGGTCGAGGTACAGCAGCGCGCGAGCTCGCGACCGCGGTCGACGCGATCGCGGACCGACTCCGAGGCGTACTCGCTGGGGTCGCTCGTCCTCTCATTCGCACTCCCCTCTCGGAAGTACGTCAGCCAGGAGAGCCATGAGCGAGCGATCGAGCTGTTGGAGATGGTTGGAATCCCCGATCCCGTCGAGCGGGCCGACGAGTACCCGCACGAGTACTCCGGCGGGATGTTACAGCGCGCGATGATCGCCCAAGCGCTCGCGGGTGAACCGGACGTATTGGTCGCCGACGAGCCGACGACCGCGCTCGACGTCACTATCCAGGCACAGGTGCTCGACCTGCTCTCGGAGCTTCAAGAGGAGACCGGGATGACGATCCTGATCATCACGCACAACCTCGGTGTAATCGCACGGATGTGCGACCGTGTCGGTGTGATGTACGCGGGCGAGATTGTCGAGCGGGGAACGTTGGAAGACGTCTTCCGAGACAACGTTCATCCGTACACAGAGGGGCTTTTAGGGTCGGTTCCGGACCTCGAAAGCGTCGGTGGGTCGCTCGATCCGGTGCGCGGTAACGTGCCGAGCCTACTCGATCACGAGATGGAGGACCGCTGTTACTTCGCCGACAGGTGTCCGAAGGCCATGGAGGCGTGTCTGGAACGGCCGACGGACGCGCGGGTCGAAGCAGACGGGGACCACCTCGTCAAGTGCGTCCTGACGGAAATGGAGTACGGCGAAAGCCCGCCACTTCCGGACGATTACTTCGCTGTTGAGGGCGATAATGCGGGCAACGACGACAACGCGAACGGGGCCGTCGACTCAAGCGACGGGACGGTCTCGGCCGACGGAGGTGTGTCGCGATGAGCGACCCGGTACTCAGCGTCGAGGAGCTTCAAAAATACTTCTGGGAGCAGAACTCGCTGATCGACCGTCTGTTGGGGAACGACCCGGTCGCGATCCGCGCCGTCGACGGACTCACGTTCGACGTCCGTCGGGGAGAGACGCTCGGATTGGTTGGCGAGTCCGGCTGCGGAAAGTCCACGACCGGCGAGACCGTCCTCGGTCTCCAAGAGCCGACCGGGGGGCGCGTCGAATTTGAGGGACGGAACGTCTATGATCTCTCGGGCGAGGCGCTCGAGGAGTTCCATCGCGAGGCACAGATCGTCTTTCAGGACCCCTTCTCGAGTCTGGATCCGCGGAAGACGATCGGGAAGTCCGTCCAGCAGCCCCTCGACGTTCACGGGGTGGGGACGAAATCGGAACGAGAAGACCGTGTTCGAGACTTGTTGGAACGTGTCGGGCTGTCGAGTGCACAGTACGACAGATATCCGCACGAGTTCTCCGGCGGCCAGCGCCAGCGGGTCGCCATCGCGCGAGCACTGGCGCTTGAACCCGAGTTCATCGTCCTCGATGAGCCCACGAGCGCGCTAGACGTGAGCGTTCAGGCGCAGATACTCAATCTGCTGCGTGAACTGCAAGACGAAATGAATCTGACGTACCTACTCATTTCACACGACCTCTCCGTGATCCGCCATATCTGTGACCGTGTCGCGGTGATGTACCTCGGTGAGATCGTCGAGATCGGCGAGACGACCGAGCTGTTCGAGGATCCGGGACATCCGTACACCGAGGCGCTGTTGGAGAGCGTCCCACGAGCCGCTCTCGCGGAGCGAGACCGGACGATCGACGTTTTAACCGGGGATGTGCCGTCGCCACGGGACCCACCGAGCGGCTGTCGGTTCCGGACCCGCTGTCCGGAGGTGATCCCTCCGGAGGATATCGATCTCGACCAGGACGCGTACCGAGAAGTGATGCATCTCCGGGAACACCTCGAGAGCCGGAGTCTCAGCGTCACGAAGCTGTGGGAACGAGCCGGACACGAATCGCCCCCGGAACACCCGGACGACACGGCAGTCGAGGCGTTCGTTGCTGTCGCGATCGACCGACACCTCGAAGCGTCGTTGCCGAGCGAGTACCGAGTACACGTTGAGGAGGCGTTCGCGGCGGTTGCACGCGGTGACTGGGAGACTGCGACGCTACGTGAGAACTTCGAGAGCGTCTGCGAACGGGAGAATCCGGAACTCGACGAGAGCGATCACCCGGTCGCGTGCCATATTCCGGATCGGTCGGATTCACGCCCGCCCTAACGGTCGAGACTCTCTCCTTGATTCAGGTAGGTTACGACACGGCGGCCGCCAACGGGTTTCCGTTCTGGTTACAAAGGTGTCTGATTCGTATGTATGTACAGTAGCCTCGGAGCACACTTCGATATGTTCATACTTGTGCGATCACGATCATTCGCATGAATCGCGCAGAGAAAGCGACCCTCCAGCTGCAGGCGGTCGCCGTGTTGCGGATGTTGAAAGAGACGCGAACGTACGACGAGTTGTCGACCGTGACGGGGCTCCCCGCCGGCGATCTGAACCGATACGTGAACGGGCACGTTCTCCCGGGTATCGACCGTGCGAGTGAAGTCGTCGAAGCGGTCGGTCGGGATGCGCTCGCCGACGAGCTGGTGGCCCGCATCGAGTTCGACGACGAGGGGTACGTCGACAACTCCGGCGTCGTCTTTGATCAACCATTCCTGGATCTCGTTGCGCCGATCGCCGCGGAGACGTTTCGATTCAAATCGCCGGATGTCGTGCTCACAGCGGCCACGGACGGGATCACTCTCGGCGCTGCGATGGCTTCGTTTTTCGACGCGCGGCTCGCGTACGCCAAGAAGTCGAAAGAGACCGCAGTCGAGGAGTTCATCGAATCGCGGCAGCGACTCGCGTCCGGAATCGAACTCACCTACTACCTCCCCGCGAACGCAATCGACGCGGGTGATACCGTCCTCGTCGTCGACGACCTGATCCGGTCGGGTGAAACCCAAGAGCTGCTCTTGGATATCGTCTTACAGGCCGACGGGAACATCACTGGCGTCTTCACGCTCATCGCGGTTGGCGGCGAGGGAATGGAGCGTGCACGAGCGATCACCGACGCGCCGGTTGGCGCGCTGACGTCGTTCGAGTAATAGCTGAGACGGTATCGAACCGAGAGATATACACGTTCGAATACATTTTCGAGGATAGCGTAGCGTCTCCGCCGATATCTACCCATAACCTTGCATACATCACATTCCGAGATCGGTACGTTTTATATTTCCTCACAAAGAGGCACACTCGTTCATATGGGCCTTACCGACTCCTTGGCGGCGTACTTCGACGTAGCTGAGCGCGGCTCTGACGTTCGGACCGAACTGCTCGCCGGGTTAACGACGTTCCTCACGATGTCGTACATCATCGTCGTCAATCCCGCGATCCTCTCGGCTGCCAT
>LFFM01002981.1_pt1 | contig 10861 bp, 16 predicted proteins | sample 643131 | NCBI WGS metagenome assembly LFFM01 (sample SAMN03777445, study PRJNA286221) | soda lake metagenome | biome: soda lake; feature: Kulunda steppe; material: water; isolation source: sample Tc-Br brine of Tanatar trona crystallizer | place: Russia: Kulunda steppe | collected 2011-07
GCGATCTCTCGGAAGCACAGCGACGGCTGGACGTTGACGTGCTAAAGAAGGGTATCTCCGGCCAGATGTTCCTTGACGTGGCGTTCAGCGTCGTGAAGAACATGGATATTCCAGAAGACGCACGGGCCAAATGTATCGAACAGATAGCTGAATGCGACTACCGTCTGCTTGAAGGAGCGCACCCCCACATTCAGCTTCACAATGTCCTGTCGCGGATTCACATCAGCTACCACCTATCCCTGCCTAACTACTCCAATGAATAATTGGATGAAGTCGAAGCGTGAGGAAGCCCGCGCGTTCGACAATCTCGGTGAAACAAAAGATTTGTTGGGGGTTGATGATCTCCGGTCGTGGGGGATGAAAGATACAATGGCTGAACAGATCACGGAAGCTGGCAGATATTCGATCCACTCGGCTATGTCACGCCATCAGGAAATCCTGTGGAAGACACTGCTTGAGTCAGCCGAAGATGATGACGGTGTCCGTGGGACTGTGTACGAAGGGATTCATGATTCAGGTGTATGGTATACGCTTCAGAATATGATCCGTAGTATCGAAGAAGAAGGGGGACGGAAGAGAGATTATCAGTTCTTCGGGACGCCGAGAGTGATAAACAAAATCTACTCTGATTTCGACACCCTTGCCAACGCAACAATCACATCAACACAGACTATGCAGTTCCACGGAATTCCGTTTACATCCGTTCAAGATATGCCACGTGACCAACTGTTCTTAGCACATAAAGATGTGCGGAATAGTTACGTCAAAGGTTTAACAAAGCCAATCTCGATCTTGAAAACTGTCGTGGGTGAACGAATCGAATTTCAGGTAGACGGGGCTGGTAATATGGCTATTGAGGTGTACAATGAGTGATGATGAAGAGACACAAGAGATCTACACTGTCCATGCGAGCGTCGGTGATCTCTGTGTGTCAGTTGACGGTGAGAGTATAGAAGAAGCCAGCAAAGTATGGCAAGCGACATGGAAAACAGTAGTCGAAGACATAGAAGATATGTCTGAAGAGACGAAAGAAGAAATGTACTTACAATGACTAAACACAGACTATCAGCGTCTCGGATCAAAAAGCACAACGGCTGTCCACGGGCCTACGAGCTTCGCTACATCGAAAAGAAAGATCCGACAAAGAAGAAGCAGGGGTACGGAGAAATCGGGTCGCTGGTTCACGAAGCCATTGAGAACGTCATGGGTCGAAACCCCGATCTCCGAGATGAGCAATCGCTACACAGCCGGATGAAGCAGGAATTCTTCGCGCTGGAAGACGACTACGATATGTCGATCATCTCGGAAAAACAGAAGAACGATGGACTCGGTTGCATTGAAGTTGCAGCACGGTACGTGTCGAACCAGAACTTCAGTCTCCGTGGATTGGAAGTCAAAACCGAGTACGATATCGATAACAAATCAATCGATGCAACCATGCTCGGCTACATGGATGTTTGCACGGACAGTGAGATATGGGACTGGAAGACTGGCCGGATTCGTGAGGGTGATACGGATATTGATGAACTGATTCAGGGGGCTACCTACATGGCTGGCTATCACAACGAATACGGTGAGCTACCCAAAGCAATCAAATTCGTCTACCTGAAAGAAGAAAAAGAGCGGAAGATCGAACCGTCTCAAGAGAATTGGGATCAGATGTTGAACTACGCTCGTAAGCTGGTTATGTCCATCGAAAACGACGATTACCCGGCAAAACCCGGTGATCAGTGTTATTGGTGTGATCACGAAATCTGGTGCGAGGCGTCCCCTGTCGGTGCGGGTGGGATTGACTACGAACAGTTTTGAAGGTGTTTGGTTTTTAGTTACGAAATACTTATAAGGCTATAACCGCTTTATCGGATGAGGACAAGAGTAGACGAGACGAAGTCGGTAGCTCTGGCTTGTGCGTGACACGTATCAAGTGAAGCTACGATGTGATGAACCGTAGCGAATATCCCCAACTACCAACGTAAATGGGGTTTCTCGTTGACCTTGCCTCTGTTCGAGTCGCCGTAGGTGGAACGTGGAGTAGTTTTTCACTGCTTTGCGTTTTTCATGCTATTCTAAACCAACCAGACCGTTCTCTTTCGCAATGTTTATAACGTTATAGAACTATTATACATATGAGGTTGGCTAAAATGAACACGACTCTCGGAGACTTCAGCGGTTGTCAAGTAGTTGAACAAGCAGCGAAATCCGTTCGAGATTCCACGGGCCTTGAAATGGCCGGGTTCGCAACCCATGGGTGTGAAGGATTCCACCCGGACGGCGGCGAATACTGGAAACCCGCTCACGTTCTGGTGAACGGTGACATGAACGATCTCGAAGTGCTGAAACAGGTCTCCGAGATCTGCAACAAACACGGGTTGAAAGTCCACTCGAAACGCGGCGTGTCGTTCTCTGGCGAGGATCACGCCCGCCTTGTTGTGGACCACTCGGCCTAAACACTCTCGGTCAATGGAAGTGAACCTTTTCCCTGTTTTCTACGAACATTGGGAAGATACTACAGGGTGTCCCCAATGCGGGAGTGAACTGGATGTTACAATTAAGCGAGTATGGTGCAATGAGTGTAATGACGATATAACGTTACACTATCCGTGCTATGTCCATATGCAGTTGGTGTTTGAAAAATGATTGAGATCAAATATTTCATAAATCCATATAGTTACACACCAATGGAGTGTAATAGTTGTGGAGAGGGGGATATGTTCATCAGAGAATTCGCACCCAAACGCTCGGATCATTGGGAACGAACTACTGAAGAATGTGATGAATGCTCTTTCTTTGTCAAGAAGGTCCGTGATGTAGAAGATGTGCATATTCGTGTTGAGATAATCAAATGATGGAATTGATAGTCGAAGACACATTCAAACGGAGTCATTTCTGTACCGAGTGCAAAAGCTCGAATATCGTGATCAAAGAAGCCGCAGCATCCGGATACGAGTACGACGTGTTTCCAAAATGTTTGGACTGTGGATATTCCGAATTCTACTCAATCGATGCTGATGAGTTGAGTTTCCGGTTGGTTGTCGAAGGCTGATAATTTAATACCGGTATTATACTGCTAATTAGATATATACTACTTTTTCACTTCGATACTTTTATAGCCTTATAGTTTTAAGTAGTAACTGTCTATGTCCGAAGCAGAGACTACGAAAACAGTGGTCATCCAGAATGATATTCACAAAGCTATCCGTGTATTTTCCGAAGAGGAAGATATGGCGATTCAGGATGTTGTGGACGATCTTCTCCGTGGCCATTCCGAACGCAGTGACGCAGTATTGACTAAACTAAACGATCTACAGTCTCGCGGTAAGCTGTAGAAAGGGATTCGTGGGAAGGATGAGTAAGAGGGTACTTAACCGAAAGGTATGGGTGTACGACGACAGCGCGAAGGACACAGAGGAATTCGTGTGTGCGTTCGACACCCGAAATCTTAACGAAGGTGATACAATAGAAATTGCGATTACGAAACTTGAAGGCACAGAAGACGAAACAACCGCTTCGGACAATACGGGTACTGGCGGAAAGCTTGAGAATTGGTTAAAAATACAACTCTCCAATATGTTAATGAGATTATATGGTTAGGAACCTTGTACGGGTAACAGACCTTGTCACTACGAAGAACAGTGGTGAGGTGATTGTTCAGTTGGTTGGCCGGGATACCGATGGGAAGCGATGTTCTACGAGCATTAGAGGCACACGTCCGTATGCGTTTGTTCCGAACAACGAAGCCATACCGAGGGTCGATTGGATAGAGGCTATCGAAGAGGGCTACCACGGTCACAACGGGCGTCCGTTGACTAAGATCGATGTGACCTACCCGGAACACCTAAAACGTCTCAAGAAGCATTTCTCGGTCCTGTACGAAGACGACATTCCGTACTACCGCCGACTTTCGAGTAACTACGGACTGTCGGGCTACATCGATCTCCCGAAAGGTGATATCGTTCATATCGATGATATCAACACGAAGGTAGATCCAGCCGAGATTCCGAACATCTCACCCCGCGTGATGATGGCGGATATCGAAGTGAAAATGCCGGAGAATTCGAACGGCGATTTCGATTGGTTTGTCGAACACGCGAACGAACCGATCACAGCTATCACCACTTATGATTCGTATGATGATGAGTATCTGGTACTGGTATTAGATCCAGAGAATAGTGTTGACGGTGGTTCGATTCGGCAGTATCTCGAAGACCACTGGAAAGATCATGCCGATGAACAGAAGTACACACAGGCGGATATGCGACTGGTTCAGTGCAAATCCGAAGAGTCACTGATTCGGTCGTTCATCGAAGAGATCGAAGACAAACGGCCAGACGTAATTTCCGGTTGGAACTGGATCGATTTCGATCACGAATACATTTTGAACCGGTTGGATCATTTCGATGATATCAACAAACACCGCCTAAGCGATATCGGAGAGATTGGTGGGTACAAGATGGCTCGGAAGATCGATGGTCTACCGGGATTCGATATGATGGGCGCGTTCTGTGATAAAATGTCGTTCAGCCAGTGGCGATCTCGAAGGCTCGATTACGTCGCTAACGAGGAATTGGCCATCGGGAAAGTCGAAGACATGGATCTGGACGCCGAGTATGAAACGAACCGAGATCGGTTTGTCGCATACAATATCATCGATACGCAACTATTGGTCGGGCTGGATGATAAACACGGTATCCATGAATTCTTCTATCTACTGGCAGATTTGAGTGGGGTTCAGATCTACGATACGTTCAGCGAAATGCGATTGGTTGACGGGTTCGTATTGAGTCGCCGGACCAACCATGAGATCTTGCCGTCGAACAAAGACAAGAATCTCGAAAGCATCCCCGGTGGGTTGGTTCTCTCACCGAGTGACGGTGTCCATGAATGGGTAGCAGTGTTCGACTTGAAATCGCTGTACCCGTCCGTGATTGTTACACTGAACGTAAGCGAGGAAACACTAACCACTATCCCTGCTGGCGAATCGAAAACCGAGGCTGATATCCGTATTCAATCCACGTTGGATCAGGGGTCGCATAGCTCGTACACGGTGAAAACCGAACGTGGGGCTGACTTTATGTGTCCGGGTATGCCAGAGAACGAAGACGAAGTCCCCGGTGCTAAGATCACGGAAGACGATATCTCATGGGATATCGATACCAAAGCGTTGGGTGTCCGTGCTGACAATGAGGGGATTCTTCCAAAGTATCTCAAACTCTTGTTCAGCGAACGGAACGATATGAAGGCGATTCGGAATTCGTTCGACCCGGATGATCCTGAATTCGAAGTGTGGGATAACAAACAGGGTGCGGTGAAGGTTATCATGAATTCGTTCTATGGGGTTTCGCAGAACGACTACTACAGACTGGCAGATCCAACCCGTGGATCACAGGGGATCGGATCTACGATCACTGCTGGTGGTCGGTATGTTCTCTGGCGTGGCTCAAAAATAGCAGAGGAGATGGGGTTCGAGGTAAAATATGGAGATACTGACAGTATTATGATAAAAATATGTGATACTTCAGAAGGGCTGACACCTCAAGAGATTATCGACCGTGGGATGGAGATCGAAGCCGAACTGAACGAGCGGATGGATGAAGTAGCAGACGAATTCGGAATCGGTGAGACCCACCCGTTCCTGAAAGATGCAGATCTCCACGGAAACGACCGTCACTGCCTCAAGTGGGAATTCGAAAAGATGTACCGGCGGTTCTTTCAGGCGGGGACAAAGAAACGCTACGCGGGCCTTCCAGTGTGGAAAGAGGGCAAGTGGTTCATTGATCCTGAAAGCGGCGATATCGATATGGATGATGTGGAACCAGATATCACCGGCTTCGAGAGCAAACGGTCGGATGTTCCACCGATCACCGAAGAGACTCAAAAGAATATCATCAAACGAGTACTCGGTGGACAGGAATTCGATCAGTTGAGTGATTATCTTTCGGAAGTTAGTCGCCGGGTTCGTGGTGGAGAGATCGAACAGTGGAAACTGGCTGCACCGGGTGTGATCAACAAACCACTGCCACAGTACGGTAATACCCCTACTATTCGAGCGTGCCGATTCTCAAACGAACATCTGGATCACGAATGGCGTGAGGGTGACAATCCGTGGGTGTACTTCGTAAAAGAGACCCCACCGATGGTTCCGAACACCGACGTTATCGCACTCGAATGGGGCGAAGATATCCCTGAAGGGTATGTGCTGGATATTGAGAAGATCATTCGAAAGAAGATCCAAAACCCGCTCGAACCGATTCTCGGAGAAACCGGGTGGTCGTTCGAAGAACTGGAATCTGGCAAGGAGATCCAACGTGTTGATGTTGGCAGTGGGGGCGGCAACCCGTTTGCTGGTATGAACATGGGCGATGAGGATACCGAAGACGATACTACGGATATCGAAGAGAACGAAACTAAATCTCCGGAGTCTGGTGCAATGGGATGGTGATCTGCTACGATAATCGTAAACCACCGCCGAATTGTGTAGATAATACGGGTATCGATTGAGAACACAGAAACCAACACAAAATGAGTAACGGATATTTCATAACCTTAGAAGGGATCGACGGCGCGGGAAAGACAACGGTCGCTGAATCGATAGCCAGTGAATACAAAAAGACGGTTCTAACACAAGAGCCGTGTGACTTATGGACAGGAAAGCAGGTTCGACGGGCGATCTCTAACGAAACGGACTGTCACCCACTGACCACGTTTTATCTGTTCATGGCAGACCGGATCGAGCATATCGAAAACATCGTGAAACCAGCGTTGGATGATGGAATGATCGTTGTCTCTGATCGATACGCGGATTCGACGCTGGCATACCAGTCAATCGCACTTCGAGATCACGTCCGGTATCCGGATAAATACATTCGGCAGACCATGCAGCCATGGCATTTCTATCCGGATCTCACTATCCTGCTGGATATATCGGCTGATACGGCTATTGAGCGAACAGTAGGCGACGAAGAGTACGAGAACCGGGAATTCTTAGAACAGGCTCGGCAGAACTACCAAACGCTTGCTCGGCAGTACAAAAGCCGATATGCCGTTATCGATGGCGAGCAAGAGATCGAAGCGGTCCAACAGGACGCACTGAAAGCAGTCAAAGAGTACTATGAACATTAGGGATGAAGTCGCTACAGTCGTGAAAGATCATGATTTGAGATACACCTGTCCGGCGTGTGATAGCCATATCCGAGAGTATACGCGAACGGCTATCAAAGACCGGAAGCCAGTACAGATTTTAGTCATGTTCTGTTCGGACAAAGAATGTGGCTTCAAAACATCCGGGATACTCGAAACAAAATGAGTGAGTATTTGGATACCCCCCACCGACTCGAAGGTATCATAACAGAAGCTATGGAACGCGCTCATAGCCACGCTGATGAACTTTTCGTTGGAGATGAGCGAACGGGTAGCGTCACGACGTGTACTGACGGAGACTTCCGCGTGGAAGTGTACGCTGGCTTAGATCACCGACGACAGAACGTGAATCACGGTGAGAGTATCGAATACGATTTTGATTCGAAAGAATTCAAATACGCTAATTTCACCAGAGAACACGGCTGGCACACGAATCGCTGTCTGAAAGAATTTACAATCGAATCATGGAATCCACTGGCAGACTCCCCGGAATCAGGAACGTAGAGATCAACATCGAACTTCAAATTACAACTATGTCAACAGAGGTAGATACTAACGCGAATCCACAACACGAAAGCTTAGAGTGTCCGAACTGTACAAAGAAAGCTCTCCGACGAAGAGGGGCGAATACACGTGCGAACGTCTCACGACGAACCAAAGGCTGCATCCACGATCAATGGGTGTGCGACGAATGTGAGTGGTCTGGCGATGATAGCCATGTTCCGAACTATGTACCCGGAAGTCGAAAGTTATATGATTATAACGATGGTATGGAGTGGTAGGAGTGACAGATCGTAGACCACGGACTGGATCGGGTGATCCTAACGGAAACCCCCACATTACCGGCGGTAGTCATCCTACGTGTCAACAATGCAAAAACAAAGTAATAGTACAATTCACAAACTATGGCGCATGGTATCACTGCAAAAGCTGCGGCCACACTCACACACTAAGCCAGACCGAACAGGTAAGTGAATTATGAGCGAAAAGAAAAACAGTACATTGTCATTGGCAGAACTGGAAGATAAACCCGGCAAGGTGTACATATTAGGGGTAGCATTAAACTCATCTAATGAAGTTCGAAAATGGTATCTTAGAGAACGTACTTCAGAAATAATTAATTCGTATTTCGAACATACAAAAATCATTATATTGATGGGTGATATCGATGGTACATTGAGCGTGGGTGAGATTGAAATGAAAGAGATAAAGATGGAATTGTCTAAATGAGCGCGAGAGAGAGATACGGTCAGCGACGGCTACATATCTCAATGCATCTACTCGAACGCTTTTTCGTTGATCAGGCACGGATTCGAACAACACTCCCAAACGACGCGCGGCTTGTTCGAATGTATCCTGTCGAAGACAAGAACATCTACATCATAATTTTCGAGTCGGTAGAGTGGGATGAACTATCCGAAGGTGAAACGATTCCACGGGTAACGTGTGAAGTAACTGAAGAACCAATCAGTTTGGTAGTTAACAAATGACAGAAGAAGAAAGCGAAGCGTGGGTGGAAAAGCATAGACCAAAACATTTCGGAGACATTCAGGGAAACACGAAAGCAGTCAAAGCCTTGAAGGATTGGGCCGACGACTGGAAGATGGGAAATCAAGGCCAACTCATCTATGGGGAACCGGGGACTGGTAAAACATCCACAGCGTATGTTATCAGTCAGAAACTCGGCTACCCACTCAATCAGATTAATGCTTCAGATGCTCGGAGTAGTGATCGGCTGAAACAGATTGCTCAACAGATTCAATCAACACCGCCGGACGCAAAACATCAACTCGTTTTGATAGACGAAATTGACAGTCAACATCACGCTACTAACAAGCGACCACTGTACGAAGCTCTCAAGAATCCAAAGAATCCAGTGATCCTTACGGCGAACGATCTATACAGCGTTCCCGGTGGTATCAAAAACAAGGTCAAGCAGCACGAATTCAAGTTGCAGAAACGTTCCCGTGCTTCGAAGCTCAAGAAGATCTGCAAAGCCGAAGGTCTCGAATTCACCGACGAAGATATCGCTGACTTAGCCGAACGGCCAGATCTTCGAAGTGCGATCAACGATCTACAGAATTGGGCCGAAACGGGCGTTCCACCGGGAGACGATCAACGAGAGTGGACACCGTCTGAATTCGAAGTGTTGGACGATATTCTACGAGGGAAAAAAGACAGCGGGCAGATGAATCCCAAAGATCTAATTCTTTGGTTGGATGAGAACGTATCAATGGAATATAGAGGTGTTGAGATGGCCATGGCATACGAAGCTCTCTCAATGGCCGACAAATGGCACGCACGGGCGCAGAGAGAAGACTATCGCTACTGGAAGTACGCTGGCGAGTTGGCCGAGTCCGTGGCCACACTACGGCTTACAGAGCCTTACGACGGATGGATGGACAAGAACTTCCCTGAATGGTTTCGGCACTCACAGGTCAAACCAACAAGCAAATCACCGGAAGCTGGCTTGTACCGAAAAATGAAAAAGTACGAGGATGGGGTCTTTCAGTTCGGCGGGGATTTCACCCACTTCCAGCACGTTATTATCCCTATCCTTGAGAAGCTTCCACTCGAAGAGCGACTGGAACTGGCTCTTCACTACGATCTCACTGCTCAAGAGATGGATGTGATCGATGTAACGAAAAAGCAGTTCAACGGGTGGAGTGAACAGGACGTACCTCCGGAACGTCAACAATCGGAGGAACAGCTAAACCAATCGAGCGCATTGGAATGGTGAGGCAATAACGATTTAAGCGAACGGCTTTTATAGTGTTGTAATGGGATTCAAATTTGTCCTTTCATTCGATGATTTCGATGACTTTGACCAGTTCATGGAAAAACACGAATCGACAATCAATATGATGGGCGAGGGCCAGAACCCGCTTGCAACTAATATTCGCCAGCAGGTACAGATGAACGAACAACTCCCCGAATTCTTCAAATTCACCGATGATCAAATGCGGTGGATGAAGTCGAACAACAAAATCGGAATCAAGCGATTGATGACTGATTCCCGTGTTACGATCAAACGGTAAATAATACGGCTATTATTGCCTTGCTCAATAAACTTATAAGCTTATAGAGCAATATACATATGTAAGGGAGAACTGAAAATGACTCAAGCACAAGAACTAATCGACAGCATTGACTACAATCACGTTGTGAGCCGTTTGGAAGGCCGTGGCGGGGGTCTACGTGCAAGCAAACCAGACACGGACAACGACAACGGATTGATCCAATACGTCTGGCGTATGGCCCGCTTCCACTCTGGCGCAGACCCATCGATGCCTGTCACCGCTTCGTGGTGGTTGCAGGATTATCTGGATGAGAACGGCTACGATGCTTCAGTGTCGGGAATCACCGACGATGAAGGCAAAGAGATCAACGAAGCTCTCGAATCAGTCGTGAACGAAGTGCTGAACGACTTCGGACACAGTGAGTACGGAGCCGCCGAAGCATGGGCTGGTATCATCGGATAACACCAGCACTCGGCAATATCTGTGAATAGATTCGATAAACTTATAATCCTATAAACTAAGTATAGGATGGAGACAACAACAATGGTATACAAAGGCGAACTTTACATTCAGGACGAAGACAGCATGGAAGAATTCTTTAACAGCACGACGCTCATCACGGAAGAAGAAAAAGACAAGGCGCGTGAAGTCGTGGAAGACGCCGATACGGTGAACTGGCCTATCGAGATCGTCTTCGAGATTCA
>LFFM01002982.1_pt1 | contig 10860 bp, 14 predicted proteins | sample 643131 | NCBI WGS metagenome assembly LFFM01 (sample SAMN03777445, study PRJNA286221) | soda lake metagenome | biome: soda lake; feature: Kulunda steppe; material: water; isolation source: sample Tc-Br brine of Tanatar trona crystallizer | place: Russia: Kulunda steppe | collected 2011-07
GTGCATCGTCTTGTTGTATCATTTCTGCAGGAACTGCTTTGTCGTCGATGTACATCGACGCGCTTAGTTTGTTCATCACGAGCGCGTGGTATCGCACACCGTGCTCAGCGAGCCACGCTTCAGTCTGTGGACGTGCTGATTCTGGTCGAGCAGTCCACATGAAGATCGTGTGGCCAGCAAAGTACTGGCTGTTGACCCACTCGATAGCCTGTTCGTTTGGATCGGGCGACTCGCCGTTCCACCACGCTGCATTTCCGTTAGTAACGGTATCATCAATATCGACGGCGATCCGCTCTTTCGTTTCGCCGAGGGGTTCTCGCATTGTTTTGTTGTACTCCATCCTGTTGTATGCAAACTACATACTTAATTCTTTTTCCAAGTGAGTGAATTTGTGTTGTGGATAGATCGCGCGTTTGTTTCGCCACCCGACTACTGATAGAGCACCGCGTTATCGTGGAGTTTGTACTCGATCCAAATACTTTATACTACTCCACGATGAATACAATTCTACGCTCAATCTATCCGATTGGGTGGATCGAACACACAGTATGAATCTACAAAATCAATCAGCCGTGCGTGGGTATCGACTACAAATCATGCGATCTATGGGAGAATAATCAATGAGTGAGCACAACACTATAGGCGAAGACAGCAGTGTAGAATCGGACATCTTTACTGCTCGAACGCAGCTGAAGCCGTATGAGTATCACAGCTTCCTCGAGTACAAAGATGCGATCCGAAACAGCTACTGGGTTCACACGGAGTTCAACTTCTCTGGTGATGTTCAGGACTTCAAGGTCAACACTACACCCGCTGAAAAGACCGTTATCAAGCGGACGATGTTGGCTATCGCACAGATCGAAGTGCAGGTCAAAACCTTCTGGGCAGATATCTACGAGCAGATGCCGAAAGCAGAGATCGGTAGTGTCGGGATGACCTTTGCGGAAAGTGAAGTTCGACACATGGACGCCTACAGTCACTTGCTCGATGTGTTGGGGATCACAGAAGACTTTGAGGAAATAACTGAGGTGCCGGCTGTCAAAAACCGAATCGACTATCTCGATGACTGTCTGGCGGATACTGATAGCGACAACAAAGACGAGTACGTCCAGAGTATCATGCTGTTCAGTATCTTTGTCGAGCACGTATCGCTGTTCAGCCAGTTTTTGATAATGACGAGCTTCGACAAGTACGAAAAGAAGTTCAAGGGCATCTCGAATGCTGTCGAAGCGACCAGTAAAGAAGAACAGATCCACGGACTGTTCGGTGTCGAGCTTATCGACACGATCAAAGAAGAAAACCCTGAGCTGTTCGACGAGGAGTTTGAAGCCGAGATCCAAGAGGCGTGTCAGCAGGCGTACGATGCTGAGATGGATATACTTGACTGGATCTTCGAAGAGGGCGAACTGGAGTTCCTTCCGCGTGAGTGTGTTGATGCGTTCCTCAAAGATCGCTTCAACCAGAGCCTAGAGAACGTCGACGTCGATCCACTGTTCGAAACAGACGACGAGCTTGTTGATGAGACTCGCTGGTTCGACGAAGACATCATGATGACGAAGGATAACGACTTCTTCTCGAAACGATCGACCACATACAACAAACACACGCAGAGCGTTACCGCAGCGGAGATGTTCTAATAATGTCAGACAAAAACGAAGCACTTGCACGAGTTAATGCAGAACACAGCGAGCCGTTTTACTGGCTCAACGAAGACAGCAAAGAGTTCCTTCGAGAAGGCTACCTCCTCGAAGGTGTCGAGCCAAAAGAGCGCATCCGGCAGATCGCAGAAAACGCCGGTGAGATCCTCGACGACGACGAGTTTGCAGACAAGTTCTACGAGTATATGAGTAGAGGCTACTACTCGCTTGCAAGCCCAGTGTGGGCGAACTTCGGGCTTGATCGGGGGCTTCCGATCAGCTGCTTCGGTAGCCATATGGAAGACAACATGGAGAGTATCCTCTACACGCACGCCGAGGTGGGTGAGATGACGAAACTCGGTGGTGGCACAAGCGGTTACTTTGGTGAGCTCCGACCACGTGGAGCGCCGATCACGAACAACGGCAAGTCTAATGGCAGCTACTCGTTTACCGAGTTGTTCGACACTGCCATCAACGTCGTCAGCCAGGGAGAGACGCGACGTGGCCAGTTCGCCGGCTACATCGATATCGAACACGACGATCTCGAAGAGTGGCTCAATATCAAAACCGAGGGCGATCCGGTGCAGGATATCTACTACGGTGTCATCATCGGCGATGACTGGTTCCAGGCAATGATCGATGGTGACAAAGAAAAGCGAGAAAAGTGGGCGAAAATCATCGAGACGCGAATCAACATCGGCGTTCCGTACATCATCTTCAGAGATAATGTCAACGAAGGCAAGCCACAGGTCTACAAAGACAAAGACTACCAGATCAATGCGTCTAACTTGTGTTCCGAGATCGCGCTTCCAGCGACTGCAGACGAGAGCTTCGTCTGTTGTCTCTCAAGCATGAACGCACTCCACTACGACGAGTGGAAAGACACAGACGCTGTCGAAACACTCACGCGCTTCCTGGATGCCGTAATGGAAGAGTTCATCCAGAAAGCAGAAGGGACGCAGTTTATGGAGCGCGCCGTTCGGTTTGCCAAACGGCACCGGGCAGTCGGAATCGGCGTTCTTGGGTGGCACAGTTACTTGCAGAGCAACATGATCCCGTTCGACAGCATGGAAGCGATGCAGAAAAACGGAGAAATCTTCCAGACCATCAAAGAACGAAGCTACGAAGCAAGCCGAGAGCTCGCCGATGAGTTCGGAGAGCCAGAAATGCTCGAAGGCTACGGTCGACGTAACACGACGACGATGGCCGTAGCTCCGACAAAATCCAGCAGCATCATCCTTGGGCAAGTCAGTGCGAGTATCGAACCACTCAAGGCCAACTACTTCGTCCGAGACGGCGCGAAGCTCAAATCAACACAGAAAAATCGGTTCCTCGAAGCGATCCTCAAAGATCGTGGCAAAGACACACGCGAGGTCTGGGATAGTATCGCGAATAAGGATGGAAGTGTCCAACATCTCGACTGCTTGAGTGACGAAGAAAAAGAGGTGTTCAAAACCTTCTCTGAGATCTCACAGATGGCGATCATCAATCAGGCTGCACAGAGGCAGAAATATATCGACCAATCTCAGAGCCTGAATATCTCGCTCGATCCGAGTGAAGTGGATATCAAAGATATCAACCAGCTCTACATCGAGGGGTGGAAGAAAGGCGTCAAAAGCTTCTACTACCAAAACAGTGTCAATGCAGCTCAAAAGTTCGCACAAGACATCCTCGAGTGCAAAGCCTGCGAGGGGTAATGTTGTAGGGTAGCGCGTTTTTCGCTCAGATCTGGGCGTTTCTATTAGTTTTTTACTTGTCGCACCGTTTTCCGCTTCTGTAGGGTGGTTTTCGACACGCTACCCCCGGGGTTAGTGGCCGACAATCACCGGTCCTCTGGGATGTAAACGTGGCAACTGATGTCTGCATCCACAAGCGTGGAGATAACCGCACTGACGCCGAGATCACACCGAACGTTGTGTCTGGTTTCTATTCCTGGCTGTGTTTCAACATCACCGAGTTCGTTTGTGTTGGTGATGATTGCAGTGTCGATTGTTTCAGCAACGATCGATAGATGAATCTGCTCGTATCCACCACCAGCGACGAGCTGCATTGTAACGTCATTAATGCCGACGACAAATCCGTCGACGAGCTCTTGCAGATCAGGATCATACGCCAACCCACGTTGGACGTTGATCGGCGTTTGTTGAGTGACGACCTGTGGTCGGACCCATTCGTCGAGAAACGCTTGTGCAAACTCTCGCTGATATACATCTGACTCAGAATAGAGTCCAGCATACGCACGTGTAAACCACGATTGGGAGTCATTTTCTGCTTCCGTCTCCGATTCAGAAGTAAGTGTCTGTTGGGGCATATAAAATCATAGTCGAGACCAATCGGGGCCGTTGTCTACCTCGTCACTCAATTGATTGAGTGTACGGTGATCAGCATTTCGAACACTCAAACCATCCGGTTGAAGTCGATCTTCGTTAGTGTCGACAGAAGCAGCGTGTGTTTTGGCAGAAACACGCTCGAGTTGGAACGAGAGATGATTACTGATTGTTCTCGGAGATGTTCCGCTCTCCAGGTACAACCGGATAAGTTGACTTAGTTGCTCTTCAAATGGACGAGTTGTTGAAAAAGAAACCGACGTCTCGTCAGAATCAGATTGATCGATAGACATACGCGACAGTGCGACAAATGCGACGGATTACAGGTTCACGTCGAGTCGTCGCTCACCGATCCAAGCAACGAAAGCGAGTCTTCGATTCGCTCGAGGCGTTCGTTGACATCCGAAAGATCGGATTCGAGTTCCTCAATACGGGATTCGGAGACCATTGCCTCGCTGAGCTCGTCTTCGATATCTTCAGCTAAGGTTTCAAACTCACTTGTAAGTGAGTCGACTGAAGATTGAGCGAGCTCGGTTTCGAGAGCAACTGAAAACTCATGTGTCTCCGTCACAGAAGTAGGTTGAGAAGAAGTAGGAGCGTCACTGGAAGTACCACCAGTTGTTGAGTGTGACTCAACGCCTGGATTGCCTCTGGACTCTTGTGCTGAGCTGGTGGATTGACCAGTGTCTGCCGATGGATCACGATCACCATTGTCACTGCCGACGCCATTGCTTGTGCTATCGTCAGCGCTTGCAGTTTTACTGTCGTTCGATTCCACAGTTTCGGAGTCGCTATCAGACCTGTTTTCGTTTGCTCTGATATACGACCGAAGTTCGCGGAAACCGTTTGACAGTTGTTCCTGAAGCATGCTATCACCCATTGGACCATCTGGTCGCGTGACTTGGAAGCCAACTTGATCGGCTTCGTTTGGAGCGTCCTTGTACAGAACGCGTGCGGTTGTTCCAGAGCCATCCGTGTCTACAATTCGAACCGCATCGAGATTGATATCTTTCATATCAGCCTCGCGCTCGATTCGAGCTTCAACATCAGACGGCTCGCCACTACGAGAGAGATCCATCGACAGTTAATACATAGCACTACAAACACTTAATTCTTGTGTTAATTAGATGAATTAGGTATGAAAAATAGCTACAGTCGTTGCGGTATTGCTCTCGAAACGACTACAGATGTAGTGTTACAGAATTGTGATAGATTCGGATTGTTGCTTTTATTTTATTAATTATACATGAGACTCTTAGATTACCGACTTATTATTTTTGCTGCTGCTGCGCTAATGAGCGGACTTACAGAAACCGTAGTGTTGGATGCAACACAGGGTGCAATTGTGTTGTTGATGATGTTGCTCGGTATTTTGTTATCCATGCATAATTATCTCGATCAACTCGTCCAATCAAACGACGATCTTTCGAACGCTGTAAAAAATAAATCAGACGCTGAATCGGAACACAATAATACAAAATAGAATACCAGACGGCGTAATTCATCTTCCAACTCTGGGGGCGATTTGACTACTGATGAGTTGAGTCGCAGTACGCGTGTACTGCCTCTTTTGCTATTGTGTTGTAATCAAAATTAAATAAGGACTCTACACATCATAATGCTGAGCACTTCGACCATCCTGTTAGAACTCACTGCTGATCAGCCATTGCCTCCGCAGGCGTTTGAATACACAATGGTGTCTGCAGTGAGTTTCATTGTTGGTGCAATCTTCGGTTGGGTTGCATCTGGCCATATGGTTGCAATGGAAAAACGCGAAGTCAGGCGCGTTGTTACAGCTGTCCTGGTTTCCATCTACGTGATGTCTGTCATTGCAGATATCACTCTTGCCCGATACGAGACCCCAATGTTGCTTCACTCAATCGTTGGTGGTGTTGTGGGCTACCTCTTTTCGAGAGGAGATTCGTCATTCAAAGAAATCCAAAACAGCTTACGTGGCAATACTAACAATACTGAATCATCAAAAAAAGATAAAGATAACAATTGATTCTATCTAAACAATGACCGCTGAATCAATTCGACGAATGCCTACTACGAGTTAACCAAACGCGTCCAGTGTTTGTGACTCGGAGTATTTCGTGAGTCCAGATGTTTCTGGATTGTCAAGTACGTCGCGCAGTTCTTTTCTCATATCAAGATACGCACGGGCAGTCTCAACCCAACGTTGCTTTGGTTCATCATCTGTAGTTTTCGCACTTAGTTAATTTTTTGGAATACTCGGTTATTACTCGACAACTTTGTGTGCTGTTTCGATCGCAGACTCATGGTGGGCCCGTAAACAAGACTCACAGTAGTAGGAAGCCTTCGTGCTAATGTTATCGACAACCGCATACGTAACAGGGCGACCACACTCTAGCGACGATGGTGTTTGTTCACATCGACGTTCGTCATCAACAGTGCCGATTACGTCATAGCCATTTTCTGGTATCCACAACACAGCCACCGTTGTCTCATACTCACACTCTTCACAACATTGGTGCATAGTTTGTACCGGGCGTTCATAGTCAACCGGATCAGGCACAAGTGGAGCCGAGCAGTGTGGACAAACAGTAACGCCTGGTACTTCTGCCATTACACTTACTGTGTATGTACTGTGCGTACTTTATTCTTGCTCTAACGAAGTGTATGGGTTATTCTATGCTCTCTTTCATTTCGTCGATCGTACAGTCCAAACACCAGTAGTGCGCTGTTCCGTCTTGATCATACTCAAGCCCGATCACTGCACCGGCGTGTTTTTCTCGGGCAGACTCTCCGCAGTTTCGACATGGCATTGGTTAGTCGAGATACCGACACGGTGGTGTTGATTGTTCGACGAACACAGGCTGTGATGTTTGTTGTAGCTTTTTGATATACTCTTCAGATAGGGATGGGTTGTCGAGAACGGATGCAACGACATAGCCAAAATGAGAGTATTTTGCCAGAAACGCAAACTCACTGTCGTTTTCAGACGAGCCACACAGTGCAACAGGACACAGTGTATTTTTTCGATTCAACACATACAGGAGAGATGTTGTTGAGAAAACCTCAGCATCGTCAACGACAACATCAGCTACCCGACCTCGAAGTTGTTTTGTTTGAACGATACTCTCTGGAGCAAACTCTATTGTTGCACCATTTGGAGCTACAAGACTACGGTTTTCAATAGCAGTCCACGGAGATCCAACAACACAGTCATACACACGCTTTCGCAACTGCCGAGCTCGATTGTGTGTTGGTGTGAGTACAACAACATCATTTCCGTTTGCAGCTGATTCAACTGCAGCTCGAGAGGCAACCTCTGTCTTGCCAGACTGTCGATCGCCGAGGAAAAACCGCGCCCGACTTCCCCGCTCAAAGAACTCTTTGTGTGGCTCACTATACTCCATATCGCGAAGTTGGATTTCGTTTGTCATGCGACAGACTGCAATATATTAACGCAAATATACACTATTTGAACCAAACACGATACTCTGCATGTGGGATGGTTTCAGTAACCAAACAGAAAGATACTACAGATTTGTGCAACGAAACTGATGGTGGAGTAGTAACCCACCCAGATTCAGCATATGGACCGCGAAGAAAGGTCACTGCTCCACCATCATCGATACGAAGTGTGTTTGTAGGAACGCGCGTCTGCTCACGTGTACCAGCTGGTGAAAAGCTTATTGCCGTTATTTCTTTTCCACATGGTTGTTCTACAGGCCGACAGTATTGACACACAGTTGCAACAGGGAACATTCCCATGTTTTTACCACACATATCGCATGTATTTCCAACATCAACTAACGCTGTTGATGAGTGTGAAACGGGTGGTTGTGGCAAACTCATATCTTTTTGCTTGTATTACTGCGACAGTCGAGCTCGACGTCGTTCCATATACGTATTGGTCGTGCTTCCACGATCACTCCAGTCTCTCGGGTTTTCTCCCAGCCAGTGGACGGTTTTGAGTGTATTTCCACTGCGCACGATTTTGATGAGCGTAGACTCTACTTCGCCGAAGTAGTACCACGTGTATTGATTGTAGAAGAAGACACCGTTGTCGACGACAGCTCGAGTTTCTTCTTCATACAGATCGCGATCTTTCATTCGACCGTAGAAGTGTGGGTGTTTTTCCAACTCATCATACGATAGAACGGAGACGTCGTTGATCCGATCTCGTTCGTACAATGCGTAGATTGTATCATCAACAACTACGCATGTGAGATAGCCGTAGACAAGTCGAACTGCATCACCGTGTTGTTGCAGTACATCACCGTGCGTGAGCAACAACCGCAGTGCTTCGTCACTGCAATCTTGGCGTACAGAAGGATGAAAGCGATAGTTGTCTACGACTGCCATACATGTCTGTATATGTAATTGAGGCACTTTATCCTTTCGCTAACAAGATGACGAGTGGGGAGTTTAACCAATAGTAGCCAGTTAGAGACACACATCTATTGGTTAAATGCAAAAAAGAAAATCAGCTGTTTGATCTCAACAGCTCATAGAGTCCGACAGTGATAACCGGCCAGATGACAAAATGAAGCAACAGTAGCTCAGGAATCATCTCGCCATACTCGTTGAGATCAACAACCGTAGATCCACCAGCAATGATAGCGTTGTTAAACACAGTCATTAGCGTAATGGATAGTGATAGGAGAAATGCAAGCGCAAATACTTCGACTGTGTTTCGCTTCATACGCTGCACTGTATCAGTAGTCGAAGGGCACTGCGAAAGCAACTACCAGAAAAGCGAAGCTTCGCCATCACAGTCTTCAGTTGGACAGCTGTGGACTGCAATACCGCCAGATCGATCAGCACCAGATACGAATCGATCCCACTCCGTTGTGTCTATAGTTCGACCACACACAGGACAGTTGTAGTCGGATTCATCTTCTGTTTCGATATCGATACTGACGGTTGTTTGTTCCTGATCAGATGTGTCTTCAAACGAAACTAGATTTTTTCCTTGATCGATATTCAGTTTCAGGTCGAACAGATCCATCTCGATCTCGATCGACGAGTTGCGTGATATTACAGCACCAGCTGCTGTTGGACTTGTAGCGCGGTGTATGGCTTCAGTATTGCTCTGTTGGTCATACGAAACCTCAGTGTAGTTTCCTGCCTTGATATCGTTGAGTACAACGTTAGGAACTTTCACCAGGATAGATCCATCCATATCGAGCAACGTCGACGGGATGTGTGGCTCGATCCGACCGATAACACCAGGAGGCCCATAAAAGTCGATACCGAACTGTATGCCCGCTCCTACTGGCTCAAACACAGTATCGTCATGAGTGAGGATCTCAATAGCGATCTGTTGGGCCCATTCATCGGCACTGTCGTACTGATTGATATCAGTATTCAACTCGTACATGCGACAATCGAACGCGGAATTAGAAAAACCGAAACGCCTCAGTTGTGGACTACTCTTCGGCTTTGACGTTCAACACTGGATCGAGCTTGACGACGACTTCTGCAGTTGATTTGATGGCATCTTCGATCAGTTCTTTTGATTTGTACGCGTCTGGTGCCTCATCAAGCGTATCTTCAGTCACAGACGATGAGTAGATCGCGCTCATCTGTTCAGTGAACGTTGCTATATCGATCTCATTGTACGCCTGTGTTCGGCTCATCACACGGCCTGCTCCGTGTGGGGCTGAGTTGTTCCATTCTCCGTTCCCACGACCCCGGCAGATGTATGTCCCGTCTCGCATATTAAACGGCAACACGAAGCGCTGACCGAGTCGTGCTTTGGTCGCACCTTTGCGTAGTACGAGATCTTCGAAGTCGATGATGTTGTGTGGTGAGTGGATCTGACTACTTGAGGCAGCTCCAAGTTCTGTGACGATGTTCGTCAACATGTTGCGCCGATTTTCCTCCGCATACGTTTGCGCGAAGATCATATCGACGAGATAGCCGGCTGCCTCTTGATCTTGGAGATAGTCTCGTGACTCATCAGACTCTCTATTGTCTGGGTGAGCTCTGCGGATTGCGTCGTGGATACGCTCGATATCTTCGTCTTCGAAGTCTTCACGGATGGCTTCAGAGTCGATATACGACTGTCCTTTACCACCTCGGAACCATTGTTCGAGCTCTGGATCGTCAACGTCAGGGACGAGATAGTCGCTGTATTGAGTCGGGAACCAGTCTCTCATCCACTCAGTAGTTCGCTCGTGTGTAGCTTGCTCTTGCCAGTACTGTGCGATTGACAGCCCGATCCCACGCGAGCCAGAGTGGATGACAACCCAGTAGTTGTCGTCTTGGTCTTGGTCGAGCTCGATAAAGTGATTGCCACCACCCAACGTCCCCATGGAGTTGATCGCCCGCATTGGATCGTATCCGACGCGCTCGCACAGTGGTTTGAAGTACTCGTCGAGGCCGTAACCATCGAACCAGTCTGGATCTTCGACATCAAGACGCTGTTTTGCGTGATCCCATTTTTCTTCGCACTCTACCCATGGGAAGTTCTTTCCCATATGGTAGCTATTGTCGGTGAAGACACGTCTTCCAGTTGGAACGACGAATCGGATGCGTTTGTCTATCTCACCGAGCGAGAGATCGTTAAGGTCAGTGTCCATCGTGGTGAGTTTGGATGCTAACATGCCACATCCAATATCTACCCCAATCGCATTTGGAACAACACGTAGTGGATCTGTTTCGAGATCCATCGTGAAGCCGATTGTACAACCAGACCCAACGTGTGTGTCAGGCATGACTCTGACGTCTCCAAGAAAGCCAGGTGAGTTGACGATTGATTGGATTTGGCTGATTACGTTGTCTTCGACATCAACAAGGCTGAGCCCCATGATGCGCGCGTTTGTGTACTCACCGTAGATATCGACGCTGTTGCTCGGTGGGGCTTCAGGTAGTGTTTCAACAGTTTCACTCATTTTGAAAGCACACCACCAGTGATGTTA
>LFFM01002983.1_pt1 | contig 10856 bp, 7 predicted proteins | sample 643131 | NCBI WGS metagenome assembly LFFM01 (sample SAMN03777445, study PRJNA286221) | soda lake metagenome | biome: soda lake; feature: Kulunda steppe; material: water; isolation source: sample Tc-Br brine of Tanatar trona crystallizer | place: Russia: Kulunda steppe | collected 2011-07
GGCGGGCGGAATCGGTCGTCGCTTACGAGCCCCAGAAGTCCTCGCGACTCCCGAGCTGAGGGCGGCGGTCAGTGGGATCGGCCCTGTCCCGATCGGTGTCATCATCGTCCTCTTGCACGCCCGACTCTGCACTCTCGTCTCCATCCTCGTCGTCCATCGGGAGTCGTTCGATCTCCTCGCCCTGTGCGTGATTCGAGTGCACGTTCGTGATTTTCACGCGAGCACGTGCATCGGGCAGGATGCCGTCGACGAGGACGATAAAGCCATCCTCGGTGCGGCCGACACCAGCACCGCTCTCGTGGATGTCAGTCACGTCGACGACGACCTCCTCCTTGGGTTTGACCGGCTGGGTCTTCAGCTCGGAGATCGGCTGAGCGTAGTGGTTACACCACTCCTTGCCGCCGCGGTCCCCGTAGTGGCTACATCCCATCCCCTCGATCCGCTCTGAAAAGCTCGGGCAGTCGTCCGCCAGTGGACAGTTCGCCATGGCGAGAGCTACTGTACCGGCCAAGTAAACGTTTGCGATGCAACCCACGTCGGCTCAGTGGGTTTCGACGGATGTTTTAGATACTGACACCAACCGCGATGTATGGTTTTATCTGTGGACTACATCTCCCGCTCGATTACGGAGTGGTGGTAACTCGATGGAGCTGGGCCTGAGCTATGCGATCGTCGCGGCGTTCGTCTGGGGGGCCTACCTGTTCGTCCTCAAGCGATATTTCAACGAGTTCCCGGCGACGACGCTCGCAGTAGTCGTCAACGCCTTCGCGATCGTCTTTTATGCGCCGATCACGATTCGGGCGGTCCGGAGCGGCGACGGAACGGCACTCGCCGGGGCCGGGCTCGAACACGTCGCCGTGATTACCCTGACGATTCTGACCACGGCGGGGGGGTTCATTTTCTTCCTGTACGCGATTCAAGCAGGAGAAGTCTCCTACGTCGCGCCGATCAACAAGATCGTCCCGGTATTCGTCCTCCCGATCGAGGTCGTCGTCCTCGGGCAGTTTCTCACGCCCCTGCAGGTCACCGGCGTCGTCGTCGCGACGCTTGCGGTCTACGTGGCGAACTACCGGGCCGGGAGTCTGCTGGATCCGATCCGACGTGCGGCACACTCGCGACCGGCACAGCTAGCGTTGCTGTCGGCGATGCTGTTTGCGGTGACCGACGTGGGTCGTCGGGTCGTCCTGCAGGAACTTGCGGTGCCGACCGCGATCTGGGTCCCGCTGTTGCTGGCCGGCGTCCTCGTCGTCTTTCTGCCCTCTGCGTTGCGACACCCACCGGAAGATCTGCGCGGCGCGCTGCCAAAACTCGCCGGGGCGGGTGCGATCGTCGCGCTGGGCGAACACACGACGACCATCGCCTTCTCGCTCATTCCAGCGAGCATCGCCTCCCCGATCGTCAACACGCAGGCGATCGTCGCCGTGATCCTCGGCGGCGTCCTGCTCGGCGAGGAACACTTCCGGATCCGGATCGTCGCCGCGGTGCTCGCAGTCGTCGGCGTGACGATGATCGCCATCTGAACGCAGTATTGGGGCCCAGAACTCACACTACATATTTCGAAGCGTATTACTTCGAATACTGTAGTGTGAATCGAGGCGAGTGTTCTCCCCGTACCGCACGCCACCGCGAGGGGCAGAAAGACAGGTTTCAAGCGTCCCCTCGGCGAACCTACCCCCATGTACGAACGCATCAAGGGCTTTCGCGATTTCTACCCCACGGAAATGCAGGCCCGTCGGCAGGTCTTCGACGAGGTCGAGTCCACCGTTCGGGGCTACGGGTTCCGCGAAATCGGGACGCCAGCGATGGAGGGCGCACAGCTGTACATCGACAAGAGCGGCGAGGAGATCGTCGACGAACTCTACAGTTTCGAGGACAAGGGAGGGCGTCACGTCGCGCTCACCCCCGAGTTGACGCCGACGGTCGCCCGGATGGTCGTCGCCAAACAACAGGAGCTCTCGAAGCCGATCAAGTGGTTCTCGACGCGACCGTTCTGGCGCTACGAGGAGCCCCAGCAGGGTCGCTTCCGGGAGTTCTACCAGACCAACGTCGACATCTTTGGCTCGGCCGAGCCGAGCGCCGACGCCGAGATCCTGGCCGTCGCAGCCGACATGCTGCGGAACCTCGGCCTCGACGCCGAGGACTTCGAGTTCCGCGTGTCCCACCGGGATATCCTGGGCGGCCTCCTCGAGGCCTTCGAGGGCGAGATCGCCACCCAGCAGGCGATCCGTGCCGTCGACAAGAGCGCGAAGATCGAGACCGCCGAGTACCACGACCTGCTCGTCGACGCCGGACTCTCCTACGAGCAGGCCCACGAGTTCGACGACCTGCTCGACGTCGAGGAGGACGAACTCGACGAACTGATCGAGTTCGCGGGAACTGACCGCATCGACGAGGCAGTGACCAACCTCCGGAACGTGCTCGACGCCGCCGCGGACTTTGGCGTCCGTGAGTACTGTGATCTCTCGCTTGAGACCGCCCGCGGGCTCGATTACTACACCGGCGTCGTCTTCGAGTGTTTCGACTCGACGGGCGAGGTCTCCCGCGCCGTCTTCGGTGGCGGTCGCTACGACGACCTCATCGAGAGCTTCGGCGGGCAGCCCACGCCCGCGGTCGGCTTCGCGCCCGGCGATGCGACGCTTTCCCTGCTGCTCCAGCGTGCCGGGGTCTGGCCCGAGGAGGAACTCTCGACGGATTACTACGTCCTGCAGGTCGGCGACACCCGCCCCGTCGCTGCGCGGATCGCCCGCGACCTGCGCGAGGCCGGCCACGTCGTCGAGACCGACGTCGCCGACCGGAGCTTCGGCGCACAGATGAACTACGCCGACTCGGTAAACGCCGAGACGGTCGTGATCGTCGGCGAGCGCGACCTCGAAAACGACGAAGTGACGATCAAGGATATGGAGACTGGCGAACAGGTGCAGGCACCGGTCGAGTCGTTCCCCGGCGAGCACGACCGACCCACGATCGGCGAGTTCGAGTGACGCGGTCTACCTCGACCTGACTGGGACGTCGTCCGGAATCGTGGGACGTTTATTCGTGTGCGGGAGAGCCTTGGATATCTAAACTGTGAATACCGATATCTTCAGCTATTTGCGGAGGCTATGCGGCGGTGAGTGAGGACCGATCCGTCGATCTCACGGAGGGGCGACTGTTCGTCCCGCTACTCGTACTGTCGGGGCCGATCGTTGCCTCCCAGCTGCTGCAGGTGTCGTACAACCTGATCGACACGTACTTCGTCGGACGGCTCGGGGCCGATGCCGTCGCGGCGCTTGGCTTTGCGCTCCCCTTTGCCTTCCTGATGATCAGTCTCGGGAGCGGCCTCACGGTCGCCGGAACGGTGCTGGTCGCCCAGCACAAAGGTGCGGGCAACGAGGAAAAGGTCGCCCGCGTGGCCGGGCAGACCATTACGTTCGTCTCGATCACGTCGGTCATCCTCGCCGCGATCGGGTACGTGCTCGCACCCGTCCTCCTGCCGTACATCGGCACCGATCCGGGCACCGCGACCCACCGGATGGCCGTCGAGTACACCCGGACGATCTTCGTCGGGGTCGTCTTCATGTTCGGCTTCTTCATCTTCCAGGCGATCCTCCGGGGGTGGGGCGATACGCGGACTCCCCTGTATCTGATGAGCCTGAGCGTCGCGATCAACATCGTGCTCGATCCGTTTCTTATCCTCGGCTTCGAGGACAACCCGCTGTTCGCGTGGGCTGGACTGTTCGATCTCGAAACGAGCCTGCTCGCCGCGACGGGCTTTACCGGCTATGGCGTTCAGGGAGCGGCGATCGCCACCGTCGTTTCACGCGGTGTCAGCGCGGGTATCGGCTTCTGGCTACTGTTTACCGGTCGTGTCGGGATCGATCTCACGATCGCGGATCTCAAACCCGAGCTGTCGGTCGTCAGAAAAATCCTCGATGTCGGCGGCCCCTCGGGGCTCGAACGCGGCGCGGACTCGCTTGCCTACACCGGTATGACGGCGCTGGTCGGCCTCGTCAGTGCGGACGCCGTCGCCGCCTACGGGATCGGCAACCGGATCAACACGCTGGTCTACCTCCCCGCGGTTGGACTGGCCCAGGGGACCGAGACTGCGGTCGGCCAGAACCTCGGGGCGGGCAAGCAGCGTCGGGCGCGCAAGGCCGTCCTGCTCAGTTCGGGGATCATCTTCGCCGTTCTCGCCGTGTTCAGCGTCCTCGCGTTCGTCTTCGCCGAGACGATCGTCTCGATCTTCATCGAGGGGGAGGGGGCCGAGATCGTCGTCGAGAAGGGGACGGAGTACTTCAAAATCATCGGCCCGACCTACGTCTTCATGGGGCTCTTTCAGGTGATCAACGCCGGGTTCCGCGGCGCTGGCAGCACGCGAACGGCGTTCATCTTCTCGGTGCTCGCCCAGTGGGGGCTGCGGATTCCGCCCACCCTCGTCTTCATCACCGTACTCGCCATGGGCGCGACCGGCGTCTGGTGGGGGATCGCGTTTTCCCACGTCGCTGCCGCCCTGGTCGTTGCGTGGTGGTTCCGGTACGGGAACTGGGACGGCCGCGTGATCGAGTCGGACGACCAGCAGGAGGCCAGCGGTGGGACCCCAGCCGCCGAGGAGTAGCCGAGCTTCGGGAGCACGCCATACCTGACTAGTAAGGAATCTTCCTTATTATTAGCAAGACATTATAGACCACCGAATGCAGTTACGTTCGTTCTCACAGCCTGTGAGCGTCTCCTCCGGAAGAGGTGTTGTACCGTGCCGTCAGGATTAAAACGTGAACTCGGTCTCCCCGCGACGACCGCCATCGCGGTCGGCGCGATGGTCGGGTCCGGAATCTTCATTCTACCCGGTGTGGCCTTTCTCGAAGTGGGGAACGCCTCCGTCGTGCTTGCCTTCCTGGTGGCCGGGATTCTCGTCCTCCCGGCCGCGCTCAGTGCAAGCGAGATGGCGACAGCCATGCCCGAGGATGGCGGTTCCTACGTTTACGTCGAGCGGGGGATGGGTCCGCTGCTCGGGACAATCGCCGGTGTCGGTAACTGGTTCATGCTGTCGTTCAAGGGCGCGTTGGCGCTGGTCGGCGGTGTCCCGTATCTCGTGTACGCGCTCCCGATTATCGCCGAGACGACGATCCTCGGCTTCGATCCGATCATCCCGATTGCCGTCTCCCTGGCGCTGGTATTTATCGTACTCAACGTCGTCAGCACGTCGAGCACGGGGAGTCTGCAGTTCGTCATCGTCGCCCTGATGGTCGTCGTGATGGCCTGGTTCATCGTCGGCGGTTGGCCACAGGTCGGCGCGACGGGGGCGGAAGGCTCGACCGAGGGACTGTTCGACGTCGGCAGCGGCGGCTTCCTCGCCGCGACCGCGCTGGTGTTCATTTCCTACGCCGGCGTTATCAAGGTCGCCGCCGTCGCCGAGGAGGTCAAAGATCCCGGCCGCGTGATCCCACAGGCGATGTTGCTCTCGCTTGCAGTCACGACCGCGATGTACGTTGCCGTGGTCTACGTCGCCGTCGGCGTCTTCGACGTCGGTGCCGAGGCGACTGCGGAGGGACTGCTCGGTGCCGACGGTGAAGGGGCAATCATGGCCTACGCGGCGGAACGCACGATCGGTGAAGTCGGTGCACTTGCCGTCGTTGTCGCCGCACTGATGGCGCTCGCCTCGACGGCCAATGCCGGGATCCTTTCGGCCTCCCGGTTCCCCTTCGCGATGGCGCGTGACAATCTCGCGCCACCGCAGTTCGAGGTCGTCAGCGAGCGTTTCAGCACGCCCGCACTGGCAGTGCTCGTGACCGGCGGAATGATCATTGCGATGATCATCCTGTTCCCGATCGACGAGGTAGCCAAGCTCGGTAGCGCCTTCCAGATCATCGTCTTCATACTTGTGAACCTCGCGCTGATCGGCTTCCGCGAGGGGGCCGTCGAGGGATACGACCCCGTCTTCACCTCGCCGTGGTACCCCTGGACACAGATCTTCGGGATGGCGAGTGGCTTCGTCGTCCTCTCACAGATCGGCCTGCAATCGATCGCGTTTGCGGGTGTTGTCACCCTCTTCGCAGCCGGATACTACTTCGCGTACGGGCGCAAGCACGTCGACCGGGAGGGTGCCGCCCGTTCGGGAATCCGGCAGGACGTCAGCGAGGCCGCCCTCGAACGGACTCACGAACTGTTCGAGAGCACGCGCGAGTACGACGTGCTGGTCGCGATCACCGAACGCACCTCCGATCGGGCGAAACGCGATATGGTTCGTATGGCGACTGATCTCGGTCGACTGCGGACGACCGTCGTCACCGTCGCGGAGTTCCTCGACGTCCCACATCGCGTGTTCCACGAGGACCACGCCGAAGTGTACGATCTGGACGAGCCCGAATGGATCCGGGATGAAGCGGGTGATCGACCCGACTGGCTGCCGGAGGACGCCTTCGGCCCGCCCAAACGGACCTCCGGCGGCGTTCAGATGGCCGACGACGGGGAGATCGACGACCGGCCGACGACACAGGTCGAACACCGCGAGATCGACAGCGAGGACCACAAACACGCGATCGTCGACTACGCGACCTACGAGGCCTACGACCTGCTGGTGCTCGAACGGGACCGCGCCCAACTCCACGAGCGCATGTTCGGCAACGAGACCGACTGGCTGCTGAAAAACGCGCCGTGTGACGTGATGCTCGTCGAGGACCGGGGCTTCGACGGTGCCGACGAGATCGCAGTCGTCGCGGCCCGCGGCACGTACGATCCGATCAAGCTCCTGATTGCCGACGCCGTCGCCGAGGAGACCGGCGCATCGATCCACCTCATTCAGGCGCTCGGCGAGGACGCCCCCGACACCCAGCGCGAGGACGTCGAGCAGTACCATCAAGAGCTCATCTCGATCTGTACCGTGGAGGCTCGCTCGTCGATCATCGAGACCGACGACCGCGTGGCGGGGCTCGCCCGCTTCGTCGGTGATGCCGACCTGCTAGTTACCGGCGTCGATACCAGCGGGCTCAGAGGGCGGCTCCTGAGCAGCCCGAGCAACCAGCTCGTCGAGTCCGTCGAATGTACCGCCGTGATGGTGCAGGGCCACGACAGTACCAGAGCACAGGGACTGATCGGCCGGCTGCTGATGAACTACGTCTTCAAGTAAGAGAGCGCCGATACCGTTTTTTGGTCGCGTTTGTACGGCAACACCGCGATAGCAACCGTGAGTCGCTACGTTCCGTGGTCCCAGCTGTTCATGTACTCGGCCTGTTCCTCGGACAGCGAGTCGAATTCGACGCCCTCCGCGTCGAGCTTGATCTCGGCGATCTCCCGGTCGAGCTCGTCGGGGACGTCGTGGACGCCAGCCGCGTACTCGTCGCCGCGCTGGGCGATCTCGCGGGCGGCGACGGCCTGGATGCCGAAGCTCTGGTCCATCACTTCGACCGGATGCCCCAGCGCGATCGGCGAGGCGAGGTTGACGAGTCGACCCTCCGCGAGGACGTTCAGGCGGCGGCCATCGTCGAGTTCGTAGGTCTGGACGCCGTCACGGGCCTCGTAGGTGTCGACTGCAAGATCCGAAAGCTGATTGAGGTTGACCTCGACGTCGAAGTGGCCCGCGTTCGCGAGCAAAACGCCGTCTTTCATGACCTCGAAGTGTTCCTCGGTGATGACGTCGCGGTTGCCCGTCGTCGTGATGAACACGTCGCCCTCCTTCGCTGCTTCGGCCATCGGCTTGACCGCGTAGCCCTCCATGTGGGCTTCGAGCGCACGGCGGGGCTCGACCTCGGTGACGATCACGTCGGCGTTCTGGCCTTCGGCCTTCTTTGCGACGCCACGGCCACAGTCGCCGTAACCGCCGACGACGACGGTCTTGCCAGCCCACGAGAGGTTCGTCGTCATGGCGATGTTGGCGAGCGAGGACTCGCCGGTGCCGTGGACGTTGTCGAACAGCCGCTTCATCGGCGTGTCGTTGACCGCAAAGACGGGGTAGTCCAGCGCGTCGTCCTCGTCCATCGCCCGCAGGCGGTGGACGCCCGTGGTCGTCTCCTCGCAGCCGCCGACGATCGAGTCGATCAGTTCGGGGTACTCCTCGTGGATGCGGAAGATCAGGTCCGCGCCGTCGTCGACGGTGATCGTCGGCTCGTGGTCGATGACGGCGTCGATGGCGGCGTAGTACTCCTCGTCGTCGACGCCGCGTTTTGCGTAGCTGGTGATCCGGTCGTGCTCGTCCAGCGCGGCGCTCACATCGTCGTGTGTCGAGAGGGGGTTACAGCCGGTGATCGCCACGTCCGCGCCGCCTTCCGCGAGCAGTTCGACGAGGCAGGCCGTCTTCGCTTCGACGTGCATCGCCATGCCGACGCGCTCGCCTGCGAGGGGCTGGTCGGCGACGAAGTCCTCTCGAAGCGCGTTCAGGATCGGCATGTGCTGGCGCGCCCAGTCCATCTTGCGGTGGCCGTCCTCGCGAGCACTCTCGACATCGTCGAGCTGCGCGGAGATCGGCTGGTAGTCACTCATGGTCGAACAGTAGGGGAGCGTCTCCTTTACCCTACCGGACCTGTATCGTCGGCCGGACGCGACATTGTGTCGCTCCCACCGTCGTCCGTGGCGGTGTCCCAGTGCATCCAAACCCTCGACGCCTCCGTAGCGCCAGTCGCCGCTCGGTCCCTGCGGGGACCGCCGACCAACACCTTCCCCTTCCTCAACGTTCAACTACCCGCCCGGATAACCCGAACCAGTGAGCGAGCCGTCAGAGGAGCCGACCGGCTGGGCACGCCTGCGAGCGGTCTGGCTCTCCGTCCTCGGTCTCTCGTGGCCGGTGATGACCGAGCAGGTTCTGCGCACCCTGATGCGGACGACCGACGTGATCGTCGCCGGGGTCTTTTCGCCCGCCGCGGTCGCCGCCGTCGGCCTCGCCGACATCTACGCTCGCCTGCCGCTCTGGTTCGGTCTGGGCGTCGGCGACGGCGCGATCGCCCTGTCGAGCCAGGACACGGGCAGCGGCGCGACCGCCAACCGCGACGAGGCAGTGAGTACCGCGCTCACGCTTGGCGTGCTCGCCGGGATCCCGTTTGCCGCCTTCGGCCTCCTCTTCGATCAGGCCGCGATCAGTGTGCTGGGAGCCGAGCGCGAGGTCGTGCTGATCGGCGCGAGCTATCTGGCGATCATCCTGCTGTCCTCGCCCGCGCGTCACGTCACCCTGATCGCCGCCCGGTCGATCCAGGGGACCGGCGACACGCGCACGCCGATGTACGTCAACCTCGCCGCGAACGCGCTGAACATCGGGCTCACGGTCGGGCTGGCGTTTGGCGTCGCCGGTCTCCCCGAGTACGGCGTCGTCGGCATCGCCATCGCCACGGCGGTGGCGGACGTCCTCGCCGCGCTCACCTTCCTGCTCGTACTCGCGAGCGAGCGGACTCCGATCACGCTCGTCCAGCCCTCGGATCTCGTGATCGCGAAGCAGCTGGTACTGATCAGCGCGCCACGGATTGCCGAAGGACTTTCCGAGGTCGTCGCCCAGTTCCCGTTCAACGCGATCTTGCTGGCCTTTGGCACCGAAGTCAACGCCGCCTACCACATCGGAATGCGGCTCTACCAGCAGATCGCCGCGCCGCTCTCGCGGGGCTACGGTGTCGCCGCGAACGTCCTCGTCGGACAGGCACTGGGCCGTGGGGAAGCCGAGACGGCGTACTACGACGGGCTGGCAACCACCGCGCTCGGTGCGATCACGGTCGGCGGACTCGGTGCCGTCCTCTTCTTCCAGGCCGAGGCGTTCGTCAGTCTGTTCACCCGCGATCCTGTGACCATCGGCTTCGCCGCCGACTTCGCACGAGCCTACGCCGTCGCCACCGTGCTGATCGCCCCCTACGCCATCCTCGCCGGGTCGCTCCGGGGCGGCAGCGAGACGCGCTCGCCCTTCGTTGCCAAGGTGACCGGGACCTTCGTCTTTCTGCTCGGCATGACCTACGTCGGCGGCGTGTGGCTGGAGTACGGCGTCGTCGCCGCCTACGTCGCCATCGTCGCGGACTACCTCTGGCGCGATCTCGTGCTCGGGAGCGTCTACTACCGCCGTAACTGGATCGAACGCGGCACCCGAATGATGCGCGAACGCGGGAGTCTCGACACTGCTGGTGACGAGTAAGCAAAAAAGAACTACCGCCGATCAGGCGTCCGCGTCGTCGTCGGTTTCGTCGTCGCTGTCCGCATCCTCGTCGTCAGCCTCGTCGTCTTCAGTTTCTTCGTCCTCCGTGTCGTCACCGCCCGGCCCCGCATCGGCTGGTGGGCCCTGCTCGCTGTCGTCGTCATCGCCCGGGCCAGCATGGGCTGGTGGACCCTGTTCGCCGTCGTCGTCACCGCCCGGCCCGGCGTGCTCAGGTGGTCCCGCGTGATCCGGAATTTTGTCAGCCGCTGGGTTGTTCTCCGTGACGAACTCCGCAACGTGGAGGCCCATCGGGCCGCTCGTGTTCTGATCCTGCAGGTCAGCGACGAACGAGGAGACTTCCTGTCCGAAGTTCGTCGCCGGGTCGTCGGGCGTCAGGGTCGCCGTCGTCTCGGCAGTCTGGTCACCGTCTTCAGCCGTCACGGTGACGTCGACTTCCTGTTCGGGTGCGGGGAGTTCGACCTGACCGTCTTCGTCAGTCTCGTACTCGCCCGTGCCGTCGTATTCGTATGATTCCTCATCCGACTCGTCGGCGTCGTCATCTTCAGCGTCCTCTTCCTCGGAGTTCTCGTCGTCCGACTCGTCAGCGTCGTCGGCGTCGTCATCTTCAGCGTCCTCTTCCTCGGAGTCTTCCTGGTCGGCGTCATCGTCGACCTGCTCGACGATCACCGTCGCGTTATCGACGGGGCCGTCGTCGTCAGCGATCGTGACGACGTTGTCCTCGACGTCGATGGTCAAATCGCCCGGTTCTTCCTCTGCCACA
>LFFM01002984.1_pt1 | contig 10855 bp, 3 predicted proteins | sample 643131 | NCBI WGS metagenome assembly LFFM01 (sample SAMN03777445, study PRJNA286221) | soda lake metagenome | biome: soda lake; feature: Kulunda steppe; material: water; isolation source: sample Tc-Br brine of Tanatar trona crystallizer | place: Russia: Kulunda steppe | collected 2011-07
CAAATTGGACGTCGGACTGGCGTTCCGTTTGTTGTGTTCACATACGACCCTGATGACGAACTTTCGATGGAGAGTACGATTGACGGATACGTAAAGAAGCTACAAGCGAGAGGACAGACAGTGGAACTTATCGACATCCGAGATGTAGTATTCAGTATACTCAAGGATCAGCGTATTCTGGATCGAGTCGTCGACAAAGAGAAGTCCGCGCCTGAAGAACTTGGAGAGGGGCTCTCTACTGCATTATTGGGCGGACGAACTGATTCTCTCGGCAAGATTGCTTCGACAATAATTGACCGAGTCGAAGATGTCGACACTGCAGTTATGTACCGCACTGGCATTCTTTATCCCTTCGCAGGAGTGTCTTCAATTCTCATGCAGTTGGAGAACGAAATCGACACACCACTCGTCGTGTTCTATCCCGCAATCCGAGAAGGTAAGAGCTTAAGATTTCTCGACAAAACTGAAGGAACATACTACCGAGCGAGGGTGATTTAGATGTCTACAGAATCCATTTCCAAGATAGAAGACGTATTTTATCGGCCTATTAACCGGCATATCAATCGTGTCGTCAAGGTCGAACAAGACGATCGAGAAACGATTCAACAGGAACTCGATGAGTACGTGCTAACCGGGTCTCTCGAAAAACACTATCTCGATATCTTCGAAGGTGTCCTCGATACCGAACACAACACCACTGACGAAACCGGTATTTGGATCTCAGGATTCTTCGGGTCAGGGAAAAGTCACTTTATGAAGATACTTGGGTATGTCCTCGAAGACCGTACCCTTCCAGATGGACGCTCAGCAGCAGAAGCGTTCAAACCACGGGTCCACGACGAAACACTGAAAGCAACCGTCGACTCCGCAAGTAGGAAGTTCGATTCAGAGGTTCTAATGTTCCAAATCGGCTCGCGAACGAGTCGAGCCGGGGAAGACTCGATAACGGATGTCGTAAATCGAGAGTTCAACCGACAGCAGGGATATGCTGAAATCCCCTGGGTTGCACGTCTTGAAGAGGATTTAGCGAAAGAAGCTCGCTACGAGCGGTTCAAGAGAGCAATAAAATCAAACGAGGATCGCTCGTGGGAAGATGTACAACAGAACGCAGCATTCATCGAGCCTATCATCGAGGATGCTCTCGTCGAATCTATCCCCTCGTTCGACGATCGAGACGCGAAGAATGCGATTCAGAACGTCAAAGACGAACCAGAAATCACGCCCGCGTCTTTAGCCGAAAAGCTGCTCGACTACGTCGAGAACAAAGAGACAGACAACGGTAGTCAGGCCCGCTTTTTCGTATTCCTCGACGAAATTTCACAGTTTATCGGCGACAACGAGCAGATGTTGTTGGAACTCCAAAGTATCGCAGAAGAATTCGGTCGACAGGGGATGGGCAAGCTCTGGCTCGGCGTCACATCACAGGAGAAACTAGAGGAGCTTGTACCGGGAGTTCTTGCACAGAATCTTGAAGAATCAAAGGTCGGGGACCGGTTCCCGCACCGATACGATCTTATTTCGGACAACTTGGATACAGTTGTCAGAGATCGAATTCTCAAAAAGAAAGGCGAGGCGACACCAGCACTCACTGATCTCTATAACGATAATGAGGGGCTTCTGAGTGCACGGTACAAACTGAACTCCTCGCGTCAGATGGAACAAATCGATAGAGACTCGTTCGTCGACTGCTATCCGTTCCTTCCCTACCAGCTGGAGATCCTACCGCGGATGTTCGCTGCCCTCCGAGGACGTGGGTCGGATGACCGACTGACCGGCCGTGAGAGGACACTTATCGACGTCACACAGAGTGTGTTCAACGAACCGCATAATCTCCGACATGAACAGTTGGGAAGTCTCGCAACACTCGATCTTGTCTTCGATGAGATCGTCGAGGACATCGACGACGATGACCAGCGAACAATCGCTGAAGCGGACCCTCAGCAGGTAGATACTAACCTTGCCCGCCGTGTCCTGAAATCGTTATATCTACTTCAGCGACTTGATTGGATTCCCAATACTGCGGCCAACATCGCGACAACGCTCTACGCTGAGATTGGTAACCTGAGTTCGCTCGAATCTGAAGTTGAAGATGTTCTCGAACAACTTGTCGACGAGGGATATGTCGGACAGGGCGAAGATGGCTACCGGTTCCTGCAAGAGTCGGAACGGAAATTGGAGCAGGAAATCGACTCGGTCAAGGTCAATATTGGTGAGATTCGCCGGCGCTCGAAGGAATTTGTCCGTGATGCGCTGAGCGGTACCGAAACCGTTGGATATGAAGGGCAAACATTCAATGTGTCGATTGAAGCAGACGACGAAACCATCTCGGACAATGGTTTCATTCACCTCTACGCTTACTCTCCAGTTCACCAGCTCAAAGAAGAAGTCGACCCACGGACGCTGAAGACCCAGAGTTTCGACAAGGGCGATACCATCTACTGGATTGCGAATGATGACGATGCAAGCGAGCTGGAAAACCAAATCGAGCGGATCAAGCAAATCGAGCAGATTGTACAGGAGAAACGCGGCCAGCAACTCAGCTCAGAAGAGCAAGAAGCCCTTGACCGGAAGAAGGAGGATCTCTCTCGTCTCCAGCGGAACGTCGAGAAGAGTATCAAACGATCCTTCCAGATGGGAGTTCAGATCTACAACGGGACCGATACGCAGTTAGAAGAATCCGGGACCCGTCTCGAACGCATCGTTCAGGAACCAGCACGGGAAGCAGTGGAGCGAGTCTTCACCAAGCTTGAGGACGGGCTGGCAAACGTCAGCAACCGCAACATCGAACAGATCTTCGGTGATCTGGAAGGGCGTTCGAATCCAACTGTCTTCGACGAGTTGGACGTTGTCGTCAATGGCGAGCTGAACCCTGAAGCACGCACCGCCGCCGAGATTGCTGACGAGATCAAGTCACGAGAGCAGTCTGGAGAGATTCCCACAGGGAGTGTACTCATCGATCACTTCTCCCAGCCTCCATATGGGTGGAGTCGCGATGTTGTGCGACTTGCAGGGGCAGTGCTCTTCAGAAACGGGTCGATAATGGCGACGTACAAAGAGCGAGCGTACGACAGCTATCTCGACGATGGGGCCCAGGAAGTTTTCACCCAGATCTCGAAGTTCCGCGATGCCTCATTCAAAGAGCGAGAAACGGTTGACCCAGCGACTCGAAACGAAGCCAAGCAGCTGCTTGATATTCTCTTTGACAAAAAGGTCAAACAGACTGACCAGGAGGTTGCTCGGGGGATCACCGATGCGGCCGGTGAATGGATCGAGAAGTGTAAGGAGCGACAAACGAAGCTTGAGCGGTCACAGTTCCCACTCCGAGAGGACGCATCTCGACTTGAGACAGTCTTGACCGGTATCCGCAACAAGGCAACGTCGGCGGGTCGCATTAACGCGTTCCTCGATCACGAAGATGAACTCCGTGACCTCGTCGACACTGTCAAAGACGTCGTCGAATTCGATGAATCGGGGCGTCTCGACGACTACCAGGTGTTCCAAGACTTCCTCGGCAGCGAATGGCAGGAGTTCAACCGACTTGCGGACTCGTCTGATCATGTCGAAATCAGCGACAGTGTACGTGAAGCCGCAGCACGGCTCGAAAGCGAACTCAAGTCCGAAGGAATCATCCACAACTGGTCTGACGTGGAGACGGACTACACCACTGTCGCTGATGCCTACGCTCGGACCTACGAGACGCTGTACGAGAACCGCCATGAGACATACGCAGAAGCCGCAGATGCAGTCCGGGAGTATGGAAGTGAGTTAGAGGAAGATGACCTTAGGACGGCACTCCGACCGCTCACTAGCAAAAGTGGAGACGGTTCGATCTCAGTCACAGTCAGTGGGAGATCTCACCTCAACCTCGAACCGAGTATGGAGATGTTGATTACCCATATGGAAACTGTCGAGGTGTACAAAGACCAGGCAATGAGCAAGGCCGACGATCTCCGGCCTGACGACGACGAAGTCACACATCATCGCGTCGACTTGGACGAGTACTTCGGAACGGTTGTGATCACCTCACAGGATGATCTGGAACACCCAATTGACCACCTACGTACTGAAGTACACGATCTGCTTGACGACGACGGAGAAATCGAAATCCGATTCGACTAAGCGTAGTTCGAGTCGGCATTGCCTCAGAGAAATACCCATACATTGATACTCGTCGTGAGTATTTTCAAAAGCATACCGCGCAATCAGGGTCCCATTAGACCACTCAAGGACGCCCAGCACATCAATTCGATCTAATCCATGTCCACGAAATCTCGACACAACGGCCTCAGTTCAGATGACCAATCACAGATTCGGAGTGCAATACTCAGCTCCCGCGAGATGCTAGAGTCAGAATTCGAGCGTCAGCTCGAACGGTACGGCGTCTACGATGACGACCGTGTACCTCTAAGTAAGCTTGGACACCTTTCGCTTCAAGACCGCGAGACACGCCGAGAGATCGACGCAGCACTCGAACGTGAACTAGAAGCAACTGAAGACTACCAACGGGCGTATGGTAACTACATTCGTGAAGCGACGAAGGAATACCTCAACATGTGCGTCGGCCTGAAGACCATTGAAGCGCGCGGGCTGGTCACAGAGACACTCACTACAAAAGCAGAATACGGAAATCGATCTTATCTTCACTACACTGTCGACGAAATCGCCGGTGAGTTAACCGACACGTCCGACGACGGTCTTGGTGTCGCGCTTGATCTCGCATTCCAAGAAATCGGTGCCGAGATTCGAATTCTATTCGAGGATACCGATTATACAGCAATAAAGCCTGAGTTCACAGTGCGTCGTGACGTGTTTGATGAGCTCAGTAACCTCGACGACGACGCGTGGGCAGCTGATGAAGCTATCGGCTGGGTCTACCAGTACTTCGGCGAGAAAGAGCGTGAAGAAATCGACGAGCGTATTCAGGATCACAACTACAAAGTTCAGGACACTGATATCGCGACCAAGACCCAGCTGTTCACTCCGCGATACATTGTCGAATATCTCGTAGACAACTCTCTTGGTCGGATGTGGCTGGAGATGTACGGTGATGATACTTCGATTGACGAGGCGGACAATTGCTTCTATCTGACCCCCGTAGAGGAGTCTCTGACTGATCGGGAGCAAAAAGATCCTCGCAAAATTACAGTTCTTGATCCTGCTTGTGGGGGAGGGCATTTCCTCTTCTATGCGTTCGACGTCCTCTATGAGATGTATCAAGAGCGAACCGATGTCGTGGAGTCTCAGATTCCACGAGAGATTCTCAAGAACAATCTCTATGGGATAGACATTGACCCTGGTGCCGTTCAGCTCGCAGCACTGGCCCTGTATCTGAAGGCGAAAACCATCGAACCGGATGTTACAATCGAGCAACTCAACATCATCTCAGCAGATGCTGTTCTGATTAACGGTGAGAGGAAAGAGCAGGTCCTCAACGAGGTCGAACTCGATATCGAAGAACGGTTGATTGAGCAGATCTGGACAAGCTTCGAACACGTCCGAGAGTGGGGGAGTTTGGTCAATATCAAGGAACGAGTTGAGGAACTCATCGAGGAAGAACGAGAAGAGCTCGAAAAGTTCCAAAAGCAGGGTCAAGCAAGATTGACTTCGGACGGGAAGATGGTGACCCAGTCCTCGTTCATTACCGAACAAGAAGGCGAAATATCCTGGGAAGAATTGAAGCAACGACTGATTGACGATGCGAGGGAGATCGCTAACAAAGCACTTGAGCAGAACTCCGTAGTCGACGAACTATTCGCTGGCGAAGTTGAGAAGAGCGTTGAGCTTCTTGATGTTCTTCTAAAAGAATATGATGTCGTTGTTTCTAACCCACCATACCTCAGTAACAGAAAAACAGGAGACAATCTTAAAGAATACGTTCGGTCCAATTTTAAAGGAAAGAGCGACTTATATGCTGCATTTATTGAGAGATGTTTAGACTTTGCAAAGGAGGACAATTATGTGGCTATGGTAACGCCCGAAAATTATATGTTTACTTATTCTTTCCGTGGATTAAGAAAAAAGTTACTTAACCAATCCGAGATTGTTGAGTGTGCTCATCTGTCAGGGTACAGTTTTTCTATGAAAGACCGCCCGTTTACTGCAGCTTTTGTATTGAAATCAAATTATTCTGGGAAACATACACATTCACGTTTTTACAGATTGACACATAACCAGGTAGAATACGATTCTTTTGACAAAAAGATCCAAGGTTTGGAAGAGATAACTGTCCAATCACGAGCTCAGCAAAGCAATCAAGACACTTTTGTCATAGATCAAACTGCTTTTCTTGAACTACCTCGAACACCTTTTGTCTATCAGTTTGGTAGTGAGATTCTGGAAACAATTGTAGATTCGAATTCTCTGGGCGATGTTGTGGACTCTGTTTTGGAAGGGCTCAGTACTGGAGATGACCCACAATTCTTACGCTGTTGGTGGGAAGTTAATCCAAAAAGTATTGGAAAAGATAAGAAATATCGATGGATTGCGACAGGAGGAGATTCGAAGGAATACTACGACTCAATGGAGAAAGTTGTACTGTGGGAGAACAACGGGGAAGATGTAAAAAAATTTGAAGGAAGCTACACAAGAAATGAGAAATATTATGGAAAAGAAGGACTTCACTTTCGGAAGTTTGGGAAATATTTTGTCACACGGTATCACCCACAGGACTGGATATTTACTCCAACTGCCCGGTTAATCTACTCTGGAGACCCAAATCTTGACAAATCAATATTAGGTCTTCTTTGTTCATCACTAACAAGATATATATTGAACATTCTTAACCCACAAGTTCATTTCAATATATCCGCTGTAGAATCTATTCCAGCAGAATTAGATGAAAACAGGGAAAAAAAGATTGCCAATCTAGTGAGCACCGCTATTAATTTGCGCAGAGAGCAGTTTGAGCAGTGTGAGACGAAGTTTGAATTCGACGGTTCAGTTATCACTAATCAACGTAATAATTGGATATTCTATGAAGAAATCCGAGAAGCAACCATACAATTAATCCATGGGGTTATCGATGGTGAAATTTTCGACCAATATGATCTCTCTGAAGATGTACAAAGTACAATATATAACAACGTGCCCTCGAATTTGGCTAAGTATCCACATATATTGAACGCTGGTGATTTATCAGGGATGCCCAAGGCAGTTCAGGAGGATATTCCCACTGTTGAATTAGGGGAGGTAGAATATCAGTCATTAATCAAAGAGATCCAAGAGAGATCAAATTCAGAGATTAGAGAGATCGCTACTGAATTAGAAATCTCACCATACAGTGTGGCGATCATTCGCAAAGAGACTCGTGCGTACTCAAATGAGCTCGAAAAAAAGTATAGTGGAAAAATCCTATCTTATCTATTAGGGTGCATCTTTGGTCGGTGGAAAAATGGGGATGTTATGTCAATAGATGACGAAATTCTCCACATGACTGAGAGCAGCAACCGAATAAGAAGGATCTTCTTAGATTCGTTAGAAGCTCTCTTCCCTGACAATCACGAACATATCACTTCATGGATGGAGAATACTTTCGGCAAACCACTTGAAGACTGGTTAAACGAAGATTACTTCAAGAGCCACCATGTGGATGAGTATACAAAGCGTAATGCAGAAGTGCCAATATATTGGCAACTAGGTAGTGAAAACGGATGTTTTAGTTGTTACATATATTATCATTCGTTATCTTCTGATACACTCCCGAAGCTCCGAGGTCAATACGTTGATGCTAAAGTTCAAGCACTTCAGAACCAAATTAAAAATCTGGAATCCAGAATTGATGGATCTAAAGGTGATGAGGAACGTGAATTGCGAAAAGAAATTGAGGATCTACAGAATCAACTTGATGACGTACAGGAGTTCGGTAAGAACCTTGACGCACTGATTGATGAAGGGTTTGAGCCCGACTTCGAAGCGGGTATTTGGGAGAATGTCCAAAAGGTCGACGAGTATAACCTGCTCCAAACGGAACTGGACAAGCTCTAACTGAATTCGTCATGTTTGACTCTCACGACCAAAAGCACTCGGACGAACAGGCAATTATCAAGTCCCAGCCGAAATTGTAACAACCAATGACTAATACGACCGCGGAAATCATCGCCGATCTCGAGGAAAGGTTCGATCGGCACCTGGTCTGGGTGTGGTACGACTCCCACGAAAAGTACGCCAATATCATCGACGACATTGAGACGGAGATGGAAGAACGTGGCGTAAACGTAGCGCGATATGATGGGAGCTTCTTCGAGCTGAAACGCCGTCTCTGGGAGGAGGACAACGATATCAAAGAGCAATGGCTGTTCTATATTCCTCTCTGGCGGGACGAGGCAGACTGGTTCATGGACATCCACCGTCTGGGACGTCAGTATCTCCCGGGAGCAGACATCGGCGAGAGTGCAGCGGCCAAGTACCTCGTCGGAAAGGAAGACCGCATTCCAGACGGCTACGAAAACTGGGGACAGAATCGAGAGCAACTCACACGGGCGTTCTTTTGTGTCCTATTCGGTACGCACAGCCATTCTCCTAGAGACTACGTCGTCGAGTATCTGGCCAACCCTGATGACTACCGTGAGACGATTGAGGAATTCAATCAGAGTGCAGAGTGGGGGACTATCCTCAAATCGAACTACGGTATCGATGCAGGTCTCGACGCTGAAGAGATTGCAACCCAGATTTTATTCGGGGAGATCCAGCACCGTTCACCAGCCGAACGGTTCGACAAGCTTGCTGCGGATGATACCCGTGGAGCATCCCGCCTTTGTTCGTACTGGCAACGTCACGACACGAGAACGTACCTCGACTATGCAGGCCGAATTGCAGAAGACCGTAACATCGCAGGTGCTGTCGTCGAGTCCGATTCTCTCGATTGGCACGCAGAGGCATTTCGCCAGATCGACGATGGCCTCTTTCAGCTCATGCTCGATCGACTTTCAGGGGTCGAATTTGGTAAGATGCCGGAAGAAGCGGAGTCAATTGCAGAGGCGGTTGAGCGACGACGGGATGGGTTCTGGTATGAAGATGGATTTGTCGGCTACTGGGATATCCTCACCCATGGAACAACCGTCGTTCAATCGGCGTCGACCGTCATCAAGGAGCTCGAATCCGAGAATCACACATCCCAAAGTCTTGCCGAGAGCTATACTGATCGATGGTGTAAAATCGATACCGAGTATCGGCGGTACGTTCGAAGCGCGATGGACTTTCGCCAGTACGTCGACGGGCTCGATGAAGTTCGTGACCGAATAACGAATTATTACACGCGCTTCGTTAAGGCGCTGAACCGCCCGCTTGCTGACGCACTGGAGAACGAACCGGAACTCGGCACGCTGCAGACCCAGTTCTTCGACGAGTATGTGGCGAACGATGAGGGGACTGCGGTAATAATCTGTGACGGATTACGATACGAACTCGCCAAGGAACTAGAAGGTAAAATCGAGAAGGGTGACAGTGATATCGAGGTATCACTGGGCTACGTTTCTGCGGCCCTTCCGTCGATCACGGAGGTAGGGATGGCGGCTCATCTTCCAGGTGAGTTGTCCCTGAGCCTGCAGAATGGTGACCTCAACGTACAGGTGGCTGGGCAAGAAATAAAGCGAAAAGCTGATCGAGTCGATCGACTCGAATCAGCTGGATTCACCGTGAGTAACCTTAGTGATATTCTTGGGAATAGGAAAAGTGATCTCAAGGACGAGGGTCAGCCACCTCGCGTTGTCTACTCCGGAACGATCGACAAACTCGGTGAGAATCTCGACGATGATAATGCTCTCGTAAAAGCCGCAGAACACGTTCGTGATGTCGACGATGTTATCCAACGTCTGAGAGCTGTTGGATACACTCGATTCGTTGTCACTGCGGACCATGGATTCCTATACACTGAGCGCCTGCCAGATGAGCTAAAAGTCGAAGCACTTGATGGAGTGAAAATGACAAAGCGTCGCTTCGCACTTGCAGATGGCGAGGATATCGTTTCTTCCGGTGGCGAGGTTATTGCGTTCGACGCCAACCACTTTGATGCACTGGAAATCGATGCACCAAATCTGCGTGCGTATTTTCCCCGCAGCGTGGCTTGTTTCAAATCAGCAGGGGGGAATATGCGCTACTTCCATGGAGGCCTCTCTATGCAGGAACTGGCAGTCCCGTGCCTCACAATCGCTACAGAAGAATTCGAAGAAGAGGCATCTGTTGAGTACGAGGTGACGTTCCCTCAGAAGGTGACTAACACGATCATCGATATCGAAATCAATGCTCGAAGTAACCAGATCTCGTTCGAGCGCACACCGAAACTCCGTTTAACAGCTTCGGTCGACGGGCGAGAAGTGGCAGAACCGAAGGTCACCGAAATAAACCAAGGAGGGAATAAAGAAACACTACGATTGAAGAGCGGGGAGCTTGAGGAACATAACACCGTAACCTTCGAGGCGATCGACGAGGAGACTCGTGAAACGGTTGCCCGACAGGAGACACAGATTGATATGTTAATACGGGATGACTTTGGGTTTGATGTTTAATGACTCGACAGGATCTCGATCAAAAGGCACTTGAACACTTCTCGGGGCGAGTAGTACGGAAGGATATCGTTCAGGATATCAAATCCGGAGCGAACGTCCCGACGTACGTTCTTGAGTACTTGGTCGGTCAGTACTGTGCGACCGACAGTGACGCAGCAATTGAGGAAGGTGTTGAGACTGTCAAGAATATTCTCAAGAAGCACTATGTGAGACCTGACGAAGCAGAATTCGTCAAGTCAGAGGTTCGAGAACGAGGCCGATATCGGGTCATCGACAAAGTTTCTGTTAGACTAGACGAGCGGCAGGACGCTTACGTCGGGTCATTTGTCAATCTCAACCTCAGTGACGTGGAG
>LFFM01002985.1_pt1 | contig 10853 bp, 8 predicted proteins | sample 643131 | NCBI WGS metagenome assembly LFFM01 (sample SAMN03777445, study PRJNA286221) | soda lake metagenome | biome: soda lake; feature: Kulunda steppe; material: water; isolation source: sample Tc-Br brine of Tanatar trona crystallizer | place: Russia: Kulunda steppe | collected 2011-07
AGGGAGGGAAAGTTGGGTTGAAACTGCTGCCCTTCATCGATCAGCCGGGTATCACCTTCGTCTACAAGGTTGCATTCGAGGACGCTACTGGCGAGACGATTAGAGAGCAACTGATTCCTGTCTACGTCGATCTTGCTGGACTCGACGCGCAGCGGTCGCTTGGGGAACGAGTACTGGACGCCGACTCGATTCAGGCAAGACCGGATGAGAGTACTGTCTCTCGTCTGCTGAGTCAGCGTGAAGAACTGGAATCAGCAGCGGATCGGTATATTAGTGGGATTGTCGCCGACATACGGAAAGACATCCTCGAATCCCGCCAGCAGGACGTACGACGCGAATTGGAAGATCTTGAGGAGTACGAACAGGCCGAACGAGAGCGGATCGAATCGTTCATCGAATCGTATGAGGAGAAAGCGTCTACCGGGTCGGATATGCGTATAGCGATCCGAAATCAGGAACAGCGGCTTCAGGAGCTGGAGGAGCGGATTAGGGGGAGAAAGCAAGAACTCAAAAAGCAAGAGCAAGTGATTTCACTTGCGCCAGATGTTGTGGCATATTGCGTGACACTTCCAGTTTAATAATTGAATATAGATCTTTTTTCAGCTTTTGCGTCAGGCCACCGTTCGAGCACGAATTCCAGCATCCGTTCTTCTCGATTCTCAATCTTCGATGGGCTCCAGTCAGTTTCTGCCGCCACTTCATTTAGCATCCGAATCTTCGACTCTGAGTATCGATCTCGTTTCTTCGTGAAGGGTTGATTAGATTCACTTGAATTCCAACTACCGGTCATCAACGCAAGGTTTCCGAGGCGATGCTTGTATTCGTCGTGCATCTTCTTCTCCGATTCACTCAGTTCAAGTTTTTCAGCACTTTGCGGCCAGATGTGTTCGACGGTAATCTCCTCATCTGCTTCGTTGTTAACGAAATCAGTTAAATCAAATTCGAGTTCCGTTTCGAGACTTTGTTCATAGAAGTATAGAAGATACCGTAACTCTCCTTTTCGATTCCCGTAATGACTATAGACTTTGTTTTCTTGGAGTACGTTGAGCAGTTGGTCGTCGTTACAGTAATAGTGGATGTGGTCTGCTAACTTGCTAACCACATCATCTGCATCTCGTTTACCCTGATAGACAGTTCGTCCAAGTGGATAGAACCGAGTACGGCCGGTATTACCCGGGCGTTGTTGTGCTGAGTACACGCGGAAAATAAACGTCTCAACTTTTTCGGCAATCCTATTGAAATCCAAAGCGGAGAATTCGTTGTCTCGGTCATAGTGTAGCCAAGAAGCGATTAGTAGCGGATAGAAATTCGCCAATCGTCCGAGGACGAACAATCTTTCTAGCCGTCGGTCAACCTCTTTGTTGTCTGTTTCGCGGTACACGAGGTCTTTGACAGCGTGGAATGAGTCTCGAAGCTCCCGAGTGTAATTGATTGCCTCCTCTACAACTGCATCTGAGTTGTATTCACGGAACTTCTCCTTGAGGTGATCGAGGTGATTCTGATAGTAGCGTTTTGTTCTGCTGGTCGTCCACTCCGTGTCCCACAGAATGTAATGATATCGCTGAACCCGGTCTTCGTCCAAGTTCGAGGCGTTGCTGTGATCGTTGATTTTGTCGATGAGCGCATAGATTTCCCCGAAATAGTCACGAACCTGTTCCAAGCGCTCCTTGAGCAGCCCTTCTTCATCATCAGGAATATTCAGATAGAGTTGATGCATCAGGAAACTCTTCGTCTTTTCTAACTCCGTGAGGTGACGACCGCGATCATTTACGACTTCGAAGATACGGACCGCATCAGCCTCGGATTCAACTGGATAAACCATCAGATCCAGATCTTCGATCCTGGATTTCAGCTTTTCACAGTAGGCCTCAAAATCATCCATCTCTACCTCCTTTTCTTCCAGTTTCTGACGGAAGAATTCCTTCGCATCTTTCAAGCGTGACTGCGAAGGAGTGGTTGTTTCCTCGGGATATGAACTCGTGTTCTCTCCTGATTCGATACCTCCGAGCACATACTCTTTGAAGAACCGTTCGTCCTCTCCCATCAAACTCAGCTTGTATCCGTCCCGGTTCGCAATATACCACTTTCGAGTATCGTCGGCTTCTTCGGCATCATAGTTTCTCCACAATTCGGTTAACTCATTCAACAAAATGAGAACTGAAGTGAGGCGTTGCTGTCCATCGATGATGTCGTAGGTATTACTGCTCTTCTCCCTGAGGAGGAACGTGCCGAAGAAGTGTGTTTTTTCTGAATTGAGGTTGTTGTGTAGATCTCGCCAAAGATCCTGTCGTTGATCGTCTTCCCAGGAGTAATTCCGTTGGTAATCCGGAATTTCGAACTTTCGCCGACCGGTCACGAGGTCGCTAAAGCTCCGATTTCCAGCATCCATAGATGTCTACTCCACAATCGGGTAGGCAAGTAACATAATTGTTGTTTCTATTCCTGTTCCATATTTTTCAAAATGGCACTATCTCCTACATAAATCAATAAAAAAACTCTGGGGTATTACCCACCGGACAGAGAGAGAAACTGCTACTGATTTAGTTCGGCGGGTCAAGAAACGCTCTATTGCTTCCTTTTGCGCGCACGCTACGTTTAGAGGCGGACGTTTTGGTCAGAGAGGGCAAATGGGTAGACCACGGTATTATTGGGAAGGTTTGTGACCTGCGTCCTGGGATCGATCCGCCGGAAGTCGTGTCATCACGCGACGATTTACTCGATACGCTTCGTTCCGGAGGTGACCGTTCCGCTGCCCCGCAGTGGTGTGCACATCCCTGATACCGAGTGAGATGACACTGATTTACGATACCGGCAAAAGATATCGATAGGGGCGTGTTCCCCGCGTTCACACCACTCCCTGCAGGTGAGTATCCTTAGATACTAAGTGACCGCCAAGCGACCAGTTAATGGACCGTCGGTCGCAGCGACGGTCCCGGCGGCGTGGTGGCCGCCGGTCTTCCCGCAGCAACGACTGCGGTAGAGAGTTTTTCACAGGGGGCGCGGTGGTGCGCGCTCCCGACACGCAATCGTGACCACCGTCGTATACGTTTTCCGTTCGATCTATACAAGGTATCAAGTTAACTCACATGTTAACTCAGAAGTTAACATCGTGAGAACGGCGTTATAATGCCAGTATAGGGCCTCACACTCTGATTTACAACTAAGTTCGTGACTGAGCGAGAAAGCGGCAAAAGATGTCGATAGAGGAGTCTGTCTTATCCATCACTAACACGGAACATCGAGTATGGGCATCACACACCCATCAGACCGCGTAACCCCGATCATCAACGAGTTGGACACCGTCGCAGCCGGAACTCGCAAAGCCGCTCAACTAATCGCCGAGAGCATCGACACCGTCCTGCAGTGACTGTTATCACAGTCTCGACGGAGACACGTTGCACGGATACATTCACGACGAGGGTGGCGAGGAGCGATGACGATTAACTCGTCAAAGCTGGCCTGAAGATATATTTATAACCAATCAGAAATAATCCACATTCGAGCAGCAATGTCTCGTGAATATTTTCAACATCGAAAACACAATCGCTGAATCGATCCACGTAGACACCACTGAAGACGGAGCAGAACTCCGCTTCGACGGAAATACACTCGGATTCAAACCATCTTCTGACAACCGAGGCTATTCCATCACCAACGATTGGAACAACCGGCACTTCACAATCGGGGTCGGTAAGAATTCTGTGCTGTACCACCTCACCCGAGAAGACCTCGATGATAGGAAATCAGGGAAAGGGAACATGGCGCGCTCAGAGTTCGTCGCGGAAATGTACGGGTACGTACGGACATTAGCTCACCCTGTCCAAGAAGACAACGTGGAGTTTGAACTGGTTGGAGCGTTCGACCTCGATGCTGCGAAAGAGTACATGGAGGATCAGGGTGTGATTGAGTACACGAGTTCCGGATTAACTGTTGATAATACCCGGCAAAACCGGTTGATTGACGAGTTGGAGGAGAATCCTGCGAAAGTCGGTGAATTGCTGACCGAGGTGTTAGATCCGGTACCGTTCGATGAGATACGGGAAAGTGGCGAGATCGTATTCGCGCGCCCGACGTACGATCGTATCAACTTGGTGTTCCTTTACCCAGAGGGGCGCGTTGGAATTGTTAAAGCGCGAGACCTTTTTGAGCGGTTGATGGATGGTGGAGGGTCGCAGCTTATTGATCACGTGCTTCGGTCGGTGACAACTGGTTGAGCCGACGGGAGGTGGATTGTCAATACGTCCAAACTACCTGACGCGGCGACCCCACTCCCCAGTATCAACCCCATCTACAGAATCAATATACTCCTCGGGACCATCTTGAGCCAACGCAGCTGTATTGAGCTTCTCTGCATTATTTCCACACCCTTGTCCTCCTCGAACAACATGTCCTCCGGCCGATCAACTACGGTTTCACATCCCGGACAAAGCCAAATCCGGCGCTTTAGAACAAGGAGTTTCGGCTCATTCCGGCGTAGCATCTCAGTTTGGCACTCCGGACAGCATGGCCCTTTGTCGATGTACGCATACGGACTCCCACTTCGATTCGACCCGATCGTTACAAACCAGTCAGCTCCGTAGTCCCATACAACGCCGTTCCAGACCGGGTTACTCGGTCGTGATGGAACGACGAACGCCCCTGTACGCGGTCAGGTGATCGTGCACACCTGTAAGTGACTTTCCGACTTTATATAGGGATCAATAGTGAACTGGGTTGTATGCGGAACGAAAGGTCATCCAGACGTCTGGAGAGTGGTCTTCGACCGCGACCCCACGGGGTCGCACGTAGATGTATACAACCGACCCGATGTATGCACCTTGCGGCACTACGTTGGCTCACTGAGTGCATAGATTTGAGGTAGTCGGATATAGTCTCTGCATCGGTCACCATAGCGGCCGACACATGTATATAAAGAATGGGCTCTCGTTCACCTCAGAACGACGCATCAGCGCCCCCCGTGCATACTCACGTATTTAAAGAAACCATGGCAACTGACCGAACCAGCCTGAAGTTGACTGACGAACGGAAGCGGCTCTTCGACCAAGCGAGCGATATCGTGGCTCGTGACGATGCAGATGACCCCCCTCGCAGCAACGTTATTGACGCTGCTCTCATCCACCTCATTGAAAGTCAGGAGAACCTCGAAAATGTCCGCGACCAGTACCCACCACAGCAAATAAAAAACTGCTGTAATACGTCAGTACTTGGTCTGCGATACCGGACACTTATCGAATCGGAGTGGCGATAGCGATTTCCACAGGCGAATTTGGGTCTTCCGGTGACAAGCTGGTCTAAAGCGTAAAAGTCAGTAAATGCTATTCTTAGCGTATTCTGGATACCGTGAATACACTTCTTCAATCAGCTCTGAGAGATAGATATCACCGTACTGGTCTTTAATCTCTTCCGCAAGTTCGAGAATTCGCCGCGCCTCTTCTTTCGAGAGTTGGTCCCTCACCCATTTCTCGCCATAGCCCTGAATCTCGTAGTCGTACTTCACTTTGTCCTCACCGAGGTCGTCTTCGCGGCCTTCCACCATACCGCGTGCGATGGTCTCGTCAAGATCATCGTAGAGTTCCTTGGAGAACGGGCCGTAGTCGTATGGAACGAATTCATAATCGTCCGACTGAAGCGGATCTTCCCCCGCTTCTTCCAGACGTTTCTGCATCAGGAAAACGAGCTTCTGTAGACGTGTCCGACCTTCAATAGGCTCACCATCGCCAGCGTACATCAGGGCGAGTGGGAGCAGTTTCCTATGCATCGTTGAGGTCGAACTCTTCGGCGTTCTTAAATACTTCTTCAAACTCCCGGGCAAAAACATTTGCTATGGTAGCATCCGAGAAGACGACCCCTGTATCGCCGCCCATTTGGAAAACGACGTGCTTCCCATCAATCACGTAGAACATCTTATTGAGATCACCGTGCTCCCAAACTGGGTACTTGAACGATGCAATCTCTTCTAGCGTGTCCTGGCGCGCGCTCCAAATTACGGGCTTTAGCTCGACATCCTCTCGGTGAAGTTTCTCATACACTCGATGATCGCTCGTCTCGCACCACCGAGGATCGGGTTCGAGAGCTCTCACGCTATCTTCAGCCTCTTCTAGCAGTTCCCGAAGCTTTCGGACGGTACCGGATCGTCCACCGAGGACCCATGCAGAATCATCTGATCCGTCTGGCAGATTCAGTTGGTAAGCGTTTCCCAGCGTTTCGATGAGCTCGCTCGCCTTATTGTCAAAATTCTCTTTTCGCTCTTGAATGAGTCCCTCTGGATTCTGCGCGTCATACCGTCTCGGATTCCGTTCCCGGTACGTAACAGCGCCTTCCTCAACTAAGTCTTCCAGCACATCATAGATACGGCCGCGTGGGATATTCGTTCGTACCACGACCTCGCCGGCTTCTAGGGGACCTTTGTCAACTAGACACCGGTACGCCGCTGCATGATTCTTTCCCCAACCCATTACGTCCTGAAGGGGCGCATCGGCCTTCTCAAGCGACTGTTCTCCTGGATTCATAACAACCACAAATGTGGTTTCTACAATAAATGTTTTTGATCACATGCTTAGAAACTCGGAATTGAGTGTGTATACGGATATATAATATTGCTGCCCTCCTCATTCCGACCGTGAATCGATCCTCAAGAACGAACGCGGTGAAAACGTCGCTCCAGCTGGAGACCAAAATATAGTCGCACAGTTGCTCATGCCAGCCGACGAGTTACCTCATGGAGCTATCCCGAAGTTCAAACCGAGAGACAAGCATCATCGCCGGCTCTTTGGCGGCCACGATGATGCGCAGTTCCTCTTCACGACCTTCACAAACGCCTCTTGGTTCGTAAATCGCCCATCAGCCATGGATGCAATGTTCTCGCCCCAGCAGAAGCTCATCCTCGCCAACGTTGAGGACGACGATCTGTTGTATGGGCGACGGCCAGACGACGAAATTGAGCGTATTGAAGCGCTCAAACCAGCGTTCTACATCCCGAGTGATCGGTGGGTATACGAGGACACGATGACCAAGCGCGAACAACTCGAAGAGATCGATAGATGCCTACGGTGGACGCGTGAGGTTACCGAGCGCGTCCGGACACGGAACGATCTTCCGACGCGGATCATTCCCATCGCCAAGGGTTGGGAAGAATGGCACTTCGAACGGTGCCGCGAGACCTTTACCGACCTTGGGCTGTCGTACTGTGCGTTCGATGTCACCCAGTACCTGTCAGGAAACATGGTTGTCGCAGATGTCACTCGGCTCGTTGATGTCGTCAACCCGACTGGGGTTCTGCTCATCGGTCGGCTGGCTAAAGACACCCTGCGCGACTGTCCGCGAGAAGTAGTCGCCGCGACTGGCGTCAACCAATGGCTTGAGAACTGCCAAGCAAGTGAAGATGGGTTTAGCCGACAGAAGTATAGCGACTGGGTCGCCGAAACGAACAAGGCGCTGTTCAGCGTCCAAGCCGAGCTCGGCGACTTCGCTCAGCAAAGCACCGAGATGCGTCTTACGAGCAATCTTACGGAGACATAATTATGGGAAACCGAACTGGAAGTCCGCCAGAACAGTATAGAGATGACAATGAGGAACTGACAGAGAATCAACCAGAGGCCGACGACACCCAGCAGACCGGAATCGGAGACATCACCCAACCAGAGAGTGAAGACGAAGAACCACCGAGTACCGACGCGGATATTGCCGACGACTCTGACAAGACACGCGGGGGAGGCGGCGGTGGCGTAATCGAGATGCCAACTGGTTCCGAATCGGATGATACACCGCAGGAAGACGACGAATCTGACGAAGCCGATCAAGAGGGCGAGCACTCGGAAGCGGAGGAAGCCCCCGAGCCAGATTCCGGTTCTGAGGAGTCTGAAAACACAGAAGGAGACGAACCAGACGAATTCGAATTCGTCTACGGAGATATCGTCTGCGACCGCGAAACCGAACCACCGGAAGATGAGGTCCCAGAAGACCTAGTCGTCGTAAACCTCCCAGATGGTGAAATCGACGACTGGAACTATAGTGACGACGAAACACTCGCGGACCGTAACCCTGGTTACCCACCTACTGACTCCGTAGTCGTCGTAGTTATCCGAGATGCCCTGAGAGAAGAGATGCCGGAGTGGGACGAGCGCGTTGAGGAGATCCCATTGGAAACGCTTGACCACAATAGTATTGATTATAGCTGTCACCCTTCCCTCCGGTTAGAACTGGAAGACCCATCTCACCTACGCGGACCGTAATGTATCGCTAAGACAACTCCAGCAGAATCACATTACTTAGCTATCGATTCGGACCGTGTCACCAACGGTGTAGGGTTCTGGACTGCGTTGTGGGATGCCGCCCATACCGTCGGTGTGCTGTCGGAGCGCTCTATATCCGTGTAGTCCGCCGCAACGCGTGGTACCGTGTGTATGAAGAAGACGGTATTGGACCCGTTACCAGAAGATCGCGGAACGATGACCAATACAGTGGGGCGTCTGAGAGAACGAATGTATCGCCGTGGTGTCGCCGGCGGACGAGGGAATCCGAGTGCCGGATTTATGAAACTGGCAACTACACAACCAGTTATGGCCGACGACGAACTCCCCATTTGGCACGTCGTGGACATCCAAATGGACGACTCTCTGTCGTGCTCGGAGAAACTGACCGAAGTACAGAACATCGTTGACTCACTCGCCTACCAGTCGCTTCCCCACGTCTCGATGATTATCGAGGAGTGTGCAGCGACCGAATCGGAACTATGCTTAGAAACAGCATTCCTCATAGCAACCGAGATTCGTGGATATTATGGTGACTTGAAAGACGGGTTGCAAGCCACCGGTGACGCCGACATTGACACTGTCAACGAGTATATCATCGATACACTTGACAACAACCCAATTGAGGACGCTCATCCTCTCTATTCACTCATACCCCACCTCTACCGGGGACACGAAGACGAGCTCGTGGACCAATTCGAGACCTGGCGAAGCAAACACGAATGGTTCTGGTACCGCTCAGTCGATCAAACACTGGTCCACTACGTTCGAGACGCCGCAAACCCGAGCGAAGAGTTCAGTGATGCCATTCGAGCGATCCGATCAGAACTACAGGAAATAGCTGACGCGGAGGGGCTTGACCCGGACGACAACACCGGTGCGAACACACTTCTTGCGAAAACGCATGACCTCTTAGACGATATTTACTGGGCCGATGTCGATGCCGACCGAATCAAGCAGAATATCACCGAATATCCGAATTTAGAAGAGTTCCTACAGGAACGAGACTCTTGGTTGGACGAACTTACCGAACACAACGAGCACACACTGGCGAAATACCTCTCCTACCCGTATTCGGAAGCGGAAGCGGAGCGCATACTGGAAGACGACAACGTTGAATTGAAGGAACAGCAGAAGGCAGACCGTTCACTTCGGAAAATCCGAATCCTCGATTACTACGATCATCTCATTGACGTGATTGACGTCGGTAAGGAGCCGACGGGCGAACTCAGAGACCGGCTGTTAGACCGCCCGCAGTTCGAGAAAGCAATCGCCGAATTGGAAGTGATCCACGCCCTCCGCGAGGATTTCGGCACTGTAGAGGTGGAGCCGACAATTCCAGGAACAGACGGTGACAGTCAGGTTGACTGCAAGATAACGAGCACGGCGGACCCGATCTGGGTTGAGATCACGTACCCGGACCCGACGGAGTCAGCTGCAGTCGGTGACTTTTGGACTGCAACGGCGGACCCGGAAACGAGCGACGTGCGGCGTACAGTGACGAACAAAGAGGACCAGATTACCGAAGCGAAGGGAGCAGGCGGATTAACAACGCTCGTGATGAAAAACGAGGCGTCGCGGTTCGAGCACGTCGAAGTGGAGAGTTATGCAGTCGGGCCCGAAATGGCGGTGCTGCCTGAAAACGCGAATGAACCGGTGATCGTAAGAGGGGAGTCAGGGCCGGAACTGAACGATGATGACGTCACGGATCACTTGGATATTCTCGTGAATTTCGAGACGGACGATATGGATGACATCAGTTTGGACGGGCAGGTCTACGTGTTGAACAGTGACGACGTCGATCAGCAGGTGGCTAGACAGTTGGCGTCAGCTTTCTCTGCTAGGCCTTAGGGGAACCGTAGCCGCAGCTGGCCGGTGAATCCGGGCGGGAGCTCACTGAGACGTCAATACTGGCGACGCCGGCAACCCCAGCGAGGGAGAACGACCGGCACAGGTAGCACACCGGTCGAGAAGCCGAGGGCTTGAACCGACGATCCAAGGAGTACCCCCTGCAAGCACGCCAGCGAACCAGCCGCAGTACCCAGCCACAGCCAGCTCAAGAAGGCAGAGTCAAGCGCGAGCAAGGCCTGCAGAGTCGTCTACCGCTATGGGTCCCTAATGGGCCCCCGATCAGCAGATGATGCGCCAGATGTTCGATGGATCAACTAAGCTAGCATCTGAAAGGGACTTGGTTCGATTAGTGTAGATCCGATTCTTGACCGATCAGTTGAAAGCGTACCAGTCACTAAGCAAACAACGATCACCACTCGGATAACAGGTTACCTCACATGTTAACTCAGAGGTTAAGCTAGATGTTAACTCGCAAGTTAACATAAACGCGAAAAATAGAAATCTATAGTGTGGGCGTGTTTAAGTCACTAAATTGAATGATTAACTCATAATCGCAGATCTATCGTTGAAACTGTGTTCAAGCTTCCACACCACTCCGGGATGGTGTGAACGAGTGAGCCAGGCAGGCAAGCTTTTTGCGCACCTCATTGAGGCAGGCGGTACGAGCCAGCTTGTCAGCCAAGCACGCGACCCAGCACCCGCCAGCAATCCCAGACACCCCACCCCGGGATTTTAAATCATACACCCGCCAAT
>LFFM01002987.1_pt1 | contig 10849 bp, 8 predicted proteins | sample 643131 | NCBI WGS metagenome assembly LFFM01 (sample SAMN03777445, study PRJNA286221) | soda lake metagenome | biome: soda lake; feature: Kulunda steppe; material: water; isolation source: sample Tc-Br brine of Tanatar trona crystallizer | place: Russia: Kulunda steppe | collected 2011-07
GGCGAGACGGAGACGTTCAAAACACTGTTCACGTGATGGAAGGAAGACTTGAGCAGATTCCTCATCCATCGTTGACTGGTCATTGATTCGCCAACAAAATTGGTGTTACGACTTATCGGGATGAGCGGAACTCAATTACTCCAATGAAATGTACTCTTGTACTCACAGCGTCGAACTCAACGCCCAGACAGAAATGCTAGAGTAACTGACAAACACCAGAAAACCACGCTAATGGCATTCTATGTGTGGTAGTGAGGCCTTCCCAAGCATCAGTGATCGTCTGTTCCGTGGCCAGCGATTATCAATAAACATTGGGAACAATCAGAATGAGGCGTGTGGTCTGTTCAGTTTCATCTTTACCTGACAACTGTCTTCAACGAGGGTTAGGCGAGATGGACAGACGGCCAGCGGTGTATACTTCTCCTGTATCGAACGATCCGTCTTGGTACTCGCTCCTCAGAGATCAGTGACCGACTCGGCCTGTTATTCAGGAGGCAGTATGTGTCAGCTTTAAATCATTCCAACAGAGCCGGAATACTCTGTCCGAAGAGTTCACGAACGGGACGGAGAACCAAGTCTTTCTACACCGAGAAGCGATGGACCGCACGTTCTACAGGACCCGGAATATCCGGTCTCGTCTCGAGATGTCGCAGGCTGTCCGGTCGGGTTCAGCTTCGGTTGGAGGACAGGGATTGTCCCGCCTCATGACGACCACCGGTCCAGTATCGTGTTCGGTCTGAGTGTCGTAGACAATCTCAAGCAATCGACAGTGGTCCCCACTGGACGAAATGGGCTGGTAGTACCTCCACCCAGCATCGCTTTCGAGTCGGGCACCTAGATGGAACGTTCGGGCAGAGCTTGGCCACTCACACGAGACCTGACGTTGCTCTTGGGGCTCGAGTTCGTGTGTTTGTTCAGTCATCACGTCCCCGTCAGCCATCACACGAACCCCGACCCTCCAGGTGTGTCGCGTCCGGTTTCGGACGGCTACCTCTCGGAGGATCGTTGGGTCGTGCACCGAAAGCGCACCGATGATACCGAGCCCCCCGAGACCACCCGCTGCAAGGAACGTCCGACGGCGCATCGAGCCCATGAGTGAATACAATACCACTCACGGCAAAAGTCATTTCCTAGACTCAAATCGCTATTGTGCCATGCTGCTCACAGCCTGCACGAATAGATTGATTCCCTCTACGGCAACCCGGGATAGCGGAAATGATGGGATCCAAAGACCAGTCAGTACGACACAGCCACTCCAAAGAGCCCCACAACACCCACCCACCCGAGTACACTCTCCACACACCACGGGGTGGGATCGAAAGGGGCCAGCGCGCTCGGGGAGTCCGCGGCCAGTAGCACCGGAACATCGTGAGGAGCGCACGGCTGCAGACGACTCAAGCGTGCTGGGGGCTTTCAGGCTGTTTACGGTCCCAGCGACCACGAATCCCACTCCGAACAACCTCAAGGCTCACCTGACACTTCCACACCACCCAAAACGAAATCGCTATACGCGCCTCACGCGGCTCTCAGCCAACGGCCGCCGATGCGCACTCCAGACCTCCCACACCACGACGAACTGCCCACAGCGCTCACCGAGCGCGACCAGTGGGTCTGCTGGCGCAGTACCGAGCGAGACGGCACCAAAACCAAGCTTCCCGTCGACGCGAGCACTGGCCGACTCGCCTCTGCCACGGATCCGACCACCTGGACGTCGTTCACGCAAGCCCGACAGGCAGCACTAGATGACCACGCGATCGCCGGGATCGGCTTCGTCTTCACCGAGGATGACCCCCTCGTCGGCGTCGACCTCGATAGCTGTCGTAACGACCAGACAGGAACGCTCACGGAGTGGGCGAAGACGATCATCGAGCAACTCGACTCCTACACGGAGGTCAGCCCCTCGGAGACGGGAACACATACGATCCTCGACGGGACACTCCCGGGAGAGCGAAACCGTCGTGGCGACGTCGAACTGTACGAGACAGCGCGCTTTTTCACGGTCACCGGCACACACCTCGATGCGACGCCAGCCGAGGTCCACGAACGAACACCCGAACTGAGGGCCGTCTACGACGAGCACATCCAGGGCTCGGAGACGGCACCAGCATCCACGGCTGGGGAGCCCGAGACGGACACTGCCACACCAGCGACTGAGCACACGGAGCGTGGGGACGTCTCGGCCGATACAGAGACGGAGACAAATACGGGGCTCTCCGACGACGAGCTACTAACACACGCTCAAAGGGCAGCGAACGGTGAGAAGTTCGAGCGTCTGTTTGCTGGAACCACGAGTGGGTACGAGAGTCACTCCGAAGCGGACTTCGCGCTCTGTTCGATGCTTGTTTTGGAGTAGTGGCGACCCAGCACAGATGGACCGGTTGGTTCGACGCTCGGGGCTGTACCGTCCCAAGTGGGACGAGATCCATTTCGGCGATGGGAGTACGTACGGTGAGAAGACGATCGAACGTGCAATAGCGGGAACGACGGAGTACTACTCACCGACTGAGCCACGGCCTGTGGAGACGTCCGAGACAACTGCCTCTGAGAACACGACCGAGCACGTCCTCACTGACGAGCAACGTCAGCGGATCGAAACACGAGACCGGGTCAGACGGCGAACGATCGACCGACTCGAAACCGAAGTCGACGCGCTCACAGCCGAACGCGACCAGCTCGAAGCGCAACTGCGCGACGAACGGACACGGCGTCGCCGACTTGCCCAGCAACTCGAAGAGCACTCCACGCGGGACAGATCACTCTGGGAGTGGTTCGTAGCGCGCATTAAGTGGTGAACAACCGTATTCAAGTGCTACACAACTCCCAGATAGAGTATTATTGGATGGCCCGCTGCAGAGCGTATGCCAGCGACACCGCCGTTTGCGTTCCCCGACCGTCCATTCTCGGTGCGGGAAGTACTCAGTCTCACAGAGAAGGTCTCGACGTTCGAGCATGCAGCCCCGATGATCGGCCTTGCAGCAATCGAAACAGGACCAAACAGCGATGCTCATGCTGTGATCGGGATGTACCTTGGGTTCGGTGGTGGCGCTCATCTCTCGGGGTTCGATCCCGAGACGAACGAGTGGGAGTCGGTTGCCATGCTTCAATCCCACGAGATCACGGATCCAGCAGTGATGGGCCCGAAAACGAACGAACTTATGGAGTGGCTGATTGCACGATATCCTGATGAGGGCCTCGTGCACTACGAGCGGACGGACCCTCGGAGGAACTGATTTCGGAGAAGTAGTCCGGTCCAACCGTGACTCTATACGCGACTCGAACGGTCACGGAACCCTGACAGATGTAATCCGTACAGTCCAGTATACAGAGGGAGTTATCTACTAATCGTTCACAGAGCAATACGTCAAAGTAGTATCTAAGAAGCGTGTTGCAGGTAACTCTGCTTAACGATTTTACCATTGATCATCGGAGCATTGACTATGGGACGCCTTGACAAATTACCAGGAATTGACGGGTCAAACACGAAACGACGGAACGTGGTTGTCGGTGGACTGTACGCGCTTGCAGGCTGCGTTACGATGAGTGCGATCGGGGGTGATGGCAATGAGACCGAGGTTGGAGAGACTGAGAATGATGTTGGGACGGAGAACGATGAGAACGCCGAGAATGGCTCCGATAACGATCGTGAGGGAATCTCTGAGTTGTATGTCGATGCACTCGGTGAGCAGGGATTGACGACGACAGTCTCCGAGTCCGGTGAGCACATCGGATATGGACTGCAAACTGGCGACCTGTTGTTGTACGACGCCGATGGCGACAGCCGGTTAGAGTCATTTGCGGCCGATCGTGATGTCTCACACCTCGCGATTTCGGATGAACACGACAGGTTTGTCCTCGCATGGATGGATATGCACACCTTTGGTGGGGGAACACTGGACAGAGAGGCTCAGTGGGCGTTTGAGTATACCGGGCTCTGGGATATCGCTATGACTCCAGATTTGAACACAGTCGCAGCATCGACTGCACCATTCGAAGGGGCCGGTGGAGTGGGACTAGTCGTCGAGGGAGAAATGGCCTGGACGGAAGGAATGGATGATGCAACAGGTATTGCCATCGATATCGACAATAATGGGGATAATATCGTCGTCGGGGGGGCACACGTCTGGGAGGGCGAAGACCGAGATGGGACACCCGGTGTATACTACTACGACTCCGAAGGAACTCTCGAGTGGACACACGAAACTGAAGAGGACGTCATCGCGGTAGGGCTTGATGCCGATGAGGATCTCGTTGTGGCTGGCACGGACGACGGTTTGCTGCTCGCGTTCGACCGGGAGGGCGACATACGCTGGGAGAACGACGACGGCGGATTCGTCGATATATCGGGCGATGGGAGCACGATCGTATGCGACACGTTCGGAGAAGTGATCGCATTCGATAGTGATGGGGAGGTCCAATGGCGCGAGTCAGTAGAATCGTGGGGGAGTGATTTCGAGGTGTCTAGCGATGGCGATCGCGTCATCGTTGGGGCACGTGGTGACGGAGTCGCGACCGTGCTTGATGATGGAGACACGATCTGGACTGCATCATGGGATGTCGGGCCTGTCCAAGTGGCCCTCTCTGAAGACGGCCAAACATGGAGTGTGATCGTCCGAGACAACGACGAGGAACTCTCGTATGGATATGGGTATAGAGAATATCTGTGAAGTCTTTGATTTTCGAACGGCTTGGTCACCGGTTCCGATTGATGGTAGAAGGCCAAGCTTCTCCCGCTGTGTGGAATTTACACAGTAGAGACACGTCTCCTTACTCTCATAGGTATTTATAGCCAACCAGCAACCAATCTCGAACAGAGTCTCGCTGCTTGCTCGAACGCGACAGTGCTGTTCGTGCTGGCATACCTACCAGTGACAACTATCCACCTCTCTCCACCCAGATGGCTTCCGACCACGACAGATCGACCGACACGCCGACGCACCCACTGATCGACGCCGAGACGAACGAGTTCGAGGGCACCACCGAGGACCGCTTGCCCGTCCCGGTCGACGTCGATCCAATGACCCTTCCCTCCCGGGAGACACCTACGCCCAGGCAATATATCGAGATCAGGCCGACTGAAACACCGCTTCGCCAGGGCGATATCGACCGGGCGATGACACAGCTGTACTCGTTGCTCGAACGCGAAACTCGCCAGGGGATTCGACACACACTGACGAACGCAACTGCAACACCACAGCTCGAATGGCTTCTCGTCTCAGATGGCCGCCCTGATACGAGCGTACGCTATCTCGTTGGCACAACTGAGCCAGCACTTCTCCCGGATATACACGCTGCACTCCGCGTGTGTCTGCCACGAACCTACGAACTCACCGAAGTCGAGTTCCATCCGCGATTCGTCGAGGACTTCTGTCCGGTTCACGCCCAGCCCGAGACACCCACGTATCCGAGCGAGGCCTCGCACAGCGATCGAGACGCCTCAGATAGTACTCACGCAGGCCACGACACGGACGCCCAGGCGAAGCGATCGCCGGTCGATCCAGCGTATCTGGCCTACCCCTACGTTGCGGGTGTCGAGTACGAGGGGGTACCATCACGACGGTTCGATTGGTTGACGCCACTCTCGACACGAACTGATGGGGGTGGAGACCACTCACGTCCTCACGCCACGTCACAGTCTCGATCCTCTACGAGCCGTTCGATACAGAGCAACCGAGCAGAACAATCGCGTGTGGCGCTCGCAGGCGTCCTCGAGGTGATGAGTGACGTCGACGTGCCGGTCATCTATCAGGTGGTGTGTCGGTACAACGGCGACGTGAGGGCCACGGCGGAGACGTACGTGGAGGCACTCACAGAGGGCGACGTCTCGATGGGTGATCACATTATGGACATGGTGTTCCCGCGTGATCTGGAGGACCGACGGGCATACGAACCTCCAGCGGCCGATCGCCAGCGGATCGCGGCGATCGAAGCCCGGGACACGAGTCGGACGGTGACGCTTTCGGCGCGTGCGAGTGTGCTCACCCGTCACGACCCCGAGTACGCTGACAGGGTTGCTACGCGTCTTGCCGGTGCCCTGCGCACCCTCGATGGCCCGGAGCATACGGTTCAGGGGCGTGTCGAGACCGATAATGAGTTGCACCCGCTGACGGAGGGGCCGAAGGGGTCGCGGATTTTCGAGGAGCTCTGTTCCCAGCGCGTCCATCCACAGTCGTATGATTCCTGGCGCACTCGAGTTCCGGGACGCACCCATGCCAGTCGCGGCATCCTCGTGACGCCCGAGGAGCTCCCGGGATTTTGTGTGCTTGACGGTGCAAGGCTGACGGTTGCTGGTGAACGCGCGGTTGCAGTCCGGCCGGACGAGCGGACGGGCCTTGCGTTGCCACCGCCGAAGCAGTTGTTGGAGTATCGACCGCCGGGGATGGCACTCGGTATGGCGTTGACACACGACCGCCAGCCCTCGGGGACACCTGTCTATCTCCGCCCGCACGTCCAGCCGACCCATCAGTTCATCATCGGGGGAACGGGGAGCGGCAAGACCGTTACAATGCAGACGGCTGCGCTGACGAATACTGGTGCTACTGTGGGGCCCGATATCCATTTCTATCACAAGGCGGGTGCCGCCACGGACTATTTGCGGGCCCACTATGCACGCGCTGGCACTCTCGACGATGTCTACTACTTCGATCTCACTCGCGTGGTGCCCGCGCTCTCGTTTTTCGATATCAGAGACCTGCTTGCTGCGGGAATCCCTCGCGAGGAGGCCCGATCACGAAAGGCAGGTCATTACGAGGAGATCCTGCGCGCGCTCATGGGGTCGGAGTTGTACGATCGAGCCCCAGAGTCGACGAAGGTGGTCTCGAATACGGTCCGCGCGCTGTTCGATCCGATCCATGGGAGCGATGCGTACTCCCATGCCGACTTCCATGCATGTTTAGATGCTGTCCGATCGCGTGAGGAGACGCCTGCAACGACTGATGAAGGCCTGACGAGACACTTCCATGGCCTGCTCGAACGCGACCGGGACGTCCGCACCCGGATTCTCGGTGGGGCGCTCGGGCGGGTTGAAACGATCGCAACTGATGGTCGTCTGGCTCCGCTGTTCAATCACGTCGACGAGCGCCCAGCAGGTGACAACGAGACGGATCTCGGAGACGTGACTGATAGCGAGTCAGGTGTTCCCAGTAGCGAGGAAGAAACGGGGGGGTCACCATCGGAGTCAGACGTGTTCGACGGGGTGACTGACGGGGCCCGGTTCTCGTTTGGTGATGTGATCAACGACGACTGTGTCGTACTCTTTGATTTCGGAGGGATGGACGAGGGGGTCAAACGTGCCCTGACGCTCGTGTTGTTCTCGGATCTCTGGAGTGCGCTGAAAGCACGGACGGAACGGGGAGACACAGCACAGCCGCCACTGGTGAATTGCTATGTCGACGAGGCGGGCGGGGTGGCTGATTCGAGTCTTATGGATACGTTTCTCTCTGAGGGGCGCTCGTTCGGGCTATCGATGTGTCTTGGTGTCCAGTATCCTGGGCAGCTCGATTCACCCGATCCTGCGGACGATACGTATCTCGAAGCGCTCAACGAAATCGCAACTGTTGTTGTGGGCAACGTTCGCGTCGCGCCCAATCTGTCGAATGTATTCGCCAGTGGGGCATACTCGGCACGCGAGATCGACGAGCGACTGGCGAACATGCCCAGTGGTGAGTGGCTCGTCCGCCCGGGGAGCGCGTTCGGTGATCCAACGCCCAGACCGTTTCTCGCTCGATCACTGCCTGCGTTGCCTGGCCATCCAGCGAGTGAGCAGCCACTAACGGGGAGTGATGCGGAACGCTACGTTGCTGAGCGCGAGTTGGTCGATGCTCGGACACAACATCGGGCGGGAATCGGGCTTGAATCGCTCGTCCCCACGGAGACCACGGATTCCGATGGGGTGGAGACGGACCAGAGAGCCCGAGAGCAGTCAGCATCACAGGCGGCTACGGAGAATGCTGTCGAGGAACTGGGACGGACGGATTCGTTGTTGCCATACACGGCCCGGTTTCCAGCCTGTAGTTCGTATGATGGGGATCGCCATGCGATCGAGTGTACGACGTGTGGGACGCAGTTCGATCCGGCGATCGAAGGACTCATTGAGAGTATCGAGTGTTGTCACTCACTGGAGGCGGTCGATCGCGATGACATCCCGGTCTGCTCGGTCAATATCAAGCGCTCCCGGGAGGAGATTGTAGCCGCTGAGTGGTCACTGACGGAGTTGTTGTTCTTGCAGGTGGTCTGGGACGCCCAGCAGCGTCGTCTCACCTCGCTGGAGTACGATCTCCGGTGGGATTCGATGGTCCGTCTTCGTGAGTATACCGGCCTTGACGCCTCGGGAGTGCCCGACCTGATCGATGCGGGGTTGCTCCGGAAGAATACCACACATCCGCATTTGCTCTATAGTGTGACTGCAGCAGGTCGGGACGTGATTGGCGAGCATAGCCGGCAGGGAATCAACCATGGTGAGGGTAAGGGCGATCTCGGTGAGTCCAGTCACCACGTCATGCTCGTCCAGTTCGCTGAGGATCTTGCACGCCTCCAGTATGTGGAAGATCCCGACTCGGCGGTGGAGGTAGTTGAGCCGTATTACGAACTGGAGGATGGCCACAGATTGGACGTCGTCGGCCTCGATGCAGCAGGCGAGGTGGTGTTGACGATTGAGGCAGAGCGGGTCAATAACGATGTGGCGGAGGCTGCGCTCACGGATTTCGACAAGATGGCGTCCTGTGAGCCCGAGGATGCGCTCTGGGTCGTTACCAGTCAGACAGATGCGGTCCGGATCATGGAGGCGCTTCATGAGCCAGCCTCGGGTGCGCCACGGATCGATCGGGTCTACAGTCAGACGACGCCGACGAAGGATTACAAGCTTGCTGCACCCGGAATGTCCGGGATTCAGACGGTTGCGGATGTGCGATCATTATTGGACCGGTGACTGCTTGTGGGGGGAGTTAGGATATCATAGAACGGTTAGCACACCTGTATTTCTCTCCCCCGGTTCGATCGATATAGGTGAAAACACGTGACGCTGCATGTGGTGCAAAATTGATTGTCAAAAGATATTCACGGCACTATTTCGAAGGAGAGTTATGAGAAATGAACATCTGGTGATATTCGCGGGTATTGTGGTTGGAGCTATCGGGTTCCTTCCCGAGATATACGCTGTTATTCGTGCGTTCCGTTTTCATCTACTCACCATTGGACTCCTCGCTGTAATGGCTGGGTACGTCTTTCTCAATCGACAACCCGAAACCACCGCAGTTACGGATACTAATTGAGAAGTTCGCAAGCAGGTTCTTACAGTTGATTCAGTTGCTTTGACGTGAATAGAACGTCCGTCGGCTGCTGAGTAAAACTTCTATATCCAGCACTTAGAACCTATCAATTGCCAAGGATTTCGACAGAGCTACTGTGGGGTGTGTGGTGGGGAGACGTCGTTGTGGCATGTCCTGTTTGTGTGTGGATAGCTTGTGGATATTGGACGGGAGGGGCTATCCGTAGGGCTCTGGGTGGCCATGTGAGGTGGTGTGCTCCGAAAGGAGAGGGGTGTGGCTCGTGTGTGGTGCGTATGGGTGGCCACGCTGGTGGGTGATCCAGCTTGGATCGCGGGCGAAAACCGCATGAGGGGACTCGGTTGGAGGCGAGTGTAGCCGTGACGAGGAAGTGATAAGCTCATTGTGATCTGAGTGGTTTCGACGTCGAATTCTCCATGGATCCAGCACGTCTATCGATTAGGGACGCCTATGGAAGCTACAGCATCTCTGATACATATAGGAGAGTAGCTCGACCCGCGAGCGTGATCCGGCTATACAGGCACTCAGACACCCATCTCTGTGTACGAGTCGCTTGTCATTCAGACACTGCTGTCGATCCCCCGTCCATGGCGGTTTTACTGCTCCCAGACAGGCAGTCTTTCGGAGTGCTGACTGAAGCATGGCTCTCAGTAGATGTAACGGGCAGAGCGAAGCGACCCGCACCAGCCTGAACTGGATCGTGTCTTCTCATGCTACGTGGACTAAAGCCCGGAACGCTATTCACTCATCACCAAGACGCTGTTCGACGAAGCCAGCAAAGTCGGCGGCAAACGCCTCGACTTCGTCCCAGTCCGTATACTCGTAGTCCCGGGAGGTATCGACGTCACCAGTCGCGTTTTTTGCGATTCGTTTCATCAGGAGCCGCTTGAGAAATCCGTACTTCGAGTACCGGAGTGCACCGCCAAAGAGCCCGATTCGATCGGGATGCCACCCCACCGCTTCGAGCAGATCGTCGACGTACCGCGCCGCCTCGGCCCGTCGCTCCTCATCGTCGACCGCCGACGAGAGCGAGAGCTGAAAGAGCGCGCTCGGGCGAGCCGAGACACCGCACAGGTTCTCGGCAACATAGTCGCGGATCGCCGCATGATGGGCTCCGACGTGGATCGACGAGCCGACAAGAACGGCATCGAACGCCTCGGGATCAGCCGCCGACCCGGCGTCCTCGATATCGGTAACCGTCACGTCGTGAGCGCGGTCCGTGAGGACATCGCCGATTCGTGATGCGACCCGTGCAGTCTGTCCCTCGCCAGTGCCGTAGACAACGAGAATCCGTGACATGATGCGGTATTCCACGCTAAAAGCCGTTAATCCAGGGGGTTCCACACCAATTGAGGTCCTCCCGCCGAAGGGGATGATCGTTTTCCAGCGCGTGGAGCGCACCTCGCTGGTGGGCCGGTCGTGCTATTCAAGGACGTTGACCGGATTCTCGGGGTGGTCACCCTGCAACACACGCAGGACGTCTTCGGTGATCCGCCGTCGAAGATCGACGATCGACTCCTCGGAGTACCACGCGACGTGTGGCGACAGGACGACGGAATCGTGGTCGA
>LFFM01002988.1_pt1 | contig 10847 bp, 9 predicted proteins | sample 643131 | NCBI WGS metagenome assembly LFFM01 (sample SAMN03777445, study PRJNA286221) | soda lake metagenome | biome: soda lake; feature: Kulunda steppe; material: water; isolation source: sample Tc-Br brine of Tanatar trona crystallizer | place: Russia: Kulunda steppe | collected 2011-07
ACGAGGACGGGCTTGCGGCCCTGGCCAAAGCACGGGAACTCGAGGAGGTGCAACTGGACGAGACGGTGATTCTCGGCCAAAGCCTCGGCGCCAGCGTCGCGATCACGGTCACGACCAAATGGGACGGCCCACAACCCGCCGGCGTCGCAGCCGAAAACCCCTTCGACAGCTACCGTGGGATCACGCGGGAGAAACTCGGCGGATTCTGGCTCACCTGGCCCCTGCAGATCCCGCTCTCCTGGCTGGTCTCCGACGCCTACGCACCGATTGACCGTGTCGACCAGCTGACTCCCACGCCCATACTCCTGATCGCCGGGAGCGAGGACCGAACGATTCCGCCATTTCACAGCCAGCGCCTCTACAAAGCTGCAAAGGAGCCTCGCGCAATTTGGGTTCTCGAGGGTGCCCGGCACAACGCCGCGCTGGCAGACGCCACGGTTCGCTCTCGGTTGGTCGAGGTCTTCCTCGGGTGGATTGAGGGTGACGCGGACGCTGCCGCTTCTCCGCCCGAGGGGCCCTGGCAACCCGACCCCGTCAGACAACCCTAAACCCCGGGGCTGCCTTTACCAGAGGGACTGGACAACCGCGGCCAGGCCGGCGACCGCGGATACGCTGAGGATGGCCCCGCGCAGCCAGCGCCGGTCGAGCAGGCGCGCTGTATAGTTCGAAACCCAGAAACCGGCCGCAACCCCAGGCAGCAGGCTCAGGCCGAGGAGTAACTCGTCCACACCGAAACGGCCGATAATCGCCAAGCCGCTCAGCGAGCCAATAGCGCCCACCACGAAAACCGCCGACATCGAGGCCCGCAGCCGCGCCCCACTGACCCCCTGGTATGCCAGGGCGAGTGGCGGCCCACCGATGGAGGTCGCCGTCGCCATGAAACCGGAGAGCGAGCCCCCGAGAAGCAATCGGCGGCCGGTGGGCTTCGGTGCCCCGGCCACTACGCTGAGCACCACCGCCAAGAGCACCAGCCCACCGAAGATCAGCGAGACGTGCGTCTCGTCAACCCGTGCGAGCACAAAAGCGGCAAGAGCCGCCCCGGTGAGCTGTCCGGGAATAGCCCAACGGATACCAACCACGTCGAGGGATTGGCGCTCTCGAATCAGCATGGCCAGCGGCAGGGCCATGCCCACGACTAGCATCGGCCCGGGTACCCACCCTGGATCGATCCAGTAAAGGATCGGCGCCCCGATTAAGGCAACGCCGAAACCGATCGATCCCTGGACCACCGTCCCGGCGAAAAGTACCAGCGTGGCTAGAAGCCACTCGGTTATCTCAATCACCGGGACACCAGTCGCTCACCCGTTCTCGAATCCTTTTCGTCAGTCCGATTCGTGCTGTGGGCCGCGCGATCAGGTCTCCGGAATGCGGAGCTCTTCAACATCGCCACCCTGGGCTTCCCACTCCTTGATCCAGACCGGTTTGCGCCCACGGCCCGTCCAGGTCTTCGAGGGATCTTCCGGATGGCGGAACTTCGGCGGCACTTTCCCGCCCTTGGCTCCGCTACCACCTTTGGCCACACCGGAGACAATCTCTTCCAGGTCGAGCCCATACTTCTGGGCGACCATTTTCATCTCCTGCTGGGCCTGCTTGCGCGCTTCCTTCTCGCGCCGCTTTTGCTCCTTCTCAATAATGCGCGCGGCCTTCTGCAGTTCCGGGAAGTCAAGCTGCTCAACCGCTTCCTGGATTTGATCAAGTGCTTGGTCTGTCATCATCACCCCGATTACCTCCAACAACCATTACGTGGACAACGCAAAACTAGCGAAAATGCCCCGGATTGTAAACGGAAGCAACGGTCATCCGGGTGAATGCCCCCGATAATCGATGGTTCAGACCGACGAGTCACCGGAATTTTGCAGAGGATTTGCGCAGCGGACCGATCAGAAACCGAGGAAGAATGGGGCCAGGAGAAATGCAGCAGCCGTGGCCACAATCGCGCCCGCGAAAGTCAGGATCGCCCCCGCCCGCACCATATCTGGCACAGTGATTCGGTCACTGCCAAAGACAATGGCATTCGGCGGCGTTGCAACCGGCAGCATAAAGGCTGCTGAAGCGGCCAACGCCACCGGCACGCCCAGCAGCAGCGGATGCAGTTCGATACTGAGCGCAAGCGAGGTCACCAGCGGAAGGAGTGTCGCTGCCGTAGCAGTGTTGCTCGTCACATGACTCATTAATGCGGCGAGTACCGCAATGGACAGAACCAGTACCGGAGACGGCCAGCCACCGATCCCGGCCAGCAGGCCGGCCACGTACCCGGCAAGCCCACTCTCATCGATCGCTACGCCCAGGCTCAGTCCACCGCCGACCAAAACCAGTACGCCCCAGGGCAAGCCCCGGGTATCCTCCCAGTCGAGAAGAAACTGCAGGTTTTTTCGGTCCGCGGGAACCAGGAACAGCGCGAGCGCCCCGACCAGCGCGATACCCGCATCACTGATCTGAACCTGTACCGGCAGCACGGACTCCAGCCACGGCCGCATCACCCAAGCCAGAGCGGTAAGGACAAAAACCGTCAGAACCCGCCGCTCCGTGCGCTGCATGGCGCCAATCTGACGGCGTTCCTGATCGATAAGTTCATCCACGCCGGGAATGGCCTGCCGCGGTAATGGGAACGCCCAACGGGTGAGAACCGCCCAGGCAAGGAGCAGCATTGTCATGGACACCGGAACGCCAACCGCCATCCACTGCGCAAAGCCGATCTGTATCCCGAAACGCTCCCCGACATAGCCAGCCAGGAATGCGTTGGGCGGCGTTCCGATGAGCGTACCGAGCCCGCCGATGTTTGCACCGAAAGCGATGCTTAGAAGCAGCGCGAGGGTGAATTTCCGATCCGACTGCCCCGTACGGCTTTCCACAAGGCCGATCACGGAGAGCCCGATCGGCAGCATCATTGCCGCGGTGGCTGTGTTGCTCACCCACATGGATAGCAGCGCTGTTGCAAGCATAAAACCGGCCACGAGAAGATCATCCCGGCCGCCGGTTAACGAAAGAATGAGCAGCGCAATCCGTCGATGGAGCCCCCAGCGCTGGATCGCCATGGCGATCAGGAATCCGCCGAGGAAAAGAAAAATCATTGGGTTGGCGTAGGGCGCCATGGCGGACTCAGGGCTCGACACCCCAAGCAGCGGCAGGGCGGCTGCCGGCAGGAGCGCGGTGGCCGCAATGGGCAACGCCTCCGTGACCCACCAGGTGGCCATGAGCACCGTGAGCGCAGCCACCTGCCAGGCAGCTGGATCCAGGTCGGCAGGTGGACCGGCAAGCAGCATCAGACCGGCGGCGAGGGGGCCGCCGATCAGTCCGATCACCCGCCGCCGGGGGAGATGTTCACGCAGGCTCACACTTTGAACTGCTCAACCAGCTTCTTGAGGTCCCGGGCCAGAACTTCCAGCTCATCGCCGGCCTTCTTCGTCTCTTGAGACTCCTGCGCAGTCTGCTCGGCCACATCGTTGATCGAGGTGACGCTCCGATTGATCTCCTCGACCACCTGGCTCTGCTCTTCCGCCGCGCTGGCGATCTCCGTATTCACCTGGTGGATGGTGCTGACGGACTCTTCGATTTCACCCAGCACCCGATCCGCCTGGGAGGCCTGTGCAACGGTCTCCTCCGTCTGACCATGCCCCTGCTCCATCGCTGCCTGGGCACTGGAGGTCTCCTCCTGCAGGGCACTGATCATGTCCTGGATCTGCTGCGTGGACTCATGGGTCCGCGTCGCTAGCTTGCGGACCTCATCGGCGACCACCGCGAAGCCACGCCCTTGCTCGCCGGCCCGTGCCGCCTCGATCGCCGCATTGAGAGCGAGCAGGTTGGTCTGCTCAGCAATCTCGCGGATGAGGTCGATGACCGTGCCAATCTGCTCGCTGTCGTTCGAGAGCTTCTGAATGGCCTGCGCCGCCTTGGTGACGTCATCGGCCAGCTGGTTGATCCCCGAGACCGTCCGCTGCACCACGTCTCGACCCCGCTGGGCCGCATCGGAGCCGGTCTGGGTCGCCTCGGCCGCATGCTGCGCGTTACGCGCCACTTCCTGGGCAGTAGAAGTCATCTCGTTCATGGCCGTGGCCACCTGCTCGATCTCCGAGCGCTGGCGCTCTACACGGTCGTTGGTGCGATCCGTGACCTCGGAGACCTGACGGGCCGAATCGTCGAGCTGATCGGCCATCCGGACCACCCGCGATATCAAGTCGTGGAAAACCTCCATCGAGCGGTTGAAAGCGGCCGAGGCCTCACCGATCTCGTTCTTCCCGGAGACGTCCAACCGCTTGGTCAGGTCGCCCCCCCCGCTGGCGATGGCGTCCAGGTTGTGGGTCATCTCATTGATGGGGCTGGTGACGAAACGCTGGATGAAGAGGTAGACCACCAACAGGAACGGCAGGCTGACAAACACGGCAAGGCCAAAGATCGTCGTACCGAAGCCGATCACGGCCTGGTTGACGTCCTCCAGGGAGATTTCCATGTTGACCGCGCCCAAGACCTCCCCTTCCAGATGGTGGCCGTGGCAGTCGATGCAGCTCTTGCCGAGGAAATCGGTCTCATTGAAGTTCGGAATCACCGCACGTAGTGCACTGCCGCCGTCCACCTCCGAGATATAAGCCTCACCGGTACGCAGGACTTCTTTCTCGATCTCATCCTGCGGTTGCTCCTCTTCCCGGCCGGGGCCATACAACTCCTCGGTCGCCTCTGCGCGAAGAACCCGCAACCCGGCAACATTGGGGAGTTCCTGGATCTGATCCAGGAACTCCTCGCGCTGGTCCATGGTGTTGGTCCACATCATGGCGGTCAGCCCGGCCATCGTCATCTGATTCATCGTGTCGGTGAATTCCACGGCCTGATCCACCGCCACGTTGCGCTGCTCCCACGCCGCATAGCCGATCGTCGTCGTCCAGGCCAGGACGAGCATGACCCAGATACTGACGAGCAGACGAACCCAGATCTTGACGTCGTGCAGGCGGCGCAAGAGCTTCATCACAACGGACTCCTTCTAACCGGGGGGCAACGCGGAGCCGGTTCGACCTGGGCAAAGGCCTTACCGCTTTCGCGGACATTAACACAGGTGTCACGAAACCAAGACAAGGCGGCCTAACGCCCCAGCCCCGGAGGTATGCCACCGCCAGGACCGCCACCGGGGCCACCCGGGCCGCCACCACCCATGAGCTGCTGCATCATGCGCTGGGCGCCGCCCTTCTTCTTGACTTGTTTCATCATCTTCTGCATCTGCTTGAACTGCTTGAGCAGGCGATTCACGTCCTGGACCTGGACACCGGCGCCAGCGGCGATGCGCTTTTTGCGCGAACCGCCGATAATATCCGGCTTGCTCCGCTCCGCCGGGGTCATGGAGTTGATCATCGCGAGCTGGCGGCGGACGACCCGATCGTCGAGCGAATCGCGGACCTTGTCCATCTGCTTGCCCAGCCCCGGCATCTTGTCCATGACACCGCCAAGGCCGCCGAGCTTGTCGATCTGCTGCATCTGCTCCTTGAAATCGTTGAGATCGAACCCCTTGCCGCCCTTGCGCAGCTTTTTCTCAAGCTTTTGCGCCTTTTCCTGATCAACACTACGCTCGACCTCTTCGACCAGGCTCACCACATCGCCCTTGCCCAGGATGCGCGAGGCCACGCGCTCGGGGTGGAAGGGCTCCAGGGCATCGGTCTTCTCACCCACACCCAGGAACTTGATGGGCGCCCCGGTTATATGGCGCACGGAGAGCGCGGCACCACCCCGTGCGTCACCATCCGTCTTGGTCAGAACGACCCCGGTCAGCGGCAGTGCTTCACCGAAGGCCTGCGCCGTCTTCGCCGCATCCTGGCCGGTCATGGAATCGACGACGAACAGCGTCTCGGCGGGTTGGATGGCCTTATGGAGGTCGCGAACCTCCGTCATCATCGCCTCGTCGATGGTCAGGCGACCGGCGGTATCGACCAGGACGACGTCGTAATAGTGCCGGCGTGCATGATCCACCGCGTCGCGGGCGATGCGCTCCGGCTTCTGGTCACTGCGCGAGGGGAAGAAATCCACCTCGACCTGCCCGGCAAGCGTCTCGAGCTGATCGATCGCCGCCGGCCGGTAGACGTCACAGCTGACCACGAGGACTTTCTTTTTCTCCCGCTCGCGCAGGTAGCGGGCCAACTTGCCGATGGAGGTGGTCTTACCGGAACCCTGCAGTCCTGCCACGAGCACAACGGCCGGTGGCTGGACACTCAGATTCAAGGGCTCCGCCTTCTCGCCCATGACGCGGATCAACTCGTCCTGGACGATCTTGATGAACGTCTGCCCCGGCGTCAGGCTCTTGGCGACCTCGGCGCCTTCGGCGCGTTTCTTGACCTCCTCCGTGAAGCTGCGCACCACCGGCAGGGCCACGTCGGCCTCGAGAAGAGCCATGCGCACCTCGCGCACGGTCTCCTGAATATTCTCCTCAGTGATGCGACCCCGCCCGCTCATGCGCTGGGTTACGGAGTCGAAGCGTCCTGTCAGGTTCTCAAACATCGTTGCCGACCACTCTGGTACCAAAACGGTGATGGCTGCGCATTATACGGGCGCCGCGGTGCCAAGCGCGAACACCGTGAGACCGGGCGGAACCCTAACGCATTTGACACCGATCAAGCGACGCACTCGAAACCGCGCGCCTTGTCGCAGTAACCTTCCCGCGCCGGCCTGATTGTGCGATGATCCGGCGCGTTATGTATGCCTTGGCGCTGACGGTCGTAACCACCCTGCTCTACCTTGCCGCGGCAACCGCCGTGGGCATCCGCCTATGGCTTGGTGAAGAGCGAGGCCCCGCCCGCTCGACCGCCATTGCACTGGCCGCGGCGGCCGTGGGCACGCACATCGTGGTGGTCTTCGAGACGACCTGGGTGGATGCCGGGCTGAACTTCAGCTTCTTCAGCGCGCTCTCACTGGTCTCGTTCATTACCAGCCTGGGCCTGGTGCTGGCCAGCCTGCGCAACCGTATTGAGCATCTCGGCGTCCTGCTGTGGCCGCTATCGGCCATGGCAGTAGCGACCACACTGCTCGCTGGTCGCGAGCCGACCATCCCGCGGGATCCGATGCTCGAGGTCCACATCATCATATCGATGACCGCATACGCCACACTGCTGGCCGCGGTCCTGCAGGCGCTGATCCTGGCGGCCCTCGACTACCGGCTGCGCCACCACCGCGCCACGGGGTTCGTGCGCCGTCTCCCGGCGCTGCGGACCATGGAGAAGCAGCTCTTCTGGCTGCTGACCGTCGGCTTCGTGGCGTTGACCGTCGCCCTCGGCAGCGGCTTCCTCTTCTTCATGGAGCGCCTGCTCGAAGGCGCCATGATTCACAAGACGTCCCTGTCCATCGCTTCCTGGCTGGCCTTCGGTACGCTGCTGCTCGGCCATGCGGTCTGGGGCTGGCGCGGCCAGACGGCGGTCCGCTGGACGCTCGCCGGCTTTGTTGCATTGATGCTCGGCTACTTCGGGACGAAGTTCGTCCTCGAGCTGATCCTCCAGCACTAGGCCGAGCTGCGACCACCGCATTTGCCGCGCGGAATCCGCCTCAGCCGCCCTGGAAGTAATCCGGCTCGTTGCCGGGCTTCCATTTGATGTTGCAGCCGATACTCGGGTACTGCGGATCGGGCGGTGGATCCCCGTTGAGCAAGCAATCCACGGCATTGCGCAGGTCTGCGCCCGTGATCGGCTGGTTGTTCTTCGGGGTGCTGCCGTCAAACCGACCCCGGTAGTAAAGGCGCAGGTCCGCATCGAAGAGGTAGAAGTCCGGGGTGCAGGCTGCGCGGTACGCCTTCGCAACCTCCTGCTCGCCATCGAACAGGTACGGGAAGGTATATCCGGCCTCGCGTTTCTCCTCGGCCATGCGCTCCGGCGCATCATCCGGATGGCTCTCTGGGTTGTTGGAGCTGATGGCCACGACACGCACACCTCGCTCCTGACACTCTCGACCAAACCGGGCCAGCTCGTCCCTGAGGTGCTTGACGAAGGGGCAGTGGTTGCAGATGAACGCCACCAGAAGGCCCTGCCCTCCGGATACATCTTCCAGCGAGACAGTCTCTCCCTCGGCATCCCGCAGAACGAACGGCGGTGCTGGAGTCCCCACCGCCAGCATCGTGGATTCGGTTCGTACCATGACGTCTCTCCTCTTGCTGCTGCGCTGCCCGCGGGCGGTTAACCGCCGTGCTCCTCTTCGGCCCGATCAACCGCATCGAGCAGGCGCTCCAATAACCGCTCGGCGTCACCACCCACCCGGGAGGTAAAGATCGCCCGCAGCGGACGGGCCAGATCCCGGAATGCCTCTTGCTCCTCCGGATCCAGTGTTGCCTGATTCACGTTGGCAATTTCTTCGATCTCAGCGCGTTGATCTTCGTTCACCGTCTGCTGCATCTGGTAAGACCACTCGAGCAGATCCTCAGTGATCTCGCGCAGCAGCGCCCGCTCGCTCCGCGAAAGCCGATCGTAGAACCAGCGGCTCGCCAAAAAGGCCGAGAGATAGGGCGCGTGCTCAGCAACCGTGTATTCACGATGAAATTCGTAGGTCCCGACCTCCCGGTGTCGCGACCAGGAGAGTTCGGTGACGTCAGCCGCCCCGTCGGCCAGGGCCTCGTAGAGCCCCCCCTGCTCTACGGGGACAGCCTGCGCTCCATAAACACGCAGGGACTCCTGCTGCATCGGGCTCTCTGCCGTCGCGACGCGGACCCCCTCGAAAGCCGCCGGACGGGTCAACGGTGCATCGCTGCTCCACACCCGCCACCCCTGAGGCACTACGCTCAGTAGCTGCATGCGCTCGTCACGGTAGGCCTGCTGGAGCGTATCGCTCCAGAGTAGTTCAGGATCGTTCAGAGCCCACGTATTCACGGCAGGGTCGTCACTGAGGACGTAGTGAAGGTCGAAAAGCTGGTGCTCCGGAACCCACTGCGCGAGATCGCTGGAACCGAAAGCGAAGTGTACGGCGTTGTCGCGCAGTTGCTTGTGGACGGCCTGAGTATCACCGAGCGCACCGTAGGGGTAGATCGAGACCTCGACGGCGCCCTCGGTTCGCTCTTCAACCTCCTGCGCAAACCGTTTGGCGTACTCGTGCTGAACCCCGCCGGAGGTTTCCTCCAAAGCCACCCGCCACTGCTCCGGATCTTGCTCGCCGCATCCGGCGAGAGTCAGCGTCACCGCACCGGCGAGCAATCCGCCGCGCAGCATGGCGGCAGCCGGTCTTCCTTCGCAGTAGCCGCCGGGGCCCGAGGCCCCGGCCCAAGCTAGCGATCGCTCAAACGGTTTCACGGCCAAGCGTTCAGGATTCGCCGTGCTCCGCCTCGGCCGCCTCAACGGCCTCAAGCAAACGCTCCATGGCCTGCTCGCCACGGGTGCCGACCTCATCGACAAAGGTGTCGCGCGTCGGCAGCGCGCGCTCGCGGAAGACGTCACGCTCCTGCTCATCGAGCACTATGACCTCGATATCCGAGCCCTCCTTCATTGAAGCCAGCCGTTCCTCATTCACCTGCTGTTGCATATCGTGGGCCCACTCAACCATATCCACCGTGATATCGCGGATCATCTCCTGCTCCTCCGCCGAGAGGCTGTCAAAGAACATGGAACTCGCCATGAACCCCGCAATGAACTGGGCCTGGCGGGCCTCAATGAAGTAATCCTGCACCTCGTAGAAACCCATCTCCTGGTGCGCGAAGTAGGGCTGAATGTTCGCATCGATCACGCCCTGCTCCAGGCCACCGTAGATCTCACCGTAAGCCATGGGAGTCGGGTCAGCGCCGTACTGGCGATACGTCTCCCGGAGAAGCCGGTTATCCATGGTCCGAATCTGAACACCATCGAAATCTTCGGGGCTGCGAATGGCCTCATTGGCGCTCCAGACCTGCCAACCCTCCGGAAGGACGGAAATCAGCTCCATACCCCGCTCCCGATACGCCTGCTGGAGTGCTTCGCTCTGCAGAAAGTGCGGATCGTTGAGCGCCTGCGTGTTGATGTACTCGTCGTCGCTGAGCACAAAGTTGACGCTGAAGAGCTGGCTTTCCGGCACCGTGCCGCCGAGTGCCCCGGAGCCAAAGGCAAACTGCACAGCATTCCCCTGCAGCTGCTCGTAAATATCCCCCATCTCGCCGATGGTCCCGTACGGGAAGAGCTGGACTTCAATGGCGCCGTCGGTTCGAGCCTCCACTTCCTCGGCAAAACGCTCGGCGTACTGGTACTGGATGCTGCCCTCGACCTCTTCCAGGGCGATGCGCCACTGATCGGCGTGGGCGGCTCCGGCAAAAGCAACACTGCCGAGCACCACGGTGGCGATAGCATTGCGGTACATGGGATTGCCTCCCGTCTGCGGAGTGATCGCCCCGAACACTAGCACAGGCCGCTGCACTGTACGTATCCCCCCGAGATTCGATATGTTTTTGCGATCCATAGCGCAGGAACCGACTGCATGGCCACAAAACATCGGGGGTTGCTGGAGCGCCTCGACCGCGCCATCGCCTGGATCGAGGCGTTTATCCTCGCCGCTGGCGTGCTGCTCCTCGCCGCGTTGTCGATCAGCAACACGCTCTCCCGAAACCTCATGGGCACCACCATTCCGGGGACCTTCGAGGTCACCGAGATTCTCATGGTGTGGATTACCTTCGGGGGGCTGGCTTACGGGGTGCGCCGTGCCCGGCATATCTGCATGAACGCGGTCTACGATCAACTGCGCGGCCTCGCCCGCAAGGGGCTTCTGGTCCTGACCCATATCAGCACCGCGGCACTGCTCTTCTTCATGGCTTGGCACGCCGGCCACTACGTCTGGGATGTCCATGAGAGCGGGCGGACGAGTACGGCGCTCGGCATTCCCATGGGCTATGCCTACGTCATCGTCCCGGTGGGCTTGTTTGCCGGGGGCGTACAGTA
>LFFM01002990.1_pt1 | contig 10843 bp, 11 predicted proteins | sample 643131 | NCBI WGS metagenome assembly LFFM01 (sample SAMN03777445, study PRJNA286221) | soda lake metagenome | biome: soda lake; feature: Kulunda steppe; material: water; isolation source: sample Tc-Br brine of Tanatar trona crystallizer | place: Russia: Kulunda steppe | collected 2011-07
AAAAACGCGGACGTGCCCGTCACGACGGTCCGCCCGAAAGAGTGACACGGTCGGGGGAGAACCGTCGGTGCTTTCGGATCGTCGCTTCCGAACGGGCCGTGTGGGTCACTGCTTCGGGTACTACTCCTCGAGCGTCCGGACGGTCGTTACGGGCACACTCGAGTTCGGTACGACGCGTTGGGAGACGCTCCCGACGACCAGGCGCTCGAGGTCGGATCTGCTCTCGGTGCCCATCACGAGCAAGTCGACGTCGCGTTCCTCGGCGTGTTCGAGGATCACCTCGTGGGCGTCCCCGTGAGCGACCGTCCCCGCCGCCTCGAGGCCCCGATCCGTTGCCCGGTCGACGACGGTTTGTATCGTTCGCCGGCCGTGTTCCTCGAAGGACTCACGGATCTCCCCGTCTGCCGACCCCACGTCGACTGCGTAGAGGGCGTGGACGCTCGCCCCACAGGCGTCGGCGAGTCCGAGGGCGTGGTCGGTCGCCCCCGCGGAGCCCGACCAGCCGTTGGTCGCGAGGAGAACCGCTGTGGCTTCCGAACGCGGCTCCACGTCGGGACCGACGGTGAGGACGGGCCGACGCGCGTCCCGGATAACCTCGAGGGCGACGCTCCCGATGATCGTCTGGCGAAGGCCGGTTCGGCCGTGGGTCCCCATCACGATCAGGTCCGCGTCGATCTCCTCGGCGACGGCCAGGATCGTACTCGAGGGCCGCCCCTCCCGGACGATCGTCTCGGCCTCACAGCCCGCCTCGATCGCGGTTTCGGCGGTCGCTCGGGCACGCTCTGTACACGTCTCGAGTCGCCGATCTCCGCCCCGCTTCGTGACCGAGACGGCGTGAACCGTCGCCTCGAGGGTGCTCGCGAGTGCAATGGCGGTTTCGGCGGCCCGGGTTGCGACGTCGCTGCCGTCGGTCGCGACGAGAACGTGTTCGTACATGGTGGCGGCTACGAGGTCGGAAGGGGTATCTATTGGGGTTTGGCTCAGAGGTTGTCGAGACGGGCCACCGCCAGCGGCACCAGCATCTCCTCGCCGGTCAGCCCGCCGTGCATCCCGACCAGCCGCCGATCGGAGTCGTGCCAGCACAGCCCCCGATTTCTGTGGACGGCCATCAGGTCACCACACCGTCGCTCGAAGAGCGTCGACGGCTCGACGGGACCGAACAGCCCTCTCTCGAGTGCCTCCGCTCTCGTGAACACGCGTCCGTCGATCCCCGCCTCGAGGATCTCCCGTGCGTCCTCGAGGCGGCCGGGCCGGACGTGAAAGTGCGTGTTCCGCGGGCCCCCCGTCGGGGGGCGAGGCGAGCCGTCGGCGTCCCGTCGGAACGCCCCCTCGAGGGTCGGCCACCACTCCCGGGAGACGAGGTCGACGTTCTCTGTGGGCACCGTGTCGACGATCCCGTGATCGGCCGTCAGCACGAGCAGCGTTCGTTTTGCCGTCCCGGACGCACACTTTTCGAGTAGTTCCCGCCGGAGACGGTCGGTGATCGCCGCCAGGGTGACCCGGTAGCGGTCGGTTCCGGTCCCCTCCTCGTGGGCGATCACGTCGAGTGTTGGCTGGTAGGCGTGGACGAACGTCGGGCCGGCCGTCTCGAGGACTCGCCTGACGGTGTAAGCAAAATCCGCGGCGGTGTCGTAACCCGTCCGTTCGGCCCCGGCAGTCACCGCCCGGGAGTAGCCCGAGTCGACGTAGGCGTCGGGCAAGACCGCGTGGACGTCGATCCCGGCCTCGACTGCCCGGGCGGAGAGGGGGTCGCCCTCGAAGAGGTCCCGGGCCTCGGCGGCCGGGGCAACCTCCGAAAGGGGCTCTCCCTCGGGGGTCGTAAACGGCAACGTCACGACGTCTTCGCCCACGGGCTCGAGGTGCTGGTACCACCCCAACAGGCCGTGTTCGGCCGGCTCGAGGCCGGTGTAGAGGGTCGTCAGCGCCGCCGCGGTCTCGGAGGGGTAGACCGAGGTCAGTGGCGTCACCGTCCCGCCGTCGGTGAGCCGTCCGAGGAACGGGTCGTCGCGATAGTCCCGTTTCCAGCGCTCGAGGCCGTAGCCGTCGAGAACGACGACGAGGACGTTCTCGACGTCAGTCGAGACACCGTCGAAGACATCCTCCGGGAGGGGGGAATCGAACGACTCGTCGAGCACCGACAGCGCGGTCTCGGGGACGTTCGAGATGCAGTACTCGGAGGTCGGGAACAGATACTCTCCCTCGCTGCAGTCCTCGAGCAGCAGTCGTTCGACCGTCTCCCGGTACATGACGCCCCATATGGCTTCGCAGTACAAAACAACGGGTGACGCGTCGGTGGGTTTTCACTCGAGGCGCGACGCCAATATTCAAGTTCTCGTGCTGAAAGTACACCACGTAATGAACGTATCGCGAGCGGACGAACGGACGCGAGGGATCGATCCGTGAGCGACCAGCGCGAGATCGTCGTCGGCGAGAACGAGAACGGAGCCGAGGTGGCCCTGCCAGTGATCGAAGTCCTCACAGGCCGTGGATTCGCGACCGGGAAATCGGGCAGCGGGAAGTCGAACACCGCCTCCGTGATCGCCGAGGAGTTACTCGAGGCCGGTTACCCCCTGCTGGTCGTCGACACCGACGGCGAGTACTACGGCCTCAAAGAGGAGTACGAGATGCTCCACGCGGGAGCAGACGAGGAGTGTGACATCCAGATCGGGCCGGAACACGCCGAACAGATGGCCCGGCTGGCACTCGAAGAGAACGTCCCGGTGATCCTCGACGTCTCGGGGTATCTCGAGGAAGCGGTCGCCGACGAACTGTTGCGAGAGACGGCCAGACAGCTGTTCGTCAAAGAGAAGAAGCTCAAGAAACCGTTCTTGCTGGTCGTCGAGGAGGTCCACGAGTACATCCCGGAGGGCGGTGGCGTCGGCGAGACGGGGAAGATGCTGATCAAGATCGGCAAACGCGGACGCAAACACGGCCTCGGCATTTTGGGGATCAGCCAACGCCCCGCCGACGTCAAGAAGGATTTCATCACCCAGGCGAACTGGCTGGTCTGGCACCGACTGACCTGGGACAACGATACCACGGTCGTCGGCCGGATCATCGACTCGACGTATTCGGAACTCGTCGCCGACTTAGACGACGGCCAGGCCTTCCTCCAGACCGACTGGACCGAAAAAGGGGTTCGCAAGATCCAGTTCCGACGCAAACGCACCTTCGACGCCGGCGCGACCCCCGGCTTGGACGACTTCGAACGCCCCGAACTCAAGTCAGTCTCCGACACCCTCGTGGGCGACCTCCAGGAGATCACAGAACGCAAGCAACGCGAGGAGAGTCGCATCGAGGAACTCGAGGCCGAGATCGAAACTCGCGAACGACGTATCAGCCGGCTCGAGGACGAACTCGCCTCCGCACGGGACGTCTCCGAAGCCGCCAGACAGATGGCCGAAGCATTACGGGAACCCGAGACGGTCCAGTCGACGCTTCCGGAGTCGAACGAGCAACTCCGGCGACTTCACGAGGAGGTGGTCGACCTCGAGGACGAACGCGACGCCCTCGCCGCGGCCCTCGAGGACCGCGAGCGGGAACTGTCGGATCTCGAGGAAGAGCTCACAGACCGCGAGGGACGGATTGACCGCCTCGAGGCCGAGAACACCCGGCTTCGGTCTACGGTCGAAGCCCTCGAGAGACGACTCCGGGAGACAGACGCCGACGGCGAGGAAGCCGAAGACGACATCGTCGACGCCGACGGTGATCCGGTCGAGTTCGGCTACGTGGAGACCGACGACGGTGACTCACCCCTCGAACCGAACGGGGGTCGCTCGTTCGTCGTCGACGAAACGCGCCGCCTCGAGGACCTCCTCGAGTTACCCGAGGTCAGCGAGCGTCTCGAACGGGCGTGTGAGAACTCCCGATGTACGACGGCGACCGCACGGCGCGTGATCGAGGAACTGGCCCTCGAGGGGCCCTCCCGGACCGAGCGGGTCGCCGCCGCCGTCGATCGGTCTCCGGTGGCCGTCCAGGGACTGCTTTCGGAACTGCGTACCGAGGCGATCGTCGACCGGACCGACGGGCGGACCTACACCCTCACGGCGGAGGTCAGGTCGGCCCTCGCCGATCCGGAGTGACCCGGATAGCCGAGAGAGGAAGGGTTTTCAGCGGCCGGTTGCTACCACCGGTGAATGGTCGCACGGCTCAGAGAGGACGTCAGAACCGCGATGGAAAACGACCCGGCGGCGAGACACCCACTCGAGGTGCTCTGTTGTTACCCGGGGCTCCACGCGGTCTGGCTCCACCGGATCGCCCACGCGGTCTGGAAGCGGGGTCACCCGATCCTCGCCCGGTTCGTCTCCCACCTCTCCCGGTTTCTCACGGGGATCGAGATCCACCCCGGCGCGGAGATCGGCCGGCGGTTTTTCATCGACCACGGTAGCGGCGTCGTCATCGGCGAGACTGCCGAGATCGGCGACGACGTGATGATGTACCACGGTGTCACTCTCGGCGGGGACACGATGAACCGCGAGAAACGCCACCCGACGGTCGAAGACGGCGCGACTATCGGTGCCGGCGCGACGGTTCTCGGCCCGATCACGGTCGGCAGGGAAGCGAAAGTCGGCGCGGGTTCGGTCGTCCTCGAGTCGGTTCCACCGCACTGTACCGTCATCGGTAACCCGGCCGAACTGGTCGGGGACTGCGAACAGACCACAGCCGAGTGGGAACGGCGACTCGACGACGGCGACTGATCCCGTCGGTCGTGGCGGGACTCCACGGGACCACCGGTGCCCGCGTCGCAAAAGTATAATTGTAGTGGGTATTGGTGAATAAGGTACGAAATTTGATTGCTAACCGGCCGGCCGTACACTACCGGTGCCGTCGGTGAACCCCGACCCCCAATCCTGTTCGTTCGCCCGCCTGGTCGGCTACAAACTCCGTAGACAGCGCCCTAGCGGGAGACGGGTTTCTCCCCCCGTTCGTTTCGTATTGCACCTAGGGTATCCGCCCCCATCGTAGCGTTCGGGACGTTGTGGGCCACGACAGCCCGGAAATCGGCTACAGGGATCGGTATTTCACTCCCGCCAGCAACCGTCAGACAGCTGCATTCACTTTCATATACATAAGCTAGAGTTCATAGACAGTAGAATTACTCATATGGTCCGAATATCACTCCTCTTTCTGACATTCACACCCCTTCTGTTCGAGCAGCTCCGAGACCGAGTACGGCCTCCCACACTCCTCGCAAGTCACCTGAACGCTGACGAACACGGAGAAATCCCCGAGGGAGATCGCATCGGCCTGGTCGAGTCGATCGAGGGTGTTCTCGGTGACCGCGACGAGTCGGTTCTGGAGGCTGGCGACCGTGTTCTGCCCCTTCTCGATCCGATCGCTCGAGTCCCGTTCCAGTTCCACACCGAGACACTCACGGAGGTGTCCGTGGATCGCCTGGTGGGAGACGAAGTCGCCGGTGACCCCGTCGACGTCGAGCCCCTCCCGTTCGAGGCGTCGCCGGGCCTCGATCTCGCTTACGTCGTCGCTTTTCAACAGGTCATAGAGGTTCTCGGCTTCGCCCTCGAGGGGGTCGACGTTCGCCTCCCTGAGTGCGGCCTCGAGCACCGCGACGTTAAAGTACTTCTCGAGTTTCCGGAGGCTGTACTTCTCGCCGCGCCGGCCGGTCCAGCGGTCGGCGAGCTCGTCGTCCATCCGTGAGAGGCCGTACGATTCGATGGTTCTGCCGACTTTACAACACGACGACTGTGGAGCCGACTCGGTGTCGTTTCGACTGGTGGTCATCGGTGGACTGTCCGGGAGGAGGCGTGAAAAACATTCGGATCCCGACACCGCCTCGAACCCCTCGAGGGGTCCGGCTCCCGCGGCGACGATTCGGTCGTCACGAACGCCTCTCGGCCGGACGCCCGGCGGTGACTCCGGGGAAACCCGGCCGTACTGTTACATGGCTAAATTCGTAACGAACTGGCGGTTACGGTGGTATGGATGTAAAGCCCGGCGCGACACCCGCCGTTCGGAAGGGCCGAACAGGGTTCGTGGTGAGATATGCCGTGTCAACCGTCCGCCGTCGCGCACACGATGCTGTCGACGCTGGAGACGTGGGTTACGACGGGACGGTGGGGACACGACGGCTCCCCGCGAGAAGCAGACGTTTGCCTGTGAGGAACGGAACGGCATGCGTTGTTATCGAACGTTCGTGTAGATCATGTTGATCTCGATCTCGTTTGCGACGCCGAGAAGGAGGTTCGGGATCTCCCGATCGAACCGTTCCCCTCGGAGGCGCTTCGCCGGTGCGGAGAGGCTCAGCGAACCGATCGCGACGCCGTCCTCGTCGGAGATCGGAACGCCCACAGCGTGGAGTCCGGGGATCGACTCCTCGTAATTCTGGGCGAACCCCCGCTCTCTGATCTCCTCGAGTTCGGCGTGGAGCCTCTCGCGGTCGGTGATCGTGTTCTCCGTTCGGGCCGGCATCCCGTACCGGTCGACGATCTCGTCGACGCGCTCTCTCGGGAGCCAGGCGAGGATCGCCTTCCCGGCTGCGAGCTGGTGGAGGTAGTTGAGCTGGCCGGTCCGGGCGTACGTTTGCACCGATCGTTTCCCCGAGGCGACATACAGGTGGACGCCGCGGCCGTTCTCCTCGGCGAGGATCCAGACCTTCTCGCCGGTTTCCTCGGCGAGTTCGTCGACTTTCTCCGAGCCGACCTGATACAGCGGACTCTGTTCACGGGCGTAGTTACCGAAGTCGAGAAACCGGAGTGCGACCTGGAAGGTGTCGTCGTCGCGGGTCACGTACCCCTTCGAGTGGAGCGTCGCCAGGTGGTTGTGAACGGTACTCTTCGCGAGGCCGAGCTCCGCGGCGATCTCGGAGACGCCGGCACCGTCGGCCTCCTTGAGGTGTTCGACGATGTCGAACGCGGTTTCGACCGACGTGATCGTTCGTTCGGGCGCTTTCATAGGTCATACAAACGAATTAGACAATAAAAGGTGTTTTGGAGACGCGAACAGAGAATCGTCGATCACAGCGGCTCGTGGTCGACGAAGAGTCGACAGCCGGCATCTCTCGTCTCGGCGTACCCCTCGTAATACTCCATCAGCTGGAACATCGCACCCGTCGGGTTCGCGGGTGAGACGAACGCTTCCCCCCAGTGGTCGAACTCGGCGTAGTCAGTGACGGTGACGCCGGCGTCCTCCAAGGCCTCGATTGCCGCCTCGAGGTCCCCCACTTCGATCGTGACGTGGTGAAGCCCCGGCCCGTTTTCCTCGAGGTAGGCGGTCAGAAACGATTCAGAGCCCTCCTGTGGGGCGACGAGCTCGAGACGGGAGGCCTCACCGAGGACGTAGGATGCCCAGATGAAATCGCCGTACATACTCCCTTCCTCGTGGATCTTCTCACAGCCCATCGCGAACAGCAGGGGTTCGGCCTCGGGGATCGATTCGACGGCGATTCCGGTGTGATCGACTCTCATCGGCGGGAGTTCGCCCATACACGGGGAGGTGTGCCCGAGCGTATAGGCGTTTGGGAGGCGTACGCGTCCGCCGGAACCGCATTCCGGCGTGACTGCCCGCCACCGATAGAACAAAGGTATCGGGCTTCGACGGTAGAGGTGCATGATAACAATGGTAGAGCTACTCGTCAGCAAAGACGAGTACAGCCACGAGGAGTTCGTCGAACGCTGGCAGGGGGACCACGCCGAGATCGCGAAGGAACTCCCCGGGCTGAAAGGCTACAGCACGTCCGTCCCGGTGAACCCGGAAGACGTCGAGTACGACGGCGTCCTGGAACTGACCTTCGAGAGCGTCGATGCGATGAACGAGGCGTGGGCCTCCGAGGTGGGCGAGGACGTGATGGCCGACGCCGCCGAGTTCGTCGAGGTGGGCGCCGGCCCGCGGATGATCGTCGAGGAGACCGTCCACCTCGAGGAATGACCGCCACAGCGCAAGCGATCGTCGACACTCTAGAGGAACTCGGCGTCGAGTACGTCTTTGGCTACCCCGGCGGCCGGGTGATCGAACTGCTCGATCACATCCCCGAATCGGACGTGGAACTCGTCCGCCCGCGAGACGAGCGCGAGGCGAGCGTGATGGCCGAAACGTACGGCCGTCTGACCGGAAACCCGGGGGTGGTCACCGGGCAGGGACCCTGGATCGGCAGCCTGGGGATGATGGGCCAGATGGAGGCCCGGCTGTCCTCCTCGCCGATGGTCGCGCTCACCGAGGCCTCAGAACGCGGGGAGTACTCCACCCTTGCCCCCTACCAGCAGGCTCGAGGCGACTACGGCGGCTTTAGCCTCCCGAAGATCCTCGACGGTGTCACCAAAGAGTGGTGGTTCCCCCGGACGCCCGCCGAGACCCTGCGGTCGGTCCAGCTGGCGTTCAAACACGCGACCGCGGGCCGTCCCGGCCCGACGGCGGTGATCTTAGACGGGGACGCGGTCACCGAGGACGTCCCCGAGGACCAGCTGCCGACCACGTGGGAGACGACAGCCCAAACCCGAAACTGGAACGCTGCGCCGACCGAGGAGGACGTGGCGGCCGCCGTCGAGGCCTTAGAGGCCGCAGAGCGTCCCGTCATCGTGGCGGGCAACGGGGTCCACGCCGCACACGCGTACGACGAACTCGAGGCCGTCGCCGAGGCCTACGACTGTGTCGTGACGACCTCCTATCTCGGAAAGTCGACCTACCCCGAGACCGAAGCCCGCGCTGCGGGCGTGATCGGCTCCTTTGGTCACGAAGGGGCGAATCGTGTCGTCAGCGAGGCAGATACGATCCTCGTCGTCGGCTGTCGGATGAACCCGATGGACACCAACTGGCAGGCTCCGGAGTTCATCCGTCCGGACGAGCAGACGATCGTCCACGCCGACATCGACACGCGAAACGCCGGCTGGACCTACCCCGCCGACGTCGGGTTGATCGGCGACGCCGCCGAGAGTCTGAGCGCGCTCGCCGAGGCCAGCGAGGCCGAAAACGCCTGGGCGACAGACCGCGCGAGCGAGGCTCGCGAGTGGTTCCACACGGCCGAGTGTGACGACGACAGTGCGCCGATCAAACCCCAGCGCGCGGTCAAGGAGATCGAGGCAGTCGTCGACGAGAACACGATCGTCACCGCCGACTCCGGGAACAACCGCTTCTGGCTGCTGTATTACCTCCAGACGCCGGCGATCCGGACCTACTTCGGCAGCGGCGGCGTCGGCGGCATGGGCTGGGCGATCCCGGCCGGCGTCTCGGCGGCGTTGACCACCGACAGGGACGTCATCTCCGTCGCCGGCGACGGCGGCTTCGCGATGACGATGAACAGCGTCGAGACGGCCGTCGAGTACGGTGTCGCCCCGACGTTCGTGATCCTAAACGACACGAGTCTGGGGATGGTCCGCCAGATGCAACACGACGAGGACGACATCGCGGGCGTGGAGTTCCACGACACGGACTTCCTGAAAGTCGCCGAGGCCTTCGGTGCCGAGGGGATTCGAGTCACGGACCCCGACGAACTCGCGGGCGCACTCGAGGCGGGCAAGGCCGCCGACGTCCCACACGTCGTCGACGTCCGGATCGACCGCGAGGAGGACATGGCCGAGACGCTGTCCTCGTCGTTCTACGACTCGGTCGGCGGCCTCCACGAATAGCCTTACAAGTAACTAGCAGAAATTAACACGATAGAACATGGGAGACAACACGGTACTGGTAACGGGCGGAACCGGCTTCATCGGTTCCTACGTGGTACAGGATCTGGTAGAACACGGCCACGACGTCGTGGCATACGACCTCTCGACGGATACGGAGATCTTAGAGAAACTCGGCGTCGCCGAGGATGTCGAGGTGCGACGCGGTGACGTCTCCGAGCCGACGGACGTGATCCGGGCGGTCACGGAGACGGGGACGACCCACATCGTCCACCTCGCGGCACTGTTGACCACGACGGCACGGGAGAACCCCCGCGCCGCCGCGGACGTGAACATCCTCGGGACGAACAATATCTTCGAGGCCGCACGCATCTTAGACGACCAGGTCGAACGCGTCGCGTGGGCCTCTTCGGCGGCCGCGTACGCGCCCCCGGAGAACTACGACGCAGAGTGGGTCGACGAGGAGGAACTCGTCTATCCCGACACCCTCTACGGCGCGACCAAAGAGTACAACGAACACCAGGCACGGGTCTACCACGAGGACTACGGGTTAGACCACGTCGCCCTCCGGCCGACGGTCGCCTACGGTCCCTACCGGGAGACAGGTGGCTCGGCGTTCCTCGCGAACATCGTCGAGAAACCCGCCCTCGGCGACCCCTACAGCGTCGAGTACGGCGACCAGTACGTCGACTGGCAACACGTCGAGGACATCGCTCAGGCGTTCCGCCTGGCCGCGTTCACGCCCGAAGCGGACCTCACCCAGCGGGTCTACAACGTCCGTGGCGTCCTCGCGACGGTCCGTGAGGCCGCAGAAGCCGTCGAGGCCGTTATGCCAGACGCCGACATCGACGTCTCCGACGACGGCGAACTCCCCTGGACGCAGAACCTCGATATGACCAAAGCCGAGGACGACCTCGGTTACGAAGTGCAGTACGACCTCGAGTCCGGCTTCCGGAAGTACATCAACGTGCTCCGGGAGGAAGCGGGCCTCGAGGCGGTCTGAGTCCCGACACAACGTTTTTGATCGTCGCCCACACACCGTCGTTTCGATGGACGAGACACGCACGATCGGCGGGCTGACGGCGCTTTTCCTCGTGACGCTCGTCGTCGTCTACCGTCTCGAGGACCCCGTGGTCTGGCTCGTGTGGGGGGCGGCGATGGTCACGGCAAGCGGTGGGGCACTGGTCGCGATGAACCGATAGCCGTCCCGACCGCTCGACATCTATTTACCTTTGCTAGTGTGTTACTATCACATGGCAGAAAGCCAC
>LFFM01002992.1_pt1 | contig 10839 bp, 13 predicted proteins | sample 643131 | NCBI WGS metagenome assembly LFFM01 (sample SAMN03777445, study PRJNA286221) | soda lake metagenome | biome: soda lake; feature: Kulunda steppe; material: water; isolation source: sample Tc-Br brine of Tanatar trona crystallizer | place: Russia: Kulunda steppe | collected 2011-07
CCGTCGCCGTCGAGGTGATGGAGTTCACGTACGCGGCCGTGCCGTGGCTCGTCGTCGCCGGCGTCACCGCCGCGGTCGGGCGGCTCCTCGACGAACTGATACGCGACGAGGGGATCCGGACGCCGTACCTCAACCTCCCGTTCGTCATCGTCGCCGTGGGGCTCGTCGTCCGGGGGTTCGCGGGCTACTTCCTCGCACAGGAGTCGATGATCGACCCGCTGCGCGTCGCCGGGGTCGCGATCTCTCCGGTCCAGCGGCTCGCCGCGTTCATCCTCGTCGGCGTGGTCGTCTCGCTGGTCGGCGTGAAGCTCGCGAGCGACGTGGGCACGGAGACGTTGGAGGAGGTCATCGACGCCGAGAGCGATCCGGACGGGGAGTGACCGTTCCCGCCACCGTACCCGACGGCTTTTCGACGCTGGGGGCCGCGTAGCCGACCATGCAGGTTTACGGGCTCATCGGCAACCCGGTGGAACACTCGTTGTCGCCACCGCTCCACGAAGCCGGCTACGAGGCGCTCGGGATCGACGCGCGCTACGTCACGTTCGAACCCGGTATCGACGACGCCGCCGCCGCGGTCCGGGGCGCGACGACGCTCGGCGTGGCGGGGCTCAACGTCACCGTCCCGTTCAAACGTGACGTCCTCGACGCGGTCGACCCCGACCCCCTCGCCGAGCGGATCGGCGCGGTGAACACGGTCGACTTCGGGCCGGTTCGAGCGGGGGACGCCGACCAGCCCCGGGGGTACAACACCGACGCCGCGGGCGTTCGACGCGCGTTCGAACACCACGACGTCGCGCTCGACGGGACGGACGCGGTCGTGGTCGGCGCGGGCGGCGCGGGGCGGGCGGCGGCGTTCGCGCTCGCGGACGCCGGCGCGAGCGTTCACGTCGCCAACCGGACGACGGGGCGGGCGGTGGACCTCGCGGGCGACGTGCCGAACGCGACCGGCGGCGGACTCGACGACCTCGCGACCCGGGTGGCCGACGCCAACGCGCTCGTCAACGCGACGACGGTCGGGATGGAGGAGGACGCCACGCCCGTGCCGGCCGAGGCGCTTCACGCGGATCTGGCCGTACTCGACGCGGTGTACACGCCGATCGAGACCCGACTGCTCGCCGACGCCGCGGCCGCGGGCGCGACGACCGTCGACGGGGCGTGGATGCTGCTGTTCCAGGGCGTCGAGGCGTTCGAGCGCTGGACCGGGCGGGACGCGCCGGTCGAGGCGATGAACCGGGCGCTCCGCGATCACTTATAAATGTTTCCGCCCGGGCGCGGCGGCAGCGGCGATAAACGGCTCCGACCAACCGACCGCGACGCCGCTTATAAACACTCCCGTCGAGCCGCGACGATGCTTATAAGCCGAACGGATTCGCCAGCAGCCCCGCGGTGAGGGTCAACGCGACGGAGAGGCCGGCGGCCGCGTAGAAGAACGGTTTCGCGTCGGCGGCCGCCCCGGCGATGTCGCCGTCGAGTCCGGCGACCGCCTTCGAGCCAGCGACCTCGACGAGCCCGGTGATGAGGAACCAGAGGGCGATCATCGTCAGGACGAGGTGGCCGGCACCGGTGCCGGTGAGCGTGTCGGCCGTGTACAGCTGCCCGGCCATGTGTCCGCCGGTGGCGACGAAGACGAGCGCACCGATCCGGGTTATCCATCGGAGTCGGCCGACGACCGTCGAGAGGAGTTTTCCCCCGACGTCGCCGCGGGTCGCCGGCGGGACGACAGCGAGTGAGACGAACAGCACGCTCCCCGTCCAGAGGATCGCGAAGCCGACGTGCAGCGACCACATGACCGCGTGGATCAGCGTCATGCGATCCGTTGCGAGCGGCATTACTTATATATGAGTGAAAGAGGCTTTAATGATCGATCGAGGGGCGAGCGGCGGGGGACGCAGCCGAGCAGCTCGTCTACGGGAGGAACGCCGCCTCACACGTTCGCGCGGGACCGGTAGGCCCGTCGCCGGTGTTTAAATATCCCGCGCGTGTATCCCCCGGCAATGGCACTATTACAGAAGATCAAGGCGAAGCTTGGCTTCGGGAGCAACTCGACGGACCACGATGGCGGGGAGACGACGGTGACCGTTGAGAAGGACGCCGACGGCGAAGACGACTCGTCGACCGTGGACGACGGGACGACCGCCGAGACGGCGGAGTCCGCCGATACCGTGGAGTCCGCCGATGCCGTGGGGGTCGATACCGAGCCCGAACCGGTCGACGACGGCGAGTCGGGCGAGGCCGACGACGTGGACACCACGGACGCCGAACCCGCCGACGACACCCCCGCTAATGCCGCCGATCCCGACGGCGACGCGGACGTGACCGACGCAAAAGCGGCCGACGCGGACGCGACCGACACGAACGAGCCCGCCGTCGAATCCGACGGCGACCCGGTCGAGGGGATCAAGGGGATCGGACCGGCGTACAGCGAGCGGCTGGCCGAGATGGGGATCCACTCCGTCGCGGACCTCGCGGCGGCCGACCCGGCCGACGTCGCCGAGGGGGCGAAGGTGGGCGAGAAGCGTGCGGCGACGTGGATCCAGCGGGCCGAGGAGTTCTGAATCGGACGAGGTCGATCCCGGCGAGGCGCTCGAACGACCGCAACCGTTTCACCGGTGCCGGCGAACCCTGATCCATGTACGGTTCCGTTCACACCGACCGGGCGCAGTTCCGCGAGGTCGCCGCGACCGCCTCCGCCGGGGCTCGCGTCCCGGTCGAGCTCCGGGTCGCCGTCGACGACCCGTTCGACGCGTTCAGGCGTGCTCGCGACGGCCCGGGCGGCTTCTTCTACGAGACGACCGGCGGCCAGTCCGGCTGGGGGTACTTCGGCGTCGACCCGGCCGAGCGGCTGACGGTCGGCGCTGAGGCGAGCGTTCGATCGACCGGATCGGACGGTTCGGACGCCGGGGAGACGAGCCAGACCGGGGACTACCGCCGCCCGACGCCGACGCTCGCCGCCCTCGAAGGCGTCATCGACGGAGAGACGCTCGTCCGCGGCGATTGTACAGTACCGTACCCGTGTGGCGTCTTCGGTTGGCTCTCCTACGACGTCGCCCGCGAGCTGGAGTCGTTCCCGCCCGCGCCACCCGACGGGCCGGGCGCGGTCGACGACCGCGGGCTCCCGCGGCTGCAGGCCGCGCTGTTCGACCGGGTAGCGGCGTGGGAGTGTCCAGTCGACGGGGACGATGGGCGGGATGGGGGCAGCGACGCGGGAGTCGACCTCCGAGTGACCGCCTGCCCTCTGATACCCGCGGATCGGTCCCCCGAGGGGCTCGACGACGCCTTCGATTCGGGGGTCGCCCGCGCCCGGGAGCTGATCGAGCGGATCCGGGCCGGCGATCCGGCCGTCGGCCCGCCGCCGACGGGGGCAACCGGGAGCCGGGACGCGGGCCCAGGCCCCGCCTCGGCGACCTTCGAGAGCGACACCGGACAGGAGACGTACGCCGATGCGGTCCGGCGCGTCAAGGCGTACGTTCGGGACGGTGACACGTTCCAGGCGAACGTCTCCCAGCGGCTCCGCGCGCCCGCGACCGTCCATCCGGTGGCGGCGTACGACGCGCTCCGGCGGGTGAACCCAGCGCCCTACTCCGGGCTGCTGGAGTTCGAGCGCGACGGGTTGGGGGCCGACCTCGTAAGCGCGAGCCCGGAGCTTCTCTTAGAGCGCGTGCCTAGCGAGGATCCGGAGCGTGGCGCGCGGCTCCTCACCGAACCCATCGCGGGCACCCGGCCGCGGGGCGAGGACGCCGACGCGGACGCCGTGTTGGAGGCCGAACTGACCGGCGACGCGAAGGAGCGCGCCGAACACGCGATGCTCGTCGACCTCGAGCGCAACGACCTCGGGAAGGTGTCGCGGTTCGGCACGGTCGACGTCGCGGAGTATCGCCGGGTGGACCGGTACTCGGAGGTGATGCACCTCGTGAGCCTGATCGAGGGCGAGGCCCGCCGGGACGTGGGGCTCGCCGACGCGCTCGCCGCCTGTTTCCCCGGCGGCACGATCACCGGCGCGCCGAAGCCGCGGACGATGGAGATCATCGACGAGCTGGAGGAGACCCGCCGAGGGCCCTACACCGGGTCGATGTTCGCGGCGGGGTTCGACGGCCGACTGACCGCCAACATCGTCATTCGAACGCTGGTCCGGACCGGCGATCGGTACGATTTGCGCGTCGGCGCGGGGATCGTCCACGACTCCGAGCCCGACGCGGAGTACGCGGAGACGCTCGCGAAGGGCCGGGCGCTCGTGACGGCCATCGACGAGGCACTCTCGGAGGCGGCCCTCGATATCACCGACGAGGGCGCGACGGGGGGTGAGACGTGATGAGTGAAACGGACGCGGACGACGGGACGACCCGAACGGACGCGGACGACGTGGACGGTTGGCGCGCCGGCGTCGGCGATGCGGGCGCCCGGGTACTCGTGATCGACAACTACGATTCGTTCGCGTACAATCTCGTCCAGTACGTCGGCGAAGTCGCGGGCGCGGTCGCGGTCCGGCGGAACGACGCGGTCGACCTCGCGGCGATCCGGCGACTCGACCCCGACGGCGTCGTCGTCTCGCCGGGGCCGGGGACCCCGCAGTCCGCGGGGGTGTCGATCGACGCCTTCGAACTCGACCGCCCCGTCTTCGGTGTCTGTCTCGGCCACCAGGCGCTGTGTGCCAGCCGGGGAAGTCGCGTGGGGCACGCCCCGGAGGTCGTCCACGGGAAGCCCTCGACGATCAGCCACGACGGGAGGGGGGTCTTCGCGGGGCTTCCGGACCGGCTCAGGGTCGGACGGTACCACTCCCTGTGCGTCGAGCGCGATGACCTCCCCGCGGAGCTGGTCGAGACCGCCCGAACCGAGGACGAACGCGAGGTGGTGATGGGCGTGCGCCATCGCGAGAAGCCGCACGTCGGCGTGCAGTTCCACCCCGAGAGCATCCTCACGCCGGAGGGGAAAGGGATGGTGCGGAACTTCGTCGACCTGTGTGAGACCCATGAGTGACTCGGGAGAGTCCCCGGAACCCACCGACCTGCGCTACCATGTCGACGGGGAGATCGTCCCCGCCGCCGAGGCAACCGTCCACGTCGAGGACCGCGGGTTCGCCTACGGCGACGCCGCGTTCGAGACGCTTCGAGCCTACGGCGGCGAGGTGTTCCGGTGGGACGCACACGCCGACCGGCTCGCCGACACCTGCGAGACGCTCGCGCTGGACCACGGGCTGTCGGACGCGGATCTGAAGGGCCGGATCGACGAGACGCTCGCCGCCAACGACCTCACGGACGCGTACGTCAAGTGCTCGATCACCCGCGGCCGTCAGCCGGGAACGCTCGATCCCCAGCCCGAGATCGACCCGACCGTCGTCGTGATCGCCACCCCCCTCCCGCGCGGCGGCGTCGACTCGTCTCCCGCTCACGACGGTCCCGCAACCCTGCAGACGACGAAGACCCGGAAGATCCCTGACCGCGCGATCCCGGCGGCCGCGAAGACTCACAACTACCTCAACGGGATCCTCGCCAGGCTCGAGCTCCGGGTGACGGGCGCGGACGAAGCGCTGATCCTCGACCCCGACGGCCACGTCGCCGAGGGGGCGACCGCGAACGTCTTTTTCGCCGACGGCAGCGCGCTCAAGACGCCGTCGCTCGACGGGCCCGTGCTCCCCGGGATCACCCGCGAGACCGTCATCGAGATCGCCGAAGACGAGGGGATCCCGGTCGAGGAGGGGACGTACACACCGAGCGACGTGCGCGAGGCCGACGAGGTGTTCCTCACGAACTCCACGTGGGAGGTACGGCCCGTCACACGGGTCGACGGGCTGGCCGTCGACGCCGACGGTGAGGGGGTCGCCGGCCCGCTGACGACGCTGCTCGCGCGACTGTTCGACCGGCGTGTGGAGGAGCGCTACTACGACGGCGAGCGGCTGTGAGCGTCGGACGGGCTCGCTGCCGGCATCGGAGCCGTACCGGACGGGGCGGCCGCAGCGTTATGCCTCCAGAGACCCTACGTGACGGATGGCAGACGACAAGCGCGGACGCGAGAAGCAGGCCGCGGACGAGGACCGACGCCAGCGCGAGCGCGAGCTCGCCACCGAGCTGGAGCGCGGCGATGAGCTCGAACCGGCGGTCGACCCCGCGGCGCTCGCCGAGTTGGAGGCGTCGCTCGAGTCCCTAACGTTCCCGGCGACGGGTCGCGAGCTCGTCGCCGCGGTCGGGGAGCACGATATCGGCGCGGGCGGCGACCGCTACGTCGTCGCGGAGCTCCTGCCCGACGCGGACATGGAGAGCTTCGACGCGCCCGCCGTCGTCAGCGAACGGATCCGGCGGCCAGCGGTCGCGACGGCGATGAAGCGGGTCGTGGAGGCGGCCGCGACCCTTCCGGACGAGGAGTTCGGCCGGTCACAACACGAGGCGTTCGAGCGGACCTTCCGGGCGCTGAGCGATGTCGACGAGGTCGACGACGAGGGACCCGTTCACGCCATCGCGGACTGGGTCGTCGACCGGATCGACGAGCGAGAAACGGTCCCCGGCTCCCGGGACGTGCGCCGACAGGCGGCGACGTACTGCCGGGAGAACGGGTACGAGATCCGCAACGACGAGTGGCTCGGGGTCTGAGAGCGGCCACCCTGAGACGGTTCACATACCGCCCTCCATCGCCGAATTGGCCGGGAACGCGGAACGTTCAAACCCGCGGCAGGACACGAACCCGTATGGACGCGGACCGTCGGATCGCCGCCGTCAAGGAGGTCCCCGAGGACAGCACGCTGCTCGTGACGCTTCGACCCGTCGACGCCGGGAGCGTCGACGACAGCGAGGGCGACGTGGGCGAGTCCGAAGACGGACGACCCGAAGCGGAGGCGATCCTCACCCGTGCAGCGGGCGAGGTCGCCGCGTTCCGCAACTACTGTCAACACTGGACCGACGTGCGTCTCGACCGGGACGACGGGGCGTTCGTCCGGAACGGCGAGGTGTTCTGTCAGAAACACGGCGCGACGTTCGAGGCCGACTCGGGGTACTGCAACTTTGGTCCGTGTGAGGGCGCGGTGTTGGAGGGCGTCGACGTGGCAGTCGAGGACGGAGCGGTGTACCTCGACGACGACGCCTACGAGTTCGTCCGTCTCGGGCCCGCCAGCCGCGAGGGTGACGGGAGCGGGTCCCGGATCGACTTCACGGGCAGTTAGAACCGCGTCCGCGACCCGCCACCGCCCTCGTCGCGGCCGAGCGCCTTCTTCAGGAAGCTCATCCAGCGCTTGCGGTCGGCCGCCTCCTGCCGTTTCGCCTCCGTCTCGGGGTCGGGTGCGTCCAATCCGTCCAGTGCGTCGAGCGCGCGGTCGATCCCGATGATCGACGCCGCCAGCTCCTCGCCGCGCTCGTAGCTCACCTCGTTCTCCTCGATGCGTTCGAGCCGCTCCAGCCGCTCGCGACGCAGGTTTCGCTTCGCCTGCTCGACGCGGTCGCGCTCGCCCGGCGGCACCGTGTCGCGCCGCTTGATCTCGAAGACGAACGACTGCAGCTCGATCGGCTCACCCTGGACCTCGATCTCGTCCGGGATCGCTGCGCCGACCGTCGCGGCTTCGCGGTTCACGCGTTCGAGGAGCCCTTTCCGTTCGTACTCCTTCACAAGCGAGAGGGAGGCAGCGATCGTACTTCGCTCCTTCGCTCACCCGGCCGGGCGACGCGCCGGTGTGCGATCGGGGCGACGCACCGATTGCCGACACGGGCGACGCGGCGATGGCCGACACCGGCGACGCACCGATACCCGGCCGCGCCGTCCGGGAGCCGGCCCGTCGATGGCCGCGAACCCCGATGTCGCGAACGAACGGGGTTAACCCGATCGGACCCCAAACGGGGGTATGGAGTCGCTCGAAGCCGAACTCGAACGCGCACGCGACCTGGACGTCGCTGCGCTCGCGGACGCCATCGAGGCGATCGGCTTCGAGTGTACCCGCTGTGGCGGCTGCTGTACGGGGTACGCCCCGGACGAACCCGGTGGCGCGCCGGCCGGCGAGGGGGTCGACGAGGCGGGTTCCGACGGCGCGGACGAGGGAGCAGACGAGGCGGGTTCCGACGGCGCGGACGAGGGCCCGAGCGGGGACCCGACCGGCTGTCACGACGAGGTGGAGCGCGAGCCGCACACCGCGACGGTGTTCCCCGACGAGGTCCGGGCGGTCGCCGACGCCGCGGAGGAGCGGTTCGACGAGGCGTACGACTGGCGCGACGTCGCCCGACCGATGCCGTACGGTCTCGTCGAGGGCGACGACGGCGAGCCCGCGGGCGAGACGTTCGAGTGGGCGCTCGCGACCGACGACTGCGGCGACTGTACCTTCTACGAGGAGACGGACGGGCAGGGGGCGTGTACCGTCCACGACGCCCGACCGCTGATCTGCCGGACGTATCCGTTCAGCGTCGCGCTCGGCGGAACGAGCCAGCCGATGGGCGAGGCGGTCGACGCCGAGGGGCTGGTACGGGCCCACGAGTGTGAGGGGCTCGGGCGCGACATCGACCGGGCGGACGCGGAGGCGCTGGCGGAAGCGTTGAAAGAGCGGGCGGTCCGGGAGCTGCGGGAGGCGATCGGGGTTCGGGACGGCTACGACCCGACCGCGTCGGCCCGCGGGGGCGGCGCGGTCGTGTTCGACTCTGAGGGGCCGAAGCGGGTGGACGGGACGCCGGTCGACGGGGGCGACTCCGACGGCGACTGACCGAGGTCCCGTCCGCTCGCGCGGAGGCGACCGGAGCCCTCGACCCCACCCTGCCAACAGTCGGAGCTGGGTCGGAACGGGCGGTACAACTATGGTGTGGGGCCCCGACGTTTCGGTGGAGTCTTAGCATGGAAATCTCCGAGAAGCTCCTTTGTCTGTTCAGTGCCGATATCCGCGAGGAGGACGACGAGTACGTGATCGAGGTGCCGCGCCGGGAGGTCGACACCGGGTCGCTCGAACCCGGGGAGACGTACCGGGTCGCGCTCATCGCGCGTGACGACTTCGAGAACGACGCCGACGTCGACGACCGTGGGGGCGGAAGCGCCCACGAGGACGGACCGCAGCCGCCGGTCGAGCCGGGCGAGATGCGGTACGTCGAGATCGAGGACCTCGGCAAGCAGGGCGACGGGATCGCCCGTGTCGAGCGAGGGTACGTGATCATCGTGCCCGACACGGAGGTCGGCGAGCGCGTAAAGATCGAAGTGACCGAAGTGAAATCGAACTTCGCGGTCGGCGAAGTGATCGACGACGACGTCTGAGCGTCCCGGACGCGACCCGCCGGACGCGACCCGCGGATCAGTCGGCGGCGCGGTCGCGGTCCGGGACCCGCGCGTCCCAGTAGGAGACGGAGGCGACGTAGTCGCCGGGGATCGTGTTTCCGATCAGCTCGTCGAGCGCGCGGAACGGGGTGGCGATGATCCCGGGGAGCTCGCGATAGAACCCGTACGGGAGGACGAAGTCGTGCTCCTCGCCGGCGAGCGTCAGGCCGGCTTCGCCGAGCATCGTGGCTACCTGCCGCTCGGAGTAGAGCCGCGAGCCCATCGGGAGCAGCCACGTGTACAGCACGCGGAGGCTCCGTCCGTTGAACGTGTCGAAGAACACCTGATCCCTGCTCACCCGACGGAGCTCCCGCATGAACTGCAGCGGCTCCTCCATCAGGTGGAAAAAGCGCATCGCGACGACGGAATCGAAGTGGTCGTCCGGGAACGGGAGCCGCGAGGCGTCCCCGCGCACGAACTCGACGGTGTCGGAGAGCCCCGCGTCGGCCGCCTTCGCGCGTCCCTGTTCGAGCATCTCACGGGAGATGTCGAGGCCGATGATGTCGGCACCCTGGTCGGCGAGCATCGTCGTGAACCGACCGGTGCCGCAGGCGACCTCCAGCACGCGGTGTCCCTCGTCGATCGGTCCGAGCGCGGAGAGCACGGCCTCCTTCTCGCGCCGGTCGATGAGCGCACCGCCGCCCGTGAACCGGACGTCGTCGTACTCCTCGGCCACCTCGTCGGCCTGATACCAGTCCTGACCCTTCACGATACTGCCGATGAACACCGAACGACCAAAACCGTACTGGATGCGCGACGAGCGGACCCGGTCGCGGTCCAATAATAATCGAGGACCGTCGCGGCGCGACGGTCCCGCGGGCGGCCCGTCAGCCGCTCGTCGATATCTCCTCGGTGGGGATCCGGATCAGCACCCGAGGGCCGGACTCCTCGCCGTGGTGCGGGTACTCGTCGACATCGAAATACCGCCGTGCCAGCTCGTCGATGTGCGCTTTCGCGCCCTCCTCGGTGAGTTCGGCCTCGCCGCGGACGGAGACGTACCGGTACGGGTCGTCGGGGTCGACCACGCTCACGCCGACCTTCGGATTCGCCCGCACGTTCCGCTCCTTGCGACGGCCACGAGCCGTGTTCACGAGGACGTACTCCCGATCGTCGTGGTCTACCCACACCGGCGTGACGTGTGGGGTGCCATCGGGTAACACTGTCGCGAAATGAGCGAACGATTCCTTCTCGAAGATATCGACGTGCGACTCCGGGATCACGTCGAACGGTTCGGGTCGCCGCGACAAAAACCCGCCCGATCGATCGGTATTGACGGCGATCCGACTACTGATATTAACACCTTATACACTTACGATAGGATTCCCCCATATGTAGCCAACCTTTACCAATAGGCAGTGACTCCTCCTGTCGTATGAGTACCAGTCCCGTGGGGACACCCGACCAGGACCGTCTGTCCGAAAGCGAATACCGCGACCGTCTGCGCGAGCTCCCGCCCAGCGCCAAGCTCGTCGCGAAAGTGTTGGAGAGCGACTCGCCGCTCTCACAGGGCGGTCTCGCCGAGGAGTCGCTGCTGCCCGACCGCACCGTACGCTACGCGCTCAACCGCTTGGAGGA
>LFFM01002993.1_pt1 | contig 10837 bp, 5 predicted proteins | sample 643131 | NCBI WGS metagenome assembly LFFM01 (sample SAMN03777445, study PRJNA286221) | soda lake metagenome | biome: soda lake; feature: Kulunda steppe; material: water; isolation source: sample Tc-Br brine of Tanatar trona crystallizer | place: Russia: Kulunda steppe | collected 2011-07
ACCGTATAACTCGATTACGACGGAGTTTAGTCGGTCAGCTCTGTTGAGACCAAATGCTCTATGATTTTGCCATGTTGACTCCGGATATGGATGTTGTCAACGAGCTTTTTTTAATCTCGTATTATAATTACGATCGAATCCGGTCGACATCAATTAGAAAGGACTCGAGTGCCTCCCGCGTCACGTGTGGCATACAGACGATCCGTAACTCCCCATTGGCCGTTCTCGAGATCCGCCAGTCGGCCTCTCGGAGCGATTCAAACAACCCTGGAGTCAGCTCGGCGACCACCAGCGGCAGCGTCGGCTCAACAATCTTAATCCCGCGCGCCCGTAGCTCACTGGTCAGATACTCGGCGTTGGCCTGCTGTGTGTGGTATTGCTCGCGGTAGCCCGCCGGCCACTGGGCCTCCATCGCCGCCAGCGCGCCGGCGACGCCAGCCCCGCTTCGGGTGCCGGTGAGCGTCGCCTGCGAGGTCGTCTCCAGATATGGCGTATCGACCGCCAGCGCGTCGACGACCTCGCGCTCTCGGGCCAGCAAGCCGCCAGCTGGGACGGGAGCCTGACCGAACTTGTGAGGGTCAATTGCCATCGAATCAATTGGTGCGTCCGCAAACGACCACTCGTAGTCGGTAAACGGGAGAATGAATCCACCCCACGAGGCGTCGACGTGCATCCGCGCGCCGGCGTCGTGGGCGATCTCGGTCATCGCGGCGATGGGGTCGACCCGACCATACTCAGTCGTGCCGGCGACGCCAACCACGAGCACGGTGTCGTCGTCGACTGCCGCCTCGACAGCGTCAAGATCAGCTCGGTAGGCGTCGTCGACGGGCACTGTCCGGAGTTCGACGCCGAGCATCTCGGCGGCTTTGGTTAGACTGAAATGGCCGCTTTCGGGTGCGACGAGGTTCGGGGTGTCAGTGTCGGCGAGATTCCGGGCGGCGTGGACCGCCTGGATGTTGGCCTCGGTGCCACCGCTCGTAATGTAGCCGTGCGGATCAGCAAGGCCAGTAATGTCGCCAAGCAGGTCGACGGCCTCACTTTCGAGGTCGGCAATCGTCTGGTAGGTCGCCGGATCGCCGGGGTTCGATGAAAGGAATCGGACGGCTTCCTCGTGGGCTTCGGGATGGGGGACCGTACACATCGACGACAGCACACGGTCGAAATCCTGCGGCGTCCGACGCCGGAGACGTTTCATCACTGTAATGTAACAATGAACACTGCTTAGCTTCTGTGGTCCCGATTTGTAAATATCAGTGACAAGTAAAATGATTCTCCTTAGAGGCTCTTGAGATCCCCGAGTGCCGCAACCGTGCTGCCGTCGACGATAGTTTCGCAGGCGCCCTCAATCCCTTCGTCCAAGCTTTCGACACATTGATCCTCAGCACATTAAAAATTAATTCCGACACGGTTAGTATCGTCCCAAAAAATTCGAACCATGAAGAGTTACTTAACGACGTGTCTAGAGCGGGTCGTGGGCATTTGGTCTAAATCGACCATGATTAGAGTTGGCCCTACAGCCATTTGAAATTCAGCGCACTGTGAAGAAATCTACTCTTGTCCCCTCAAATACATTCCCGCGACGACATGAGGTGGTTCTTTTTGTTCTTCCGCCCATTCCTGGCGTTCTTCATATTTTTCTTGTAAATTGTATCGTGATATAATCTCTCGAACAGCAGCTACTAGTTCTTCACCTGTGACTTCCTCATTACGCAGGTCTTGGAACTCGTTAAGGATCTGGTCTGCTGATACCGTCTCAACGATGTCCTGGAACTGTGCTAGTGTCTGTTTTTGATCAGTGTTTTCTACAGACGATGCGACCTCTCCAAGTTCGTCAATTACGTAGTCTCGATCAATGCTCGCACTTTGTCGGGCCTCTCGCTGGAATTGCCGTCGCATACCCATATCATCGCCGAACTCCGAGCGGGCTACCTGTACAGCCCGTTCGTAGCGACCGTCGAACATCTCTGCGTCAACGGAAGCGACTGGTTCATCGACGGTACATGTGATCGTTTCGACGATGGTATCCTTCTCCTGTGTGGCTAGGCCTTGACCCCCTTCGCTTGGAAAAGTCACGAGATATGGGGTTGTATAATCTCCTTGCCGATAGACAATGACGACGGCGTCGTACTCTCGATCCCACTTCATCGCACTTCGAATACCGTCACGGTCATCCAACCAACTGAGGAGATCTGGATGCTCTTGTTTGAGATCTTGAAGGCTGCTTGCCGGACCAACAAGATCGTCGCTTCCGATGATCTCGTTTACATCGTCTTCGACCTTCTCTATGTCTTCCTCAGCATAGATGTCCTCCATATACGACTTGTTCACGTTATCTTCCGGGCTCAGGATCTCTCCGTCTTCGCCGAGAATACTACTAATTTCTTGTACCCGAGACTCAACACGGTCAACGATACCGAGTTCTTGTTCAAGTTCCGTTTCTGGCAGGAAGTTGAGCGCGTAGATGTCGTCGTGGCCACTCCCGAGACGATCAACACGACCAATTCGCTGAATCAGACGCAGGGGATTCCAGTGCAGGTCGTAGTTGATGACTAAATTCGCATCCTGAAGATTGACTCCTTCCCCCGCCACGTCGGTTGCAAAGAGAATGTCAATCTCGTCACTAGGATCGATTTTATCCCGTGCATCGTTCGCCTCTGGAGCGAACCGCTGGATGATGCTTTCTACGTTCGACGCGTCACTCGTAGCACTGGCAAACCTAACGTCATCAGAGATTAGTTCCCGGTCTTGGAACTGCTCAAACGCAGCTTCCAGATACTCTACTGTGTCTGTAAACTGCGTGAACACGATAAGCTTCTCAGCACGGTCACCGCGTTGGAGAATTTCATGTGACCCAATTTTGAGGTTCCCGAGAAGCTGCCGGAGCTGTTCGACCTTGTCATCCATCGTGTAGTTATTCTGGATGTCCTGATAAAACGGTTCCAGCGTCTCTTGCAGATCTGCCAACAATTGGATATCAACCTCAAGATCATGTTTCAGTTGTTCAAGATGGAACGCCTCTGTTTGGTACGCCGCGTACTCTCCTTCCTCCACCATCTCATCGATCTCATCAAGGATAGTGTCGATCTGTTCTCCACTGTTGATGAGTTCGGAGACGTCGCTACCGACAGCGACCGTACCTTTGTCGAGGAGATCTCGGAACATTCGGTAACTCCGAAGCATCCGGTTGAGAGACGTGTAGAAGGCATGGACACTGCTTTCCAACCGTTTCAGAAGGTTGGATTTCATCAATCCACGAATGCTTCTGCCCATCGAAGAGAGGTTCTGATACGGGTCCTGATTTGCGTATCCTGTCTTTAAGTACTCTTCTTGACCAAGGGAGTACCGAGCGAATGTTAGGTCCTCCAGCGTCTCCACAATCACATCGTACAATGAATCACTAACACCGTCTGCCGTTGAGTACGTCTCGTGTAGTTTGTAATCGACCGTCTGTAAGTGCCGATCTGGGAGGTACCGGCGTTCACCTCCCATCTGAAGGTACAGATTGCCATTTTGGTCTTCTTCACCGTATTGGTCGATGATGTCTTGGCGAGTCCGCCGCACCATCACGTGGCTCAGAAGGTTCGAAAGATCTGCCTCGTCGTTCTCCGCCATTTTCGTGAAGTCATAAAGATTTGGTGGCGTAATCGGAATCTGAGTGATATCCTCAATATGGAACAACTTAATCTGATTGTAGACATCCCATGCGCTTTTCGTATATGGTGTCGCAGTCAGGAGAATCGTTTGATTGACCATCGGTAGGAACGACTGCAAATTGTTGTACCGATGTGTATCGTCATTCCGGAAGTGATGCGCCTCGTCTACGAGACAGACCGTTGTGTCGTCGTGTTCTTCTAGGAGCGTCTCGTGGTAGTCTTCCTTTGACACCATCCCTAGGCTAATCACCTCCGCATTGAAGTTGTACTGCTTATTGACCATCCGTTCCCACATCGGCTGGAGATGCTTTGGCGAGATGATCAACATCTTACCCTTGTTGCCACGGAGTCGGTTCCGTGCGTGGAAATGTTCAAGCAGACCGAGGCCGACGAACGTCTTCCCCATCCCGACTACGTCGGAGACGAGGACACCATCGTACTTGTTGGCGATTCGGATCCCGCGGTTTACTGCCCACTTCTGAAACTCATAGAGGTCTTCGTACACGTCGAACGATTGGAGATAGTCCTCGGCTGTCTCTAACGTCTCTTTGTAGAGCTCGTAGAGTATCTTCGTATACACCAGATACGGTGCGGGGAGACCAGTACCACTACTCACCTCTCGAAGTGTCTTAGTCGTCTCATTTGGCAATGAATCACCTAGAATTACGGGTGGTTCATCGTCCGTTGAAACGTGTCCGGGGTTGTTTGAAACCCAGGACTTCTCAAACGTGTCCAACAAGTCATCATCAAATTCAACCGCCTCTTCCCAGAGGGTATCGAACCAATTTTGAAGTTGGTTGACTTTCTCATTATAAACAGGTGCATTAAGTTCGGTGTTACTATGGAGACCACTTAGGCTCAAATTTGATGACCCAATTACGCCAACTCCTTGCGGAGAAAAGATGTCGCCATCGTCTTTTTCGAAGAGATATGCCTTCGCATGCAATCGCTCTTGGAGATAGAGCCGTGGTTTGATCCGTCCCTGTTCCAGCCAGTCAATCAGTTTCGAGAAGAATTCCTGATTCTCGACTGATGGATTCTCATAGAGAACCTGTTTTGCATAATTTTCGGCAGTCTCAGCACGCATCTCCGTTCGTTCACTCCACTTGACGTTGCTAGCCTGTTTAAATTGTGTTCCCGCAAGCCTGAGGTTTTTATTGGCTTCCACGAGCTCATCCAAGCCCTGTTGATTCGGGTTCCCCATCATTATCTGAAGAGAACCACCCTGATCTAGGAAATTGTCCAGTTCAGGACGGAGACGCTTTAGTCCGCTCATATAAAGGTAACCGACTGCAATCCGTATTCGATCAATATCATTTCTCGCTAACCCTGATTTCAATACCTCATCGAGGCGAGAATATTGATCGTTGTCAATGATTCCGATCTTCATATATTGATAGGACACAATGACTACAAATGACTGTTTTGGTGGGCAGGTTTTTTTGAGTTTCTTGCTGCTTCTTGTGACAAATCTCAGCGACGGATATATATTATTGGCAATTCGCTGTTTTCATGATGGATTCCAACTTCGACGAGTACCTGTCCTCAGAAGAACACGTACATGTATCGACAGACGAGAAAGCGATGCTCGTATGGGGGGAAGAAGCCGGCTTGAATGATGCCTCTCTGCTTGGGTTTACGTATAATTATCCGGGCGAATTCGAATCTTTCGACAAGACTGACGAACTGCGGATGATGCAGAAGTTCGCCCATGGCAACGACGTTCCCCTACTATGGATCGGAAAAGGTCGATTTGACTCTGGAAAGCTTGAGGTAGGACAGGTAACTGGGGAGCCCGATGGAACTCTTCACGCGGACCTGGAGTGGCTAAACCTGGATCATGCGGCGTCAAAATTACAGGAATACTTTGGAACTGATTATGACCGTATGGGGACTAGCAAGGCCAAGAACAAGCGAACAGCAGGCGGTTTTCACGATTGGAGCAGGACGAACCTTCCAAATAGTTTCAAAAAGCAGGATTTTGATATTGTTATCACATCCGATGGTGTAACGCCGAAGTACCTAATTGAATTGAAAAGAAGCTACATCGATATCGAAGAGTGGACCCCATTCAAAGATGATCTGCGAAATTATGTATTACAGGAAACGAGTGCGAAAGGAGCAGATGCCATCCCGCTGATCGCTTATCAAAACAAGGAAGCGATTGTTGATGATTCAATGATGACACTATTTAAAATCAACAATATCGACCCCAATGCGGGCGGATCAGATTGGTACAGCACGGACAGAGAGAACAGTATTAATGCCGCTGAATTTAAACGGCGACTTCTTGAAGGCGATCTCGGGGTATAAAATTAATTGTCTCCACAGAAGTGTATATTCATATCTTGAGAGCATGACTCCCTTAGACGCTATCGGCCTTTGAAATGCGCTGACCAACGAGTTCAAGAGTTCCTTTGTATACCTCTCGATGAGTGTCTTCATCGAAGCCGAACAAATCTTGAATAACAAGTCGATCTAGTTTTAGTCGATCCTCTGCAACAGAATCAAACGACAATTCTGCCGGTGATGTTGCTCCGAGATCGTCGAATATGGATGAGGCACTCCTCGTTCCGAACGTTTCAAACTGTTCGGAAATTTTATCCTTCAGCTCTCTGTCGACCTCTTCAAGCGGTGGGATTAGTGTAGCTTTATGATCATCAGTTGCGATATCTAGTGCCCCTTGACCTAGATTTACGCGGCCATTCACCTCACAAGAGAGAGTTCCGTAAGTGGAATTTAATATACCGGCAAGGAATCGCCGATTACGCTCATCACCGGGGACCTCGATACCGTGAAGGCGGTCATCAATCCACGTCCTTTGCTGGGGGAACCAATACACATGACGCGTATTAATGTTCTTCATAGGTAAGACATCACCACGTTGTAGGTCCTTCGAGAGGTCGTACCAATCAATACCCCGTCCCGAAACCGAAGAGGGAAAGCCAGTCCGCTTTCTTCCCAGGTCATCTTGACTGGGATCGTACGACTCACCCCATTCAACGTATTTATTGATGTCTCCTTTGAGATCTGATTGAGTATCGTCTATTACAAGCAGGTACCGAAGGCCTTTGCCAAGTTCTAGTGAATCGAGGTCGAAGATCGTTGTGTCGAACGATTTTGAGGTTTTTAGCACAAGGTTTGGCTCCCATCCATCGTCAGTTTGATGCATCCAGTATTTCCGCGGGATGTGCAACTCCGTTTCGTATTCCGCATCTGGCCATTCCCCTGTCGACTTTAGAACGAGGGTTTCTCCCTCTTGATGTGCGTTGTAGTACTTGCTCGGAAGATAGAAGAATTGATTTGCGCCAGTACGGGTCCCACGCTTTATTGTGCACTCTTTTCCGAGCCGAGATAGCGATCGGTCGGTTTTCCCGGCCAACTCGAAGAACACCGTCGGGGCCCGAGTGTACTTTCCCCATTTCCCGGACTTGTACCTACCTTGAGGAATTGCTTCATCCTCCCCATTACCGGTTCGAGTTGTCTTGCCTCCCCCAAGTCGCCAAAGAGCGGCGGCTGACAATTCGATCGAACGCCAAGAACCCCTATTCCGCACGACGAAATCGTTCCCTTGGAATGAAAGAGTCTCTGATTCTTTTCTATCGCCAACAAGTACGCTATTTAATGTTTCAGTATCGGTAAATTGACTGTATGGATCGTATACTGAGACAAAGCTGGGCCGCCCAGCAAGCCTTTCTGGACCCTTTTTATTAATTATCGATATGATCGTGTTCACATCTGCCTCCTCAAACGTCCGCTGTGAGCGATTCTCTAAAATGTATTTAATATCGCCCTGTGTGAGAAGGAATTCTTGAAGCCGGACGCCGTAGTCGACGTCCAGCCAGGAGTTCGATGTAACGAAAGAAAGCGTCCCTCCTTCGCGGAGAAGTTCCATTGATCTGAAATAAAAATATAGATACAGGTCACTGGTCTTGTACGGCTTAACATCAAAACGAGTCTCAACGAACTCACGCAGATCCTCTTTATATTCTGACTTACGATCGCTGATCTCATCTGAGGATAATTCCTCCAAGCGGGTGGGGTTAATCCCTTGATCGATAATATCTTCTTGTCGTACGTATGGCGGATTTCCGATTACGATATCGAATCCACCACCTAGCATCACTTCAGGATAATTTAGTTCCCAGATGAAGTCAGTGAACTCACCGGCTAGGATGCGCTCACGCAGTGTTTCCAATTGTTCGATTTCCGCTTCAGCCTCCGCGGCAGACTGCTGGGATGACTCTGTTGCCCCTCCGCCCAACGTGCTTTGTGTTGTTGCAGCACCTTCTAGCGACTCAATCCTATCGTCAATGAATGCAATTAGCAGTTCCTTCTGCTTTTCTTCGATAATTGACTGATCTTCGATATTCCCTTGGAAGAATCCATCTTTTGCTTTTTCAAGTTCCTGCAATTTTTTGAAGACGTCTTCCGTTGCGTCCCTTCGAATTTTCTTGAATGAAGGCAATTCGATGGAACCCACCGACTGGATGAGACTGTCGCCGGTATGTAGCTTGAATGAGAAATTGGGAAGGACGGGCCGCTCTTCAGGGATTTCATCTTCTCCTTGAATCAGCGAAAGCCAAAGACGGAACTCTGCAACGCGAACCGCCCAACCTTTGATGTCAACCCCGTGGAGGTTCTCATTGATGATCCGTTCTTTTAGATCATAATCGGGCGTTTCACCCAACTTTCTATACAATTCGGTGAGGGCCTGTTTCATCCCCACGAGGAATGCCCCACTCCCACATGCAGGATCAACTATATTTAGTTCTCGAATAGCATCTAAGAGCTCTTCCAGTTCATTATCTGTCTCGATGTCCCACTCATGTGGTTCAGTGAATACAAACTCGACAAGCTGCTCGTTATCAAGTGTAGAGAATTCGTCGGAGCGAGTGGTGAGTTGTTCATAGACCGCAACTCTACACATCATGTCAACCTCTGTACGCGGCGTATAGAAGATCCCTGCCTCACCGCGTTCTTGCTCGGCAATCAGGGACTCGTAAATCTTCCCGAGCATCGCTGGATCAACGGCGACATCAATGTCGTAAGGACTCTCTTCGGTGACCGTGAAGTTGTACTGTTCAAGGAAATCTTCAATTACTGAATTTAGCGCAGAATCAGACAGGAACGTATCACGTTCGTCTTCCCCCGTCGGTTGGAAGAGTCCACCATTCATGTACGGAAGGTCTACAATAGCGGACTCAATATCGGAAGGGAGGTTAGCATCGATCACTCCGCCTTCCGGACTGTTCATACCCTCGAAAAATAGTGTTGAAAGCCACTTCTCGTGAAACACGTCCTCCTCGTTTGATCTCTTGTACTGTTGGTGAAACCAGCGGATGAAGTCCTTCCGGTCACCAATCCAGCCCTTCTTTTGAAGATAATAGAAGAACATCAACCGGTTGAGCGTCGTATGTGCATACCGGTCGGCGTCCTCAATTTCTAATCCCTTGCGGCGAAGTTCCTTGCTGAGCGTGTCGAAGGCGTTCTTATAATTCTTGTAGAAATCCTCGGTAACGGGCTTAACTCGGAATGCCTCGTCGATTCGCTCTGCCAGCCGACCTTTACTGGCGTCCATACTCGATAGGGCATTAGCAACGGTACGGTGAGTTTCGCCTTCACCGAGTGTATACCGTCGCAGAACGGGACGACCAGTCGTGATGTCGTCCGTTCCTTCCTCGTAAGGAGTGACGAGGTGCCAGACATCTTCGTCCTGTGCGTGAAACACAGTCAGGAACGAGCCGTCAATGGCCCAACCGCTTGTTCTGTCCGACCGCGTTAGGCTTTGGATAGCATTTCGTTCGGCTGTACGGGTCAGCTTCTCCAGTTCGACGTAGATTACGCGGAAGTTCCCGGATTCAGCGAAAAGTCGAGCGGCGTTTGCCCGAGCTGTGTTCGGCCACTCGTGGACAGGGATGTCCTGCCAGGTTGCGTCACCCAGAGGTGACGTGGTCTCTTCGAAGTTGAGGACCTGAACGAAGAGGTCCTGGAAGAACTGAGTTGCCGCCTCTCCAGTAGAACGGTAATCGCGTTCGAACTCACCTAAGGAGAGGTCCTCGTCTAAACGTTGGCGTATCTCTTTGGTTTGTTCGTCAGTCATGAGTGTAGAATTTGGTCAAGATGTTCGATCGAACGGAGTAAATGGACATACAGGATCATGCTCTTCCATCCAACTTAAATGTTGATTTGGACAGTGGCACTGTTTTCCCTTAAAAGAGGACAAGCACAGCCTACTTAGTTTATATTTGTCAGATCGTCCTTCAGATCAGTAAACATTTGCTCTGCAGTTTCGGCACTTCGACAGCCCGTGATCACGACACGGCCGGTAGCAAAGATGAGAATCGTCCCGTCGTATCTAACGGGGCGATAGATGAGTCCTGAGAATTGTTCGGGTTCGTACTCCGTCTGTTCCAATCCCAATCCGATTAAGAGTTCATTAAGATTCAATGTCTGGCCGAGATCTTCAGTACATACGTAGTTTTGAACTGAGAACCATTCATCAGTTGTATTATCAATAACATCCATATCGGATAGGAACTTCAGAAAACGTTCCCGAAGGGTGAGTAGCTCCTCCTCTGAAGTTGATCCAGTAATAATGTATTTGCCAGTTCTGTATACGGTGATCGGTGAGGTTTCTTCCTCAAATCGAAGATACATGCCGGGATGCTTATCACGATCATATTGAGCCTGAGGCTGGCCGATTTCTTCTGAGAGCGTTTCAACATCAATCTCAATCTTAAGAGAACCTGAACCAACCATATTTACGACTTTCATCGTCTCAAACCCCATTGAGTAATTAAAACAGAACTGATGTAATTTTCCATAAGGTGAATACTAAATTTCTTCGTTCGTCTATTTCGGCTCTCAACCATTACTCAAGGTATTAATTCTACTTGTTGAAATTTGGTTTGGGTTCAGAATAGAACGATGGCGGGATTGACTCGTCAAAAGAGATGTGAATAGACTTCTTGTTGAAGTCTTTGATTAATCACTCTTGTTTTGTCCATTATTGATTTCATCTTTCAGACGGACCTGTGGGGTTCAACAAATGGCGGCAAGATTTGACCTCATGAGGATTCGAGCAATCGAGTTATGTGCTAACTCGATTAAAATACCGTAAACATAGCATCAGACACTGGGTCGATGGACTCAAAGTAACCTATTTTTTAATCGCCTTCTCT
>LFFM01002994.1_pt1 | contig 10829 bp, 7 predicted proteins | sample 643131 | NCBI WGS metagenome assembly LFFM01 (sample SAMN03777445, study PRJNA286221) | soda lake metagenome | biome: soda lake; feature: Kulunda steppe; material: water; isolation source: sample Tc-Br brine of Tanatar trona crystallizer | place: Russia: Kulunda steppe | collected 2011-07
CAGCTACCGACACCCGGCCCGGTGTCTCCCGAAGTTGCCTACCCGAAGAGTCGGTTTGAACCCGACTCCCGCAGCGCCCGGTTGAACGCTGCGCCGCACCGGCGCGCCCCGGCACTCATTCCAGGCCCGCCCACCCTAAACGATGGATTGGGACCCGGAGACTGCGCCTGACAGCTCAACGAGGGCCGCCGCCCGTCTCGGAAGGAAGAAATCGCAAAAGCGATTCTCGTCTTCGCGCGCTCCTCCGGGGTGGGCCCTTTTTCGATGAAATCACCCCGGAGTGTGAGCGAACCCACAGAGCAAGCGCTCGACCCCCCTTCCAACACTATTATCGACGATTCGGGGTGTGATCTTGCGTATTTTTTATTTTTGATTAGCGGCTCGCACTGACGAGGGCGTCGTCGCCCTCGGTGGTGTCGTGCAAAACAAGCACCATTCTTCCGAAATATCTGTGGCTCCTGCCGACACCCCTCCGACCGTCGGCTGAACCACGCCAACGCCCACCTCCCCGATCGAGACGCAGACACGCGTTACGTGTCATGCTTCGGGGAGGGGCGTGGGAGGAGCGTTGCTCGTTAACTGAAGTCCTCATCTCGAGCGATGCTCTGCGTAAGCGATGACAGCGCCGGGACGAGTCCCGGCGCGTAGATGTCATCGGTTCCAACCTCGAATGGCGCAAGGCGATTAGTGGTGGAGCTCCTTTCGGCAGGCCCTGGGTAACAAGTCATCGCCGGAGCGTGCACACTGACCGGAGACACACTCGGTATCCCTTCTGGACGCCTTATCGACGAAGGTCCCCTGCTCTTGTGTGAAAATTTCAAAAACGCCCCTGTAAGTTTAGAAGCACCCCGGACTCGTTGCCATATTCGTCGGACACCCGGCGAATTCCGAGATCCAACGCCGAACTGGATTTTTCATTCGAAGAATCCGTCCTTAACAATTCTCCAATGTGAAATCCGATGACGGCTCCCAACATTGCACTGCCACCGCTAGCTGCGAGATACTTCCCGTAAAAAAGCCGAAATGAGTCGTCTTCGGCGACCCAGCTCGTCGCCCCGTAAAGCCCCGCCAGCCAACCCAGTCCTGCGCCGAGTGCAGTTCCGATCGAACTTTCCGAACTTCGTCCGTAGTGGCGCTCTCCGACCCATAATACACCGGCTCCACTCCCCACAACCGGAGCAAAAACAAAGGGCCCCAACGAGCTCCAGGTCAAGATTTCGGCCAGAGTCTGGGGCATCGGAAAGTACGCCAGTCCCAACAATCCAAAACCAATTCCGACGACCCCGACAATTCCTGCCGTCGCTCCCACTGCCTGCAAACTCATTGACGTCGGCGAAAAAGCAACTGGCTCCGGCCGGTCTTCGACTTGTCGTTCGCCGTTGGTTTCTCCTTCGCCGTCAGTTTCTTGTTCGGCACCGCTTTGCGGCTGTGGAATCGTCACCTCATCGTATGCACCGGTTTCTTCGGCCTTCGTCGGACCAGAGCCGGAAACGAATACCACCAGGAAGACAAAGAAAACGAAATGCAGACGATGGCGGCTCATACAAGATCGCCAAAACGGCCTGACGACAAAAATTGCTGAAACTTTTCGTTCCCGAATAATAGATGAGACCTCGTGACACGCCCCCGAACACAAAAGGTGATAACGAGGGAGCCCTCGGTGGTGTCGTCCAAAATGAACACCAAACCTATGGAACTTCTCTGGTTGCTGGCGTCGCCGCTCCGACTTCGGTCGCCTATCGGCTCCCTCAGCGACCTCCCCGCGATGCGGTGGAGGGGCTTGGTGTTGTGGTTCTGAGGTTGCTGGCGTCGCCCCTCCGAGCGCCGGCTGGAAAGCGCCGGCGCCCACCTCCCCGATCGAGACGCCCACTCGCCGATGGCGAGTCGGCTTCGGGGAGGAGCGTTGTTCTCAAACTTTGCTCCCCGGCGGCGTGAAACCGCTGGGGCCGCCAAGTATACGTTGCTTTACCGCGCAATGACAGCAATGCCACCTCGCTGGCGCTGTTGACGTCGCACAGATGTCAACGGCTCCAGCAGCTGAATGGGCGGTGGTTTTTTGGAGCCCCGCGAGCTTCCCCGCAGTCGATGCGGCGGAACATCCTGGCGACGACTCTTGGTCGAATGTCCACGGCGTTTACAGTTTACGACAGTGGCCATCCCCCAATCGCTTCCAGAACTCGCTGACGGCCCATTATCTCCAACGCCCCTCACAGACTGGACGCTGCCAGCGCGTTCAATGTCGCAATCGCCGCTGCGATCACCGGTGTCCTATTCGGGTTATTCGGGTTCGGCTGTACGCAATGGGGCGGTCCCGTCGAGAGCGATGACAACGACTTAACCGAACGAGGAACCCAACAGCGCCAGCGCCTCATCGAACCACTCGGCGAGCGGCCTCCCGACGACGAATGGCCCGAGGAAATCCGCGGCCCGCAAACGCCGACGCTGCTGGAGTTCTACGTCGACGACGACGGACAGATCCGGGTCGACCTCCTGCCCTATCTCCTGGTCGATCCAGGTGCACAACCCATCGATGAGGCGCCCGACCCAGACGAATTTCCGGTGGATCAGTGACACTTCCAAGACACAGATCGGTGTCTTACCGCTGCGTTACCTCAAGCCACGCTGCAAGATACCGGGGACAACTTTCGACGCATCCCCTGGACGTGGTAATAATCCCCCACGCTCGTAACAGTCAGCCCTCCGACGACGGGAATCGCCCATGTTCGAACGCTCCACGCCGTCCACTCAGGCACCGGGCCCTACGGGCCTCGATGTGGCCCGTTGGATGCTAAAGGCCCGGGACAATACGTTTCGGGCATTCGTCGAAACAGCGCGAGATAACAGCCCGGTAGCCCGGGTGCCCTTTCGACCGGGTCGGGCGCTATTCATTGTATCGACGCCGGAGGCCGCCAAGTACGTCCTGCAGGATAATCACCGCAACTACACCAAGGCGATGACCTACCAGTTTATCGAACCGGTCGTCGGCAAGGGGCTCCTTACGAGTGAGGGCGATCTGTGGCTTCGGCAGCGCCGATTGGTGGCACCGATGTTCCATCGCCAACGGGTTCGCTCCTACGGCGAGACCATGATCGAGACCACGCACGAGATGCTCGACGAGTGGGCCACACAGCCGCCGGATGAATCCTTTGATGTGGCTTCGGCGATGTCTCAGTTGACGCTTTCGATCGCCGGGAAACTCCTATTTAACCGAGATATCGGCGGTGAATCGGAGTGGATCGGCGACGATATGCTGCTGATATTTCGCGACATCAACCGGCGGCTTTCGACGCCCTTTGCCATTCCCCGCGGTGTCCCGACGCCCCAGAACCGGCGCTTCGACAAGGCCATCGAACGCCTCGAAGAGTTGGTCTACGGCATGATCGAAGAGCGGCGCGGCCAAGAAGAAGATTACGACGATCTATTGTCGACGTTCATGCTCGCCGAAGACGCCGACGACGGCGGCCGAATGTCGGACAAACAGGTCCGCGACGAGGTCATGACCTTTATTCTGGCTGGCCACGAGACGACATCCAATCACCTGTCGTGGACGCTGTATCTATTATCGAAACACCCCGAGATCCGCCGGCGTCTGGAGCGCGAAATCGACGCCGGAGTCGACGGCCAGACACCGACGATCGACGAAGTCCGCGAACTCGAATTTCTGGAAGATGTCATCGACGAGTCACTGCGGCTGTATCCGCCGGCCTGGACGGTGGAACGAGAACCGAAAGAAGATGACGAAATCGCCGGCTACCATATTCCGGCGGGCAGTATCGTGTCGGTTGGGCCCTATTTCGTGCACCACAATCCGGATGTCTGGGATAATCCGGAGGGCTTTGATCCGGATCGCTTCGGCGACGACGACCGCCGGCCCGACCACCGCTACGCCCACTTTCCGTTCGGCGGCGGCCCCCGGATGTGCGTGGGCGCCGACTTCGCGATATTGGAGTCGAAATTGATTCTGGCGGCCATACTGCGCAGATACCGCCTCGATCTGGTCGCCGGCCACCCCGTCGATGCCGAGGGCACCATCACGCTGTATCCACGGGAGGGCATCGAGATGACCCTTCGGCGCCGCACCTAACGACTACTCGTCTGTGGGCTCAAGAATGAAGGTGACGCCGTCGTCGTGATGCTGAATCTCAAATGGCGGTTCCGCGCTGTGGTGCATCATCGACAGCGCCGCCTGCTCTTGCGGTGTCAACTCGTGGTCGACGTAGTCCGGGTAGTCAAAGACCCACAGCCAGGCCGGAAGCAGGGGCCAAAACGCGATGCCGATGATCCCGACGACCAATGCCTCAGTATTGATATCACCGTCGCGCTCCAGGGTGGTGCGCACTGTTTCGTAGCCATCGAGTTCCAGCACCATGCGCTGATTGGCGAGCACTGTGGCCGTATCGGTGTATTCCACCGGTGTCTCGCCGACGTGTTCGCCGTCGATTTCGACGGAAGCCCCCTGGGGCTCGCTATCGATCTCGACGGTCGATGCACAACCGAATAAGGCCAGTAGCCAGACCAAAAGACTTAAAACTGTTAACGCCCGTATTGCTCCGTTCATCGCTTCCCCCGTTGGGATGGTTAACGACATTGAGCTCGTTGGACTTCAATTGTGGTCACCAGTGGCGTTTTTGCCACCGCAGCCAACTGCTGACCGGAGGTCATTGCCCAAACTCCATCTCGCGTTTAGTGAGCGATGGACTGGCCGGCGAGATAACCGGTCGTCCAGGCGGCCTGGAAGTTAAAGCCTCCGGTAATGCCGTCGATATTGACCACTTCTCCGGCAAAATAGAGGCCGGGATGAAATTTGCTCTCCATGGTCCGCATATTGAGTTCGTCAGTGTCGATGCCGCCGGCGGTGACGAACTCCTCTTTGTGCGTACTCTTGCCGGTGACCTCAAAGCGGCTGTCGGTGAGAACGTCGACAAGTCGCCGGCGCCCCTCTGCGGAAAGTGACGCCCAGCGACAGGGCTCGGGGACGTCGGCGGCATCGACGAGCTTGGCCCACAGCCGGTTGGGAAGCTCTTCGAAGGGCGACAGGGTGCGCACCTGACGGCCCCCGGCTTCATCTCGCTTGTCGACCAGCCGCTGTTCGACATCGGTGCGGCCACAAAGCCAGTCGACGCTCAACTCGAAGTGGTAGTCCAGGTCGTAGAGGTCGCGGGCCCCGCGGGCCGACATCTCGAGGATCGCCGGGCCACTCAGGCCGCGATGGGTCACCAAAAGAGGTCCGCGACTGTCGAGACTGATGGCGTCGATGGCACACTCGACGTGCTGTACGGAGATCCCCTCCAGGCCATCGATGCGCGCATCGTCGATATCGAAGGTAAATAGCGATGGCCGGGCCTCAATCAACTCGTGATCGATCTCGTCGGCCATCGATGCGCTCTTGGAGAGTCGAATGCCACCGGTGGCCACCAGGACATTGTCGGCGACGACCTGCTGGCCATCGACATCGAGTCGAAAGCGGCCATCGCCATCATTACCGTCCGTCGGCTCCAGGTGGTCGACGGTCGACGAGGTTCGAACCTCGACGCCGGCCTCATCGGCGGCAATTTCGAGACAGTCGATAATCGTCTGGGAGTCATCGGTGGTCGGAAAGAGCCGACCGTCATCTTCGGTCTTCAATTCGACGTCGCGGTCCCAAAACCAGGCCACCGTCTGGGTGACACCGAAGCGATACATGGGGCCGATAAGCTCCATATCACCGCGTGGATAGTGCTTTTTGGCCATCTCATCGGGCACATAGCAGTCGTGGGTCACATTGCAGCGACCGCCGCCGGAGATCCGGACCTTGGTCAACACCCGGCTGGACTGCTCGAAGATGACGACCGACGACTCCGGCGCCGACTCCGCGCAGGCAATCGCTCCGAAAAATCCGGCGGCCCCACCGCCGATGACGGCTACATCGATAACTTCTGTCACGTCGACAACCCGTTGAACGCAAAACACTACTGCTGCGGCCTCACTGACGGGCTTTCTGTACGTCGATCCCACCGAAATTTCCAGTCTTTATTCGACAAAAGACGTTCTTGCCGGGCACCAGAAACGTGATTGCTCATTTCGAGATCCGCCTCCGGTGTTGAACTTTTTGAGTATCGACACCGAAGACTATTCCCCCCACCGGAGTTATGGGCTATGAGCAATAGCGAGTATCCGACGGCACGCCCTTTTATCCCCGATCAACAAGCCCTGGAGAGTCTCGAAGACGCCGCTGCCGGCTGCGAGGGCTGTCCACTGTACCGCGACGCCACGCAGACCGTCTTTGGCGAGGGTCCCGACGATGCGGCGCTGATGGTCGTCGGCGAACAACCCGGCCAACGCGAAGACCGCACCGGTCATCCCTTTCGAGGACCAGCGGGCAAAGTCCTCAATCGCGTCCTCTCGGAGGCCGGATTGCAGCGCGACGAACTCTACATCACCAACGCCGTCAAACACTTCAAATTCGATTCCGACGGCGGGCGCCGTCAAAGCCAGAGGCCGGCCGTCGACGAAATCGAGGCCTGTCATCCCTGGCTGGAATCGGAACTCCAAGCCGTCACCCCCCAGATCGTCGTCGCCCTGGGAACCGTCGCCGCCCGCAGTCTCGTGGGCCATTCGGTGACGATTTCGGAGTCTATCGACACCTGGATGCAGACGACGCACGGCCAGGATCTGCTGGTGACCTATCATCCGGCAGCGGCGATCCGCGCCTCCACCGAGGCCGATCGCGATCGGATCTTCGACGCCATTGCCCGGTCGCTCCACCGGGCTCACGATGCCCTGTCGACGGGACGGCCCGGAGCGCCGGCCCGGTGATAACCGCGCCATATCAGGGCGTCGAGATGCCCCGTCTCCGGTGTCTCGACACCCGGCCGCGTGCATGCCCATCTCAACTCGCCGATGCTCTTTACCGACGGTCAGAAATTGTGTTAGGCGGAGTGGGACACAATCTTCCTCTTTCATTTTGACCGCTGACCAACCCCCACGCTGGGCCGTGTGGGCGTTGTCCAGTATGGAGACACCATGACCGTCGTCTGGATTGGTACAGGTTTATTCGTGGCATTGGCGGCAATCGCAACATACGACCTATTCCAAAAGAAGCACGCCATTTTGCGCAACTACCCGATCATCGGTCATTTCCGCTATATGCTGGAGTCGATCGGTCCCGAATTGCGCCAGTATATCGTGACGGACAACAACGAAGAACGCCCCTTTTCAAGAGACCAGCGTCGCTGGGTCTACGCGTCGGCGAAGGAACAAAATAATTACTTCGGCTTTGGTACCGACAACGATCTGGAACTCAATCCCAATTTCCTGATCATCAAGCCCTCGGCCTTTCCGACCGACCACCCCAGCGAGGGAGACCCGGACTTCGATTCAATGCATCCGGTTCGCTGTGAGAAGGTCCTCGGCGGAGCACGCAATCGAGACAAGGCGTTTCGACCGAAATCGATCGTCTACATCTCGGCGATGAGTTATGGCTCCCTCAGTGGTGCGGCCGTCGAGGCTCTCAATCGCGGTTCTCGTATCGCCGGAAGTCTCCACAACACCGGTGAGGGGAGCATATCGACCCACCACGACCACGGAGGCGACCTGATCTGGCAGATCGGCACCGGTTATTTCGGAGCCCGAGATGAGGATGGAAATTTTTCGATGGACGAATTGGTCCGCCGCGCCGAGCAGAACAATGTGCGGGCCATCGAGATTAAAATGAGCCAGGGCGCCAAGCCCGGACGCGGCGGGGTGCTGCTCGGCGAAAAAGTGACGCCCGAAATCGCCGAAATTCGCGGTATTCCCGTCGGTGAGGACTGCATCAGCCCTCCGGGTCACTCCGCCTTTGGAGACGCCGATGAGTTATTGGATTTCGTAGAGGCCATCGCCGATGCGACAGGACTTCCGGTCGGTATCAAATCGGCGGTCGGCAAACTCGATTTCTGGCACGAGCTCGCCGACCATATGGCCAACAGCGAACGAGGCGTCGATTTTATCGCCATCGACGGCGGAGAAGGCGGAACAGGAGCGGCGCCTCTGGTATTTTGCGACAACGTGGCACTTCCATTCAAGACCGCCTTTTCGAGGGTATATCAGGTCTTTTCGGAACGCGATCTCGCGGAAGACATCGTCTTTAAGGGCTCCGGGCGCCTGGGATTCCCGGAGGCCTCGGCGCTGGCTTTTGCGATGGGTGTCGACATGATCGGCGTCGCCCGAGAGGCGATGCTGGCCATTGGATGCATCCAGGCCAAGCGCTGCCATACCGGTCATTGCCCGGCCGGCGTCGCCACCCAAAATGAGTGGCTGATGCGGGGACTCGACCCCACCGACAAATCAGCCCGATTGGCCAACTATCTGGTGACTCTTCGCCGGGAATTGATGTGGCTGACCTACACAGTCGGAAAGGATCATCCGTCGCAGTTGACGCTCGACGATTTCGAGATCATCGACGACCACTTCAATGGAGCTCAGGCTGCCGATATCTTCGGTTATCTCGACTCTCAGCAAGCCAACCCCCAGGGCGAAAACGCAGATCAGGCTCCCCTCGAACAGGCTGGATAATGCGTGGAAGGTACTGCTGCGCAACACCAAGACGGCGACGTAAGGAAGCCATCGATGCAGCCCATCGAAGACCGAGCGGTTGCCACTGATGGCTCTGTGTTCAGTTTCCGTTGGCACCGGTGTTCTGGTCCTGTGTCCCGGTGATGTTCCGCAAAATTTGACCGACTCCGATGCCAGTGCTAACAACCTTAGAAATTGCGGAATTCACTGATATGTTTGAACTCTGGAGCGCTCCCATGTCGTCGCGCACACCTGCGATCTTCTGCTCACTGGCGCTGGTCAGCCTATTCAGTCTATCCTGCGCGACCATGTCGCCGGGCGACGACAGCCCGTACCAATTTGAGCAACCGACCTACGAGGTCGACGACGACGCCGCAGACCCGATTGCGCGCAACGATCTCTTCGGTGATGCCGAGTACAGCCACGTCCGAATCAGCCCCAATGGCGAAAATATCGCCTATCTGGCCCCCCATGACGGGGTCAAAAACGTCTGGCTCGCCCCGGTCGACGACCTCGACGACGCAGAGCCGTTGACCGACGATGACGACCGCGGCATCCACTGGTTTCACTGGGCCTATACCGATGATCACATCGTATACGGCCAGGATAATGACGGCGACGAAAACTGGACGCTGTACTCCGTCAATATCGATAGCGGTGACGCAACACGGCTGACACCGGAATCGGAGGTCCACGCCCGAATTCTGCAACTCAGCCCGGACCATCCGCGAGAACTTTTGGTATTGCTCAACGACCGCGACCCGCAGTTGCACGACGTCCACCGCGTCGACCTCGTCGACGGCGACACACAGATGGTCGTCGAAAACCCCGGATTTTCCAGTTTCGCCGCCGACAGCGACCTCGAGGTGCGACTCGCCATGCGCGAGACCGCCGACGGCGGCCAGCAGTGGTTTGCCGCCGACGCCGACAGCGACGACGGTCCCGACGGCCCGGAGGGATGGGAGCTGTACGAAGAAATCCCGATGGAAGATGCCATGACCTCTCAGTTTGTGGGCTTCGACCGCTCCGGAGAACTGGCGTATGCCCGCGACAGCCGCGACGGCGACACCGCGGCGCTCGTCGAATTTGAATTCGACGGCGACGAGCGCACTGTGTTGCACGAAGACGATCGGGCCGACGTCGTCGACGCCCTGGTCGATCCCCGCGATGGCACCGTTCAGGCCGCCGCCGTCGAATACGAGCGCACCGAATGGACGGCCATCGACGATGAGATCGCCGGTGACCTCGAATTTCTCGACGACCTCGAAGACGGCCAGATGCAGGTCGTCGACCGACCCCTGGACGACGACACCTGGATTGTCCACTACCAGGCCGACGACGCTCCCGGGCGCTACCATCTATACGAGCGCGACGAAGAGGATGCCGAATTTCTATTTTACGATCGGCCTCAACTGGAAGATGTCGACCTCCATCCGATGAATCCGGTGGTCATCGAAAGCCGCGATGGTCTGGAATTGGTCAGCTATCTGACGGTGCCTCATTTCGTCGATACCGACGACGAGGGAATGCCCGTGGATTCGATCCCGATGGTCCTCAACGTCCACGGCGGCCCCTGGGCACGCGACAGCTGGGGATACAACCCCGAACACCAGTGGCTCGCCGATCGCGGCTACGCCGTATTGAGCATCAATTTCCGAGGTTCCACCGGCTTTGGCAAAGACTTCATCAATGCCGGCAACCAGGAGTGGGGGGCGGCGATGCAGGACGACCTGATCGACGCCGTCGACTGGGCCGTTGACGAGGGTGTAACCGATGACGACAGCGTGGCGATCATGGGCGGAAGTTACGGCGGCTACGCCACATTGGCCGGACTGGCCTTTACGCCCGAGACCTTCGCCTGCGGCGTCAGCATCGTCGGTGTCTCCAACCTACTGACGTTGCTGGACTCGATTCCGCCCTATTGGGAGCCGATGCGAGCCATGTTCACGACCCGCGTCGGCGATCCGGAGACCGAGGAGGGCAACCAGATGCTCCGCGAGCGCTCACCGGTCTTTTACGCCGATGAAATCCAGCGGCCCCTGCTTCTGGGCCACGGCGCCCAGGACCCGCGGGTCAAACAGGCGGAGTCCGACCAGATGGTCCGGGCCATGCAACTGAGCAATGTACCCGTCACCTACGCGCTGTATCCCGATGAGGGCCACGGCTTTGCGCGGCCCGCCAATCGCATCTCATTTTACGCCGTGGCCGAGGGCTTTTTGTCGCAATGCCTCGGCGGGCGTTTCGAAGCAATCGGCGATGACTTCGACGGCGCCAGCATCGAGATCGAGCACGGCGCC
>LFFM01002995.1_pt1 | contig 10826 bp, 7 predicted proteins | sample 643131 | NCBI WGS metagenome assembly LFFM01 (sample SAMN03777445, study PRJNA286221) | soda lake metagenome | biome: soda lake; feature: Kulunda steppe; material: water; isolation source: sample Tc-Br brine of Tanatar trona crystallizer | place: Russia: Kulunda steppe | collected 2011-07
ACCGCATCTTCCAGTACCTCGAATACAAGGGCGAGATACGTGGTGTCGAGGTGTTGAAAGAGAACGAGTGGGACACGTCGAAAACGTGTTCACGGTGTGGGGACGATACGAAGTCGAACCGTGTCGAACGCGGCCTGTACGTCTGTTCGTCGTGTGAGTTGGTAGCCAACGCAGATTGCAACGGGGCGGAGAATATGCGTCAGAAGATAACTCCGAGTCCTCACGGTGAGGATAGGAGTAACGGCTGTGTGGCACAGCCATCGGTACACCTGTTCGACCGCGGGAGCGGGACGTTCACCACGAGAGAACAGGTGGTGTCGTAGACCGGCAAATATCCCACGTGCGGTACGGGAAGCCTCGCCGTCGTCGGGCGTAGCCCGACTGCCTGAGGGATCGAAGATCCCTCTCCGTTTACGGCGAGGAGGATGTCACTTCTGCGTCCTCCAACGTTTCGTGTGTTTCGACATGCTTGTCTTCAACCGATGTAACGAGTTGGAGAGCCCGTTCAAGTTTGAATCTGATATTCCGGATCTTCCGTCTCCTCGATCGACGTTTCAAGCATCCTCTTGATCGTTTGAATGGTGGTTTCGGGCATCGTTACAAAATGAGTACAGACCGGCTTAATCGGTTGGGTCAACAGGTGAAAGTGCGGCCATAGTTCTATGGTGCGCTCCAGAGAGTAGACATCCGAGGCCCCGAGCTCGGCGGAAGGAGTCGTATTAGCCGGTCATCGAGGGATCGTCGGTCGCAGCTACCCCTGTGAGATCAGTCCGACGCTGCCGCGGTCGAGTCCTCGATTGTACGGGAGATCGATCCGACACGTTGTGGCCGAAACGTCCAGAACCCTTCCCAGTGGTTGGGTTCCCGCTCGATCGCGTACAATCCGGCGGATCGCCCGTTCGACGACGGCGGTTCGAAGACGACGAACCAGCAGTCACGGTAGAACTGTGAGGTGCCGGTGTGGGCAGTGAGATCGAGTTCCGCCGGCAGTTGTGTGTCCTCGACCCCGTAGACGTGTACGTCGAGATCAGTTTCACACAGCCGTTCGTACACGCGATACGTTCCCGGTTCGTCGACCAGACGTGAAAGCTGCTGGACGCCGACCCGTAGCGTCCCCTCCCCGGTCCCGTAAGCGAGCCGTTCGATCGCTCTGGAGACCGTAATGAGAAGCAGTTTCTCCGAATCAGATTTCGGATAGCCACGGAGTCGAAACGGCGTCTCCTCGAGCGCTTTCAGTGCCTCCGGGAACTCCGTCTCGGTGAGGCTTCTCGATCCGGAGATGTACACGTCGGAGTTGATCAAAAGCACCGACTCGAGGAGCTCATCGGCTGACGAGGAGGCGACGACCTCCCCGTCCCGCACGACCACGATATCGTCGGGTTGATCGGACGAACCGCCGGAAACCGTGACCGGCTGATCCTCGAATAGTTGGTCCATCGTCTCATAGACCGGAGCGACGCATGCATCCGGATCGATATACAGGGTGGGAGATGCGTTTGCGAACCGATCGATGAGACGATTCATTTTCAGATGATTCGATAACTTTCGATATACATTAAATCTTTCTTCTATTTTGATGGACGAATTTCGGTAAAGTTCAAATCTGGGACCGTTAACGACGATCGATCCCTCGATTCGACATCGTCGTTTCGACGTCGGTGATCTCGAAGCGTGCGCCGCCGTCCGCCGACTCGGTGATCGTGACGGTCCAGCCGTGTGCATCGACGACGTTTCGGACGATACCGAGCCCGAATCCGGTTCCGTCCTCACGGGTTGTATAGCCGGGGTCGAAAACGTCCTCGCGCTCGGATTCGGGAATGCCGGGGCCGTCGTCCTCGATATAGAACCCGTCCGGGAGCGCCCCAACCCGGATCGTGACCCCTTCGTCCGAGTCCGTCCGGTTATCCGGCGTTCCGTGTTCCACGCTGTCGTCGGATCCTGTCCGACTGCTAGTCGAGCCGTGCTCGACACTGTTCCGAACGAGGTTCTCTATGAGCTGTCGGAGCCGGGACTCGTCGGCGACGATCGTGGTGTCGTCTTCGAGACACAGCTCCGCGTTATCCGTCGAAATGAGCCCCCATCCGCGGGAGACGACGTCGGATAACTCGAGTCGATCGACCGTTTCCTCGTCGATCGGTTGTCCGTTGCGAGCGAACATCAACAGGTCGTCGATCAGCGCCTCCATTCGTTCGTGGGCGTGTTCGACCTTCTCGAGCGTGTCATCACATCCGCCCTCCCTCCGGCGGGCGAGTTCAACGCCCGTTCGAGCAACGCTTAGCGGGTTCCGAAGGTCGTGGGAGACGATACCGGCAAACTCTTCGAGGCGCTCGTTTTGGCGCTGTAGCTGCTGTTTTCTCGTCTCGACTTCGGAAATATCGCGTGCGATCGCAAGGAACCGCCCTTCGCCCCCGTGTTCGATCCGCGTAATACGAACCCGAACGGGGAACTCCGAACCGTCTTTGCGGCGGTGTTTCCCCTCCTTCGTGAGGACCGTATCGGGTTCCTCCCGTAACGGCGCGAGGGGATCGGTAGGCTCCCCGAAATCTTCGGTAGCGGTCGTTGAGCCGATCCCCGGACGGCGCATACCGAGCAGTTCCTCGCGTTCGTATCCGAGGCTGGTACACGCCCGCTCGTTTACTTCGACGATGCGTTCGTCGTCGTCGAGGACGAACAGCGCGTCGGGAGTATGTTCGATGATCGTATGGAGCCGTTCGGAAGTCTCCCGCAGTTCGATTTCACGGTCGAGTCGATCGAGCGCGGCCTCGACGTTCGCTGCGAGGATCCGTGCCAGCGAGACCATCCGATCGTCCAACGTTTTGGGATCCGTCGATCCGGCGAGGAAGACGCCGTGCTCCCCCAGCGGGAGGTAACACTCGCTGCGTATCTCCGTTTCCGGATCGTACACGTTCGGATCGGCTTGGACGTCGTCATAGATCGCCTCGTCGCCGCTCTCGAAGGCCTTCCACGCCAGGCTTTCGTTCGGCTCGAACGTCGGTATCTCCCCGATGACTTCGGTCGCTTCGTCCGTCGTTGCGGTCGGGACGAGGGCGTCTCGATCCGCGTCATACAGGTGGATACCGCTGATCGACAGTCCGAGCACGTCACGGGCCGCTTCGACAGCGGTGGTCGCGACCGCCGTCGGCGTCTCGCCTCGGAGTAACTCGCGGGTTGTCTCGAAAAGGTCGTTCAGCTGTCTCCGCTGTTCTTTTCGGTCGGTGATATCCTGATTGACTACGATATGTCGTTGGATTTCCCCCTCGTCAGTGATCGGAGAGATCGTCTGGTTGACGGTGTAACGCTCGCCGTCCTTCCGCTCGTTGATTATTTCGCTCTCCCAAGTCTCACCCGAGATGATCGTCTCCCACAGTTGCTCGTAGAACGCGTCGGTGTGGATCCCCGATTTGAGGATACTCGAGGGCTCGCCGATGACCTCTTCGCGATCGTAGCCGGTCGTCTCCTCGAAGGCGGGGTTCGCGTACTCGATCCTTCCGTCGGGGTCGGTCCAGTAGATCGCATGCCCCGCGTTTTCGACCGCCGTCCGGAACGTCCGGAGTTCGCGTTCACGTTCCTTCCGCTCGGTGATATCGACGATGGCGCCCTGTACCCGAACGATCGACTCGTCATCTCGCTTCGGCGCTCCGTAGCTATGGACCCATCGCAGTTCACCGTCGGCGGTTCGGAGTCGACACTCGAACTCGAACGATTCGCCCCGCGTCAGCGCTGCTTCGATGGCTCTTTTGACCCGCGGTCGATCCTCGGGATGATAGAACTCGATCGCCTCATCCAGAGTCGGTTCGTACTCCGGGGGGAGGTCACGGATCCGTCGAACCTCGTCGGTCCAATAAAGCGTCTCGGTGCGGGCGTCGTACTCCCATCCTCCGACGGAGGCGAGTTCTTCGACGGCCTCGAACAGGTCGTTTTGTCGCTTCAGCCGCTCTTTGCGCGCCACCTGCTCGGTTACGTCTCTCGCGTTGACCACGAACCCGTCGAGGGCGGCCGTCCGTTCGTCGGCGAACACCGCTTCGATCCATCGCCACTCGCCCGCCGTGTTTCGGCACCGAAACCGTGACCGTATCTCGGTTACCTCCTCATCGGATCGTAGACCGGAAAACCGTCCGGTCACTCGGTCGTAGTCGTCCGGATGGACGAAATCGAAGACGTTCTCACCGATGAAACGATCGGGATCGAATCCGAGGACCCCTTCGACGGATGGACTCATATACTGGATCGTACCGTCCGTTTCGTGAACACAGACGATATCCGATCCGTTCTCTATCAGGGTCTGATAGCGCTCGTGAATCCGGTCGATTTCCCGTTGCTTCCGGTAGTTTTCGACCACGTTCTCGATCCGGTTCGACAGAACCGAGTACACCTCCGTACCGCCTTTCTGGAGATAGTCGGTCACCCCCGACTCGATCGCCTCGGCCGCGATTTCTTCGCTTCCCCGCCCCGTGAACAGAATGAACGGGAGTTCGGTGTCGTACTCACGGATGGCGTCCAGTAACTCGAGTCCGTCCATTTGGGGCATCCGGTAATCACTGACGACGCAGTCGATCCGTACGCCGTCGGAGCGAATCCGCTCCATCGCTGCGTAGGGATCAGTTTCGGTCTCGATGACCATGTCGTCGTGATCCTCCTCGAGAAAGGCTTTCGTTATTTCAGTAACGCCCGACTCGTCGTCGACGTGTAGTACGCGTATCGATTCGGATTCGGGCCCGGTTTCGGTAACGCTCCGGTTCTCGCCTCTGTGTGTCTGCTTCAGCGGTGTTATTTCCGTATCCTCGGTTGACATGTGTTTGGTCAGCCTGTGTGTCCGTCCGATCCGATCGGTAATCCGGTCCCGCCCGGTTCCTACGCCGTTAGCTCGTGGGGGTCGACCCACAGCGTGAACCCGTCGTCTTCCTTGATGACGCCTCGAAGGAGATCCGTATCCCCGACGTTCCCCGCCTGGAGTGACTCCTCGGAGACCTCCATGACTTCTTTGACATCGGAGACCACCCAGCCGGTGGTACTATCGGCACCGACTGTCTCCGAGTCGAGCACGACGATCCGGTTTTGATCGACACCGCCGTCGGCAACCACCTCCTCAGCCCCCGTCGAATCCGTATCCAGTACCGCACACGGGTTGACGACCGTCGTCGTCCGCCCGCGAAGATCCATAACGCCCTCCACGTGGGGATCGGAATCCGGTATCGCAGTGATGCCGTCACCGTCGACGATTTCGGCGATATAGCTGATATCGACACAGTAATCCTCCGCTCCGAGCGCGAACTTGAGGACCTGTGTGGTGTCGGTCTCGCTCATGGTTCGGTCGCCATCTCGACGTCCGCATCGAACTCCTCGCTGAACGTCTCCACGAGATCCGCGATCTCGGTCACTTTGGCGGTCTGTTCCTGGTTGGCGGCGGCCAGCTCGTCGATCTCGTCGGCCATCAGCCGGGCATCGTCGGTCGCCTCGTCGGTCATCGCGGCGATCTCTTCGGTGCTGGAGGCCTGTTCGTCGGTCGCGTCCGCGACCTCCTCGATGCCGTCGTTGATCTCCGTGACGGCGTCGCCGATCTCGTTGAGACTCTCGATCGCGGTGTCGATCTTTTCGAGGCCGTCCTCGATGCTCTCGTTCGCCTGATCGATACTCTTGACGGTCTCGTTCGTGCTGGATTTGATATCGCTCGACGTCTCTTCGATCTCGATAGCCTGTTCTTGCGTCTCCTCGGCGAGAGACTTGATTTCGTCGGCGACGACGGCGAACCCCTCACCGGCCTCCCCCGCGCGAGCCGCCTCGATCGAAGCGTTCAGCGCCAACAGATTCGTCTGGTCGGCGATATCCTGGATCACGGCAACGAACTCGTCGATCCGATCCATGCGGTTCTGAAGCGTCGATATATCTTCGGCGACCTCGCCGGCCGCGTCGTCGACAGCGTCCATCGCATCGATCGCCTCGTCGGCGGCTTTTTGACTTTCCTCGGCCAGCTCACGCGCCGTCTGGCTTTCGGCACGCACCTGATCCGCACTCGAGGCGATCTCCTCGACGGTCGCGCTCAGATCGGCCGCCTCCTCGGTCACGACTTCCATGTTCTCGGCCTGTTCGGCGGCGACGCCGTTGACCTCGTCCGTACTTTCGGCGATCTGTTCGGCCGCCGCGACGAGTTCCTGCGTCGATCCCTGAAGGTCTTCGAGCCGATGACGCTCGATGACGACTTTGCTTTCGTCCGCTCGAAGGTCATCCAGAGGATCGGTTTCCGCGGGTTGTTGTGGCGCCGTCTGAACCCCACCGTCCGAAGTCATCCGTCCGCCGTCCGGTGCCATTCGCTGTGACGGCGGCGTTTCCGAGCTAGCTGCCGGTCGCGTCCGAGGATCGTTCGTTGCCCCAGCACCCGCGTCGGCATCCCACCCCCGCTTGACTGTCTCTGTCTGTCCCGGCGTACCGTTCGTGGTGTCTCCAGCGGTCTCGTTTTTCGTGCCGTCGGTCCCTTCGATTTCCGTTTCCGCGGTCGTGTTTTCGCCCCCAGACAGGAACGTCCTAAGCGTTTCGAACATCGAATAATCGGACGTCCGAATACCGCATAGTGGTGAGCACTAGATGTAAAGGGAGCCGTCTCACACCGGATACCCTTTCAATATAGGGTTAGGGCCCCTCGCGGCTAATCTGTCTCTTTGCTCTCTTCCGTTTCTAGGAACAGTTCGACGATCCGTCGCTGCGCCGTCCAGAAGTGTTCGGCGAACGTCGGCTGCGTAATCCCCAGCAGTTCGGCCACTTCCTCGCTCGATGCCTCGTGTGGCCATTCGTAATACCCCGCGTGATACGCCGTCGTCAGGACGTCCCGCTGTCGATCCGTCAGACGCTCTTTAAGCAGCGGTTCGAGATCGTCGATCGAACGCTCCGACCGGGTCCGTTCGCGACGAGCCACGGGCTCGGCACCCGGATATCGCTCTTCGATACTGCTGACGACTGACCGAACGTCCGAATTCGGATGAAGCTCGATCAGAAGCGTTGCACCCTCCCCGTCGGCGACCGCGGCGGCGATGTTCGCACCGTATAAATCGATGAGTTCACGCCACCACGGATCCGACGAAACGATCGCGATCTCGCTTTCCGCTCCCGTCCGGTCGGATACCCGAGCGACGTCGAGATCGAGTAGCGCGTCCAGTTCGGACAACTGCTCTCGGGACGCGTCCGCGACGGAATACAGCGTGAGTCCCGTACCGTCGGAACGATACGCCGTCTGTACGAAGCGGACCGTACCCCCGAGCGTGGAAGCGATCCGTACGAACGGGAGGTCGGTGTCTTCGACGGCGAACTCGACCTCGATGATCTGCCGGCTGGTGTCGCCGCGTCGGCGCTCGTTGGCGCCGACCGAAAACGCCGTGAGATCGGCGATCAGGCCGAGCACGCTCGACTCCTCGGAGGAAAACGCGTTCGATCGCTCGGTGTACACCCCCAACACCCCGTAGGGAATATCTTCGTGGACGATCGGATGCCCGAGAGCGGCTTCGAACCCGTGACGTTCGGCTTCCGAGTGCCACCGTCCGGATTCCGAAAACCCCGACTCGATCCGTCTTTCCCCGGTTGTGAGTGCACGCTCTTCGACGCTCCGTGGTGGATCGCGGTCTACGGAGAACGACACCGAATCGAGGAACTCATCATCGCCCGCCCACGCACGGGGCCGAACGGCTCCCGACTGCAGGTCCCGTTCGCCGATCCAGGCGAACGAATAGAGATCGAGGGCAGCGAGACGGTCGCAGACGCCCTGTTCGATCGCCTCCCGCGTCCGCTCGCTCAGCACCGTTTTGAGTACCGACTGGCATAGCGTATCGAGAACCTGTCTTTGGATCCATCGCTGCCGAGTTCGGTACTGCAGCACCAGGTTCTCGATTCGGTTCGCCGATATCGCGTACTGTTCCGGGGAGCCGTCCTTGACGATGTAATCGCTCACGCCGGCGGAGATCGCCCGCTCTGCGACGTCCTCGCCGCCCTTTCCGGTGAAGAGGATAAACGGAAGCTCCGGATACTCCTCACGGACCGTTTCGAGGAACTCGATCCCGTTCATCTCGGGCATTCGATAATCGCTCACGATACAGTCGATCTCGGCGAGATCGGTCCGATCGAGCGCACCCAGTGGGTTCGTGTGGGTCGTCGTTTCGATCCGTTCGTTCTCGCTTTCGAGGAGTGCCGATGCGAGCGAAACGAAGTCCTGATCGTCGTCCACGAGCAAGACGTCGATCCTATCGAACTCACCGCTATCTGTTTGCGACAGTCCTTCGAGCGAATTCGATTGGTCGCTGCTCACATTACTCTCCGATGTAATCTATAGGTCTCGATAGTATAGAATAAAACTTTGCTCGCATCCCACTTTTCAGGATATAGTAATCGGTAGAAGTCGATGCAGTTCTCCTCGCCGTTTCCGGGCCAGCGGCTCGTCGCTGGCCGATCGAACGCGAGGAGTGAGTAAATAGTTCTACTGACTACTATAGGATCACGCCGGCAGCGAGATCCTCGCCGCGGGTTCGGCGTACGGGCCCGACCACACCAAAAGCGAATCGACCGTCCAGGTGACCGGCCCGCCGGTGTCCACCCCGACGAGCCTGTCGGCGTCGCCGCCGCGGGCGATCGTGACGTGTGGGACGTACTCCTCGCCTTCGAGTTCCTCGACCGGATCGGAGATCGAGCAGAGCTTCCCGTGCATCTCGAAGAGCGCGGGCGATTCGATCCGGAGATACGCGACCGGATCGCCCCCCGTCAGGGGGTTTCTGAACATCTCGACGCCGGCGGTTCGGGCTTCGAACGGCGGAAAGCCCTCCAGAGTCTGTCGGATGCGGCGGGTGAACGTGCGCGGCTCCCCGTCGCCGAACCGTTTGGCGACGAGGGTGTGTCGGTCCCGCGGGGTCGCCTCGAGGCAGTTCGTCGCGAGTCCGCGCGCGAGACGGGCGACTTTCGGCGGAACGGGGACGTTACAGCTGTACACGGGTTAGATGTAATCGAGGAAGTACGCCACAATAAGGACGACGATCACGACCGCGACGACCGGGCTTATCGAGGCCAGAATGCTGACGAACCGGCCCACGATCTCGAGGACGAGGATGACGACGACGAGGATCAACACGAGTTTCAGCAGGTCCTCGACGTCGAGCTTTCCGATCCCGTTCATATCCGTCAGTGGGTCCGGTGGACGCAAAAACGCTGTGGCCGACCGTACCCGACTTCGACCGCTCGGCTTTTTTCCGCCCGGCACGAGGATCCGGTGATGAGTCACGTTTCCCGTCTTTCCGTATTGCTCTGTGCCGTCGGGCTCGCGCTCGTGGTGCTCACCGGCACTGCCGCGGCGGTCGACGAACCCGCCGACGGCCAGATGATCGTCGAACTCGACGCCGACGGCGACGCCGACGTCGTCTTCACCGAGGAGTTCGATCTCTCCGACGACGAACAGCGTGCGGTGTTCGAGGGCGTCGCAGAGGACGAAGAGCTCAGGGCGGAAGCGGCAAGCCAGTTCCGCGAGGGGATGCAGTTCGTTTCCGAGGAGGCCAACGAGGGGATCGACCGCGAGCTGCGGGTCGGTGAGGTGACCGTCGAGACGGCGACCGACGGCGACGTCGGGATCGTCGGCTACGAGTTCCGCTGGGAGAACATCGCCCGCCTCGATGGCGACCGGATCGTGCTCTCGGAGCCGTTCTCGACGCACGATAGCCTGGATCGCGAACTCGTGGTTTTCGCCCCCGAGGGCGGCGAACTCACGAGCGTCTCACCACAGCCACAGCGGCAGGGGACCGACGTGGCGAGTTGGCCCGGGCTGACGGAGTTCGGCGAGAGCTTCGAAGTCGTCGCCACCGCGCCTGACGTCGGGGACGATCCGGAGCCGGTCTCGGACACCGAACAGCCGCAGTTCTCCGAGGAGTCGGATCCCTACGGCGGCGCCCCCGCCGCGCTCGGCGTCTCCGCGTTGCTTCTCGCGGCGCTTCTCGTGGGACGGAAGCGATAGGGGCACACGGGAGCGTTTCTCACGGGAACGGCGTTCCGCAAGCGTTTAGTATCGCTCTGTGGATAGAGTCGAGTACATGAAACGGACTCACCGCTCCGATACGGCCGCTACCAGCGGTGAGTACTTTCTTTTCCCGCGACCGCGGCGACGGGCCGGTAGGCCCGAATAGTTCCCACTCCCACGTCGCGCTCGCCCCGTTTCCAACGATGACCGTCCGGACGACGGTCGATTTCACACGTCCAAACCACACCAATGTCAGATACCAAACGCGTCGCGCTCGCCTTCTCCGGCGGGCTCGACACGACCGTCTGTGTACCGCTGCTCGAGGAAGAATACGGCTACGACGAGGTCATCGGCGTCACCGTCGACGTCGGCCAGCCCGCCTCCGAGTTCGAGGAGGCCGAAGAGACCGCCGATGCGCTCGATCTCGAACACTACGTCGTCGACGCGACCGAGGAGTTCGCCGAGTTGTGTTTCGATGCCGTTCGCGCCAACGCCTCCTATCAGGGATATCCGCTCGGGACCGCACTTGCACGCCCCGTTATCGCCCAGGCGATCCTCGAAGTCGCCGAAGAACAGGGCTGTTCCGGCCTCGCTCACGGCTGTACCGGCAAGGGGAACGATCAACTCCGGTTCGAGGCGGTCTGGCGTGACTCCGAGATGGAGGTCATTGCGCCGGTCCGCGAACTCGGGTTGACCCGGGAGTTCGAACAGGAGTACGCCGCCGAGCGCAACCTGCCCGTCGAGGGCGGCGACGAGGGGAAATACAGCATCGATACGAACCTCTGGAGCCGCTCCGTGGAGGGCTCCGAACTCGAGGAACCGAGCTTCGTGCCGAGCGAGGACATCTACG
>LFFM01002997.1_pt1 | contig 10825 bp, 8 predicted proteins | sample 643131 | NCBI WGS metagenome assembly LFFM01 (sample SAMN03777445, study PRJNA286221) | soda lake metagenome | biome: soda lake; feature: Kulunda steppe; material: water; isolation source: sample Tc-Br brine of Tanatar trona crystallizer | place: Russia: Kulunda steppe | collected 2011-07
AGTCCTTCTGAATGTGTGCCGGAATATCCACATAGGGTTGTTCGTCTTCGAGGTGAAGGTAATCGACATCTAACTGCACGAGTTCACCAACACGAAGCCCAGTGTCGTACAGGAGCCGAACGATCATTTCGTTTCGATCTCGAAGGTAGCCAAGGAACGAGTCGCTTTGTGCGGCTGCTTGTAGATCCTGAACCTGGTTTGGTTTCAGCCATACCTTCGCCCGACCGTTGGAATTCGTATTTTTCACGCTCACAACTTGTTCGTTTTATAAATACCATCTCACTTAGTGCCACCGACTGTGGGAAACTATTAACAGAATCCAACAGTCGATACAACTAGGTGGGTACGCTACACACTACAGAGCAAGTACGATTCGTTCCTAGAGAGAACGACGGAAACATAAACAGCCGCCGAGTGCAGCCAGCAGTGGTGACGAAGTGGTCCAACTCACCGACAGAAGGTGTGCGGTCCTCTGTGGAGAACACCTGGGCCTACGCGTGGGACTGAAACTTGAATATCGACGCCAACCCCTACCCTTGACGGCGAGAAAGGCGAGCGGAATGCTGCGGTTGACACCCTTGACGACGCGGTTGCGTACTTTGCAAACAAACTCGACGCAATCGAAAACGACGATCGTGCCGTCGGGTGGCGGCAGAATATGAACTCGAAAGACGACCCCCCAGGAACGGCGGATAAAGAGCTTCCTGACATCGAAGTCGATGCTTCTGCTGAAACAGACAAAATAGAGAAACCCCGTATAGAGAAACAATATATGTGGAATCTCCAACCAACGGTGCACAAAAGGTAGTAACCGTCCTTCAACGCCAGGTGAACCTACGATCCAAACTGAAAGAGTAAAGCGAATAGCCGCAACAATTGATTCCGGCGGTTAATTGAGATCAACCGCTGCGGGTGGGAGCGGTCCGGTTAGAATCCGTCAAAGTGGGAAAGGGTTGCTTCGATTCGGAGCTCCGAATACTCACAATCGTCTCGAAGTTCGTAAGCGAGATCGTCGATATTGTCGTGGTTGATTTTGTAGCCCCGATCGCGTTGGTGAATAACCAGCGGACCATCCCGCAACTCAGGTAAAATTTCTCTTCGAGCCCGGCCACGTTCGCTTTTCGGGAGTGTGCGAATCACATCTGCTTCCGGAACCCACCCGCCCCAACCGTGCTTACGGCTCAACGAGAAGAGCAACTGACAGCGGATTTCAGCATCTGACGCGCGACCCTCTTGCATATACCACTTTTGCTGCGCCACCGAATAAAAACCTTACCAGGTGTGACGTACTTGTTCCACAGATTTAACACACTTCACGAATTAGAGTCACATGAGAAACATGGCAACCACCGACGCCGAACGCAGCGATGAACAAGGGACCCACCCCTCGGGCTGGCTGGCGATTAGCCGTCACGAGAGCATCGCCTACATGCTCGATTCAATCCTCGATCTCCCACCACACCGCGGGTTTACGCAGACGGAACTTGCTGAGATGGCTGATGTGTCTCGACAGTCTGTATCCCGGCACCTAGGGTTCTTGATTGATATAGAAGTAATCGAACCAATTCAGGACACCTCACCGCAGCGCTTTCGGTTTAAACCTGAATGTGAGGTTTCACAGGCGCTGGTTCGGCTCGATGGAGCGATGAATAAAGCTGGTGAAAAAGTCTATTCAACAGACGACTAATAACTTCGATCCCACCGAAACACGGTATCGAAGCGAAGAAGAAGGAGATCAAACGAGCGGGGAAAACGCGAAGGGGACCGTACTGTGAATCCGGAACTCCGACTGAGAGCACGACCGTTCTATGGCCGGAATTGCGCGTTTATTTTGTCAGAAAAGGTATAGGTGGGGGTGTACGAGGGACGTTCGACGTTCGGCATTTCGTACAGAGGGTTTCAGAACCGCTCGTACAGTCGTACAGAGGGGCGTACACACCTATGGGACTAGTAGATCACTCGGCTCTTTTTCCAGGGTGTACGGTCCGTATTTGTTGTTGGTATAGTGGGTGACGGCACCCCATTTAGGGGCTTCCAAGCCGTTATGATTGGAGAATGATATTATTTCGTTTCAGGAACTCAAACGCGTCCACGCTGTCGGCCTCGATTAGGCCGCCGATGGTCCAACAGGCGTCTATCGTGTTGTACTTTGCCGGACTGTTCCGCGTCCGACGGAGCCGGTCGTTCACGCGCTGGGGCGCCCAGTTATTCTTCTCCTCTCCGCCAAAGCGTCCGTTATCGAGTTCGAGCGTTGTGTGACGGAGCATATGGTTCCAGAAGTCCACCATCGTCTTACGGTTCGAAAAGACCCAGATGGTTGGGCCAGCCGTCGGTTTGGTCCAGTGTAGGAACTTCTCTTTCCAGCTCCCCCTGTCGTTGTGGTCGGTCAGAACCTCAACCCTCGCCAGTTGGTCGCCGTGACGCCAGAGTCGGAGATCGGGCCGATGAGGGATGTCAACCCTGGGGTAGACATCGACACTACTGCAGCGCTCCAGTTGCGAGAAGAGGTGCCGCGCTGCCATCGTCCCTTTCCGATGCGTCAGAAGCTCGTTGCCGTCGCGGAACGTCGGCGGGCGCTTGTGCTCATCCAGCACCCAGTCTGGGTACAGGTCCGTTTCATCAGCAAAAATGTGCTGTATCACCTGCATACTATCAACGGTCGGTAACCACCGGCAGGGACGCCCGGCAACGTAGATGTTCTCGTCCCGCGACTCGCTTTTCAAGAACTTTCGGTCGATTAGCTGGTCGTGCGCTTCGTCGAACTCGGGTTCCCAAATCGGCCCACACAACTGGCGTAAGGATGGTTCGTGGTGGCTACCGATCGATGCGTGTTGGTTGAGAAACTCCAAACGGTGACCGTTGAACCAGTACGATATCCGATAAAGGATGATTACCTGTTCTCGCGTCAATCCGAACGACTGTGCCTTATCCAAGACCGATCTTTTGGACATAATTATTTTAAGTCGGATTAGACTTAAAACTCAGCAATCACCCCCCACCAACATGCAGTTCTTACTCCGTCGGGATCGGCTCCAGGTCATTGAATGGGACAATATAGTTCAGCGTAGACCCCGGTTTTCGCTGCGGTTCACGGTTGGTGAGCGTATTTCGATCAGCCCACCCGACCAAGCGCAATTTCCTCTGCTCGATCCGATGGGCTAGGATGAACAACTCGGCACTCGGCTCACGATCCGCGGGGACAATCAAGTCCGGTTCCGATATGTGCGTTGCGGTGGCTTTCACGTCGGTTTCATGGCCGCTGAGGACGAGGTCGTGCCCAGCGTCGCCGCGTACGTATATCCGATCATCCATCTCCTCACCGGCAGCCTTTGCGACTGCCATCTCGCCACACACGCCCGTCAGGTGGGCGTCGAAATCGTCTTGGGAGCCGAATGCTTCGTCGCTCACTCCCTCGTAGGAAATTGTTCGTGCAGCTGCTATGTGCCACGCTATTTTGAACTCCTGTTCGGTGAGGGTGACGACAGGGCAGTCTTTGATTGATCGTTTCGATACGCTTTCACGGGATCGTTGTGTAAGTTTCGTCGCTGTCATGGTAGGCAGCACGGTGCACCCGGCGTTCTAGCGCCGGGGGCCGTTTTCGAGGCACTTCCGTGCTTACTCACTATATGAGATGTATATAAAAGTAAATTTGGAAAACTGGTGAGAAAGGATGTGTACGGCACGAAAACGAGTGTTCCGGATGTCAAGTCGAAACGCCTGCCAGGAGTTCACCACGCACCGGAAGGATGTCGACTGTGTGTTTTGTTACGAGGGGACGTAGCCTTTGCCCGTCTTCATGATGATCCCCTTCCGTTTCACCGCGTACTTCAGCGCCTTCTTCGCACGGTCCGGGGTCATCAAACCTTGGTTAGCAGACGCTTCAACGAGGATTTCGTTCTGTTCCATAGCAACGCCGTGTTGCTCTAGGAGTTCTCGAAGCCGTTGCGCGTCCGGCAGTAAACCTTCGGCATCATCAGGTACTCGGCTCTCACCGTCTGGTTCTGAAGACTCTACCTCATCTTCATCGGCCTGCAGGGTACCACCGTCGGATGCCGCCTCAGTCTGACCGGCAGCGTCACGTGGTGTATCGTCCAACTGATCCTGATCTTCATCAGCCGGAACTGTCTCAGTGTATCCGACACCAGGCTGAATCTGTTTGACTTCAGTCACTCCAGACCGGACCGTGAGTTGAACTGTACCTTCGTACTTTCCGACCTCTGCGTTCTCGATGACCACGGCACCGTCGTCTGGTAGCGCGCCGGCGTCGCTCCAAGATACCACGTCTATCGCCGTGGTTCGATCCTTCACCGTCGCCTTCATCGCCGGTGCGTGGTCGTGATCCGGCTGTTCAATTGTGAGGATCTCCACGGTGACCGTGGCGTAACCAGTCGGGTCCTCTGCCACATCCGTTAGCGGGCGGGCACCGAACGCGGACGGGTCGTCATCGTCACCACCTTCGGTGCCTTCTTCTTCTTCGTCACGCGGTTCAGCGCCAAAGGACAAGCGACTAAACTCCAATTCTTCTTCAGCTACGCGTGTGTTAATTCGAGCGCACCGAGCAAGTGGTGGCGTCTTTTGTGAGTGAGTAGAGACGTACGAGGACGCGTCCTCAGCCTCTTCACTCATCCGGTCCCGGTAATCGGCCGCGTTGTTGAGCAGGTCGGTAGAATCCAAACCGTGGTCTCTCACGTACTTCGAAACACGGTCGTGGACGCTCGAAAGCTTCAGCGCCAGTTCCTCATCCGGCTTCCCCTCGTTAACGAACTTGAAGTGGGTTCCTTCTTCCAGGTAGTCTTCCGTCGCAGCCCGCGCCGTGAGTTCGATGAACTGATCCAAGTGCGACTTCCGACCACCATCGTCACCAAACTGCTTGCCGATGTACAGCAGCGCATCGTTCAACTCCGCTGTGCTTGGAAGATCCAACTGATCAACGTCTTTACCGGCTTCAACGACCATCCTTTCTGCGAAACGGCTGTACAGCGCCATCCCGAAGTGGATCGTCTGTAACCCCTGCCGCGGGAGATCGTCCACGCCGGTGATGCTGTTGTCCGTGAGTAATTCCCGAACTTCGTCACGTGATTTGCGCCAAAGATCCTTGAGCTCTCCCGGATTCTGTCGAAGGACGAACTGATGGTAGGCCAGCGCGTGTTGTTCGAGGTCGTACCCGTCAGGTTCGACTGTCTCACCGCCGGCGTCATACGCCATTCCTGTGAGTTGGGCGAACGCCCGCTTCGTCGGTGACCCAGGCTCTTTCACACCTTCACGGAAGCGGGTTTGGATACTCCGCCGCTCTTCGGCGGGCCCCTGAATGGACTGCTCGCCGGAGATCATCAGCGGGGCTTTTAGCTCGTACTCTTCGGTGGACTTGTCAGCGTTTCCGCGGGTGGCGATTCCGCCCCGTGTCGTAGATCGCATAAGCGACTGAAAGCGGTCAACTTCCCAGTCCTTCATGTCACCGGGTTTGTACTCATCGAACCACATCGGGATTGAGTTCGTGGACGCCATCGAGGTCAGCAGCGCGAACTTCGTATCGTCACAAGCCATCGGTTCACCGTTCATCCCAATAAGTTGCCACAGAACGCTCAACGTGCTTGATTTCCCAGCTCCCGTTTCGCCTGTGACATGCAGTGTGTTGAACTGACCTTCCCATTCCTGGACGTACGGACGAAGCGGAGCTGTGTACACCCACCCGACCGCTGGTAGAAATCGCTCGCTGAACCGCGACTTCGGCACCAGTTCCAAGATCTCCGCAACCTGTTCAGCATCATACTCATCATTCTCGTCTGGCGTCAGTGACCAAGCCCTTTCAGCACTGATTTCACGTTCGATATACGCCGTCTCTGGGTCATCGATCCACCCGTCTTCGGTGAGTACGCCCTGCGGTGTCACGAACTCCCCTGCATCCGGATGTAGGCCCATATGGTGCGTTCCAGTCCGAACCGGAGCGTCCTGCCCACCAACGAGTTTTCGTAACTCGTTCAGATCTGACGGACCGCCTTCGAACGTCGTTGTGAGACCGGTTACGACGTTGTCACGGAAGCGCCGGGCGTCGTTGAAGACCTTCGTTTCAATCTTCAGGTCGTATGGATCTTCTCCCGTTGCTGGCGTCACCGTCATATCAATAAGGCGATCGCCGTTGTCGAACAGGAACGAGTCTACATCAATTGTGAAATTGGTCACCCGCTCGAACCAACTCTCTCCGGTGTCGTGGTTTGTGTTCCAGTAACCGTACCCGCCGCTCTCAACATCTAGTTCGGAGTGCGCACCGTAGATCCCAGTCTTTTCTCCTGAGCCGCTTTCCCCGTCACTTTCGGGCGGAGAAGACTGTTCATTACCCAAAGTAGAAACGGTCGTCGTGGCGGCGTCCTCAGACGGGTGGTCAGCAGCGTTATCGGGGCGGCTACCGTCTTCGGTGTAGTACTCTCGACCGTGCTTTAGGCCCGCGTCCTCGATCGCGGCCAGGGCGTGATTGTAACTCTCTTTCCCTGGGAAGCTGAGGTACCCACCGCTGCTGCGTTCTGCTCGGATAAAACCGTCTTCAGGAAGCACACCGAGGGCGACTGCAGCCTTCCGAACCGACCAGTATGCCATCTGCTCGTACTCGTCGCCTTCGGCGTCCTGTGAGTTCGCGTCGGGGGTCCACACGGGGATTTCGTAGCCCAACTCCCTCAGGTAGTCAACCCCACGCCGCCAGTCTTCACCCGACGGCGTCTTCCCTCGGTTCCAATTCTCTTCCGCGATGAGGGCCATCTTCACTGGGCCACCACTGTAGTCATCGCCCGTATCCACCCATACGCCTGAGTCTAGGTCTACGAAGTTCGCGTTCCCACTTTCGGCGTTCGGCCCCCACGTGGGGATGAATGCTCGCTTCCCGTCACCGGAGTTATCGCGCTTCCCGCTTGCACGATCCGTCCACTGATGGACGATCGTCCGCTCGGCAACGTCCTCGATGTCCAGCGCGTCCAGGGCATCGAATACATCACTGATAAACGGTGTCACCGGAGCACCTTCGGCCAGACCCCCCATCTTTTCCTTCCGCTCACGGCGCCGTTCACGTGCGCGTTTACGCGCCTCTTCCTGACGCTCCTCACGCTCACGCTCTGCTTCAACCCAGGCCTCAAGTGCCGATTCCCAACCGTCGTGAGATTCGTACTCATCGGGCCAGAGGCGCTTCACCAGTGTTTCTGCTCGGTCTCTGTACTCCGTACTGGTCAGTGCCTTTGCCCAGGAGGCCGTCTGTTCGATAAGATCTTCATCAACGTCCTCGAACTGAACGAGGGCGTAGGTCGGGTTGTCGGTGTCCAACGGCACAACCACCGCATCGTGATCCGCATGCAGCGACAGCGGTGCTTTGTACTGGCGATTACAGTTGTTCACCCAGTCAGGATCGATAACCTCACCAGCACCATCAACGCGCTCTTCGACCCGCACTTGGGCGTCCTTCAACCAATCGTTCGAACGGTCAACGAGGGCTTCCATCACGCGCTCGCGCGCATCTGCATCCTCGTCGAAAATCTCCGCGATCGGGACAGTCGCTGCCGGCGCGCCCATCACGTATGAGCCCCCCACACTATCCAGACCGAATACCGCTTCACGGTCGCCGTAGAGCCGGGCATACTCTTCGATATAGGCTTCCAATGTGGCTTCGATCACATCTTGTGTTTCATCATCAAGGTCGCCACGCTGCGGCTTCAGCTCATCAGCGAGGTCAATGTCTCCCCAGACCATCACTCCACGGAGATCTCCGTAGCTGGGGGTGGGACTATCCGTCTTCCAGACCGTGGTCCCATCCTCGATGGTACACGGCTCCCAGTCTACGAAGGCGTCACGTGATTTGTACGTGGTTACCGCGTACAGTGCGCGCTCGATGCGATTACGGACGGTTTCGTAATCTGTTGAAAGCGTCGCACACCGAGCTTCCTGATCAAATCCTTCATCTATGAGCTCGAAGTCCTCATGATCACGACGGACGTACCACCCGCTATAATCATTCAGTCCGATGGTTGGACAGTCCCCAACTTCGGCGAGCTCCGCCATCACCGGCGCAATGCGCTCGTAATGATCTCGGATCGTTTCTAGGGGGAGATCTGAACTCATAGTGTCAACCCTCCGTTAGAAACTCCGGGCAATTTCACGGATTTCACACCCGGGGGGTGAAAACAGCCAAAATAACCCCTCCGCCGTCTTGCGATTTCACGGATTTCACGGATTTCACACCTACTGAAAGGGGTGGATGTGTGGCGACGTGGGCGCGAGCGGGAGCGCGGGCGGGCGCCCGTCACGTACCCCCCCTTTTGATTTGGTGTGAAATCCGTGAAATGTGTGAAGTCCCCTTTGCAGTCACGCGGTTTTTTATTTCCCACTTCAAAAATCAAGGTGTGAAATCCGTGAAATCGCTGCTTGATTTCACACCTAGTCGAACTTGCAGCACAGCCAAGAAGCCTCGGCTGTCGATGGTTAATGCTATCTCGAATCTTACCCAGTGCTCTACAGCTCGGACAACGAAACGTCTCGGTGACGATTCGGTCGTGCTGTGAGTCCGAGATCTTCACCAATAATCTACGCCCCCCGGTCGCTGAACAGTTCTTACAAATCAGTTCGTCGTTGATCAGTTCGGATTGACTATCGGCTTGTGTTCCGTCCGTGCTGGTGTTTTTCCTGTTTTTTCGCATGGTTTTTCGTTGGACTGTGCGCTCTCCGCCTTTCGACGACGGGCCAATGTGCAGGGCTGCCGCTCTCCATAGGGCAACTCTTAATTCACTTGGCCGAAAAACCACGTGTACGGAGAACCGTTCGTAGGAGATCCGAGTGGTGCCCGGCTCCTCGAACGGCCATGGTTTTTCAAGCGTGTTGTTTCGCTTAGCTTCCTGTATGTTCCGATTCTGCAACGATCCACTTAAACGGTTGCTTTTCTGACCACGATACCGTTGCGCATGCTTCATGAAGAAACCCCACAAAGATCTTTTCTACATGATCCAGAGAAGGCCCTGAGTTCACCGCGCATTTCGATCAGTGCGATGGACAGTGTCCGCTCGTAGTAAGCATGTGAACACACGGGGTCATCGAGGCCGGCGGTCCCGATCGCGGTGGAGTTCACACAAGACAAGCAAGCAGACAAGGAGACGGAGATGCGCGTCACGCGCTCGCCGTCGGTACACCGATCCGGGTGCCCGGAGACAGTGCACATTGTCGACTGGCACGACCACCTGCTGGCTGCGGGGGTTGTGCCAGTCGCCCCGTACAACCCGCGAAACACTGATGACCCGAAAGACATCTGATACAGGACCGAAACACCGAATCGAGGAACATAGCGAGGACGTTCAGCTGAAACAATCCATCCGAGAATGTTGCTTCCGGAGAGTCGTACACCGGCTGAGACTCCCACGGGGAAACCGCGCCGTAAACGACGCGGAGAATGTCATGTTCGGTACTCTTGGATAGACGTCCCCGGATGGATAGAGACGACAAACAGGTCCACCGGAATTCCTGAACTCAACAATACAGAATCGTTGAGTTCAAAGGAAATAGACCGCCCCAAATGAAGACCCAGTCTGTTTTTCGACTGAACCATTAACAAACTGTTTGCAGATTTCAGAATGACTTGACTTACTCTCCTATATTAACTTTTCGGCCATCGGTGGTTATAAGTATGAAACGCTTAACACTAAATCGAATAGTAAACCGTGTATACAAAGCGCAATCACGGTAGATACCACCAGTAGATATGCTGACGGCGGAAATCCACCAAGCGCGCGGCGCGAGTAAGCAACGATTAACCCGGAGTGCATCTCCACCAGTCCGGGTATCACAGCGTCAGGTATATTTCCTGAGATACTGTTCATCGTTCGTCAGCCCGCAATCCCGCAGTTCAAGCGGGGAGCTCAACTGTTCACTTGGCGAACGGCGTGAGACACCGTCGCTCATTCCGCGAACGCATATCTATTCAAACCCGAGATTGGCTGGTCTTTCGACGCCTAAGTCGAAGCGCCAGCAGTCACGGCAGGGGGATGATTCAACTACAATGATACAGCACGAATCACTTATGGGGAAGATGTATAGGACTACAACCACCAGCGAACGCTTTTCAAATACAGTACAATGACACGCGGAACAAGCACGAGCGAACAGGTGAGAGCGGTTTTCCTTACGACGATTATGATTCTGTCGCTGGTCGGTGGGGTTGCAACACTGGCTACGCCGGTTGCAGCACAGGATGTTACATCGATTGAGCAGCCAGAGCCAGAAGATCTCACCGTTGGTGAAGCATCTGCGACACAGGATATCATCGGAGAGGCGAGCGAAGGTACTATCGAAGTAAATCTTGACAATGACGATGACGTGGATTTTCAAGTAGACATCTCGGAACTACGTAGCGATGGTGACGGGGGTGACTCGGATATTGATCTAAGCTCTGCTACAGTATCGATTGATACGGCTGATGGTGAGACGATTTCGTCAACTAACGTGGATGATGCTGATGGCTCTGAACAAATTGAGTTTTCAGTGAGTGGAGTGAGTGAGTCATCAATTACGATCACTCAGTTGGATCTTGAAGGAGTCGATCTTTCGGCAGAAGGCGTTGAGACAGATGATACTGGTATACAGTATACCGTTGAAGCGGAACAAAATGGAGATGGTGACCCGAGTTCGATCTCTGCTCAGGAGACTCAGCTCACTACCCCCTTTGAGTTAGTAGGAACTGGTTCGATCAGTGGGACGGTGACTGACGATGCGGAGGAAGCGACCGCCCTGAACGACGAGACCGTTGTGCTGACCGCTGACACGAACGATGACGGTGAGTTCAACGAGGAGATCGAGACCGTTC
>LFFM01002998.1_pt1 | contig 10824 bp, 9 predicted proteins | sample 643131 | NCBI WGS metagenome assembly LFFM01 (sample SAMN03777445, study PRJNA286221) | soda lake metagenome | biome: soda lake; feature: Kulunda steppe; material: water; isolation source: sample Tc-Br brine of Tanatar trona crystallizer | place: Russia: Kulunda steppe | collected 2011-07
ATTACGCCCCCTCGACAACATCTTGTCGAAGGGGCAGTTAATTAGTTATTATTTTTAATCCTTGTTGTAGTGGACTGTTACTTTCAACTCAGTCCGGAGCTTTAATAGAGGGAACATTCCACCTGTTGCAATCCTTGTTGTAGTGGACTGTTACTTTCAACTAAGTCCGGTAGTAAGTTTAGGTATGAGAATGCATTTTGTTGCAATCCTTGTTGTAGTGGACTGTTACTTTCAACATTATTGAAGATTATATTGAAGAGGGGGAATAGTTGCAATCCTTGTTGTAGTGGACTGTTACTTTCAACCCTACCCCTTGAGATCCTTGCAATGACGGGGCTGAAAATGCGGTTTCCGTCAACCCCCTAAAATTTTAATATTTTTAGCTATTTTTAGCAAAATCACCTCGAATTTCAATTTTGATTATCTCTTGATTACTCTATCATACTGATATATACTTTAAATTACTCGATTTCCGTCAACCCCCTGGGGTTTTGACCCTTTTTGAGGTTGACGGAGGAAAATTTTGTTAGTAAAATATTACTTTAAAAGATTACCTAATACAATTATTTATTGTAAATTAAATTTTATCTTTACCATAAAATTATAGATTTAATTTTTGCTCTTTCTATTTATCATAATTCAGGGTTTGATTAAATTCTCCTGCAACATTTCATGATTTTATTTATTTCAATTTAATTTATTTAAAACTTTGATACATTTATTTAAATCTTATTTTTCCTAATTGTTCTCTTTCTTAATGATTGTAAGTTTAAGACTAAAATGTGAAGTCGATATATTTATTAAACTCAACACAGTAAGGATAAAACCTACTATTTTTGCATTAAAGGGCGCAATAATATTGTTAGCTCTATAAACAGCTTATTATATTTAGTAAAGTTTTATCCAATACTCTGTTCATCTATTAAGTTGCTGTTTCAACTTATTTATTTCTTCTTTTTCTTTTTCTATATTTTCTTTTAATGTATCAATTTCATCTTCAAGTTTAGAATGTTTCTTTAGCTTATTCTCTATCCTATTCCAAACTTTTTTATGGGCCTGAATCACTCTTTCATATTTATTTTTATCTTCTAATGATAATTGGCCTATGTTTTCAAAATAATGATAACAATTGTTACATATTTCATTTTTAATTTTATTTTTTTTATTACATACTGGACATGTTTTATTCATAAAAGTTACCTCCATAAATTAATCGGTCAAATATCTTAAAGGGTTAGGAAAATTAACAGGTATTCCTATAGACAAGCTTGCACCCAGCCCAGTTAAATTTTTATTTGAAAATTTAGGTCCAAACCTTCCCATTAAACCAAATTGTACTCTATTTCCTGTTTCATAATCTAAATAATATTTTAATCCTAAATTACTTTTAACAAAAACCCCAGTTTCTTCAGGATTATTTCCTAAAGGAAAATCATTATATAAAAAAGAAGTACCTCCTCCACCTGAAAAAAACATATTTAAAGTTCCTGGGAATAATTGAATTTCACCTGAAATACTAGCACCTATATCCAATAAAGTATTATTATCTAAAATTGAAAAACCAAATAGTGCACCTCTACTAGTCTTATATGGAAGCTCACTCCCAAATTGTCCACTTAAAGAGAAACCTATCTTATTGTCTGTGTTAGAATTATTATCACTTTCTATCTGATATGAAAATACTTCCGTAGTTATATTAGTTAATGAAATTTCTCTTTCAGGCAATTCTTTAACAACATGGTCTGTATTTATTCTTTCAGACTCCCATATAATGACCGCTTCAGTTTCACTTGAATCTATTTTATTAACCTCTACCAAACCAATTCTTCTATAATCTCCAACTTCTCTTTGGTCAATTTCAAGCACCTTATATCTCCATTCATTTTCTACACCAACATTTCTACCTCCTGCAAATGTTACATTATCATCAGTAACTTCATAAATAAATGAATATATTGCAAATTCCTCTCTAACTAAAGGTTCTATTTTTTCTATTGCTGCTTTTATAGCATTTTGGTATGCTTGATTCCTATTACTATCTGAACTTTCTGCTTCTAAATTTGATGAAATTATAATACTTCTTTTTTCTTGATCCCAAACATTAATTTTAATAGTACATTCCGAAATATGTTCTCTTTGAGAACTATTATAAGAAGAACTTAAATGAATCATTTCACCCCAAAAAATAAGATCTATATCTAATTCATCAGCTGCCATCATAGCATTATTATAATCTATCAAAATATTTTGATGATCTTTTTGTCTCAAATATTCATGCAAATCATTTTGATTAATTACTGTAAACCTCTTTAGATTATTTAAAGAAATTTCTAATTGATTAACAGCTGTATTAATATATCTTTGATTAAAATCCCCATCTATTCCTAAAATACCAACTTTCTCAGCATTAATAGTTTTTGATGTTAATATTAATAAAATCAATAAAAATAAAATTATTAATTTAGCTTTATTTATTCTTTTAATAAACATTTTACTTACCCTCCCCTTTAAATTAATTCAAATAATTTATTAGATTTTTTTCATTAATTATTATTTCAACTTCACTCACCATTTCTCCCTGTTCATTAGATGATGAGCTCAAAACATTATAATTTACTATATTATTATGATTTTCTGGTTCATTATATAACGACAATTGCTCAATCTGAAAATCTTTGAAAATAACATTTTTTTTAACAAGGTTTTCTATTACTTTTATTAATGCATTCTGTGTTGCATTTAAAACAGAATTATCTCTAGCTTCTATTAAATCAGATCTTCTTATTTCAGCCTTTCCTTTTATTTTATATTCTTTATTTAAATTAACTTCTCCTGAATTAATATAAATATCTTTTCTTAATTTATAATATTCTAATTCATTAGGGTTAATTTCAATTGCTCTCTCAATATTTAATAAAGCATCAGAATAATTATTTTCATTTAAATATTCTTTTGATAAATTATAAAATTCTTCAGCAGAAGCTAATTCATCATCTTTTTCTTCTAAATCATCTTGAATTCTATCTCTTTGTGAGTCATCAATAGTATGAGATTCATCATTATCAATATCATCTTCTTCTGAGTCAAACATACCAGAAATATACTCATCAATATCAATTATTCTTCTTGATGCTCTTTCTTCGTCTACTTCATCAACAATTATCTCTTCTTCCTCTATCTCCTCTGGCTCTTCTTCGTCTTCATCAACAATTATCTCTTCTTCCTCTATCTCCTCTGGTTCTTCTTCGTCTTCATCAACAATTATCTCTTCTTCCTCTATCTCCTCTGGCTCTTCCTCGTCTTCATCAACAATTATCTCTTCTTCTTCTATCTCCTCTGGCTCTTCCTCAACTTCATCAACAATTATCTCTTCTTCCTCTGGCTCCCCTGGCTCTTCCTCGTCTTCATCAACAATTATCTCTTCTTCCTCTATCTCCTCTGGCTCTTCCTCCTCTGGCTCCTCAACAATCGTCTCTTCTATTTCAGTTTCTGCTGGAGGTATTTCAGTTTCTGAATCTCTAGCCTCATCTAAAAGTGGAACTATTTGTGTTATTGCTAAAACTATTATCACAATTATAAGAATAGTATTAAGAATATAAATTACTGAAAATCTTTTTTTTGATTTTTTGCTTTTCTCATTTAAAATTAATAGCTTTTTTGTATTTGCATTTAATTCACTTGGCAAATGAGTTATTACTATAGGTTGCCTATTATATTCCTTTACAACTTCATTGCCATGATCTGGTTCTACTCTTAAATTAAAATCACCAAATTGATCATATGTAATATTGTCATCTGAAGTACCATCACTCCAAACTAATTTAACTTCCAAACCTCTAAGACTTATATTTTCAGAAATATTATATTCCAATTTATTTGGTTGTTTTGTTACAATAATATTATCTAGATCTATATTATCATATTTTATTGGTAATTTATTCTTTAACTTATTCTTCTCATTTTTTATTTTTTCAAGTTCTGTTTCTAAATTATCTTTTTCAGATTCCAGAGAAGGGATTTCATTAATTTGCCTTTTAATTTCATTCCATCTATTTTGTCTTTTATTGAGATAGTTCTCATTATAAAATTCTTCATTTCCACAACGACTACAAACTATCTCATCTTCTTTTAAATCTTTTTCACAAACACAACAAATTAAAATAATTACCCCTCCCTCCTATACCATAAATAATGTTAATATAATAAATTAATATTTATATACTACTCATAGTTATAATTTGTTTCATAATTAGAAATCACTTCTTCATCATGATATATACTTACATCTTCTAAAATTTTCGAAATTACATTTTCATTTAAATCACTTTCTAATAAATCATTTATATTAGGGTTTTTTAAAGTTTCTTCTTTCCCATAATAATATATTCCTGCTTCCACAGATTGGTTTAACCTTTCAATGAAATTCGACCACTTTAAATTTAACAATCTAAATGGACGCATATTAACTATAGGCAATATATTATTAAGATCCTCTTTCTCACCATGCAAAGCAAAAATGACATGAGGAAAAGGTTCAAAACTATTTATTCTTTTTAATTTTTCCTGGACGGCTTTGCGAGTAGAGAAACTATTAGCTATTAATATAATCAAAATATAATCTTTTTCACAAAATTTATCTATTAATTCATTAAGAGTTTTCGTCTTCACAATTTCATGATTTTTATTACTTTTTAAAGACTTTATTATTCGACTTTCTTGTTTTTTATTGATTTCATTATCGGAATAAACCAAGATTTTATCTTCTTTAAGTTTATCATCTTCTTTAAGTTTATCAATATTTGTTTTGCTATTAGTTTTTGAATTATAATCACTTCTAACTTCTTCGATTTTATTAATTAAACTATCTATTCCCATTTTTTTATGAATATATCCTCTAAATTTATAATTAGCTGATTCAAACCAATCATCAACAGTACCTAAAGCACTAAAAATTAAAATTTCAGTTAAATAATTTAGCCTTTTTAATATTTCACCTATTTTCATTCCAGTTCCTGGAATTTTATCTTCAACCTTTTGCATATCTATATCCAGAATATATAAATGATAAAATTTATGATAATATCCTTCCAATACCTCAGAAATTTTTTCGCATTTATCAACGCTGTAACCTTCTTCTTTTAATCTCTCATATGCTTTTTTAGCAATACCTTTTTTATTAACTTCATCATCCATAAATAAAATTTTAAATTTTTCTTTATTAATAATTTAATCCACCTCCTTTAAAAGTTTTATTATAAATTTAGTCCCTTTTTTATCACTTTCATATTCTATTATCCCATCCTGGATTTCTATTGCAAATTTAACCTGTGCCAATCCTAAACCTGCATCCTGATACGTCCCTTTATCACTAACATAAGGATCAAATAATCTATCATTTTCTAAATATTTTTCTGGTATTCCTCCAGCTTTATCTTCTAAAACACACTTCCATTCATTATAGTAAAATCTTATTATAACTGGACATTTATCAAATTCTAAATTATTTCTTTTATAAGCCTCTATACTATTTTTTAATAAATTTCTAATAGCAATTATGAAATAATTCTTATCAATTTCAACTAATTGTTTTTTTCCATAAAATTCAAGACACTCTATACTCATATTTTCAAATTCACTTGCTTTGACAATATTTTTTAAAATAATTTCAATATCGACAAATTCAAAAATAGCCTTCTCCTCTTTTGTTAATCTAAAAATACCTTCAATAATATTTACCTGTTCCAATAAATCTGATAATTTTTTTGTTGTGTTAATATTGATATTATTTTTTTCAATTTTATTTTTAATTGATTTTATTTCTTCTTTGAGATATACTATTTTACTGGTTGCATCATGATGAAATTTATTAATCTGTTCAGTTGTTACTAAAAAGTTTTTCAATTCTTTAATTCGATTTTTGGTAAATTGATTTTCTGGATGCTCCTCTAAACTTTTTTCAAGCCATTCTATAGATTTTCTTTCTTTTTCCCCTCTTGTGCTTTGTTCATCTTTATAAAAATAAATTAAATCAGCCATCAAATTCATCATATTCGCCCTGGTTTCAGAATAATCTAATTCAACACTTTCTGTATTTTCAAGAAAAACCTCAATCATCCACATTGTATTTAAAAAATTTTGGTATTTATTTTTACCCTTTCTTTTGAAGTTCTGTCTTTCCTCATATATTTTAATCAGAAATCCCTCAAAGAAAAGTTTTTTAGTAAAAGGTGGTGAAAAAATTTTAATGCAATTTTTTATGAGATTATTTAATTTATTTTTTAAAATACTTTCTATATTATTATTAATATCAAAACTTTCACTAACCTCAATTAAAATCATATCAACATTATAAATAAAAATATCTTTTAATATACTATCACTCCAACTATTAATACCATCCTCTTTCTTAACTATCTTTGCTAATTTTAAATACTCATCAAAATATTTGTAAAATTTAACAATAGAGTCATTTCCATATTCAGATTCACTTTTATTTATAATTAAATGATGATAAGAAGTCATTAAGTTATTATAATCTTTAAACCGGTCTTTATATATTTTCTTATTTAATTTAATAAAATCATCATACTCGTTAAACAAAGTCTCTAAAACTTCTATTGTTTTTTTATAGTTTTTTTGCCTGAAATTATTCCTTGCCAAATATGATAGTTCATTTATCTTTTGAGTAAAATTTTCTTGCAAAACTTCTCACCTCTCTAACTACTATTAATTATATATATCTATTTCCTCTAACATATTAATGAATTTGATGAAATCATCAAATCTGGATGATGGATTATAACTAATACATTGTAAGATCATTTTTTTTATTTCATTCTCAATAGATATATTCCTCAATATTGCTTCATATTCTTCTTTAGAAGGGAAAGGGTTTTTTTTAAAATATTCATTAAAAATTTTATCTCCTAAAAGTAATTGCAACAAAAATTTACCCATAGCATATATATCTGTACTACAATTCAAATTATTTTGAGAGCTAAAAACTTCAGGTGCTGAATAAATTTTATTTGGTTTTAATACTTTTTTAGTTTTATCATATCCATCATATGAATTTAAGTTTATAAAAGACTTGAATTGGAAAAAATAAAAACCTCCAGTCAAAGACCTAATTATAGACTTCCTTGGTATTTCTCTAACAATTACATCATTTTTATGAAGATTTAATAACATATAAGATATTCTCTTAGTTAAACTTAATAAATAATTATAATTTTTTATATCATTATTATTTAAATTAAAATTTATTTCTTTACCTTTTAATTGTTTTAATAATAGAATTGGTTCTTTAGCTTCCACTATAGGACTGTCAACATATTTGAAAATAAGAGGTTCTGGAAGAAAATTAAAATTTTTAGCTAATATTTGAGCTAATTTTTCAAAAGAAGATTCAAGAAATTTTTTTTGCCAATCATCATTTTTATTATTTAAGTAGGAATAATCCAACCTCATAACAACAGATTCTATATTAATCTTAAGCTCATTTTTATTGGCATGCCAATACTCAAATCCATCTCCTTCATAAAATTTATCTTGTAATTTCCAGCCCCCTGGTAAATCCAGTTCTTGTGAGGATTCAGTTGATTTATTCATATTTCACCACCTGATCTATGGCAAGTCTTTTAATACTTCATCAAAATTATTATATCTATCACTTTTATTTGCTAACATCTTTTTTATTAATTCAGTCCAACCTTTATTATAGTTGTTTTCTTGAATATAATTATCTATTTTTCTAAAATCAAAATCATAAATTTCATTTGTGCTAGAGACTCTTGGTTTATCACCTGTAAGTATTTCATAAATAATGGCACCAAGTGAATAAACATCTGCAGCAGGTGTTAATTTCTGAATTTCAGGAATAGTATCGTTAATTTCCGGCGCACTATACCCTGGTGTAAAAATAAAATTACTTATATAGTTTTTATCATTTATAATATACGAAAAACTACCTAAATCTATTAATACAAATCCTCCATCTTTTGCAGCTATTATATTGTCAGGCTTTAAATCAAGATAAATCATTTTTATTTCATTGTCTAAACTTTCAATGTATTTATTACTATGAAAAGCTATTAATGTTTTACCAATAGAATTTAATAATGCTCTAGCAAATGTAATTTTATTATCGATTTCCTCTTCAATTTTTATTGATAATACTTGACCATCAATATAACTTAAAACCAAGTATAATTCTTTATAAATTAAATCTTCATCCTCTATATAAAATTTTTCTTTTGTTCTTTTATTAATATGAGGTCCATAAATATTTGGGTTAATATCTTCAATACTATCCAATAATACAGGTACTTCAGAAATATTTCGATTCCAAGCATGTAAAAAAGATAATTTTTCTCTATTAATTATTTCTCTATTTTTTTCTATTTCAGGTTTTAAGTTTTCATTATTAGGATAATTAAACAAGCTTGAACTATGTTTGCTAGTTTTAATTAAAACCTTTCTATCAAAAAAATCTGTATCTTTTGCACTGAAAATTATTCCCGTCCCACCTAAGGCAAGAACACCTGTTATCTCATACCTTTCATTCAAAATATGAGGAACTTTATATTGATTTTCTCTATATTCTATAATACTTATTTTTCGATTGAATTTATTTTCATCACTATATGTTTCTATTATTCCCGTATTAGTCATCATATTACCTTTCTTCAAGCTTAATTATAAATTCATTAGCAATTACAAAGTTTATATTTTTTTCCCATATAACTTTATCATTTGGTTTTAATTTTTTCTCATCATATTTTACTGTATTAGTACCAATGTTTTTTACGGTAATATATTTGTTTCTTGTAATAAATATTCTTAGTTGATGTCTAGAACAATTTTCAATATTTTTTTCATCTTTAAAATAATCTCTTAAGTCTATATCTGGATTCTTTGTTAAACTTGAGCTTTTACCAATAATAATAGAATTATTATTATCAAGTTTTTTTTCTAAATCAACCAGTCGCTGATTTTCTTGCCAGACAGATAAATAATATTCCTTATTTTTTGATACGGGCTCATATTCTTGTTCGACTTTTTTATCTTCTTTTTCACCTATACTTGGTGGTTTGACTCTAAGTAAAAAGCTATTATTATTATCATTTTTATCGCTATCAATAACTTTAAATTCAACTTTATAGATACCTCTAAAAGTCTCAGGTACATTTATAATTATTTCTTCATGATTTGCTGTTATATAATTTCCCAAATCTTTACTAGCATCAGCTTCTATTGTTACGTCTTCAGCTTGATTTACTTCAAATACAAATTTTTCTCCGGCTTCTACAGTAAAAGTATCTTCTGAAATATTAAACACCTCCTATTGCATCATCTTCAACATTAGAATCTTCAACCAATACTCTACCTCTTCCATATTCTTGAGACACAGTAATAGTTTCAGAAATTGCATTTAATTCTTCTGTAGTTATATTATTATTTTCTTTTATTTTATCTAAGCTTTTTTTATATTTTTCAGCTATATTAATCTTTCCTAGTTTTTCAGCTTTATTTATCATTGCCTGTAACCTTTTTATAGCACCATCAATATCATCTTGATCTTTGCAATTTTTAACATCTTCATACATTTTCAAAAACTGCGCTTCTTGATATAATTCAGTCACAAAATTATTATATTTTGATTGAGATTCATCATCTGTTAAATTTAAATGAACTGATCTATTTTCAATTATGTTATTTCTGTTTTGTGAAGGTAAAGAATAGGATATTCTTACTTCTGATAACAAAATATTATCATCTGAACTTGTATCTACATACATTGCTAATACATAACTATTTTTATGGCCTAAAACTAAATTTCCACAATTAATACTTATCACCCTTTTCCCATCATTCATTTCATTTATTTTAGACTGATAGTTTCTCATCTCAGGTGTTATTTGATAAATTTCAAGATCTCTATATCCTGCTGGTATTTTCAAATCCATAAAAACGTTTCTAATAACTGAATTACTTGCTTTGCTCGAAAATTCTTGAAAAGATTGATTAACCTTATTAACTATTTCTTCTCTTTTATTTTCTTTAATACTTTCTGTATAACCATTTGATGGTTCAGTAAGACTTCTCATAAAATTAAAGCTATTGTTATCAATTCCTAATGCATTTATAGTAACTCCTTCTTCTGCTAATTTTTCTGAGATCCTTAAAGCTTCATTATCATCTCCACGAGTAGACTGACCGTCTGTTAAAAAAATTATATGACAATTATTATTATCTGAGACATTTTCAGCTGCAATCATTGCTTTTTCAAAATTGGTACCTCCAGTATGGTCTTTTATTGTATTTATAGATGATTTTATTTCATCTTTATTATCACTAACTTCCTTTCCCCTATTTAATATTACCGCCTGACTATTATATGTTATAACTGAGACTAAATCCCCTGGTTTAAGGCCATTATCTATCAACCCTTTTGCTGCATCAATAACTGCATCTTTTTTTGTATATTTATTATATTTGTTTATACTTGTTTCCATAGAAGAACTAGAATCTAATAATAAAATAATATGAGATTGAATTGAATTATCATATGAAAAAAAATCAGAGTTGGGTTTTAATTCTAAATTAAATTTTATATCTTCATCATCAGAATTTTTAAGTAAAAAGTCTCTCTCTAAATTAATATCTAACTGTAATTCTTCAGACATTTTGATCTCCCCCCTCGTATAATATGATTAGTGATTCTTAAAAACCATCACTAGTTAAACACAAATTTAATATTTTAATTAAGTTTAGATTTAGTCCCTGATATAATGATATTAAAAGATATCCAGGGTAGATTTA
>LFFM01002999.1_pt1 | contig 10824 bp, 12 predicted proteins | sample 643131 | NCBI WGS metagenome assembly LFFM01 (sample SAMN03777445, study PRJNA286221) | soda lake metagenome | biome: soda lake; feature: Kulunda steppe; material: water; isolation source: sample Tc-Br brine of Tanatar trona crystallizer | place: Russia: Kulunda steppe | collected 2011-07
GCGTAACCACTTGGCCGCGACGCGGGGAGAATACGGAAACGGTATAATGTGTGTCCAGCGGCTCGGAGTACTGCTCGAACCGCGTCGGTGTTCCGCCGAGTGCCACGTCGCCGAAGATCTCGATAAACGGCGTCCGTTCGATCCCATCGATCATGTCCGTTGCGCGTTTTCCGAGTACGTCCTCGGCGTCGAGTCCGGTCAGTTCCTCGAATCGGTCGTTCACCCGCCGGTAGACGTAATCGACCGGCTCACCGTCCTCGTCGGTCACGATCTCCTTGACGCCGATGCCGTCGAGCGATGTCTCAAAGAACCCCGTGAGTAGCTGCTCGCGTTCGCGGGCCTCAGTAACGTCCTCGTAAACCCACAGATTCCCCGCTCCGCCGGGGAGTTGATGTGGGATGTAATCGCGTTCGAGGATCCGACCGTCCTCAACAACCAGTTCCTCGCCGGTCACGGGGTCGCGAGCCGCATCATGCGCTTCGAACGAGTTTACGAAGTGATCGGGGTCGAGAAAGCGGTGTTTCGCCCCGTCGACAGCCTTTTTGAGGTCACTCCCGATGAGTTCCGCAGGTGACGTTTCGATCCCGAGAAGCTCACAGAACTGTGAGTTGGCCGCAAGTATTTCCCGGGAGTTGTTTTCGGCGACGACGCCGATGGGGAGGTTTTCGATCACTGTCGAAAGGAGTTGTCGCTGCTGTTCGAGTTCCTGTCGTTGTTTGGCCCGTTTTTTATTTTGAAGGGCCCGATGGACGGTGTCGGCGATGCGGCTGGCGAACTGGATCTCATCGTCAGTCCACTCACGTGGGCCGCCGGTGTGTTCGTGACAGACCACGCCGACGAATTCCCCCTCCGAGCGGATCGTCGCATCGAGTAACGCGCCGACGTCGTGGGCGTCGAGATTTCCGTCAGCCCACGCGGCGGTACGTGGGTCCTCGTGTACGTTCTCGGCTGCGAGTGTCAACTCAGTCTCCAGTGTCTCGTAGTAGTTCGGATAATCCTCAACGACCACTTCCGTACCGCTGTTGTGGGTTTCGGACCGCCGGTCGTAGCTGTTGGCACATCGGGATCTCTCCCCGTCATCATCGAACAGCCATACGTTGACCCGGGAAACGTCGAGTACGTCCGCAGTCCTCCCGGTGATCCGCTCGAGGGCGTTCCGGAGGTCGCCGTTTATAACGGCTTCATCGGTCATGAGGGTGGCAAGCGCCTCCTGTTGGCGTCGCCGACGTTCCCGCTGCCGGTGGGTTTCGGTGATATCACGAAACTGTGAGAAAATGGCAACCGTCTCGCCGTCCTCGTCGGTAACGACGCGGTTGTGCCACTCACAGATGATTCGCTCGCCATCGGCCGTGACGTTCTCGTTGATGCTGTGGTGGCCGCCTCCCGCAGCCAGTAGTGCGGAGACGACGTCGCCAACAGCGTCCCGGTCGGACTCCGGGACGATCGTCTCCCAGGATTCGCCGATCAATTCCCCTTCGGAATACCCGAGGATGTGTTCGACTTTGTCGTTGATGCGGGCGATATCGAAGTTGTCGTCCCATTCGACGACCGCGAAGGGGGACTGTTCGAAAAAAAAAGCGAAAGGCGTTTTTCGCTCCGTTCGACGGCGCGTTTCGAGCGATACTGTTCGACGGCGTTCGTGATCCGGTTGGCGAGGACGGTGTACTGCCCGGATCCGCTTTCCTTCTGGAGGTATTCGGTGACACTTGCTGAGACCGCCTTGCTGGCCACCGCTTCGCTTCCTTTCCCCGTATAGAGGATGAACGGGAGGTCAGGATACGCTTCACGGACGGCGTCCAGAAACTCGATGCCGTTCTTTCCGGGCATATCGTGGTCGGAAACGACACAGTCGAACGACTCGTCGGTGAGGTGGGCTAAGCCGTCGTCGGCGTCCGTGGCCGTTTCGACCTCGAGTCGCTTGTCCTCCCGTTGGAGAAACGTCGCGGCCATATCGGCGAAGCCCGGTTCATCGTCCACGTGGAGAACGCGGATCGACCCAGGTCGTCCGACCCCAGCCTCCTTCATGTATGAGATCCGCGCCCGATGTTATTAAATTGCTTGCCAATCAGTGCGGGAGACGCCGGAAAGAGAGCCAAGCGTGGCCGACGGTCCCGATCTCGCCACCGATACACCCGGCGAGGTCCCCCCGGACTACCCGTTTCGTCTCGTTCGACCGAGGAGAAACCGACCGGGGATCATCGGCGTCGACGGCCACCCGAAACCGAGCGAGGGCGGTCGAACGCCGGAACTGCAACAAAACCATATATAAATTTTTCGTGAGTACTTCTCACACGCTCATCCGATACCCGTCAGGCGGTTTTACGCCCCCACGACTCAGAAAGATTTATATAGAACCACAGACAATCATTCGGACGACTATGTCACAACAGATGGGCAACCAGCCGATGATCGTCCTCTCCGAGGAGAGCCAGCGCACCTCCGGACAGGACGCACAGTCGATGAACATCACCGCCGGGAAAGCGGTCGCCGAGTCCGTACGGACGACGCTCGGCCCCAAAGGGATGGACAAGATGCTCGTCGACTCGACGGGCAACGTCGTCGTCACGAACGACGGCGTCACCATCCTCGGCGAGATGGACATCGAACACCCCGCGGCGAACATGATCGTCGAAGTCGCGGAAACGCAGGAAGAGGAAGTCGGCGACGGGACGACAACGAGTGTCGTCGTGGCCGGTGAACTCCTCTCACAGGCAGAGGACCTCCTCGAACAGGACATCCACGCGACGGTGCTGGCGCAGGGATACCGCCAGGCCGCCGCCGAAGCGAAGGAGATCCTCGACGAGATCGCCATCGACGTCGAGGCCGACGACACCGAGATTCTCGAGTCCATCGCCTCCACGGCGATGACCGGGAAAGGAGCCGAGAACTCCAAAGACCTCCTCGCCGGACTCGTCGTCGACGCCGTTCGTGCGGTCGCCGACGACGACGGTATCGACACCGACAACATCAAAGTCGAGAAGGTCGTCGGCGGCGCCGTCGACGAGTCCGAGCTCGTCGAGGGCGTCCTCGTCGGCAAAGAGCGCGTCCACGACAACATGCCCGCGCTCGTCGAGGACGCCGACATCGCCCTTCTGGACACGCCGATCGAGGTCAAAGAGACCGAGATCGACGCCGAAGTCAACGTCACTGACCCCGACCAGCTCGAGCAGTTCCTCGAACAGGAGGAGAGACAGCTCCGCGAGATGGTCGACAAACTCGTCGAGGTCGGCGCCGACGTCGTCTTCTGTCAGAAGGGCATCGACGACATGGCCCAACATTACCTCGCCCAGGAGGGCATCCTCGCGGTCCGCCGCGCCAAGAAATCCGACATGAAGGCGTTGGCCCGCTCGACGGGCGGCCGTCTCGTCTCCAACATCGACGACATCACCGCCGATGACCTCGGCTTTGCCGGCTCCGTCTCCCAGAAACCCATCGCGGGCGACGAGAAGATCTTCGTCGAGGACGTCAAAGAGGCCCGCGCGGTCACGCTCATCCTCCGCGGCGGCACCGAACACGTCGTCGACGAGGTCGAGCGGGCCATCGAGGACAGCCTCGGTGTCGTGCGCACGACGCTCGAGGACGGTCAGGTGCTCCCCGGCGGCGGCGCCCCCGAGATCGCCCTGGCGCTGGGGCTGCGTGACTTCGCTGACTCGGTCGGCGGCCGCGAACAGCTCGCCGTCGAGGCCTTCGCCGACGCCGTCGACGTCATCCCGCGTACGCTCGCGGAGAACGCCGGCCTCGATCCGATCGACTCGCTCGTCGATCTCCGGAGCAAACACGCTGACGGCGACAACGCCGCGGGGCTCGACGCCTACACCGGTGAGGTCATCAACATGCAGGATGAGGGCGTCGTCGAGCCGCTCCGCGTGAAGACCCAGGCCATCGAGTCCGCCACCGAGGCGGCCGTGATGATCCTCCGCATCGACGACGTCATCGCCGCCGGCGACCTCAAGGGCGGCAGCTCCGATGACGACGACGACGACGCGCCCGGCGGACCCGGCGGCGCTCCCGGCGGCATGGGCGGCATGGGCGGCGGCATGGGCGGTATGGGCGGCGGCATGGGCGGCATGATGTAAGTTCGGTCGCTCACCACACCGCACACCGGAACCGACCCGACCCGTCGCGTCCCGCCGATCGAACATCCGAACGTTCTTTTTATTTAATCCCCCGAGCGACTGCGTTTCGCTCGCCGAGGTGACCTCACTCGAGACGATCCGCGAGGTCGTGCAGGCTCTCGACGACGAGGTCCGGATCGCGGCCGAGGTGTTCTCGGGGAGCGCCTCCGGTCGGGCGAGCGAGCCATGCGGCGTTCATCCCGGCGTGCTTTGCGCCCCAGACGTCCCGCATCCCGCCGCCGGAGACGTGGAGGATCTCCCCGATCGCCGTATCGGTCCGCGTTGCGGCGTGACGATAGATCGCCGGCTCGGGCTTGTAGGTCTCGACCTCGGCCGCGCTGATCGTTCCCGAGACGAGATCGCCGATGTCGGCGGCCGAAACCAGATGCGCTAACATCTCGGGATTGCCGTTCGAGAGGACGTAGACGGGATAGCCCGCCTCGACGATCCGTTCGACGCCGTCCGCTACGTCGTCGAACACCGTGAGCTCCTCCTCGTAAACCGTCCGTCGGATCCGATCTCTGGTCTCCGCGGGGACCTCGTGGCCCGCCGCCTCGAGCGCGTATCTGAGCCCGTGACCGATGAGCTCCCAGAAGGGTCGGTACTCGTCAATGTCGTTCGCGATCATCGAATACTGGAGATACTGGCTCCGCCAGCGCTGTGAGACGGGAGTTCCGTCCTCGATCCCCGGGACGTGTTCCTCCAGGGCGTCGGCCTGTGAGCCGACGTCGACGAGAGTGGTGTACGAATCGACGGTGATCGTCTCGATGTCGTCCATCGTCTCCAACTGTATCGGTCGAAACATAAGCGTACCTTCGGGCGCCGCCGGTGGCGTTAGCCGTCCACTTCGTCGGTTCGATGCCGAAACCGAGCCGGGGAACCACGGTTATTATACTATCGGGCGTCACAGACGCCGTATGGTCGTCGAAACGGTCGTCGTCGCTATCTGGGTGATGCTCCCCGCTTATATCCCGAACAACGTCGCGGTGTTGGCCGGCGGCGGTCGGCCGATCGACAACGGGATGACGCTCGACGACGGCAAACGGCTCCTCGGTGACGGCAAGACGTGGCGCGGGACCGCGTTCGGAACCGCCGCGGGTGTCGCCGTGGCGCTCGCCCTCAACCAGCTTCACCCGTTCGTCAGCGGCGGCGTCGCCGCTGACCCGTTCCCGATCGCCGCCGCCGTCTCGCTCGCCTTCGGCGCGATGCTCGGTGACATCCTCGCATCGTTTCTCAAACGCCGGACCGGGAGAGAGCGCGGGGCGGTCTTCCCGGGTGTCGATCAGCTCGATTTCGTCGTCGTCTCGCTGGTCCTGACGGCGGTCGTCGCGACCGGGTGGTTCCTCGAGACGTTCACCCTCGGCGTCCTCGTCGCCGTCTTCGTTCTGACGCCGGTGTTGCACGTCTCGACGAACGCGATCGCGTACGCGCTCGGACTGAAAGACGAACCGTGGTGAACTACCCGGCGACGTTTCGCCGGTTCGTCCGTATTCGGCGGGTGCTTTCGGGCCCGCTGTGAGGCGTTTTCGGGACGCATCCGCGGGAAGAACGATTTATTATCCGAGCTTATGTATCAGAACGTACAATGTCCCTGGTGGTTCCGTTCGACGGGTCGACACTCTCGAAAGCCGCCCTCGTCCGTGCGGCACAGTTCGAGCAGGTACTCGGCGAAGAGGTGCTCGTCGTGAGCGTCATTCCGAAGAACAACGCCCAGTACGCCCGAGAACGGGGCTGGATCGGCGAGACGGAGCCGTACGATCCCGAGTCTATCGTGACGCACCTCCGGACCGAAGTTTCGAAGCTGGCTCCGACCGCCTCGTTTCGGTATCTCACGGTCGGGCGACACGCACCGCGGGGCACGATCGCGGGTCGAGTCCGACGGTTCGCCAGGGAAAACGACGCGACGATCCTGTTCATCGGGAGCGAGAACGCGGGGCGCATCGTGAGTTCGATCACGGTCGGACAGTCCGTCGCCAGTGATCGGTCGTACGATTCTTTCATCGTCACGAGCGAGATGCTACCGGAAATCAAAAAGCTCGAGGAGGCGGTCCCGGCCGACGAGTTGCTATCCTGATCGACCTCGAAAGCGTCCGGCATCGCGGGACCGAGCGAACGGTCCCGTTCCGGACGCGCCCTACGTCGTCAAAAGACGGCGTCGTCGGCCGTCCGCTCAAACCGTTGCCGGGCCGCCCTTCGGTTCGATGACGGTGACGTCCTCGGCGTCGACGTCGTCCGTTTCGAGCCGCATCGGGACGAACTCCCGTCGCTCGAAGGCGTCACGCTCGTCGGGCGTCCCGATCGTACACCAGAGTTGGACCTCGTCGGGTCCGTGCCACTCCCCCTGTCTGGAGATACCGAAACAGACGTACTCCGAGCCGTCGTGTTCGATGACGGCCCCCTTCCGGATCCCGGGGTCGCCGTGGATGATGAGCTGTTTCATACGCCGGTTTCGGGCGAATCCGGGTTAAGCGCTTCGACAGGGTTCGAGCCAGGGCATCCACGGACTATCTCCGGGAGTCGGCCGGATCGGGAACCGATCCCTCGACGGTCGCACGGTCCGGTAACTCGAGGTCGGGCTCCCTGCCGACGGTGAAGAACCGCTCTGTGAGGGTGAGCTCCTCGGCTTTCGGGCTCGGCTTCTCGACGGCCTCGTACTCGACTGCGACCTCCTCCCCCTCGGCCGCGATCCGAACGGTACAGAGCTGGTAGGACGGGTAGAAGACGGGCGGGAGGATCCCGATAATTCCGTCGCGGCGGTGAAGCCGCTTGAGCCACGTTCCGGTGTTGACCAAGAGGCCGCCATCGAGCTCTCGCATCCGCGGGCGGTGGGTGTGTCCGTAGCAGAACACCGCGGTTTCGGGGTCCGCCTCGAAGACCTCGCGTGCGGCCTCGATATAGGGTTTCTCCGCGTCGACGGTGAGCTCCGTCTCGAAGACGCCGAACCGATCGATCGTCTTCCTGAGGTCCCGTCTGAGCAGATACAGCGGGATCCCGACGAGCAACAACAGCCCCGCAACCATCACATTGACGCTGAGCAGGAACCACGCCGCCGTCCCGGCGATCCCGAACTGTCCGAGGAAGGCGGTAGTGCGATCGACTGGCATCGACCAGACGCCGATCAGGTCCAGACCGGCCAACACCGCCAGCAGTGCGCTGATGTTGAACAGCAACAGAAACGGGACCAGGGCGTACCGCAACAGCGGGTTCATCTCCCGATAGAAATACTTCGAGCCGAGCCAGACGGGCATCCGTTCGGTCGGCGTGACCGCCTGGACGTCCTTGAGCCAGTTGAACTTCCCGCGATCCGAGAGCTGTCCCGCGCGGCTCGTGACGAGGGTATTGTAGTAGTAGCCGAGCGGGGTCGCATACGGGTTCCCCCAATCCTCGATCCGGTTGTTCGGATCCTGCTGGTGGCCGTGCTCGAAGTGAACGGTCCGATCGCCGACCGGACGCTCGATCGACTGCCCCTGGACGAGGTCGACGTTGTACTCGGCGAAGCGATCGACGTACTCCTCGTAGGCCGCGAGTTCGTGATCGTGGTTACCCGGTAACATCGTGATCGGGATCGAATCGCCGGTCGCCCGGAGTTGCTCGAACAGCCCGGGATACGTCTCCTCCAGTACGTCGAACTTCTCCATCCCCTCGACGGTCGTGAACTCCCAGAGGCCGAACGCGTCGCCGTTGATCACGAGTTCGGCGTTTTCGTCCGTTTCCTCCAGCCGTTCGAGGAACGCTAACAGCTCGTCGAGGAACTCCACCTCCTCGAGCTGTTCGTCCCCGCCGATGTGGAGATCGCTGATGACGTAGTAGACCGGATCGTCGCCGTCGTCTGCCATTGAGTCGGTTTCCGAAGTGAAACGCTAAAACCTTGTCCTCTCCGGGCTCGATCTCGCTTCTCCCCGGCGGGAAAACCAAACCCGTTTTAACCCACGGTGCGTTATCGATCGATACCTATGGAAATGCCACGCCGGTTCAACACGTACTGCCCGCACTGTCATACGCATCACGAACACGAAGTCGAGAAGGTCCGGACGGGCCGTTCCTCGGGGACGAAGTGGGACGCCCGCCGAACCCGCCGCGGCAAGGCGGTCATCGGAAACGCCGGCCGGTTCTCGAAAGTGCCCGGCGGCGACAAACCGACCAAGAAGACGGATCTGAAGTACCGCTGTGGCGAGTGCGGCAAAGCCCACCTCCGCGAAGGATGGCGCGCCGGCCGGCTCACCTTCCAGGAGTAACGATGGCGGGAGATTTCATTCGCGTCCGCTGTGCGGACTGCGAGAACGAACAGGTCCTGTTCGGCAAAGCGGCGGGAACGGTCAGCTGTGCGGTCTGCGGATCGACGCTCGCGACGCCGACCGGCGGCGAGGCGGAACTCCACGGCGACGTCCTCGAAGTCGTCGAAGCGCGGTAGGCGAAAACCGGCGCGGGCGACAACGGTGCTTTTATTCTCGCGACGCGGCTAGCGGTACGTATGAAATACAGCGGCTGGCCCACTCCCGGCGAACTCGTCGTCGGGCGTGTCGAAGAAATCGAGGATTTCGGGGTTTTCGTCGATCTCGAGGAGTATCAGGACAAACGCGGGCTGGTCCACGTCAGCGAGGTCGCCTCCGGGTGGATCAAGAACGTCCGCGACCACGTCAGCGAGGATCAGATGGTCGTCTGTAAGGTAATCGAGGTCGACGAGAGCGCCCAGCAGGTCGATCTCTCGATCAAGGACGTCAACGATCACCAACGCTCCGACAAGGTCCAGGACTGGAAGAACGAACAGAAAGCAGACAAGTGGATGGAGATCGCCTTCGGCGAGGACGTCGAGGACGACGACTTCCGCCGGATCGCCAACGAGCTCATCGAGTCGCATGGCTCGCTGTACGACGGATTCGAGCAGGCCGCGATCATGGGGCCCGAAGCGCTCGAGGGGACCGACCTTTCGGCGGCGGAAACCGACGCCATCGTCGAGGCGGCCAGAGAGAACGTTTCCGTCCCGTACGTGACGGTGACCGGCTACGTCGATCTCGAAGCGCCCGGTGGCGACGGCGTCGAGGGCGTCCGGGAGGCGCTTTCGGCCGCCGAGGGGAACGGTGAGGTCCCCGAGGAGGTCGATCTCGAAGTGACCTACATCGGCGCGCCGGAGTACCGGATCCGGGTGCAGGCGCCGAACTACAAGACCGCCGAGGACCAACTCGAAGCGAGCGCCGCCCGAGCCAGCGAATGTATCGAGGGACGCGGCGGGTCCGGCGAGTTCCACCGCGAGCGCCGAACCGACGAGGAGTAATGGCGAAATCGGACATTCGCGTCTGTTCGGCGTGGCGAAGCGAACACGACCGGCCGGTGTACACGCTCTCGGGGTCGTGCCCGAGCTGCGGCTCCGACGCCGAGAACAGCGCTCCGGCGCCCTTCAGCCCGGAGGACCCGTACGGAGCGTACCGCCGGCGAGCCAGACGCCGATAGCGGCCGCCGAAACGGATCGCCGTGTTCTTAAGTCGGTGGGCACCCACTGACCCGTATGGACGAGTTCGACATCGAGCGGCCGGCGGATCCCGATCTCGAGGACCCGATCCTGATCGAGGGGCTGCCGGGCGTCGGCCACGTCGGGAAACTCGCCGCCGAACACCTCTTAGAGGAGTTCGACGCCGAACTGGTACGGCGGATCTACTCCGAGCATTTCCCGCCGCAGGTCACGGTCGAAGGCGGTCGGACACAGCTGGCCTGTGCCGAAGTGTACGCGATCCGTGACGCCGGGCGGGACCTGCTCGTGTTGACTGGCGATCACCAGGCCGGCGACGGTCCGGGGCATTACCGGCTGACCGACGTCTTCCTCGACGTCGCCGCGGCGTTCGGCGTCGATCGGCTCTACGCGCTCGGCGGCGTCCCGACCGGCGAACTCGTCGACGAACCGGACGTCATCGGCGCCGCGACGACGGACCGCCTCGTCGAGGAACTCGAGACGGACGGCGTCGAGTTTCGCGACGACGAACCGGCCGGCGGTATCGTCGGCGTCTCGGGACTCCTCCTCGGACTCGGCGAGCGCCGCGGCTACGACGCCGCCTGTCTGATGGGCGAAACCAGCGGCTATCTCGTCGACCCAAAAAGCGCCCGCGTGGTTCTCGAGGTACTCGAGTCCGCGATCGGGATCGAGATCGGCTATGACTCCCTCTCGGAGCGGGCCGAGGAGATGGAGGAGGTAATAAAGCGGATCCGCCAGATGGAGCAGGGTTCGACACCGAGCGAGGAGGATCTCAGGTACATCGGATGACCCGCGTTCCGATCACGGAGGACGTCGTCGAACAGCTCCAGGACGTCCTCGAGGCGGACCTTCTGGACGACGAGCACAACCACATGGGCGCCGGTTTCGCCGCACAGGATCTCGGCCACGAGGAGCTGGCCCAGTTCGTCTACGAAGCCGACGCGGCGACGTACTACGAGGCGCTCGAGCGGGCCCGAGAGCGGTCGGACGACGAATGACCGGTACGGTTATTTTTCGGCCCGATCACTGAACGGCATGCCCGTGAGAGCGTACGAGAGTCCGTCGGACGCCGACGCGCTCTGGGAGCTGAAACGCGCCTTCGAACTCGGGCTGGGTTCGGAGACCGGCGACGGATCGAAGGCGACCGCCTACGCCGAGAAGCTCACCGACGAGTACCGCGAGAAGTATTTAAACTGGGTCGATCGGTGCGTCGAGCGCGAGGCGGGTTGTGTTCAACTGTCGACC
>LFFM01003000.1_pt1 | contig 10823 bp, 6 predicted proteins | sample 643131 | NCBI WGS metagenome assembly LFFM01 (sample SAMN03777445, study PRJNA286221) | soda lake metagenome | biome: soda lake; feature: Kulunda steppe; material: water; isolation source: sample Tc-Br brine of Tanatar trona crystallizer | place: Russia: Kulunda steppe | collected 2011-07
GGCTGACGTTCGTTACAGAGCCAGACGTCGATTCGACGAATAATCGCGCAGAGCGCGCTCTGCGCGAGCAAGTTGTGCTGCGGAAGATGTTCCGGACCCTCCGCTCAGCTGAAGGGGTCCAGATTCACGAGACGATCACAACCATGTTGGCCACGTGGAAACGGCGAGGACTTGATCCACCTGAACAGCTCCAGTCCATCCTCGGTGGGCAAGAACTCAGATCAGGATGAGAGGCATCACTTATCGGTGAATCCTGGTCACGCTATCCAACTACCTTCAACTCTCACATCAGTCGGGAAGTGCCGAATCTAAAAGTACTTGTAGTTTCGTGCCTAGTTATTACGTCATGACGAATATCGCATTGATAGTTTTAGACACCCTTCGAAAAGATGTATTTGACTCCTATTTTGACTGGTTACCCGGCACTCGATACGAATCGGCTTGGTCTTCAAGTGGATGGACAGTTCCAGCTCATGGCACACTCTTTACAGGGAGATACCCATCCGAATGCGGGGTGTATGCGGATCAGGAATTCCTTACAGTCGATGACATGGTTCTTGCAGAAAAACTTCAATCAGAGGGATATTCAACCCGTGCATTTAGTGCTAACGTCAATATATCTGAAACATTTGAATTCAGTCGAGGTTTTGATAAGTTCCAAGTTAGTTGGAACGAGGAGAAAACGAACGACGAGGTTTTTGACTGGTCGTTGTTCAGCGCCAGAACAAAAGATCAAGGGTGGAAGCGATTCCCGTTAGGGGTGAAAGAAGTTGTCATGTCTGACTCGGCAACTATACAATCGCTTAAGTGCGGAGCAAAAATAAAACTTCGAGATTGGATACCAGTTGCTGAAACTGCCCCAACAGGGGCACAGCAAGCTCTTGAACTCATCAAAAATACAGAATTTGGGGATAAAGAATTTCTCTTTCTCAACCTCATGGAAGTCCACACGCCATATAATATAGCCGATGAGTACCGGACAACAGACATAGATATAAAACCATCAATTAATGATATTTTTGACAATGATCCATACAACTCGCCAAATCAAATCCGCCGGGCATACGAAGATGCTGCTCAGTATCTGTCAGACATTTATAATATTATATTCACAGAACTTGTATCAAAATTTGATTACATAATTACTCTTTCCGACCATGGTGAAATGTTTGGACGAGATGGACTATGGTTTCATAAATGGGGTGTGTATCCGGAATTAGCTCATATTCCGCTCTCGATATATGATGGGTGCGATAGAACTTCGACAGTCGATGAGACAGTCGGTTTGATTGACCTATATCCAACTATCATGGCAATGGCAGACATTAGTACAGATTTACCCGGTCGAGACCTACTTTCAATATCTGAGTCTAATCAATATATCGTTGAGCGCCATGGACTCCGCAAAGAGAGAGTGAACGTGTTAGAAAAATCAGGCCATAATCCAGAATTAATTCAGGAATTTAACCAACCAACATATGGAATTGTATTTGATGATGGGACCTATGGTTGGGAGGGCCGTAATAATCTTTTATCAGATTCATCGATAGATATGGACCAACTTAAAGAGGCCCTTAATGAGTGTCGAAATGAACATAATGGCAGTGCAGTCGATAGAGATAAAGAACGAACAGTCCCAAAAAACATTCAGTCTCATCTCGAGAAATTAGGCTATCTGTGAACGATCTGAACTGCAGTGATTATCATCGATTTTACGATTAATCTTCTTCCGGCGACCTTCTCCAATTAGCTATGCACCAAATATGGCCTACAAAAGTCCCCTCATTCATTACTCGCGACGCTTGACCTACCAGATTTTGATGAGTGGATAGCGGGCTGGGACAAAATCACGGTATCCTGTTCACAGATGATGCGTGGGCTGCTGTTGTGTACGGCCGAGACGAAGTTCCAGTTCAGTGAACTCGAGGATTGTTTTGGTTCGGTTCTCAGGCACCTCATCTACGGATTTGGTCGTGTCTCAAACTCGTCTAGAGTGAGGGTGTCATAGAATAGTCATCATACCAAAGAGTAGGGTGAACGCTGAGGTGGAATTCACCAACCCTGCAAGATGGGGCCCTGGATAGAAGAGTTGAAACCAGTGGCTTGATGACGACAGAACTATATTGTCCATTTATACGATGGACACCAGGGCTCAAACTGTCGATGAATCTGTTGCCCCAGATTCAACTGCCTCAAACCGGATGCAAAAAATCGCCTCGCTTTCAGATGTAACCCACGTCGCCGGTCTCTCGGATCTCCATCACGGGCAGCAGGAAACACCTGTCTCAATTGCGACGGCCACGACTGGGACGATCTATCCCGAGCTTTCCTCGAACGTAATCAACTGCGGGATGTCGCTGGTTCGGACCAAACTCGAGGAGGACGACTTGACGGAGTCGTTCATATCAGAGCTGTGTTCGTCGCTTCCTATACATGCGGAGGCGCATCGACCCGATCGAACAGATCTCGAGGGAATCCTCCGACGCGGAGCCGAGCACGTGGTCGATCGTTGGGACCGCGACCCATCGGTGCTCGATCATATTGAGAATGGTGGCAGCATGTTCGATTCTAGTGATCGACCGAACGACGTGACCGACCTCGTTCCGCCGTGGCTCCTTCGAATGGATCGGACGTACGCAGACATGCCGATCCCGCACCTCAAGTCAAATCATTTCATCGAGTTTCAGGTCGTCGACGAGATTGTCGACGAGACGGCAGCCGCGGAGTGGGGACTCGAAGAGGGCCAAGTCGTCGTGTTCCTCCACGGAGATTATGCGCTGACGTTCTATCTCAACTGGCACCACGCGAACCGCCGAAAGTTCAGAGAACAGATGCCAATCACCGATAGGGCAAAGATGCAACTCTCAAAGGCGGCGTTCCACCTCTACCGGGACGGGCTTCGGCAGTTCCCGACTAATTGGCGGCAATACAACAACACCGAGCTATATACCGGGTTCAACGTGGAAAGCGATGCCGGTCGGCATCTCTCACGAGTGTTTTCGGCGGCGATGAACGTCGGATACGCCAACCGATTGCTGACGGCACTGTGTCTCGAACGAGCGATTACGGAGGTTCGGCCCGACGCCGGGCCCGTCAATCTCCTCTGGGACGTCGGTCACGATACGATCCAGCAAGAATCGATTGGCGGAAAAGAGTATTGGGTGCATAGGAAGGGTGCAGCCAAGGCCGTTCACGACAAACCCGCACTTATTTCTGGGTCGTACAATATGGACTCGTTCATTGGTAGAGGTCGACCTGACGGTACTGAGCTGTTACACTCTTATGACCACGGGTGTTCGAACGTGATCAACCACTTTGAGGAGCACGGTAGACTCTCGCAGCGCGATCATACAACCAAGCGGTACAATCTAGACGATGGGACACTGATCAATGAGGTTTCACACGTCGACAGAGGACCGATTGAGGCTGTAGTGGACAGCCTCACCGATCATGGGGTTCTTTCTAAAGTTGCGTGGCTACGACCGGTTGCGAACATCGGTGAATGGTAACCATACTTTGCTTTATTATCGGACCTCTGGCCAGTTATCGTACGACCGGTAGATTGCGATGAACCGTTGCTCTGAATTCTCTGGATAGGGCAAGTAGGGATACGAAGTATACACAGGCCCCAAGTCCAACGAGTCCAATAACGATGATGATGTTTTGTTGGACAGCGCTGATATCATCAACAATTTCGAGGGTAGCCAGTACAACGATCCCCATGAGCAGTGCCGCCAGACATTGGCGGATGATCTCGGCGATAGGGAATTTGAACTGCACGACATTCCGCAAGGCTACGTACGATACGACAACACCGAGACCTGCTGAGATGACCGTCGCTATCGCGGCCCCTACGAATCCGAACTGCCAGATAAGCACGATGTTGAGAATGAGGTTGACAACGATGAAGATAGCGTTTATCCGAAAGGAGAGGTCTGGACGGTCGACGCCGTTGAGAGCGTTAATAAATAGCTTTTGGTAGCCGTGGAGGAGTACAGCGAGAATGAGCAATCCGAGAACAGCAGATCCTTCTACGAACTCGGGACCGTATATCAGAAGAAGTCGATCTGCAAGAATAACTCCACCAACGAAGCCGGGGATCGCAATCAGGCCGCCGAAGGCGAGGCCGTCTCGTATGAGATTTGCCGCTGCATCTTCCCCACCTTGCGACGATGTAAAACTTATTTCCCGGAATAACGATCTTCGAACAGCGCGTCCAAAGAGTGCGAGAAATTTCGCAATACTCCATGCAACAGAATAGATGCCGATTACGGACGATGATACGAACACAGAGAGAACAAGAATGTCGACATCGTTGAACGACCGCTTTTCAAGTCCGCCAAGCCATGCATACTTCGCGTATTCGATAATGCTGTTGATATGGTACTTCGAAGGCCGTTTTAATGTGATGGAAACGGAAGTAACAGCAATAAGTGTGGCAAATATCAGTCCGAGTCCGTATCCAACTAGTATTCCAAGAAGGCCAAACCCCGCGAAGACAAGTCCAATCTGGATGAGACTGATAGCTCCAATTTTGACCGGCGAGAGGAGCCCAACAATGTGAACTTTACGTTGCCCGCTGAGTGTGGAGGTAGTGAAAGAATATATCAATTTAATAGTGAGGAAGGCAACAATAAATACTGCGACAGGGAGTCCCACGTAGTCTCGAAAACCGTCGACGTACGCGTCAAAGAAGTCCCGAAATGCTATGATGAATACAAATAATTACAGTCCAATCGAGGCAGTTGTCGAAAATCTCTCCCCAAACGAAATACTGTCCGAAGTTGCTTGGCTGAGACCTGTAGCGAACGTCGGCGAGTAGTATTTGAATCTGTCAGGGAAACCGTTCTGAAATCGCTACCGGAAGATTCCGCCAGACAGTCGTCCGGAATCGTTCCGATATGCTCGCAAGAACGACGAAGTAGATTGCAGCTCCGAGGGTAACAAGTGCTATCACGATTGCAACGTTGTGTTCAATCAAGGTGGTTTCCTCAATTATACCGAGAACGGTCCAGACCAACCCACCCATCAGAAGTGTGGCGAGAATTTGATTGCCGATTTCTTTACTGGGAACGCGAAACGCAACGACTCTATGAAGGCACCTGAATGCCAGCATGAGACCCATGGCAGCTGAGATCACTGTCGCGATGGCGGCACCGACCCACCCGATTGAAATCACCAGAAGTATGTTCAGCACGAGATTGACCAGAATAAATATCACGTTGATACGGAACGCCAGATCAGGGCGATCAAGTGCATTCAGCGAATTCATAAGCATCTTCTGGAAACTGTGAAAGAGTACAGCAAGGATCAACAGTCCCAGAACTGCAGTTCCCTGTACGAATTCCGGACCGTATATTTGTAGAAGTCGTTCACTGAGGATAACTCCGCCAACTAGTCCCGGAAAAATAATCAATCCACCAAATGCAAGACCGTCTTCAATTAGATGTGCTGCTGATTCCTCGTCCTCCTGTGCAGATATGCGACTAATCTCTGGAAAAGTCGACTTGCTAATCGAGCGACTGAACAACACCAGAAATTTCGATATACTCCACGCAACCGAATATACTCCGACCAGCGCAGATGGAACGAGCGCAGTAAGCACCAGAATATCGATATCGTTGAATGTCCGCTTTTCTAATCCTCCCAACCAGGAGTATCTGGCAAAGTCGTAGACGCGTCTGAAGTGGTGACGCCGTGGGGTTTTAAACGACATAGAGACAAATAATAAACCAATTGAACTAATGATAATCATTCCAGTAACATATCCTAGAAGCATCCCGAAGAGACCGAAGCCTGCAACAACAAGTCCAATTTGAATCAGGCTGTTCACTCCAACTTTTACAGATGAAAGAATTCCATATATGTGGACAAGATTTTGCCCCTGTAATGTCGAATTAACCAATCCATGAACAAGTTTGACAACGACGAATGCACCAATAAATACCACTACGGTGACTTCCACGTGATTATCAAAATTACTGATGTAGGAATCGAAAAACGGTCCCCCGAGACTAAGTAAAATGAACACCAAGACTGTGAGAAAAGCCGTCATAACGATACCTGCAACCAAGTATTCACCCTGGTCACCACCTTCACTCAAACGCTTTTTTACACCACCACTGATACCAAGTGATCCAGCCAACGCGAACCACGATGCAACTGCAGTGACAGCAGCATAAATCCCGAGTACTTCTGCTCCGAGAACGCGGGCAAAATAGAGTGTGGCGAGAAATCCGAGTGCGGAACCAATGAGTTTCGAAATGAAAACAACAGTTGATGTTTGGCCAATTCTCATTCTAATTGCTTCCGTTTGTATGGAAAGTTAATAAACAGTTTCGGATCACTCTTAAGAGTTAAACGGTCAAGTCATCAAATACAGAGCAATGATTACAGCTGAAAAACCAAATGGGGATATAGAGAAGTCCATAACCTTCTTTTTAAGTGGAACGCATACAAAAGAAACCGTCTCACCGATCGCGGAAGCGGCAAAAAAGAGAGGATATAGCATCGAGTTCACCCAGGATCTGACAGCGACTGCTGAAATCGGAGTGTACGGCCAACATACTACAACGGTACCGTCAGTGAATGCTGAACTTTCTATTATTATGTTCCATGGGATTGATATGGGTTACAGCTCAAGTCGGTGGCCCAGTGAAAACTGGAGCCGATTCGATGTTGGTCTCCTTCCCGGTACCGTTGCGTCACAGACGTGGCAAGAAGCGTCCGATCATCCCCACGCTCGCCCGAATATTGGAGTGTTCGAAGTTGGGTGGCCTAAATCGGACCCCATATTTTCCGACCAGTTCGAAAACGAGGTCGCCCAGTACGAGGAAGAGCTCCAACTATCCGAGAAAGAGACGATTCTGTACGCACCAACGAAAGAAAATAGCAGTAAAGTCCAGGACTTTTTGAACGCGACAGAGGGCATGGAAGTGAATAGGTTGATAAAATTCTCCCCGATAGAACCCAAACCTGAATTAGAAGAACTCTACGACACGATTCCGGACCAGGATAACATCTATCTTATTGATCCGTATGATCCGATAATGTATTGTCTTTCGCTGTCTGATATGCTCGTCTCGGAGCAATCCAGTGTTCTCCAGGAAGCAATCTTTACAGATACGATTCCAGTCTCTGTACGAGACTGGCCGCGAAAGAAACCTGCTGAATCCCGGGACCCATCTCGTACTGACGAACAGGTTCCTGATTTTGCGATCAAGACGACTAAAGCCGAGCTACGTGACACGATCAGTGGAATAATGTCCAATTACGAAGAATATATCGGGAGACAACAGGATCGAAGAGACGAACTGTATCCGAACCTGGGATCCAGTGGGGAATGCGTGATTAATATTGTAGAGAGTCTCAGAACACATGACAAACCCCCTGTTGAGCCTCTTGGACCACGAGAGAGCAATGTTTCACAAAAGGCGAAAATATATTTCACAGCACGAACGACTCTCGCCAAACCCTACCATCGTCTTCGGTACGAGGTTGTGAGAAGACTATCGGATGAAAATGAAAAACGGCTGAAAAAGCTCGGACTCCACAAAGTTCTCTACGTCGCCGATCGGATTTCAGGGTACGATACCTATCGCTAGCAATTATCCTCACCCTTTGAGAGCTAACGTTTCGATATAGGCTGCGACCCGCTTGCAAGCCTGCGCATCGTGGTAATTGTACAGTTCATCTCTGAGGTGGTGTCGAGACTCCTGATGTGCATCAATTCCGTTAGCCAGGTCACGCAGGTACTCTTGAAATTCTTCAAAGGTATCGATTGCAGGACCGGGTAGTTTCTCGTAGTAATCGTATTTGAACCCCTCCGTCTCGTAGACTATCTCGAAATCGTAAGGAAAGAACAGCATTGGCCGATCAAGTAACAGAAACGTGTGGTACGTTGTCGAATAATCAGTTATTAACGTATCGACAAATGGCATAATTTCGGTCGTTTCGGCAAAGTCGTTAGTACCCGCATAACGTATCCGCTCGTGCTGTGTGAGCGTATCGATGAACAACTGTAGATTCTCAGTCCCGTGTCTTGTCGGATACGTCGACGCATTATTTTCATCTCGGGGATGGAGCCGCAACAGAAGGAGTGCATCTTGTTCCTCAAGGAACTCGAACAATGAATGTACTTGGAAATCATCGAACGGAAATAGATCAATCTCTGAATCATACGTGAATCGACGTCTCGATGGGGCATACAGAATCACCAGTTCTGGATCGAAACCTGCTAGGTACTCCTTCCATCTGTTCTGCGTCTCGTCTGCTACCGTTAAGAGGTAATCATTCCGCGGAAACCCCAATGTTACAACGTTGACATCTGGAGAGAGGAGTGAATCTGTGACCAGAAATTCAGAGGGATATAACACGTGATCAAATATATATTCGTGTGAAAAACTCTCGGACGATTCATTCGAGGTATTCATCTGACCTCCATCGTAGTCAGTCGAGTCCTGTGTAGAGTCTTGTTTTGGTTGTTTCGTGCCATTCATTTGACCTCTCTTGACCGGAATCTCATGTTTTACGCAGAACACTTCAACTGAATCAGGGAATCGTTCATACTGTTGCTCATCGTAACAGAACACAGCAGCACGAGCAAAGTAGTACAGTCCTCGTGGTGAGTAGGTATAGACGACTGGCTTATTCTTTCGCTGTAGTTGCATGTACAACCGGGCCGAATGAGTGATCCAGACCAAATCTAGTTCTTGCTCATTGTGCTCTCGCATCCAGTCGTAGAGATACCGACTATTTCCCTGATACATACATTTATTGTGAAAAAGCACCAGACCGGTTTGTCTGGGAAGAACCGACCCAAGAACACAGCCAACAAATACGAGAATAGAACGACCTGCATATTTGATTGCACTTACAGCGAGTGCCCAAATTCCGAAGTCGTCATAAATTGCACGTGCCTTCCGAATCAATGACATTCTGGAGTACCTCGGTACATGATTTGTATCGCCACCAAGACAATTAGACAATCGGTTACTAGTAATTATAAATATGCTGTTTCAGGTAGTGTGGACCCGGTGATACGATTGTAATGTTTCTGCCGATGAACTGCAAATAATGATTCTCGATAAGCATCGGTAATTCTCGCTGAGGAACGGTGAATGCGCGGCGTATCTCGAAACTCCCTTATCGATTCACACGAGAATTTTAACCTATATGGATTCACCACTCGTCGTCATTCTCGGTGCCGGCCGACCCTTCACTGGCACCGAACCCGCGCCACTCCAGCGCGTCTCTGGCGACCGCCGGACGCTCGACTGGCTCATTGATGCTTTCACGCATGCTCTTGAAGACCCAGACATTCACTTTGTTGGCGGCTACCGCATGGACGAGATTGTCCAAGAATATCCCGACATCCACTTCTCACAAAACGAAAATTGGAAAGAAACGGGAACCATTGGCTCTCTTCTCTCTGCGCCGCTTGACGAGACCCGACCCACCTACATCTGCTACGGTGATGTTGTTTTCCAGCCCGATATCGTCGACCAGCTAGCCAAAACCCAAACAGCAGCCGTCGTCGACGAACACTGGCAGACACGCTACCAGTCACGAACGGCTGAGAGCCGTAAACGCGCTGAAAAAGCCCAGTACAAAACCGATTCTAACGGCCACTCCTACATCGACCGCGTCTCGATTGACATCAACCCCGAAGATGCCGACGCGGAATTCACAGGTCTCACTCGTCTCTCGCCCGACGCTCTCACCTTATTCACCGATCTCGTCGACCGGGGGCTGCTCACCTCCAAGGATAACCTCGCTGACCTCGTGACTGCCCTCTCAGTTGGAAACATTCACCCTGAGCCAGTCGACATCGAAGGTCACTGGGCTGAACTCGAAACCGCAGACGACCTTGCGCGGTTCGTCCTCGACACGAAGGCGAACACCCTTCGACGCCTCGAATCGATGATCACCGAGAGCACCATCGCGCCACAGTATACGTTCACCGTCGGCAAATTCGAGGCAAATCCCGATGCAGTCCATGACGGAATCGCAGAGACATTTGACCGTCCAGTCATTGTCCGTTCGAGCACACTTGCCGAAGACGGCTGGGATCACTCCAACGCCGGCCGGTTCGAAAGCATTCTCGACGTGCCACCGGAAGACAACACTGCAGTCAGAAACGCTGTCGAGGAAGTGATCAGTTCCTACAACGAAAACCCGAAAAACCAGGTGCTGGTCCAGCCGATGGTCGAAAACGTCGCCGCGAGCGGTGTCGTGATGACCCGTTCGGTCGAGTATGCAAGTCCCTACTACATCATCAACTACGACGCGAAAACGGGCAGTACTGTCACCGTCACCGACGGCAGTGGCGATGACATCCGAACGATTATCGTCCGGAAAGACACCACCGATCACCTCGACAGCCTCGGAGATCCAGCCCTCAGTCTCCCCACGCTCGTCCAAGCTGTCACGGAACTCGAAGACGTGGTCGGCCACGATGGCCTTGATGTGGAGTTTGCTGTCACCGGCGACGGCGAGGTGTACATTCTTCAGGTTCGCCCGATGACTGTCGACCCCGGCGAGCGGACTGTCGACGACGAAACCGTCTACCAAGAGCTCAAACAGGCCCGCACTACGTTCCTCGACAGCCACGAGTCCTCGCCCTTTGTGTACGGAGATCGACCCATCTACGGCGTCATGCCCGACTGGAATCCGGCAGAAATCATCGGCCGATCTCCCCGACTGCTCGCGGACTCACTCTATCGGTATCTCATCATGGACGAAATCTGGGCCACCCAGCGCGCCGAATTCGGCTACCGCGATGTCCGTCCACATCCACTGATGGTCAGTTTCGCCGGCCAGCC
>LFFM01003001.1_pt1 | contig 10821 bp, 9 predicted proteins | sample 643131 | NCBI WGS metagenome assembly LFFM01 (sample SAMN03777445, study PRJNA286221) | soda lake metagenome | biome: soda lake; feature: Kulunda steppe; material: water; isolation source: sample Tc-Br brine of Tanatar trona crystallizer | place: Russia: Kulunda steppe | collected 2011-07
GACTCCCTCGCGCGGTCGCTCGCGGGCCGCCGGCCCGCTCGCGGCGCGCGCCGACCGCAGAGGATCCTGTGCGTGTCGCTCCCGGTTTATATGGGTCACATCCCACCGTTCACGCGAGTTTATAAGCGGAGTGTGGGACGTCGACCGGGCGATTCGCTCCCGAGATCGCTCATAGAGGGTTTCGCGTTTGATCGATGCCCCTGACCGAACACGGAGCGTGCGAATCGGTATCCGACACCGTAGCCGACACATCAAAGTCAGTGAGGCGAGTCGGAGCGGTATGACCGTCGCGGGACTCTCGGTCGGAGCGCTCGTCGTGTTTGGGCTCATCGGAGCCGCGCTGGTGCTGTTCGTGAGCGAGGTCATTCCGAACGACGTCACCGCGATCGGGGTGATCGCGGCGCTCGTCGTGCTCGAACCGTGGACCGGGGTCGACGGGCGTGGCGCGATTTCCGGGTTCGCCAACCCGGCAACGGTAACGATCGTGGCGATGTACATGCTGAGCGCTGGGATCCAGGCGACTGGGATCGTCCAACGACTCGGGATGTACCTCTCCGACTTCACGGCCGGCCGGGAGTTTCGCGCGCTCGTGGCGACCGTCTGTACCACCGGTCCGATCGCGGGATTCATCAACAACACCCCGGTCGTCGCCGTGTTCGTCCCGATGATCACGGACCTGGCCGAGCAATCGGGAGTCAGTCCGTCGAAGCTGCTCCTGCCGTTGTCGTACGCCGCCATTCTCGGCGGGACGCTCACGCTGATCGGGACGTCGACGAACATCCTTGCGAGCGACTTCGCCCGACTGCTTATCCCCGGTCGAGACGGGATCGGGATGTTCGAGTTCACCGGGATCGGCCTGCTGATCCTGATCGTCGGCGTCACGTATCTGCTGACGATCGGCCGCCGACTCGTCCCGGCGCGGATCCCGGTCGACGCGGACGCAGTCACGGAGTTCGACCTGGAAGATCACCTCGCGGTGATGCGCGTTCGCTCCGGGTCGACCGCCGTCGGCGAGTCGGTGGAGACGTTCGACGCGGCTCACCCGGAGATCCGAATTCTGCAGGTGCGACGGGGCGAGGCGGCGTACAGCGCACCCCACACCGATCGGGTCATCGAGACGGACGACGAGCTCGTCGTCCACGGGACGTTACAGGCGGTGAATCGGTTCCGCGAGACGACCGGACTGGGTCATCTCGTCCGAAGCGAGGTGACCGAGGAGACGTTCGAGGACGCTCCCACGGACGACGTGCTCGCGAAGGCGGTGCTGCCGGAGGATTCCAGATACGTCGGCGAGACGGTCGCCGAGACGGGGCTGGCCGAGTTTCATCGAACGAGCGTGCTCGCGATCCGCCGCGGCGACGAGGTGATTCGCACGGAGCTCGCGGACCGGCGGCTCCGGACGGGCGATCTCCTGTTGATCCGGACGACCCCGGAATCGATCCGCTACTTCACCGATACGGGAGTGCTGATCGTCGCCGACGAAACCGCATACGACCGGCTCGCCGAGGCGGACGTCGAGGCGGTCGCGCCGCTCTCGCCGAAGACGCCGGCGATGGTCGGGATCATGGCCGGCGTGGTCGGGGTCGCCGCGCTCGATCTCCTGCCGGTCGTCATCGCGGCGCTTGCGGGCGTGTTTCTCATGGTCGTGACGGGCTGTCTCAGCTCCGCGGACGCGTACGACGCCGTCTCCTGGAACGTGATCTTCCTGCTCGCGGGGGTGATCCCGCTCGGACTCGCGATGGAGGCGACCGGCGGCGCCGCGGCGCTCTCGGAGCTGCTCGTCGCGGCCGACGCCGTCCTGCCGCTGCTCGCGGTGTTGCTCCTGTTTTACATCGTGACGGGGCTACTCGCGAACGTCATCACGCCCGTCGCGACGGTCGTGCTCATGATCCCCGTCGCGGTCGACGCCGCCGTTCGCCTCGGTGCCAACGAGTTCACGTTTCTGTTGGCGGTGATGTTCGCGGGCGCGACCTCCTTCATGACGCCCGTCGGGTACCAAACGAATCTGATGGTGTACGGGCCCGGCGGGTACGAGTTCGCGGACTTCCTGCGGGTCGGTGGGCCGCTCCAGCTGCTGCTCGCGGTCGTGACCACGGTCGCGATCGTGGCCGTCTGGGGGCTGTGAGCCGCCGTTCCCGTCCGAGTCGGTGGGTGTCACGTTCCCGTCCGAATCGGAGAGGGTCGCGTTTCCGTCGACTACTCGTCGTCCGCGGCGTCCTGGAGCGCGCCGCGGATCGCCGGGATCGTACCGGTGAGCGACCCGACCTGCTCCGCGGCATCATCGATGTCGGCGACGAGCGACTCCAGCGCCTCGATCTCAGCCTCGAGATCCGCCGGGTCCTCGAACGCGTCCGCCCGCTCGCCGAGGACGTACGCCTTCTTTGCGGACCGGACGTGATCGACGGCATCACCGACGTCGAGCGCGGACTTGAGCCCGTTGAGCGCGCCGAGCACGTTGTCGGCGTCGGTGAGCCACACGTCGTCGGCCGCCGGTAGCTCCTCGCGGGCCGCCGCGAGATGCTCCTCGACCTCCGCGCGCGTCTCCGCGGCCGCTTCCCCGAACAGGTCGTCGTCGTCGAACGTCGACTGGCTCATATCCGAGCGTGGTCCCGGCACGAGTTAAAATCGCGCCCGAAAGCGGAAGTGAAACGCCGCACTTCATATGGCCCGGTATATTTATTCGTACTTGCTCGCAACCGGTAGTATGAGTCGGAGAACGGCTGATAGGCTCACGAAGCCGGCGATCGAGACGTTTCTCGAGACGCAATCGACGGGGACGCTGGCGCTGGCGGATCGAAACGACTCGTATGCGATCCCGGTCGCGTTCACGTTCGCCCCGGAGCCCGAGGATTTCTATTTCCGACTCGGATACGGCGTGGAAAGTCGCAAACGAGAGTATATCGAGTCGACCGATCAGGCGACGTTCGTTGTCGCCGCCGAGACGGAATCGGGATGGAAAAGCGTCGTCGCAGCCGGCGAGATCGAACACCGAAACACCACCGACAACCTGAGCGAGATCGCCGGGACGGAGTACAGCTCCGACGAGCCACAGAGCGATGCAAAACACGAACGTAACATTCCCTTCTACAACGTGTTCGAGTCACCGTCCGAGCTCCTGTTCACGCTCGCCCGTCTACGAACCACCGAGCTGACCGGCGTCGTCGAAGCGACCGACCGGTAGGCCGGTCGGATCACGCCGAGCGAACCGCTCAGTAGGCCGACTCGAACAGCTCGACGATGTCGGCGCGGTCCATCGCCTTGGGGTTCCGATCCACGTTGTGCCGGGAGTGTTCGAGCGCGACGTCGGCGAACGGGCCGAAAGACGACTCCTCGACCCCGTCGAATCCGCCGATCCGGGTGGGGATGTCGACATCCTCGTTGAGCGCGCTGACGGCGTCCACGCTCCGCTCGGCGTGGTCCAGCGTCGACTCCCCATCACGTTCGGGGACGCCCAACAGCGACGCGATGGCCGAGAATCGATCCGGCTCGGCCGGCACGTTGTATCGCATGACATGCGGGAGGAGCACGGCGTTCGCGAGGCCGTGGCCGAGCCCGCACTCGGTTCCGAGCGGATACGTCAGCGCGTGGACGGCACCGAGTCCGGAGTTGACGAACGCCTGCCCGGCCATCGTCGCCGCCAGACTCATCCGATAGCGTGCTTTGTCGTTGTGCCGTCCCTGATGGACCGCGGGTCGCAGGTTCTCGCCGATCAGCTCGATCGCCCGTTCGGCGAGCATGTCGGTGAACGGCGTCCGTTCGGTCGACACGTAGCTCTCGACGGCGTGGGTGAGCGCGTCCATCCCGGTCGCGGCGGCGACGCCCGGGGGCATCGTCCGGGTCAGTTCCGGATCGACGAGCGCCAGATCCGCGAACATGTGTTTCGAGTACGCCACCTTCTTGTTCCCGTCGTCGGCCTCGTCGCCGAACACGCCGATGTGGGTCACCTCGCTGCCGGTCCCGGCGGTGGTCGGCAACAGGACCGTGGGTCTGCCGGGCCCCGGAACGTTCCCCATCCCGAGCAGCGATCGTGTCGGCCGATCGTGCTCGGCGACGACGCCGGCGAACTTCGTGGTGTCCAGGCTGCTTCCGCCGCCGACGCCGACGAGAACGTCCGCGTCGACGTCGAGCAGCGTCTCGGCCGCGTCCTCGGCGATCGCCAGCTTCGGCTCCGGATGGACGCCGTCGAACACCGACACGTCCGCGCCCGCGCGGTCGAGCGCGTCGAACACGGGGTCGACCACGCCGGCCGCGAGCACGTCCTCGTCGGTCACGACGAGCACCGACTGGTGACCCCCCTCGGAGATGAACGACTCGAGTTCCGCGGTCGCGCCCATCCCGTAGGCGACGTCGTCCGGACTCCGGACCCGGTTGACGTCGCCGATCGAACCGATCCCGTCGAACATGCTCCGATCGACGACCATGGTGTGTAAAAGTGTTTGCCGAGCTGACGCCGACGTATCGTCCGGATGTCCCGGCATTTCGTCGGGTCGAGGTCGAGGCGACCCGCCGGAGCGGCGTCGAAGGCGACTCATCGGGTCGGTTCGAAGGCGGGCATCCAGAACCGTTATACTCTCTTGCCGAGTCATATCCGAACGAATGCACTCGTTTCATGGCTATCGGCGGCCCGACGGTCGGGTCGGCGTCAGGAACACGATCGCGGTCATCCCGCTGTCGGTCGCAGCCAGCGGCGTTGCGACCGCCGTCGCGGATCGCGGCCCCGAGCGGGCACACGCCACGCCACACCAGCTTCCGGCCGACGGTCCCGACGCGACGATCGAACAGGGACGACGGGTTCTCGTCGGGATCGGCACGAATCCGAACGCCTGTGCGACGCTTTTCGTCGCACTCGGAACGGAGTCGCTCGACGTGGAGTCGGTCGCCGACGACGTCGCCGCGAGCGGGAAACCCGTCGAAACGCTCACCGTGCGTGACTGCGACGGCGTCGCGGACGCCGTCGAGACCGGCCGGAGCCTGACGGCGGATCTGGCCGAGGAGACGGCGGACGCTCGCCGCGAGGAGGCGTCGATCGGCGAACTCATCGTCGGCGTCGAGTGTGGCGGGAGCGACGCGACGAGCGGGCTCGCGTCGAACCCGGCGGTCGGGAACGCCTGCGACCGCGTGATCGAGGGCGGCGGTACCGCGACGTTCAGCGAGACGCCGGAGTTCATCGGCGCGGAACACATCCTCGCGGAGCGCTGCGTCGACGGGGACGTCGAGGACCGACTGCTGGCGGCCGTCGACCGACGCGAGGAGATGGCCGAGATGATGGGAGTCGACCTTCGCGGCGCACAGCCGACCCCGGGCAACCAGGAAGGAGGTCTCACCACGATCGAGGAGAAGAGCCTCGGGGCGATCGCGAAGGGCGGAACGACCCCGATCCGGGATATCGTCCCGTACGGCGAACGCCTTCCCGTCGGCGGGGGGCTGGTCCTGATGGACACCCCCGGCTACGACGTCGAGAGCGTCGTCGGAAAGGTGGCCGGCGGCGCGCAGGTGATCGTCTTCACGACCGGCCGGGGAAGCACGACCGGAAACCCGATCGCGCCGGTGATAAAGGTGTGTGGGAACCCACAGACCTGGGAGCGGATGGCCACGAACATGGACGTCAACGCCGGCACGATAATCGAGGGCGACGACCTCGATACGGTCGGAGAGCGGGTGTTCGAGACGATAGTCGAGACGGCGAACGGTCGCCTGACGGCGGCCGAGAGCCGCGGACTCCGGGAGTTCGCGATCAACGAGCGACTGCCGAACGAGATCCAGCGGTTCGGGGGTGTCTCATGAGCGACCGTCCGGCGATCAGGCTCGACGACGACGACACCGTCGTCACGCTCCTCGAGGACGCGGACGCCGGCGACGCCGTCGCGGTCGGTGACGACCGTCTGACGCTCGCGACCGCCGTCCCGTTCGGACACAAGGTGGCCACCGTCGCACACGAGACCGGCGACAGGATCCGCAAGTACGGCGAGGTGATCGGCGCCGCCACCGAACCCATCGAGCCCGGCGAGTGGGTCCACACTCACAACGCCGAGAGCCTTCGGGGGAACTCCCCGAGCGCCCGCGCGGAGGTGTCGGGCGAATGAGCGGTACCGAACCGACGGAGCCGGAGGCGACCGGGACGGACGGAGCCGATCCGACCGAGACGGACGGAGCCGATCCGGCCGAGCGGCACCCCGAAGGAGAAGCCGCGGAGACGGCCGATCGGGGCACGCTCGGCGTCAGGGACCGCGTGCTCGTGTTGCCGTCGGTGATCTGTTCGCACGTCGTCGCCGAGCGGATCGCCGACAACGTCGAGGGCTGCATCGCGGCGCCCCACGACCACGGCTGTGCGCAGCTCGGTCGCGACAACGATCGGACCCGAGACACGCTGCTCGCGCTCGGTACACACCCCAACGTGGCCGGCACCGTCGTCGTCGGACTCGGCTGTGAACACGTCCAGAGCGACTCGCTCGCGGCGACCCTCGAGGAGCGCGGCGTCGAGGTCCGGGAGCTCTCCATTCAGGGCGTCGGCGGAACGGAGGCCTGCGTCGACCGGGGGACGGAGCTCGCGCGGTCCCTCAGGGAGCGCACCGCCGTCGACCTCGCGCCGCCGTCGATGAGCGATCTCACGGTCGGCATCGTCAGCACCGACCTCGCGGCGTCGACCCGCGAGGAGGCCGCCCCGCTCGTCGGCGGGTTCGCCGATCGGGTGGTCGAGGCGGGCGGACGGGTGCTGGTCACGGGCAGCGAGCGCATCGCCGCCTACCCGGCGGCCGTTCGCGACCGGCTCGCGGACGACGCCGGAAGCGACCTCGACGAGGCGCTCGACGCGGTGCTCCGGGCTGACCGGCAGGGACCGCCACGAACGCCGCGGCTGCGGTCGCGGGCGGACGAGTGCGACGCCGAGACCGCCATGCAGGAGTGGGGAACGAGCCCGATCGACGCGATACTCGACCCCGGCGAGCGACCCGGTCCGGACGTCGACGTGGGGGTCGTCGATTCACCGTCGCGGTTCGAGGAGGCCGCGACCGCGCTCGTCGCCTCGGGCGCCCACCTCGTCGTGCACGTGACCGCGGACGGGATCCCGACCGGTCATCCCATCGCGCCCGTGGTGAAGGTCAGCGCCTCCGACGAGACGCTCGCGGCGCTGGGCGGCGACATCGACGTCGACGCCCGCCGGGCGAGCGTGGCCGACCTCGAGGACGTCGTGTGTGACGTCGCCGGCGGCTCCGAGAGTCGCACCGAGCGACACGGCGTCACGACCTTCGCCATCGAGCGGGTCGGCCCGTCGATGTGATCGCGGAGGATCGCTGAGCGGCCCCGCCGATACGCGGTTCCCGGCACCGCCCTCACGACGTCCGACCACCGCCCGCCACGACTCTCCCGACCCCGAAACGCCTCTCGCCGCGGCGCTTTCGATCCTGGAGCGCCTCTCGCCGCGGCCCTCAGTCGTCGACGGCGACGAGTTCCATCAGCGGATAGCCGTCCGGTCCCGTCTCCATGCGCGTCCGGACGACGACGTCCTCGCGAACGATCCGCATCTCGACGTCCATGAGCGTCCCCGTCAGCTCCGTGTAGCCGTTCTCGTGGTCGATCGCGTCACGTACACGCTCGTCGTCGATGTCGACGGTGACGGACGCACAGAACGGCTGGTTCTCGATCGCCTCGGCCATCGCGCGCTCTAGGCTCCGCGTGCTGGCCGGGCTCACCGGCGTGCCGGCGAACTGGTGGTACAGCGAACCGAACTTGATACCCGCCTCGAAACACGCGCGCTCGGCGTCGGTTGACATACGTGGATCGGCGCACGCCCGACGCAAGAAGCTTCGGAGCCCGACCGGCCGCGGCGATCGATCCGACCGGGACGGACGGGCCGGGCTCATTCCTCGGCCAGCTTTCCGTCGGCGCGGTCCTCGTCGATCGCCTCCGGGGGTCGATCGTCCGGGTCGCCGTGACCGCCGCCGCCCGGCGTCCGGACCGTCACGGTCGTCCCTGCCGGAACGTCGACCGTCGTCTTCGCGCCGACGGGGTCGCCGTCGATCAGGTTCTCGCCGGTCGCACCCGGTTTGCCGCCCCGAGCGCCCGCCGGTGGATGTCTGCGGCGCTCAGTCAGCAGCGAGACGGTCGCGGGCACCTCGACGCGGACCGACCGCTCGATCCCGAGACCGCCGCGATGCGCGCCCGCCCCGCCGCTGTTCGGCCGGAGCGCGTAGCGCTCGACGCACAGCGGGTACGCCGTTTCCAGCGACTCGACGGGCGTATTCAGCGTGTTCGTCATGCCGACCTGCACGCCGTCCATCCCGTCCGCCGACGGCCGCCCGCCGAACCCGCCGCCGATCGTCTCGTAGTAGGTGAACGATGCCGCCGCCCGGTCGGACGGATCGACGGCCGCGTCGCCTGACGCGACGCCACGACCCCCGATGGTGAGGTTGTTCATCGTGCCCTGGCTCGCGGCGGGCACGCGGTCGGGTGCGGCCTCGGCGAACGCCGCGAGCACCACGTCGGTCACGCGCTGGCTCGTCTCGACGTTGCCGCCGACGACCGCCGCGGGCGGGCGGGGGTTCAACAGCGACCCGGCCGGTGCCTTCACCGTGATCGGCTCGTAACAGCCGTGGTTCGGCGGGATGTCCGGATCGGTCACGGCCCGTACCACGAAGTAGACGGCGCTCGTCGCCACCGCCAGCGGCGCGTTGAGGTTGCCCGCGACCTGGTCGGCCGTCCCCGAGAAGTCGACGACGACGCGCTCGCCGTCGATCCGGACGCTGGCGGCGATCGGTACGTCCTCGTCGGTCACGCCGTCACCCTCGAGCACGTCGGTCGCCGCGTACTCCCCGTCCGGGAGCGACGCGATCTCAGCGACGATCCGGTCACGGGAGTAGTCGATCACGGCATCGAACGCCCGTTCGATCAGGTCGTGGCCGTGCTCGTCGCGGAGTTCGCGGAGTCGCTCACCGCCCCGTTCGTTGGCCGCCATCTGCGCACGGAAGTCCGCGCGCCGCTCCGCCGGGTTGCGGACGTTCGCGAGCAAAAGATCGAACAGCGCCTCGTCCCGCTCGCCGCCCGCCACCAGCCGAACGGGCGGAAGACGGAGGCCCTCCTGATGGATCTCGCGGGCGCCCGCGGGCATGCTGCCGGGGGTCATGCCGCCGACGTCGGCGTGGTGCGCTCGGGAAACGGCGAACCCGAGAATTCCGTCGGCGACGGTCCCGCTGGCGCCCGCCTCGTCGGTGGCGTCGTCCACGTCGCTTCCGGCGGCGTCGTCGGCCGCGCCGTCACCGGCGGCGATCGCGGAGACGAGCGTCACGTCCGGCAGGTGGGTGCCGCCGGCGAACGGGTCGTTGAGGACGAAGACGTCGCCGGGCTCGGGATCGCGTTCGAGGACGGCGGCGACCGCCTGCGGCATCGCGCCGAGGTGGACCGGAATGTGTTCCGCCTGCGCGATCATCCGGCCCGCCGCGTCGAACAGCGCGGTCGAGCAGTCCCGCCGCTCCTTGATGTTCGGCGAGTACGCCCCGCGGATCAGCACCCGACCCATCTCCTCGGCGATCCCCTCCAGCTGATTCCGGAGCACCTCGAGGGTCACGGGGTCGACGTCGGCGCTCATCGGACGCCTCCGTCGTCGTCCGCCGCCGACGATTCGTCCCCAGGGTCGCCACGGTCGAGTACTACCGCCCCGTTCCGCCGGGCGCGACCGTCCCACGACGGAGGGACGACGGTCGTGCTTTCGGTTCCCTCGAGGATCGCGGGGCCACCGATCGCGTCGCCGGCGTCGAGTCGATCCCGGTCGTACACGGTCGCGTCGACCGCGCCAGTCCCCGGGAACGTCGCCTCTCGACGCCCGGTCCGGGCGCCGTCGCCGCCCTCGTGGGTCACGGCCGGCGGGTCGTTGTCGACGGTCGCGGTCACCCGGAGGTTCACCGCCTCGACGGACTCGTCGAGCCGATACCCGTACGCGTGCTCGTGGGCCTCGTGGAACCGCTCGGCGACCGTCTCCGGGTCGAACGCGTCGACGGGGACGGAAAGCTCGAAGCTCTGCCCGGCGTACCGACAGTCGGCGGCGCGCTCGATCCGAGCGGCGTCCGGATCGGAGACGTCCGCGAGCACTCGATCGACCAGCTCCGCGTAGGTCGCCTCGCCCCGTTCGGCGACCGATCCGTCGTCGCCGATCAGCGGCAGGCGGACGGTTCGGACCGCGTCATGGGTTTCGTCGGCCGCCAACAGCCCGTACGCGGAGAGCACGCCGGCCGGGCCGGGAACGATCACTCGGGAGACGTCGAGTCGCTCGGCGAGCGCAGCGGCGTGCATCGGCCCCGCACCCCCGAAGGCGACGAGTCCGAACCGACGCGGGTCGTGGCCACGCTCGACGGTCACCGACCGGATCGCGCGGGTCATCGTCGCGTTCGCGACCCGGTAGACGCCGGTCGCGGCCGCAGTCGCGTCCGACAGCCCCGCCTCGTCCGCGAGCCGGCTCAGGGCGTCGGTGGCGGCCGCGACGTCGATCGAGAGCTCGCCGCCGAGCGTCGCGTCGGGGCCGATGTACCCGAGGACCACGTCCGCGTCGGTCACCGTCGGACGCGTCCCGCCCATCCCGTAACACGCCGGACCGGGTTCCGCGCCGGCCGACTCGGGACCGACGCGGAGCGCGCCGCCGGCGTCAACCCGCGCGATCGACCCGCCGCCCGCACCGACCGTCTCGATGTCGACCATCGGGAGCGCGATCGGGAGGCCGTCGATCTCGGCGTCGGTCGTCCGGGCGACGTCGCCGTCCCTGACGAGGCTCACGTCGCTCGACGTGCCGCCCATATCGAACGTCACGAACCCCTCGATCGACTCGTTGATATCCGC
>LFFM01003002.1_pt1 | contig 10819 bp, 9 predicted proteins | sample 643131 | NCBI WGS metagenome assembly LFFM01 (sample SAMN03777445, study PRJNA286221) | soda lake metagenome | biome: soda lake; feature: Kulunda steppe; material: water; isolation source: sample Tc-Br brine of Tanatar trona crystallizer | place: Russia: Kulunda steppe | collected 2011-07
AATATAAAATAACAAATATGAATAATTTGTTATGGCTAAATGAGGCTTTACGGGCTATCTGGGCGCTATTATCCAGACTTGGAAACCAATAATACGTGAATTGGTATTTTCGTAGAAATGTCTAATAACGGCCAACACATAATTATTTTGTTGATTCGACCATCGTTGCGCCTGGTCTTTCTTGATTCAAACAGCGATGAAGCAGAAGATACAAATTTAATACATAATATTTTTTCATAACTAATTTCGGGTCGTGGGAGGACCGTAACAAGCAATCAACCGGTGGTCGGACGAATGTCCCGCATCCACCCAGTACCAATAGCGAGCAACCGCCTCGCCCGTGCACGCGTTACCGGACAGTATCGGTGTCCACCTCACCAGCAGTATCGAACGACTGCTGGGAACACGTCCGGTCACTCTCTCCATCCGTGCAGCCGGCCAGTGACATGGTACAGGATGACCCGGGCAGTCCGGGCGGGGGACTTGCCTGCCAATCGGGCTGTATTTACAGACATACGTCTGTAATAACACTCCGGTCTCGGTTCTTCCCCGTTGAAAACTGTTTTACATACGTACGCGTATCAACCATCACGACGCACACCGACCAGCTGATGCGTGTCACGGCTGATCGAATACCGGCCAGATTAGTATATTATAATTTATGAATTGGTCGATCTGCCCATTATCTTATTATATACGAGCTGGAGGACCGCATTCGTAGTAGTCTTGTGTATATTGTTCTACTGTGTCGATACCATTCACTCTGACACCTCACCGTGATACTGAAACTGGGTCGCACTTGAACAGCATCGAGACCATGCTTCACCCACAGAATAAACCTCCTCTTTGGCCCTACTTGGGGCCTTCCGGCTCGTAAATGGGCGTTGAGACTCGCTTCGTTGTTCCACATTTCGGGGAGTCACCGTCGCCATGTCATCATGAAACCCCGTCTCGGGACCACGAGATGGGAGATAGTAGTATTGTTCTTATATAGAAATACCACGGATTCGACGTCCCTCGACGTATCGCCAAAGAGCACGATGACCGACTGACCGGAGATCGAACACTCCGGAGAACGCACCCACACACAGACGCAGTTCGCGTACTACGTCTGGGACCGTAGAGTCTCCATTCCTCAGGTGCTCGCAGTGTCCGGCGGCCACTTTGTCCCCCCACTGGATGATATATGGGACAGTCATACGTCTTCCAAAGGGAGTTTACGGCCCCATACCAATACCTATAAAATATGTATAATAACTATATTTCTGTTACTATAGGTTGCAGCACGTCCCACAGGTGACGTAATTGATGCAGCCCTCGATCAGAGTGTAGACCGACTCACTCGTGACCGACGATCGGTTGTGGTTCGTATGGCTCCTCCAGATACTGGATATCCGAGTCGGAGAGGCTGATTGTGAGCGCTTCAACTGCCTGTTCCAGATGTTCGATTGAGGTCGTTCCAACGATGGGTGCGTCCACGTACTCGTTCTGGAACTGCCAGGCAAGTGCGACCTGAGCCATTGTGACGCCGTACTCGTCGGCAAGTTCCTCCACGCGTTCGTTGATCTCCCGACCACCCCCACGAGCGTAGTCGGCTGTCGGGTTATGATAGTTCTCCGGATCACCACGGTCGGTACGTTCGAGCGCATCGAACGGGCGTGTGAGGAATCCCTGCCCAAGCGGACCCCAGGGGATTACACCGATGTCTTCGCTGTCACACAACGGCAACATTTCGCGTTCCTCTTCCCGGTAGGCGAGGTGGTAATGGTTCTGCATCGTCTCGAACTGGACGAGATCCTCACGCTCGCTGATCCGCAGTCGACGGCCGAGTTGGTGTGCCCACATCGAGGAAGTCCCGACGTGACGAACATCCCCCCGTCGCACCGCATCGTCCAGCACACGCAACGTCGTTTCAGGTGATGTATTCGGGTCTACTCGGTGAGTCTGATAGAGATCGATCGTCTCCATTCCCAGTCGGTTGAGGCTGGCCTCGAGTTCCTGTTCGATCGTTTTCCGGGAGAGGCCAGCCGCATTCGGGTGTTCGTCGCCAACCGGGAACCGAACTTTCGTTGCGACGACCTGTCGATCCCGGTCGTACTCCGCAAGGACATCACCGAGCAGTTCCTCGGACTCCCCGTCGGAGTACGCGTTGGCGGTATCGAAGAAATTCACCCCCAGATCGATCGCGCGTTCGATCAACTCGTGGCTTTCCTCACGGTCCAACATCCACGGCTCCTCACTGCCGAAGCTCATACAGCCCAGACAGATCTTCGAGACTTCCATTCCCGTGGAGCCGAGTGTCGTATACTCCATGGACAATGATGTATGAAGAGGGGTAAAAAAGTCTGTCCCCAACATAGACTATATTAAAATGAACAATTATACAAGTAGAGCATAGCATCTACGTATGACAGAAACGATCGCTGTCACTGGCGCGCTCGGTGGTGCAGGGAAGTGGTTCATCGACCGTCTCAGAGCCGATTACGAGGTCGTTGCACTCGATCGGAGACTTCCGACGGAAACGACGGCCGAAGCCGTGAGTTTCCAGAAGGTCGATCTGACCCGACAGGGTGCAGTCTGGGAGACAATACTTGACGCTGATCCTTCTACCGTCGTCCATTTCGGAAACATTCCCCACGAGGAACACCACTCGGGTGGTGAGGTCTACGAGAACAACGCGGTCAGTACGTTTCACGTACTCGAAGCGGCAGGTCGTGCCGGGGCAGATGTCGTCTGGGCCTCCAGTGAGACGGTCTATGGAACCCACTGGCCGGAGCCGAAACTCCCCGAGTATCTCCCTATCGATGAAGAACATCCGGTCGCCCCCTGGAACGGCTACGAAACCTCGAAGCTTGCTGGAGAGGCCGCTGCAGACCGAGTTGCCAACGCGTTCGACGTGTCGGTCACGACGATGCGACCGACGTGGATCCAGTATCCAGGTCAGTATCAGATCACGTCCATCAGAGAGGCGTTCGACTTCGAAAGTGCGGACAGATTCGGAAACTTCTGGTCCTACGTCGATATCCGGGACGTGGTCTCCTTCGTTGAAGCGGCGATCGGCGACGCGCCGGCCGGCCACGAGGTGTACAATGTCTTCGGACCCGACAACTTTCTGGGAGTCGACACGGCAGCTGCGATCGAGGCGGGATACGGCTCGCTCCCCGAGCAGTGTAGTCTGGAGGGTGACGAGCCAGCATACACGAACGAAAAAGCAACATCGACCCTCGGGTGGCAACCGGAACACTCGTGGAAGACTGCAGAAGACGACGATATTTCGACTCCATCGTTCGACGCCTGAAAAAAGCGTTCAACGGGCGACCTGACAGGCAGAGGTCAACATCCGATGGAACTAATTCAAACGAATACCTATCCCGCCCCACGACTCGTAGATGCCTTCGGACACGGATACCACTGGGTCACGGGAAGTCGCCTTTCTGGATCGCGTCCGAAAGTACGCCAGGACTGTCCCGATCGACGTCGATCCCGATTCTGTCCAGTGGTCGATATCCCACCGTGCCAAGCGCCGCGCTGGCTCGTGTCGGTACGACGGCGACGTCGCCACGATCAGGCTCTCGTGGGACGCCTACCGGGAACACGGCTGGGCGGAGATGGCAGGCGTGGTGCGTCACGAACTCGTCCACGCATGGGAGTTCCAGCAGTTCGGCGAGTCCGGCCACGGGGAGCGTTTCCGGGAGCAAGCGGACAGGCTCGACGCGCCACGTCACTGCAGTCCGTTCAGCGAGCCGCGACTCCGACTCGTCTGTACCGCCGAGGACTGTGACTGGTCGGCAGACAGGTTTCGCGCGTCGGTGACCGTCTCCGAGCCGAACACGCGACGCTGTGGGGTGTGTGGCGATCGATATCGTGTGAAACACCTCGCAACCGGCCGATCCTGGCGGACAGCGAGAGGGTACGAACGGGAGCGAGAGGCGATCGGTGAGGACTGGTGACGCCGGTCGCTACTGGACAGTCGGCACCGGGACGGCGTCGAGGACATCATCGACCAGCGCGCCCTTCGAGACGCCATCGACTTTCGCCTCGGGGGTCAGGACGAGCCGGTGTGCCAGTACCGGTTCGGCGATCTCGGCGACGTCGTCGGGTGTCACGTAGTCGCGGCCGACCATCGCTGCACGGGCACGGGACGCTTCCAGCAGACTCTGGGTCCCGCGTGGTGAGACGCCGACCGAGACCTGTCGGAGCGAACGGGTCCGCCGGATGATCTCGACGAGATAGGAGACGACGTCGTCGGTAACCTGCACGGTTTCGGGGACCTCTCGGAGTTCCGAAACCGCCTCTTCGGAGATCGCCCGCTCGACGCTTGGCACCTGCTCGACGCGGCCGAGACGGCGGTGCAGGAGCTCCTCTTCGCCCGCCTCGTCGGGATAGCCGATCGAGCTCTTGACGAGGAAGCGGTCGACCTGAGCCTCCGGAAGCGGGAACGTCCCCTCCTGATCGACGGGGTTCTGTGTCGCGATGACGAAGAACGGGTCCGGTAGCTCGTGGGTGTCGCCGTCGACGGTGACCTGGCCCTCACCCATCGCTTCGAGCAGGGCGGCCTGGGTCTTCGGCGGTGCACGATTGATTTCGTCGGCCAGCACCACGTTTGCGAAGATCGGGCCTTTGCTGAACTCGAACGTGCCCTCCTGCTCGTTGAAGATGTGGGTCCCGGTCACGTCGGTCGGCAGCAGATCGGGCGTGAACTGGACCCGGGAGAAGGAGAGTCCAAGCGCCGACGCAAAGCTGTTCGCGGTGAGGGTCTTTCCGGTCCCCGGAACGTCTTCCAGCAGAACGTGCCCGCGGGAAACGACCCCAAGCAGTACAGTTTCGAGGAAGTCACGATCAGCGATAACAGCACCAGAAATGGAGTCGAGGACGGCTTCACACTCCTCGCTCGCTTCAGCTACGTCCATGGTTTGGTAAGGACATTTGGCCCTCATATGTGTACCGATGCCACTCGACGCCCGAACCGAAACCGATAAACTGTCCCGCCGGGAAACAAGGAATGAGCCGAGGTAGCCTAGCCTGGCCAAGGCGGTTGCTTCGAGAGCAACTGTCCATCCGGACACAGGAGTTCAAATCTCCTCCTCGGCGTTTTCACGAAGCAACACGGCGAGCGACCGCCGTGTCGCTCGCCTCTGCTGAGTGTAAACGGTCACGTGGAGATTTGAACGAGGCCAGTCGCGCGCAACGAAGTGAGCACGTCTGGACGTAGTTCACAATCTCCTCCTCGGCGTTTTGACGCGAACAATCCCCCCGAGAGACCTCTGTGTCTCTCGCACTCGTGAGCGTCAAAACCACACGTGGAGATTTGAGCAGACGAGTCGCAGCCCGCGAGGCGAGCTGAGCAGGACCGTCTCGGCGAGTTCACAATCTCCTCCTCGGCGTTTTAACGCGAACAATCCCCCCGAGAGACCTCCGTGTCTCTCGCACTCGTGAGCGTCGAAAACATAGCCGACGATACGTAACCTGCTGGCACACAAATGGCTATAATTGGGGATAGAAACTCTCTAAGGTGGTTTTGAGGAACTCTTATACTCCGGCATCACCGATTTCGTTTATGGCTGGCGAACCAGACCCGAGAGAGAACGCTAGATCCTACACGTCCGCTTCGCCGGACGAGCAACCACCCCCGACTGATGTTCTGGAGATAGAGCCGGTATACGAGGCACTGGGCCATCCCCGACGTCGGTATCTCTGTTATACGCTGCTCGAAGATACCGAATGGTCACTGACGGAACTGGCGACGAAGGTCGCGGCGTGGGAGAACGAGATCCCTGAAGACGAGGTAAGCGATCGCCAGCGTGAAGCGCTGAGTGTGTCGCTGTACCACGCACACATCCCGAAGCTGGTTGATGAGGGCGTGATCACGTTCGATGACTCCACCGAGACGATCATGCCCGCCGAGCACACCGAACAGGTCCTTACCGCGCTCGAAGGGATCGGTGCCAGCGTCGACGCCAATCAGGAAGCACACGCACGGAGTGAGATGCATGACGAAGGAAACTGACGGCGGTACCATGAGCGACGACGATCTAGCCACGGACGCCGAAACCCACTGGTCACAGGTAGCACAGCGAAACTACGAGCCCGACGGGGACAGAGAACTCACGACGGTAATCGTCTACGCGATTGCGGAAGCCGAAGGCTGCGCCCCGAACGAAGTACGATCGCCCCCGCTGTACGAGTCGGTAGACGTGCCAGCGATCGAAGCGGCGTTCTTTGGCCCGACCGGTGCCGATGATTTGCGCCAGGGTGTCGGCACTGTCGAGTTTCAGTATACCGGATACCGCGTGAAGGTGCGGAGCGATGGCTGGGTGCAGGTGTACGAACCGACCGAAGCTGACCTCTCGTAGGCGAACGCCTCAATCGTCGCCGAGTGGGGTGTCCTCGGCCTCGAACCGGCGTCCCCGGAAGGGAAGTGCCCGCTGTAATCGCTGTACCGTCGGGCGATCCTCGATCCGAATGGCGAACGCGGGAAGCGCAATCGTCATCGCGGTCAACAGGCTGTATCCGACAATTTCGAGACCGACGACGAGCGGGCTGAACGCCACATTCGGAGCGGAGAGGCCAAGCAGCTCGGGTAGTAAGCGCAGGAACAGGATGCCGATGAGGGCGAGGACCCCAGCTGTTAGCACTGCCGCGCCCGTATCGGTTGTCGATCGATCACGCACGTAGTACCAGCCGATGGTGCCTCCGAGGGACGCACCGAGCGTAAGCGAGACGAACTGCCGTGAACCTAACAGGAGCGCCCCGACCGCAATTCCGGCCGCGAGCACAAAGGTTGGTCCAGGATCGAACACGCCCTCCCGTGCCAGCCAGATGCCGACGGCAACGAGCGCGAGACCGAGCGCGACGCCGACGAGGACGTCACCGATGTAATGGACGCCCATGACGACCCGCGAGAGGGCGATGAGGGCGATGAGGGTGCCCGCCAAGACGTACCGGACGCGGCGGCGGCCCCACTCCATCGTCACTGCAAGCGCGCCATAGAACGCCGCCGCGCCCATCGCGTGGGCGCTCGGGAACGTGTAGCCCGGATAGGCCTCGGGGGAGAACGCCAACTCGGGGCGGGGGATCTGGAAGATCCCTTTGAGTCCGGCCGACAGGGCAAGCGCGGCGATGCCGACCGCGATCACGAACGCCCGATCCCGGCGGTTGTCCGGCGCGCCGAACCAGTAGATGAGAACGCCGAGGACGACCAGCAACGCCCCGTCGCCGAGATGCGTGATCAGGTCGAACGCAGGCGCTGTCGGCCCGACAGCCTCGCGGGCGAGTTCGTTGCTCGCTTCATCCCAGAGAACAGTATAGAGGGACATACCAGTCTGTACTCGTACGAAAACGGGTCTGCAAATATAGACCTGATGGCTAACCGGTCGACCGTCGCCTGTCCGGGTCCACACGTACGTTTTCGTTCGCGGTGGACGTAGTTCGGAACAATGACACAACGGAGTACGTCATACACCATACGGGAGTTCGAGTCGGGGGACAGAGCTTCGTTCCGCGAGCTGTACGAGACTGTGTTCGGTGCCGAACAGGGCACAGAGTGGTTCGACTGGAAGTATCGGGAGAACCCGTACGTGGATCACGTGCCGATCATCGTTGCGACGAACGGCCACGACCGGATCGTCGGTGCCCGGCCGTTTCTCGCGCTGGCGCTGCAGGTCACGGCGAATCGTGAGCTTGCGTTACAACCCTGTGACACCATGGTCCATCCCGATCACCGGCGTCAGGGACTGTTCACGCGGATGACTGCGCGTGCTATCGAGCGATACGCCGATCACGAAGCTGCGCTGTTTTTCAACTTTCCAAACTGGCACTCCCAGGGGGGCTACGAGAAGTTGGGCTGGAAGCCGATCGGACACATCGCCACGCGATATCGGCTCCATCGACTCCCGAGGCGCGTTGGAAACGGATCGACGGCGGAGCGGTTCGGGGGTGCAGTCGTGCGGACCGTCCAGCGAGCGTATCTCGGAATCAGGGACGCGTTGACGAAGCCACCGAGCGGGACGACCGTCTCGAAACACGATCAGGCCCCGGTCGATGCGTTACTGACGCTGTACCGAGACGCCGCTCCGGACGAAATACACGTTCTCAGGGACGAGCAGTTCTGGAGCTGGCGTTTCGACAACCCGGACTGGATCTACAGATACTATCTCGTCCACGAGAGCAGCGAACCGGTCGCTGGGGCTGTCGTAGGCAGGAAGGCCACGGAGCCAGGACACGTCCGACTCACCGATGTGGTCCCGGTGACACCATCAGACGATACGACGGCAGCGCTGCTCGCAACCGTGATCGACGATCATCCCGACGCAGATGCGATCCTGGCACCTCCGACCCTCCCGAAACACGTCTGTACCGCGTTTGGCTTCCTCTCGGACACGCGGCTCCCGCTGTCCGCGGTGAGTTCGCCGACGACGCTCGTCGCTCGCCCGGCCACACGTGAGGCCGACAGCTGGCCGGCGTCAGTTCGCCCGGCGCAGACGCTCGCTAACTGGTCGATTACGTTTGCCGAACAGGACACGAGTTAAGTGGGCTACGACTCCTGGTCGCTTGCTGTCACGGATCTCGCGGCGCTGTCGTAACGACTGCGAAGGCGTTCGTTGAGCGTCGCCATCGGAACGATCTCAACCAGTTCTCTGTCGGCGAGATCGCCGAGGCGGTGGAGATAGGCGGCGATGGGCTCGAACTGCGCGTCGTTCGCGAGGTCGTATAGATGACACCACAGATGGAGGTGGCCATCCTCGCGGATCGCACGGCCGGTCGCCTGATCGAGAGCACGAGCGTGTAATCGCTGGCGGAGTCGGACTGGGAGCGGGCGAAACACGGGATGGGTCGGCCGCTGGCCGGATGGAAGCGCCGCGGCCGTCAGCGTCGCCGGCGTCGAACAGTAGGTTCTGACGATGCCGCCCTCGATCGTCGGTTCGATCGTCGGCGGTGGCGCAAAGAGCAGCTCCGTTGCTCGTCGGAGACCGGTGGTACCAGTTGGTGCGCTCTCACGGACGATTTCGATCCCAGCCTCCTGCATCACGGAGGCCGGTGGGACGTAGTGACGCGGCGGAACGAACGAGGGCGTCCGCTCGCCGAGGTGTTCCTCGTGGTGGCGCTGTGCGAGTGCGAGATCGCGTGCGATCTCCGCGTCCGTCGCTTTCGCGGCCGGAAGGTGAGAGAACGTGTGCGTGCAGAGTTCGTGATCGACGGATCGAGAGCGGATCGCCTCGATCATATCGGGGGCGTAAAACAGCGGATCGGTCGCGACGTCGGTTCCAGGATCGGCGTCGAACCACCCCTCGGGCGCTGGACCACCGTGGTCGCCGTCACACGAAGTAGAGAACAGGTGCCCGACCACGTCGAAGGTGATCGGCACCTCGGCTTCGTCACAGAGATCGAGCAGTGTGTGGAGATACTCCCGTTCCGCCCGGCCGCGATCGCTGAGGTGGCCCCACTCGTCGATATCGTGGACGCCCCAGCCGAGTTCGAGTTCGATGCTGATGGTGAGAGTTGCAGCCATCGTCTCAACAGACGACTATCCAGATAATAGTAGTCGGCCCCTACGGCGAAGATTGACCGATCTGACGGGCTTGACTGGCTTGCCAATCGAAGAAAACGGAGTCGGTGCCGTAGTTCAGTCGTCGGCCAGCACGTCCGGCTCCTCGCCCGGCACAGTCAGGAGCCGATCCATCGCATCGACCATTGCGCTGACCGACGCGGAGGTGATGTCGGTATCGCTTTTTGCGACAGTTACCGAGTGGTCGCCCCGTGTCATCTCGACTTCGACGGTGACGACGGCGTCGGTGCCGCCGGTGATCGCATCGACCTCGTAGGAGTCCAGTGAGACGTTTGCGACCTGACCGATCGCCTCGCGAACTGCCGTCACCGCGGCATCGACCGGCCCGCTGCCGGTGCCCGAGGCGACGCGTTCCTCGTCGTCGACCCGCAGCCGAACACTCGCTGTTGGGATGCCGCCCCCACTCGCGGCAGTGAGATCGAGCACCTCGACGCGGCGTTCCCGGTCGGTCCCCTTGACGTCTTCCGCGATCGCGAGCAGGTCGGCGTCCGTGACGCGCTTGCCGCGGTCGCCGATCTCCTTGATGCGCTTGACGACCCGGGTAAGCTCCTCGTCGTCGACCTCGACGCCGTGTTCTTCGAGCGCGGCGCGTGCTCCGGCGCGACCGGTGTGTTTGCCGAGCACGATCCGGCGCTCTCGGCCGACCTTCTCCGGTGGATAGGGCTCGTACATCCGGTCGTCCTTGAGCGTCCCGTCGGTGTGGATGCCGCTCTCGTGGGTGAAGGCGTTCTCGCCGGTCACCGCCTTGTTCGGCGGGAGCTGGACGCCCGTAGCCTGTGCGACGGCCTGTCCGAGGCTGTACAGCTGCGTCGTGTCAACCGTCTCGATCCCGTAGCTGTGATCGAGCGCGATCGCAACCTCTTCGAGCGCGACGTTGCCCGCGCGCTCGCCCAGCCCGTTGACAGTGCCGTGAACCAGATCCGCGCCAGCCGCGACGCTCGCCAGTGCGTTCGTCAGGCCCATCCCGAGATCGTCGTGGGTGTGAGCACTGACCGGGCCGTACTCCGCGAGCGTGGAGACGATCTCGTAGGATCGTTCCGGCCCGGCGTGACCCACGGTGTCCGCGTAGCAGACGCGGGTCGCCCCGGCGTCGAAGGCCGTCGCCATGAGCTCTTCGAGGAATCCGAGATCCGCACGGCTGCCGTCCTCGCCGATCACCTCGGTCCAGAGGCCGTGATCGCGCGCGTACTCGACCAGTTCGGCGGTGTCGGCAATCACTTGCTCCCGGGTCGTGTTCACCTTCGTCTCGATGTG
>LFFM01003003.1_pt1 | contig 10817 bp, 12 predicted proteins | sample 643131 | NCBI WGS metagenome assembly LFFM01 (sample SAMN03777445, study PRJNA286221) | soda lake metagenome | biome: soda lake; feature: Kulunda steppe; material: water; isolation source: sample Tc-Br brine of Tanatar trona crystallizer | place: Russia: Kulunda steppe | collected 2011-07
CTCGCTGCGCTCGGCCGCTCGGAGGCACGCCACCGCATGAGTCTTTTATAAGCGATCGTCGCCGCCGCTCACTCTCTGTTAAATATGATCTCGCCGTCAGCGATATGATATACCCACTCCCGACATCGATCTTCGCAACTCCTGTCCGGACCACAGCAGGTCAGCGTGCGTCGCTGCTGTGGATCCCAACAGCGGCTCTGCCGCCACGTGGTATAAAAAGGCATGACGGATGGGTAGCGTTTTCCGGCGGGCGGTCCTGTCCACGGGCATGGCACGATCAGTCCACAGCGACGACAACCCCCAAGTAACGCTTCACACGAACCACGGCGACGTCGTGATCGAGCTGTTCGCCGACCGTGCCCCGAAGACGGTGGAGAACTTCCTCGGGCTCGCTCGCCACGACCCCGCCGCCGACGCCGACCCCGCCCGCGACACCAACACGTGGGAGGACCCCGAGACCGGCGAGGTCCGAGGTGACTCGCTGTACGAGGGGAACGTCTTCCACCGGGTCATCGACGACTTCATGATCCAGGGCGGCGACCCGGTGGAGAACGGGCGTGGCGGTCCCGGCTACCAGTTCGACGACGAGTTCCACGACGATCTGACCCACGACGGCCCCGGCATCCTCTCGATGGCCAACTCCGGGCCGAACACCAACGGCTCGCAGTTCTTCATCACGCTCGATGCCACCCCCCACCTCGACGGTAAACACGCCGTGTTCGGACAGGTGATCGACGGGATGGACGTCGTCGAGGAGATCGGATCGGTTCCGACGGACCGCCGTGACGAACCGCGCGACACCGTCTCCATCGAGCGCGTCACGCTCGAGGAGTAGTTCTCGCCGTCACCGAGTCGGGCGGTTCACTCGGAGACGGTCGTCTTCACGATGCTCACCGGCGCGGCCGACTGTCGCGAGACGCGCTCCGTGACGGAACCGAGCATCCGGCGGTACCCCCCGGGACGACTCTTCGATCCCATCACCGTGAGGTCGACGTCCTCCTCGTCGACGTAGCGGAGGATCTCCTCGTGGGGAACGCCGTGGACCATGTGGGTGACGACGTCGACGTCGGCGGCATCGGCCTGCTCCGCCACCGCTTCGAGCGCCGCCTCGCCGGCGTCCCGCAGGGTCTCCTCCGCGCCCTCCGCCCCGCTGACGAACTCGTCGCCGGAGTAGGCGTTGACGATGTCGCTGTCGACGACGTAGAGGACGTGGAGCGTCGCGTCGTACCTGCTGGCTGCGTCGATCGCGTGGTCGGTCGCGCGGTCGACGCCCTCGGTACCGTCTGTGGGGAGCAGTATTCGGTCGTACATGCGTGACCGTTCGTCGGATGACCCGATAAAACGTGCGCCCGATTCTCACGCGAGGTGACGCCGATCCCTTCCGTTTCGAACCCCCATGGGGCCTCGGATTCCTATCGCGTCCCGAACGGTTAATCCCTTCCCGCACGGGACTCCCGTCATGAGCCAGCCCGCCGACCGGGTCTTCCTGAACGGAGAGATCCACACGCTGACCGATCCCGACGAGACGTACGAGGCGGTTGCCGTCCGGAACGGTGAGATCGTCCGACTCGGTCGGAGCTACGACGTCGAGTTCCTCGCCGGCGTCGAGACCGACGTTATCGACCTCGACGGTCGGGTTCTCCTCCCGGGATTCATCGACGCTCACACCCATCTCACGACGGTCGGCCGATACCTCGTCCACGCGGACCTCTCGACGGCGGACTCGCCGGCGGAGGCGATCGACCGCCTCGAGAATCGGAACCGGGAGCTCGACGACGGGACGGACGGGGAATGGGTGTTGGGATACGGCTACGACGAGTCGGCGTGGTCGACGGATCGATACCTGACGCGCGAGGACCTCGACGGGGTGTCGACGGAGCGTCCGGTGGTCGCGTTTCGCGAGGACATGCACGTCGCCAGCGTCAACGGAGTCGTTCTCGAACGCTTCAGCGACGCACTCGCGGCCGCACCCGACGGAACGGTTCCGACGGACGACGCGGGCGACCCGACGGGCGTCCTCCTGGAGGCCGCGATCGATCCGATATACGAGGCAGTCGAGCCCGGCGTCGAGGGGACGCGTGCGGCCGTCGAGGCCGCACTGGCACTGTGTGCGGAACGCGGGATCACCGGCTTTCACGACATGGTCCGCAACTCGCACGCCCCGCGCGTCTATCGCGCGCTCGACGTCGCTGGCGAGCTGACCGCGCGCGTCCGGATCAACTACTGGACCGATCACCTCGAGGCGCTCCGCGAGGTCGGACTCCCGACGAACGCGGGATCTGAGTTCGTGGAGACGGGCGCGATCAAGTCGTACACCGACGGCAGCTTCGGGGGGCGAACCGCCCGCCTCTCGGAGTCGTATGCCGACACGCTCGACGAGACCGGACAGTGGGTGGTCGATCCCAACGAACTCGACGAGCGGGTTCGCGAGGCGACGGATGCCGGCTACCAGTTCACCGCTCACGCCATCGGTGACGAGGCGGTCGACGCCGTCCTCGACGCCTATCGGACCGCCGCGATGACCGATCCCGGAGACGCCCGGCACCGCGTCGAGCACGTCGAGCTCGCTGACGACGAGGCGATCGATCGGTTCGCACGGACGGGTACGGTCGCGAGCGTGCAACCGAACTTCCTGAAATGGGCCGGCGAGAACGGACTGTACGAGGCGCGTCTGGGCGAGGAGCGGACGGCCGAAACGAACCGTTACCGTGACATGCTCGACGCCGGGGTTCGACTCGCGTTCGGCTCCGACGGGATGCCGATGGACCCGCTTTTCGGCGTCCATCACGCCGTCAACGCCCCTGCGGACGCGCAGCGGCTCACCGTGACCGAGGCGCTCCGAGCGTACACGTCGGGGAGCGCCTACGCCGGATTCGACGAGGACCGGCTGGGGACGGTCGCGCTCGGCAAACGAGCGGATTTCGTCGTCCTCGAGGAGTCCCCGTGGGAGACCCCCGACGCTATCAGGGACGTCGACGTGGCGATGACGGTCGTCGACGGCGATATCGTCCACGACGGACGGTGACCACTCCTCTGACGGGTTGTCGTTTGGATACGGTCACGGGCTCGAACGGACGCGCTCGTGCCCGTTGCGAGCACCATCCGGTAGGCGCGATCGTTGCCGAATAACAATTGTTATTAATCATGTAGTACCGACTATCGGGTAATGGCAGAGATCGCCATCGAGTACGCCTCCGGGAAGCGCCTCCGATCCGAGGCCGAGACCGCTCGCCGACTCATCGACGCGTATCTGGGAGATCGCTCCGACGTCGACGGCGTAACCCTCTCGCCGTCGACGGAGTCCGTCTTCTGTGTCAGCGTCGAGGGTGACCGGATCTGGTGTACGAATCCCCGCGAGTGGATCGACGCGATGGAGGCGGTGAGCGCCGCGCGGCGACGACTCTCGGAGCTATCGTAACCGTCATCCGCTTGCTCGAACGGTTGCGGTCCGGTCGCTCGTAACCGTCGGAGTTCGGCCATCCGCGGCCACCCTACGGTCCGCCTCCGGCTCCGATCAGGCGTCCTCGTCTCGCCCCGATACGGAACCCGCGACGTCACGGGCGTCTGCGTGGTGATACACGAACTCTCTGAGGAGCTTTCCCGCGACCGCAGCTGCCTGTCCGTCATCGCGGTCGTTGACTTCGACGACGTCGAACCCGTCCGCGTGCGGTGCGACCGTTCGGACGAGGTCCCGAACGGTTCGCGGTTCGAGCCCGAACGGCTCCATCGTTCCCGTCCCGGGCGCGAACCCCGGATCGAGCCCGTCGATATCGACCGAGAGGTACGTATCGCCGCCGAGCGCGCTCGGGTCAGCAGCCAGGTCGGCGATCCAGTTCGAGGCGTCCGCCGGCGGGACGACGGTGACGTCCTCGCCGCTCGCACGCTCCCACTCCGCGGACGAACCGGTACGTGCGCCGACGATGATCGCCCGATCGACGCCCAGGTCGTCGAGCGCGCGGCGGGTGACACACGCGTGGCTCCACGGGTTCCCGCCGTACTCCGCTCTGAGATCGAGGTGTGCGTCGACGACGACGAGCGTGTCGGGGGCTCCCGCGTCCACGCCGGCATAGGTGACGGTGTGCTCGCCACCGAGGAGGAGCGGAACGGCGTCGTCATAGGTAACGCTCCGAAGCTCGGCGGCGAGGTGATCGAGATATCCGGGGACGTCGTCCCACGGGTGGATATCGCCGGCGTCGTGAACGCCGACCTCGGAGAAGTGGCTCCCGGTCGTGTGGTCGTAGTCGTCGTACGTTTCCGCGAAGCGTCGGACCCGGTCCGGACCGAACCGGGTGCCCGGCTGGAACGTGGTCGTGGCGTCGAGGGGAGCGCCGACGACCACGTAGGAAGCAGGGTCGCGGTCGGCGGTCGCTCCGGGGAACATCGGCCGTGATTACCCGACGACCTTGCGCTGGCCCTCGTATTCGAGGTACTCGATGGTGTCGTCCGAGGAGAACTCCTCGCCCTCGGGAATACGCATGGTGAACGTCTCGTAGGTGTCCAGATCCATGACCTGCGCGTCGTCGCCGGAGACGGAGACGACCTGTCCCTGTTTCCGTTCGATGATCGGCACCCACACTTTCGCGTCGACCGGCTGCGAGAGCGAGCGCTTCTTCTCGTCGAACACGCCCTTGCCCTCGACGCGGGCCTTGGCACTCCCGTGTTTGCCGGGTTTGGCGGTACTGTAGTGATTGATCTTGCAGGGCGAACTGTCCATCATCACGTAGCTGCCCTCCTGGAGTTCGCGAACCTGCTTCTGCTCTCGCGGCATACTCGCTATTTCCGGAGGCGCGGGTATAAACGGTTTGGAACGCGTCGCCTCGACCGCCGATCCGGTTCTCCCTGGCTACGCTCCGACGCCGAGAGCCTCGAGCTCCTCACTCGAGTACTCGGCACGCAGCTCGTCCGCGCTGTGTTCGGTGACGAGCTCGGTTCGTTCGCTCTCTGACAGTTCTTCGACGGGTTCATAACAGTGGCACATTGCACCCGAAAGAACGGGTTTTGTGGGCATAAACCCTGTTAGCACCCCGAAACGGGTTGTGTAATACTCTCCTTTTGATAATAACTATTAATATTAATTTGCTTTGTTTATTAACAGGGAGTCACCAGTCCTACGGTCAAGCGTCGGCGGAGAGAACGCGCTCGGAGTCGCCGGCTCGGGGGGCCCTCACGGGTGGAACTCGTCCTCGTACTCCTCGTCGTCCGCATCGTCCCCGTCGGGCGGTACGAACCGACCGGTGAGTAGGTAGCTCGTGATGAACAAGGCGATGAACCCCACGCCGACGGCAGCGGTCGTTCGGACGACGAACGGGAAGTCGATCCACCAGAAGTAACGGTCAGAAATGATGATGGCGACGACGGCAACCGCGATGGCCTTCTGTTCATCCGTCGGGTCCCGGACGAGTCCGATCACGTCGGCTTTGATCTCTTCGAGAAACCCCATCAGACATCACCCCCGTTCGTGGCCGGGGTGCGGTCCGCTATCACGCGACCAACCCGGTCGAGCCCCTCCGCCAGTTCGTCCGTCGGGAGCCCGAACCCGATCCGGAACCGGTCGGAGAAGCCGAACAGGTCGCCCGGCGCGAGCACGACACCCTCGCGCTCGACGACCTCGCGACAGAACGCTCGACCGCTTTCGAATCCGTCTGGGATCGTCGGGAACGCGTTGACGCCGACCGGCTCGTACCAGTCAAGCCCGTAGTCCTCGGCCCACTCGGCGACCCGGTTGCGATGGGTCCGAGCAAGCTCTCGGTTCTCCGCCAGTATCCGCTCCTCACGTCGCCCGAGCGCCTGTTCCGCGACGTGCTGACCGAGCAGTGAGGGAGAGATGGTCGTGTAGTCCTTCCACTGCCAGGCGCGTTCGACGACCGACTCGGGCCCGGCGAGCCAGCCGAACCGGAGTCCCGCGAGCCCGTACGCCTTCGTGAGACTGGTCGTGGAGATCCCGTGTGCCCCGAAGCTCGCCACTGGCGGCTGCGGGTCGTCGGCCAACAGTCGATACACCTCATCACACAACAGATACGCGTCGTGGTCGACGACGACGTCGTACACCGCGTGCATCACCGATTCGGCGTGATACCGTCCGGTCGGGTTGTTCGGATTGTTCACGACGACGACGGCGGTGTCCTCGCGAACCGCGTCGGCGACGGCGTCGGGATCGAGCTCCCACGTCGGCGGCTCCAACTCGACTCGTGTCACCTCGCCAAACGCCTCGGGAACGGCGTGAAGCGCCTGGTACGTTGGCGTCACGACGACCGCGTGGGTTCCCGACCCGATCTCGTCGTCGTCCGGTGGATCGTCGGTCGCAACGAGCGAGAGGAACGCGAGGAAGTTCGCCTCCTGGGTCCCACAAGTGAACAGGACTTCGTCGGCGCTTCGTCCGTATCGTTCCCCGACGCGGGCTCTGAACTCGGGGTCGCCGTTCGTCGGAATCACGTACCCCAGCTCGCCGGGGTCGAGATCGAAGCGACTCGCGTCGAGCGACCGGATCCCGCTCTCGGCCAGCATGATGTCGGCCTCGTGTTCGTACTCCGCGAACCAACGTTCGAGGCCGAACGGGTCGATTCGCATGTCCATGGCTCGGTTCGGCGTGAGGTTATGTGCTACGGTCGCGACCGGCGCGTTCGCCGAACCCGCCGCACCCACACTCCCACCGCACCACTTTCCCCGCTACATCCGCACTCCCGTCGACATCGCTTTCAGGCCCCGCCCCCTCCGATCGATGATCAATGCCAACCGGACCGTCGGACGCACTCGACCCTCCATCGGCTGACTCCCCGTCGACCGCCGTTGCCGACGCCGAGTCGATCGCACTCGACCGACTCACCGACCTCACCTCCCGGGTCGACAGCGATTCCGACGCTCGGCTCGACGTGTTCGCACCGGCGACGACCGAACGGATCGGGTCGATTCCGGCCTGTGACGAAGCCGACGTCGCGAGCGGGATTGAACGCGCTCGGGAGGCCGGCACCGGATGGGCCGACCGACCGGTTTCGGAGCGGGCAGCGGTGTTGGACCGAGCCGCCGACCTGCTCCTCGACCGTCGATCGGCGCTGCTCGACCTCCTCCAGCTGGAGACCGGTAAGTCGCGTCGAACCGCCGTCGAGGAGCTGTTCGAGGTGCCGCTGGCGTGTGAGTACGCCGCTCGAGACGGGCCGAACGCGATCGTCGAAGACCGCCGGTCCGCCGCCATCCCCGGGCTCTCGACGGCGACGGTCACCTACGAGCCGGTCGGCGTCGTGGGCGTGATCTCGCCGTGGAACTACCCGCTCACGCTGTCGGTCGCGGACGCGGTGCCGGCGCTGCTCGCCGGGAACGCGGTCGTGCTCAAACCGGACGAGAAGACGCCATACACCGCGCTCGCGCTCGCGGAGGTGCTGGAAGACGCCGGGGTCCCCGAAAACGTCCTGACCGTGATCACGGGCGAGGGACCGACCGTCGGTCCCGCGCTGATCGACGGAGTCGACTACGTCGCGTTCACCGGGAGCACCGAGACGGGCCGAACGGTCGCCGAACGAGCCGGACGGAACCTGATCGACTGTTCACTCGAGCTCGGCGGCAACAACCCGCTCGTCGTGCTCGACGACGCCGACGTTGACGAGGCCGCCCGCGGCGCGGTCCAGACGTGTTTCGCGAACGCCGGACAGCTCTGTCTGGCCGCCGAACGGATATACGTCGTCGAGTCCGCGTATGAACCGTTTCTCGACGCGTTCGTCCGCGAAACGGAGCGGCTGACGCTCGGGACCGGCTACGATTACGACGCCGACATCGGGTCGCTGATCGACGCCGACCAACTCGACCGGGTACGGTCGCATCTCGACGACGCCCGCGAACGCGGCGCAACCGTCGAAACCGGCGGCCGTCATCGCCCGGATGTCGGTCCATACTGCTACGAGCCGACGGTGTTGACTGGTGTCGATCCGGATGCGACGGTCGCCTGTGAGGAGACGTTCGGCCCGGTCGTCTCCGTGACCCCCGTTCCGGACGTCGATGCCGCGGTCACGGCCGCCAACGACTCACCGTACGGCCTCAATGCGAGCGTGTGGACCCGCAACCGGGACCGTGGCGCGCGCGTCGCCCGCGAGATCGACTGCGGGACCGTCTCGGTGAACGACGGGTTCCTCACCGGGTGGGCGGCACGTGACGCACCGATGGGCGGATTCGGCGACTCCGGGATCGGTCGGCGCAACGGTCCGGAAGGCGTCCGCCGATTCACCGAGTCGCGGACGGTCGCCGTCTCCCGCGTCGGTCCGGTCACGTTCCCTGACCGGATCCCGACCGGATGGTTCGTCCGCGGAGCGTTCGTGGCAACGATCGTGGGACGGCGCGTCTCGAAGACGGTTCGACGCGTAACGGATGGAACGGTCGGCCGGGTAAAGCGACGGGCGTTCGGGCGGGAGTGAATCGGCGGCAAGCCCGAGGGAAGACGGCGAGATTTAAGTCGCGTAGCCCGTTGGATCAATGAACCGATCGTCTCGGTCCGCCGTTTCGCCGGGACGACACCGCTTCCGCACCACCCACCATGCAACAGTACCTCGATCTCGTCGACGACACGCTCTCGACGGGCACGTACAAGCCGAACCGAACCGGCGTGGACACCATCGCGACGTTCAGCGGCCAGTACACCGTCGATCTCGCGGCGGGGTTCCCGCTTCTCACGACGAAACGGATGGACGGCTACCGCTGGAACTCGCTGATCCACGAGGTACTCTGGTACCTCTCTGGCGAGGAACACGTGCGGAACCTCCGCGAGGAGACGAAGATCTGGGACGCGTGGGCCGACGAGGACGGGCGGCTCGACACTGCCTACGGACGGTTCTGGCGACGGTTCCCGATCCCGGAGGAGGGAAACGGGCTTCCGGGAGAGACGTGGCCCGAGGATGCCCACCGCTGGGTGACCGTCGAAGCGGGCGACGACGGGACCGAACGCCGAACGTTCGACCAGATCGGGTACGTGCTCGACACGCTCCGCGAGAATCCTCACTCCAGACGGATGGTGGTGAACGCGTGGCACCCGGCGAACGCGACGGTGTCGACGCTGCCGCCGTGTCACTACACGTTCGTCGTCAACGTTCAGGACGGAAAACTCAACCTCCATCTCACGCAGCGCTCCGGCGACATCGCGTTGGGCGTCCCGTTCAACATCGCGGCGTACGCGCTGCTCGCGAACGCGCTGGCCCAGCGAACGGGCTTCGAGGTCGGCGAGTTCGGCCACACCGTGGTCGACGCCCACGTCTACTGCGGGCAGGGGAACCGCGGGGCGTGGTACGCGGAGAACCTCCCACGGCTCCAGGAACGGCTGGCGGACGTTGCGGACGACGCCGACTACCTGCGTGTGAAAGAGTGGCTGACGAACGCGGCCCCGGCCGAGGTCGACGGCGAAGAGGGGTACGACCACGTTCCCGGACTGCTCGAACAGCTCTCGCGCGAGCCGCGTGACCGACCCCGAATCGAGATCGCCGACGTGCCGCTCGACGAGCTGCGCTACGAGGACGTCGAGGTCGTCGACTACGACTGCGCGGAGGGGCTCTCCTTCGCGGTCGCGGAGTGATGACGAGGGACCGTGGCCTGGCCGACCGCGGCGGTGGCGCGGACGTCGAGTTCGTCCTCGTCGCGGCGGTCGCGGAGAACGGGGTCATCGGCGCGGACGAGGGGATGCCCTGGCACTACCCTGCCGACCTGGCGCAGTTCAAGCGGCTGACGACCGGTCATCCGGTGATCGTCGGCCGGACGACATACGAGAGCATCACCGACCGGATCGGGGGCCCGCTCCCGGAGCGGACGAGCGTCGTGTTGTCGACGCGTGAACCAGCTCTCCCGGACGGCGCGGTTCTCGCTGACGGCGTCGACGAGGCGATCGAACGGGCTGCGGCCGCCGCGGCGGCCCATGGCGTCGACACCGTCTACGTGATCGGCGGCGCGACCGTGTATCAGGCGTTCCTCCCTCTCGCCGATCGAATGGTGTTGACCGAGGTGCCCGAGCGACCCGCCGGGGACACGTACTTTCCCGAATGGGACGCGGACGCGTGGACGGAGACGAGCCGCGAGACACCCGACGAGGGGGGTGGCGACGGCAACGACCGAGGTGACGACAACGACGGCCTCGCCTTCGTCACCTACGAGCGGACCACGGATCGGTCGGAGAGGTGATCGGTCGGATCCGGTAAATACTCACGAAGGATAGGGTCTCGTGTCGTGGTACCTATCGAACGCGAATCCGGCGTGGACGGTGGCGAGAATGGGTTTCAGTAGCCCTGTTGAGCTCCTTCACAACTGACACGAGCTCCGTACTGAATATCGAGGCCTCTCTATTCAGCACGGAGTTCCCGTCAGTACTGAAGTGTGTCAACGGATCCGGCTCCTTTAAAGTAGCGTACGCTTCCTCCCCACTTCTGGTAATTCATACTGGGAAAGACCTACTCCACAGTGAGTTACGAGATCAGCTCAAAGAGTTGGACTTGTGGAGTGATACGTTCTCAAAAATAGAACTGCCTCGAACCGAGCGAGATGGTTCAATGACGTGGATTGCTAGAAAGTGCAAGGCGAAAACCCACGGCTTTAGCCGTGGGATGAAGCCGACAACTGGGGATCAAACCACGCTACAGTAGCAGTCCGACTCCCAGCGTTTAAGAACGACCAAACCTACATATAACATATGGAGGTGCGGCGTACCGTCCCCGTTGCACTCGACGTGGACAGCAGTGACGCCGCACTCCTCGAAGACACCGTAGACACGTTCCTCTGGTCGGCGCAATACGTCGTAGACCACGCTTTCAAAGGCGAGTACGTCACCACCAGCAAAACCACGCTGGACGACGAAA
>LFFM01003004.1_pt1 | contig 10815 bp, 9 predicted proteins | sample 643131 | NCBI WGS metagenome assembly LFFM01 (sample SAMN03777445, study PRJNA286221) | soda lake metagenome | biome: soda lake; feature: Kulunda steppe; material: water; isolation source: sample Tc-Br brine of Tanatar trona crystallizer | place: Russia: Kulunda steppe | collected 2011-07
GAGACCGTGAATGGAGAGATTCATTTTCGCAATCGCGGCGATGTCGGGGTTGATCTCCTGACCCGTGAATTTCAGTTTCGAGGGATCACCGCCGTTCTCGCGGTAGTACCGTGCGGCTTCAATCAACATGCCCCCTGAGCCAACAGTTGGGTCGTGGAACGTCTGGCCGTCCCCGAAGTCGTCGACGAGCCGCACACAGAGATTGACGATATGCGGGGGCGTGAAGAACTGCCCGCCCGATTTGCCTTCTTCCTCGGCAAACTGGCGCACCAGATCCATGTACGCCTCACCAAGCATATCCGGTGGGACGCTGTCGCGGTCGAGAGCGTGGGTCGAGAGGTGTTCGACGAGCTTGCCGAGCCGATCATCACCGAGGGCGTCGGCGTCGATGTAGTCTGCGCGGAAGACGCCCTGGAGTTCGGGGTTCGCCTCTGAGACCGCCTCAAAAGCTTCGTTTAGAGCTTGGTCAACGTTGTCGCTGACTGCCCGGAGGTCTTCCCACAGGTAGCCTTCGGGAACCACGGGTACATCGTAGAGGTTCGGACGTCGAGCAAGTTCTTCGTCACCGTATCGCTCTACATTCTGCTGGAACTGCTTCTCGTATTCATCGGAGATCGCTTTGTAGTAGACCAGCGGGAGAATGAATTCCTTGTAGTCAGTCGGGTCGACGGCGTCGCGGATGATGTCCGCACATTTGAACAGGTGAGAGTCGAGTTCGGAGAGTGATAGCGACATAAACTATCACTGTATTCAGGGGGTAATATCTCCTGTGGTGCAGTTTTTCATACGCGGTTCGAATATACTTCATGACTCAAAAATATTAAAATTCTAACTATTCGAAAACTATATAATCAAATGATGTGAATTATATGGCATGTCGTATCTCAAAAAGAATAGTAATCCCTCAATTCTGCTTCATCGAGAAGGTGGACCACATCTGAGGTGTACAGAGCCATTCGAGCGGGTTATCTCTACGATCCCCGAGGACTGCCTGATTCCTTCTTCGCTTATTTTACTGGGCTTGCTTTCTCGACATTTGGAACCAAAATCAGATAGTTACGAAGTTAAAACTGAAAATATATCCTACAAATCGATATCGCAAACTACTGTGCCTCCAGAGACACTGAAACGGGTTAGATGGTTTTTATATCATCATACAGCAGATCTAAGCGACAAAGAAAAGAAAAAAATCGGCGAATTGTGTAGTTCTTCAGGACTGAACCAACCACCTGAGAGCGGTACGACCAATTCTAAAAAAATAGAGTTCGAGTCGGTGACCACTGTCCCAGAGTCGGTATTTAATACGGTAATATCTGAAAGTTTTGAGTGCAAATATTGTGGCACCAAATATGAGTCCAAAGCGTCATTATACGGCCATCTCGGACATTGTAAACAAAAAACAAGATCTAAGCAATCTTCGAATTCTGAAAATAAGAAGGAGTATACTTGTGAGGACTGTGACAAATCATTTAAAAGGAAGAGCTTACTGATAGTTCATCAAAAAAAGCACTGTGATGAGAAGCCTTCCGAAGATGATAATTCTTCGGGAGATTCATCAAAACAATCTTCAGGGAAATCATCAAAGAGCCGGCCTTCATTCGGTAAAAAAATCAGGAAAGATAGAGGCTCTGAACGTGTTTCTGGACGAAATCCATTTGCAGATCCAGATAGATTGAAAGACACCGGTCTCCATCAAGGAGGGGGATAATTATTTTAGTGATAAATGACCTGTGTGTGCCGGTCCTTAGTATCATCCAGTCCGTGAAGTAATCTTTTCAGAATTGTGTTTCGTAAACAGATCATCCATTTCCGTTGACAAGGAATCTTCTTGACTTTTGAGAGTGGCGCGCGCTTCTCGCAGTTGATTAATCCTGATGGGAGTCTTCCCCACTTATTGCACTGGAATTGCGTCTTTAGTGAATGCTATTATTGTTGTAACCCTCACATGAAGGCTCTGTAGGTTTGTTCTCTCAAGTGTATTCACGTTCATTTTTTGTGTTAACGATCTCTCTTCGGCATAACCTGTATTCTTTCTCGGTGCGGGACATCTGAAAGAAGTGTTTGCGGCCACCTGTCTTATTCTCCTTTCTCATACACTCTACCTTACTACCTGACTCCGGTCATGCGCCGATAGCCTCAACAATTGAAAATAACCACTGATAATAATCTAATGAAGTTGTTCCATAATTTCTTTGTTTGTACTGGCAAGAAGGGGAAGTTAGAATACCCACAGAAATTGCTGGTCGCACCAGCCGACGTGTGGTATGGCTTCAAAATCTTCGGAGAGGAGCTAATCATGAGTGCGCTGAACCTTCGACCGCTGGACCGAAAGATTCTGAGCTTCCTTCGGAGTCGTCCCGGTCGGAAATACTCAGCAATGGAGCTACAGAGTAAAATGTCGGAGCCTGAATACGGCGAGAACCGAGGCATTTCCGAGATTCGTAGTGCCCTTGAAGATATGATCGAGAAGATGTATCTGGAACGGCACGACGAGTCACCGATTGCATACTCTGCGAGTTCGTTTGGGAAATCCATTGACGTAGCTAATCAAGCCAAGCTCGATTGGAAACGAGTTGTTGAAGCGACGAAAGAGAAAGCCCTCGAAGTGCTGACTGAAGAACAGGCACAAAAATACATTCTGGATTACTGTGAAGGAGACGGCCTGCTCGTAACCCACCCGATTTCTGGTGAAACGCTGAACATCGTCGAAGACACGGAGTTTGAAGAAAAACTGGAAGAGGCACAAGACGCTCTCGATGAAGAGATGAATAAATCACCTTTCGGAGCTGACAAACACTCAGCAAAGGTCTGATCATATGTCGAACGCAACGTTTTCTGTCAGACCATTCACTTCAGATTGGTAACGGCGAGAACGGGGCTTTTCTATTGTCGACACTGAATAAACACCAGAGAGTTTATTTCGATGAGGAAATCACAGCGGATCTGTCTCAATATCCACGCCGTCGTAGAATGGTTAGCAGGGTCTAATACCTCTTCATAAACAATCAAAATAGAAAAGGTTATCTCCTTAGCTGTCGTTTGTAAGAGGGGAGAACAATTGTGCGGTAGTTCCTGCTGAGTATTCGCTTCTGAGTCTACCGAATCGTTTGACGACGTCAGTCACTAATCAGGAGTACTTACTCTGCTATACCCACCGTTCTCGCCCGTTTAATACGAGTATTTTAGCTATGATTGCCAAAGAAGACCCGGATCTATCCAGCCTCGAAAAAGAAGTAACATTTCGGCTAAACAAACATGACCAGCAACTCGTTGTTCATTCCGAAGTCGCAAGCGTAAACCGAGCTCTGCTTTCTCGCGAGGACTTCGAGCAAACAAGAACCCGAACAGACGAGAATGGGACGATTTTCTCACTCACAGGAACGCTTCCTATGGGTACCTTGAAAATCTCAAAGTACGCACGGGTGAGTGGCTCATTCAATTCTATCGTTTCGAAGCACGACTGAGACTCACTTCTCACTGAACAGCATGTCTCTGAGAGCAGTCTATGAATGTTTACAGCGGTACACGAGCTTTGGGTCGTCTCAAACTCAAAGCTCAACGAGAGGCCACAGAGAAAAGCCACACATCACTGCTCGGATATCTGGTGGTTCTCGACTGTTATCCTCTCATCCGTGTACGGTAGTTGGATTCATTGCTGTGTGATTGGCCGTTGAGTAGGAGGTCGATTCTGACCATCACTGACTGCTCTCTGAGGCCCGTTGTTGAAATCTTGTGTTGAGATGACCGATAGTATTCGTAACTCCATGCGATCCACTACGGGCTACTGGAGAATCATCTGTGTACCTTCCAATGGCCTCTTGTAACGAACTACTGAACGAGTCCATTCCCTTGGTTTCGATTAGGTGGTACTGGTACTGGTACTGGTGTTAGGTTAGTATTGAGACCGTTACCTTTCGTCTATGGTATCTTACTAACCCAACCTATTGGACTCATGCAGTATTCATTATACCTGTACCCAAACAGTTGGCTTGGATTGTCTACTAACAGTATCTGTGTTCTGTTGACCAGCATACTCCATTAGTAGTACCCCAACACAACCCCACTATGTTATGGTGCGAGAATCGCATGACGGTAGCGGTATGAGGAAATCAAGCCGGTAGAATAGTATATAAACAAAAATTCGTCGATGTAGTCGCTCAGTCGGCTATCATCGAAGCGACCGCTTTCTCGCTACTGAAAGAAAGCAACTAAAATTATGTCAATAGACAACACGCAGACTACCAAGTACGTAACGCCCACGACTGATGAACTAACTCCTGAGTACGACTATATTCCGTGTGTACAATTTGGATTCTCAGGTAATGACGGCCCCAAGCGTACCCCACGGGTCCAACGACTATCTGACCCGATTCCGGACAACGCTACGACAGCCAGCCCGGTGTACATGCTCACGCAGAAGCAATATGAACGGCAAGCGAATGTTAAGAACCCATATCGTATCGATGGAGAGTACAATTCGATAGCGACCGAGCTTCAAGACGAGTGTGAGGCTGATGATCGCGTATTATATCCAGTCCACATTGAGAGCGACGAATTCCCTACTGAGGGTCCTGAAACGCTCATTGACTGGTTCCGCGAGTTCGTTGAAGACCATCTTGAGGTCCCATTCAACACCTGTTCACTGTACTATTCTGGAAACCGGTCGATTCACGTCCATGTTCCCCGGTTTGTAACAACTGAATCGGAACTCAAGCGATTAAAAGATCTGGCAGACGGCTTCTGCGAGGACACGGGTGCGAAACTCGATTGCGGAATCTACTCACGCAAGCGAATGTTTCGCCTTCCGGGTGTCACACACGAAAAAACAGAGCTGAAGAAGGTCAAGATTGAACCAGAATGGGAGTTTGACCGGATCATCCGAGAGTCGACCAGTGAGGTCCCAACTGTCGAAAATTCGTATGAGATGATTCTGTGGGACGTGTTCAAGCCCCAGCGTCCAATAGAAGTAAGCGAGACACTGAGGCCAAACAAGACGCCGAGAGACATACTCCAAACACTTACTGACGAGAGCTTCGTTCTTGAATTGGAGACGCCCGGATCTGAAGTTGAGTTACTCACAATCGAGGAAGAGAAGTATCCTGATGAACCTGCTGAGAGAATTCGGTGGCTCCAGTACAACTCCCGCCATTTTTCGCCGTATGCACTTTCAGAGGGTGGATCTCGAAGTGTGGCAGTAGTAAAAATCAAAGGAACCCCTTTCGCTACAAAAGACGTCACGATAGGAAACAGACCGTCGCCGGCTTATGCGTTAATACCTTCATATTTTTATGGAGCACGAGGGTGCGCTGGTGAGGAATTCACGAAAGAAGATGAGCACGCCCCGCTCCAACTGTCCAAGGCTGATTACGACAAATGGAACTACAATATCGGTGACAACGTTGTCATTATCGGAGGTCAAAGTCGGAGTTCGATAATCAAGAAAGTATCATCATGGCAAGCTACTGTTATTGGTCATGCCTTGACCGGTGAGAACGCAAGTCGTCAAGCGGCTTTGGAGTACTTGGAATCAGAAGGATTCGACATTGGATCTGCAGGACCAAGTCAATCTACCACAAAATCGAGCACACGGAGTTCTACGAGCAGTTCTTGTTCGAATACTGCCTCTACTCCAGACAACCACGTATCAGAGGCGGCCAGACTCCAGAAGCTTGCTGAGGAGGATGGAATCCATCATTTAGGGTATTTTGATCTTAGAAAGGTGGCAAACCGTCTGCTGACGATTAGTAGCTGGGATCAGACGTGGAACTGGTTTGAGACTCAGTTCGGAGACCAATTCAAACCAGACGATACACGAGAAAAACTGATTCAGATAATCGAGTACTATGACGACTTTGATGTCACGATCCCACCACGGCGTTCCTAAGCGACCATCCTTCTCGGTTGATAACTGACTGTCTGTGGGAACGCCTTTGAACTTTGATTAACACGCAACTCAACCAGTGCCCTTGTTGTCTGGGTTATCTGTATTGATCCCTGTACTCTTTTTGTCTGCGTCTTGGTCTGTGTTCTGTCCTATAGTATCCCCCCCACTATGTTATGGTGCGAGAAATGCTATACGAGGCGGTGATGACCAACGTCGATCAAATATTCGCTTATAAAAGAGATTTGGCCCTGTGACTGGGTGTTGTGGGTATTGAGCTGGTGTGAAACCGACACACTACATCTCTCGCTCACACACGCCTGTGCGTCCGTGCGGGCGATAGTAGCGAAAGAATAGCCCGACAGTCCTGTACAATATAGGTCTCACGTACACCTGCACAGGAGCGTCTGTGCCCGCCTACGCCGAGAGTTGTATCTCAAACCTCAACCGAGAATGACCTGTATCAGTGCTATCGCTCTGAGTGACGTTTATATACGCTTTCAGAAGACATGTGTTTCACCCCGCTTACGTCGCACGGTTTCGCACCATGACATAGAGGGTGTGTGTTGAGGGGGTATTGATCACTGATAGTCCTGTTTCCGATGATAGTACGGGTAATCAAAATCAATCAAGGCTCTTGTCTAATCTGGTGAAACAACTGTATGAGCTGTGACATGGGTGTTCACCGAGTGCTGAATATAAAGCACATAGTCGACATATGGTTTGTGAGTCTAAGATTACGTTAATTTCAAGTAGTAATCATTTGTTGGTGTTGATATGTCGTCACGAAATGCATGGGTGATCCGGCCAAAACCAGGTGGAAATAATCGAATTGATGAATTTCGACAATACAATCTTGTCGGGATTGGTTGGTTAGCAGATCAGGATCTTTCGTCTGTGGACAAGAGCGGTATAAGAAATCAACTTGAGGAGCGGCATGATTGGAACGCGTACAAGATTGGGCAAGCGACGGGTCAAGTTAATCGGTTTGTGAACAAGATGAGTGAAGGAGACTTCGTCATTGTCCCGTCTGGTGGGAATGTTTATCTCGGTTATATTCGGAGTGACTACTACCATGTTTCTTCACCAGTTGCAGATGGCTTAGCACACCAGCGAGATGTGGAGTGGGAGTTTGATGGCGGTGCTATCAACAGATCAACTCTACCAGGAAAACTTCAGGACTCTCTCAAAGGCAGATTGACAGTATTTTCAGTTGATGTTGACCGAGTTGACCAACTGCTTGAGTCTGAAGTCGATACCCGAGGGAGAGACCCATATGCTGAGTTAGAGGAGGAATATCTTGACCGACTTCAGAAGGGTGAGATCCGAGGAATTGGTTCTGCAAGTTTTGAAGATGTTGTTGCAACTGTCTTAGACAACTACTTCCCCAATATTACACGACAGGCGACGACGAGTGATGATCAGGGAGATACAGATTTGAAGGCTGAACTGCCCGGTGATGTGACTGTTCGAGTTCAAGTCAAGCACTTCTATCCTGAGAGTGGGAACCTCACATCGGCTCCGGTAAGACAACTTGAGAAATCAATGACCACTGGTGATAATGGGATCGTCGTGACAAGCACTGACTCAAGCGACGAGGCAGAAGAATATGCTAACCAATGTGAGAAGCAGATTGGTATAATTGATGGTCCTGAGTTCGTGGAGTTACTGTTTGAAAACATTGACCAGTTTGCAGAGAAAGAATTACGTACGCTTGGGCTACAAGAAACCGCACCCCAGATCCGAAAGTAGATCTGTTTTATTGAACTGTGCGAAATTTTCGAGTGTCCGTCATTGTTGGTATGCAAGATTTCTACCACCGAAATAGATTTGTTTCACTGTCTTCGGTAAGAGTCTCAATCAAACAGATTCGAGATCAGAAATCCGAGGCTCAAACTCGTCTTGGAACTCAGCCATCGTATCTACGCCCCAACTAATGAGAAGACGACGCTCTTGATCAGTGAGATCAGTAATCCGACTCTGAATTTGTTTTGGTTGCTTGATTCGACAGGCCTGTTTTTCAGGAAGCAGTTCCCAGACCAGTTCACCATCTAACCGCTCCTTGACCTCTGTTTGATCCTTTTTCAGCTCGTTAAAGATGTCTTCATTGCGTGTTCCATCAGAGGTTGATATGTAGAGTTCAACAGCGAACTCTGGTCCTTGATGGAAGACCCAACCAAAACTGACACCGCTGATACCAGCACTGAATGTCAAGTAATTTCGTGGGCCGGGTGTGAGTTGATTCCAACTGGGTCGATGTTCGGCGTATGCTTCGATCAGCTCTCCAAAGAAGTCACGATAGCTCTGTTCTGTCTCCGTAAGTGGATCAGTAAGCTCGCGTTCCCACTCGTTTGGCTCAACGACAGTTTTGAATTCGAATCCCCGATCATCTGATCCGTCGACACTAATTACTCGCGGCTTAATCCCGAAGAACTTCACATCAGTTGGCCCGCTTTCATTCAGCCATACAAGTACGCTACGGTGTTCTGGTCGAAACTCCTCTGCCAACCAAATCGTAAAACCGGCGTTCTTGCCTGATGAATACGTGAGTAATTTGCCGAGGTGGTCGTGGTCTGTCTTGTTGTACTGGTTCTCAATAACAATAACCTCGCCACTATTCATCTCACGGGCAACAATATCACTGGAGAAGTTCCCGACTGCCTCTTCAGTTCGTGCGTCTTCGATCTCTATACCGAGTTCTGCACCTAACAGATCTATATGATTCTTCAACCACTTGGTGAAGTCGTGTTCTTCATGTGGCCATACAGATCGTAGAGAATGTTCGTGAATCTCAGACACGTTCGAGTCCATGGGATGGATTGGTCAAAAAAGCTGATTAATTCTTGGGAGAGATATGACAATCTGTCTCTTTGGAGTGTTCGACAATCTATTGGACTTGGTTTGAACAGGGGGTCCGAACCGATTGCATACATAGGCGAGACAACAGATGTTTCTGGTCGATTGCGGTCACACGAGAAAAAATTCGGTTCAGACGCATTGTTCAGCATTGCTCCAGTAGACGGTTTGTCCCGTCCTGAGCGACACGAACTCGAACTTGACCTCATCGGCGCACACTATCTGGCTCTGGGAAAATCACCAGTCGCCCAATTTGGACGTACTGATCATGTACCATTGGGCGACTGATAACATCTACACCCAGTAGAGCGGATTATCTATTGGTATTCAGTAAGCCAAACATACCTCACTCAAAGCTGATCGATATATGCCCTCCGAATAAGTCGACTGGCTTCAGTGTCATCTGCGTCTATCGCTTCGGAAAGTACCTGTAGTTCCTCTTCAGTGAACTCTGCGAATGGAGTCCGTCCATATTGCTTTTGGGCTTTCCAGAGAGTCTCTTCGAGCAGTTCAGTCTCGATCTGTTCTCGCCGGCTGAGTCTGCTGGCTTGGACGTACTCTTCGGTCAGTGCTTCGATTTTCTGAATGTTGAGTTCGTATTCCATCCTTATCCCATCTTGTTCAGCGCGTCTCGGCGATCTTCGACCGGAGCTTGATCGTATCGCATGGTAGTTTTTGGACTCTTATGGCGAAGCTGTGCCTTTGCCGCCGCCAAGTCTTCTTCGCGAGTCATGTAGGTCCCAACAGAGTGGCGGATCGTATACCAGCTCATCTGGCGGTTCTCAACAGGTATCCCTGCGATCTCACAGAGCTTGTGTAAGATTTTGCGGAGAGAGCTTGACCCGTAGGGATTCCCATGTCGCGTTAACCAGAGAGCGTCTGAGTCGTTGTATTCCTCGTAGTATTCGCGTTCTTCCATCCACCGTTCAAGCGCGCTCCCTGTTCTCTCTGTAATGCTTACGGTCCAATTCTCCGTGTTCTTCGAAGACTCCTCTTTCGGGATACGAAGGACGTTGTTCTTGGTATCGACCCACTGCACACGTGCGCGTCCAACTTCAACCGGGCGAAGGCCTGTATCAAGGCTCGTCCATGTGATTGACGGAATCTTCCACGAATTCGCCTTCTTCCAGTCTTCGGGCACAACCTCTGATTTGGGTTTCTCAAACCGCTGTGAGAGATATGCTTTCCAGTGGTCGCGCTCTGTTGGTGTGACACTCTGATACGCAGGGACCGAACCATAATCAAGCGCGGCGTCCCGTACAGCACGTCGCTCATCAATCGTCAGAAAGTCTCGCGGAGCAGAGAGATCCTGTGAGAATGTATGCTGAGTTTCCCATTCAATCTCATCGCCTTCGATGTAGTTCTGATACTTGAAGACGCGTTTGAGACACTTCTGAACGATGTCCTTGTACGTATCGCTGTAGTCATCTCCCTGCATGACGAGATACGTCATGTAGGCGTCAGCACGATCTGTCGTGAGTCTCGTTCCGTACTGGCCGGTTTCCTTCCAGTTCCAGACGTTGAATAGGTCTATCTTGTAGGAGACGTTGGCAACAGTGCTATCAGCATATCCTTCGGCTCTCTCAGGGTTCTTCCCCATCGTGTGAAGCCACTGCAATAGCCGCTCTTTGTAGTCATAGTAGTCCGTATACCGTCGTTCATCAAGGTACTCGCGTGCAGTCTTCCCGACAATAGGGCCGTTCCCGATTTTCTCCATCGGATTTAGACCCCGTCGCTGTATTGCGGTTTTATTGTTTTGAGCCTGTCAATTCTACAAATCGCCATACTGCGCCTGGGTGATTCTACTACTCCCGGGCATTGAGTTGCGGTGTCCATGTTTAGTTCTCATAGAGGACACCTGAAAACTGCAAGACGCGACGGAGGAGCGTATGTGCCGGCCGGGATTTGAACCCGGGCCATGAGCTTGGAAGGCTCAGGTCCTACCACTAGACCACCGGCACTCACAACGTCGACTGCGGCACTCGTCGCGTTCCAACGCCGCTTGATCGACGTATACTCCATTTCTCGACGGGCCGTTAATTACCTTACCGTTTTCGTCTGCAGTCAGTCGTCGCCGA
>LFFM01003005.1_pt1 | contig 10814 bp, 8 predicted proteins | sample 643131 | NCBI WGS metagenome assembly LFFM01 (sample SAMN03777445, study PRJNA286221) | soda lake metagenome | biome: soda lake; feature: Kulunda steppe; material: water; isolation source: sample Tc-Br brine of Tanatar trona crystallizer | place: Russia: Kulunda steppe | collected 2011-07
CGAGTTGCTCTTCGGTGGCGCCGAGGTCGAAGAAGAGTTCGAAGGTTCGGTCGATGACCCAGTTGGGGCGCGCGCCATCCCGGTCGATCTTGTTGACGACGACGATTGGTTGCAGGCCCAGGGCGAAGGCCTTTTCGGTGACAAAGCGCGTCTGCGGCATTGGCCCGTCCTGCGCATCGACCAGCAGAAGGACCGAGTCGGCCATGGACAGGACACGCTCCACCTCACCGCCGAAGTCTGCGTGCCCGGGCGTATCGACAATGTTGATCCGATAGCCCTGCCAGTCGATGGCCGTGTTCTTGGAGAGGATCGTAATCCCGCGCTCACGCTCCAGATCGTCGCTGTCCATGACCCGGTCGGCGTCACCGCCGCGCGCGTCCAGGGTTCCGGACTGCTGAAGGAGCTGGTCGACGAGGGTCGTCTTGCCGTGGTCGACGTGGGCGATGATGGCGATGTTTCGGAGGTTTTCGACCATTCGGTTTACCAGGTTCCGGTGTTGTTCATGGACGCCCACGGCTCCTGCTCAGGCAGCGCATCGCCGGCCTGCAGAAGCTCGATGGAGATGCCGTCCGGTGAGCGAATGAAAGCCATTCGGCCATCTCGCGGGGGCCGGTTAATGGTGATGCCGGCGTCCATCAGGCGTTGGCAAGTGGCGTAGATGTCATCGACCCGGTAGGCCAGGTGGCCGAAGTTGCGCCCTCCGGTGTAGGTCTCCGGGTCCCAGTTCCAAGTGAGCTCAAGCAGCGGCGCGCGGTCCTTCCGGGCCCGCTCGACATCGCCGGGTGCGGCCAAAAAGACCAGCGTGAAGCGGCCATTCTCGCTCTCGCGGCGGTTGATCTCGACCATGCCCAGCTTGTTGCAGTAAAAATCCAGGGACTCATCCAGGTCGCTTACCCGGACCATGGTGTGCAGGTATTCCACGGCCGCACCTCGCTACGCGATCTAATGTCTCTCGGGAACCGGCCATCATAGCATTGGCCCAGGGGGTGGTCCTATGGGCTAAGGACGGCCAGGGTCGATGGGGTTTGCAGTCTCTGGCCAGCCGAGCGGCCGGCGGCGTAGGATCCGCGGCTTGAGGGGGGCCACGACGGGGGCAGTACACATGGGCGAGTCGTTAGCATCGGCGGCGCCGGCTGTTTCAGCAGGAAGGGGAGCGGCACGGGAACTCATCGATCTGCATTGTCACTCAACCGCTTCTGACGGCCATCTCACGCCAGCGGAGGTGGTCGAGCGCGCCGCGGGGCAGGGCGTGGCGACGCTGGCTCTCACGGATCACGACACCACCGCCGGCGTGGCGGAGGCGCAAAGCGCTGCGCATGCGCACGGGCTGAGGTTGGTTACTGGCGTCGAACTCTCCGTGCTCTGGCAGCGGCGCACATTCCATATCGTCGGCCTCGGGATGGACCTCGGCGACCCGGTGCTGCAGTCCGGCCTAGGGCGGATGCAACGTGCCCGCCAGCAGCGGGGCGAGGAGATCGGTAAGCGGCTTGAGCGTGCCGGGCTCCAGGGCGCCTTCGAAGGGGCCCGCAGCGTTGCCGGCGGGGCAGAGATCACGCGCGCTCACTATGCCCGCTGGATGGTGGAGACCGGCGTCGTGCGCGGTTATGAGCAGGCCTTTCGGCGCTACCTTCGCCGTGGACAGGTTGGTTACGTCCACGGTGACTGGGTGGCGATGGAAGAGGGCATCGACTGGATCCGGGCCGCCGGGGGTATCGCGGTGTTGGCCCATCCTCTCGGTTACAGCCTCACGGGCGCTTGGCTGCGACGGGTACTCGAGGCCTTTACAGCGGCAGGAGGCGGTGGGATCGAGGTCTGTTGTGGGACCTCGCCGGCTCCGTGGCAGGTGGAGAAGCTGGGTGGGTGGTGTCGCCGTTTTGGTCTTTACGCCTCGATTGGATCGGATTTCCACGGGCCCGGACACCCCAGTCGGGAGCTTGGTGCCGCCCCGGCGTTGCCGACGGATCTGCCCCCCGTTGTCGAGGCTCTGCGAAGCTAGGTTGCGCGCCGTCTTGCGCGAAAATGCGTTTTATCAATAGGCACTTACATCGTTCGAAGGGGTTGGCCAGATTAGCAAGTGACGATATATTCAGGTAGCATATGTATATTATTCGTCAATGAAGCATGGTGAAATCATTGCGTCACTTGTTCGTTGTTTCCTTGCTGACCGCCCTCCTGGTCGCCGCCCCGGCTGGCTTCGCTGCTACGTCTGGGACGCTGGCCGGGGCGGGCGACGATGACCGCTCCGTGAACATTGACTCCACGGCCGACCATAGCCAGTTCGAAGCCCTGCAGGGGCCGTTCGAAAGCGGCATGGAGGTTACCGAGGCTTGCCTGAGCTGCCATACCGAGGCCGCGCAGCAGGTCCACGAGAGCATTCACTGGACGTGGGAGTACACCCAGCCCGAAACCGAGCAAAAGCTCGGTAAGCGCCATGCGCTGAACAACTTCTGCCTCGGCATCGCCGGCAGTTACGAGCGCTGCGCCTCGTGCCACGTCGGCTACGGCTGGGAGGACAAGGAGTTTGACTTTTCGGCCGAGGAGCGGGTCGATTGTCTGGTCTGTCACGATACCACTGGGGACTACATCAAGTTCCCGACGGCGGCCGGTCACCCGCCGTACGAGGACACGGAATTCCGCGGCACGCTCTTCAAGGCCCCGGACCTGGCCCACGTATCCCAGAATGTCGGCAAAACCAGCCGCGAGACCTGTGGGAGTTGCCACTTCGAAGGAGGCGGCGGAGATGCCGTCAAGCACGGCGACCTCGACAGCTCACTGATCGACCCGTCGCGTTCGCTCGACGTGCACATGGCTTCGGATGGTCTCGACTTTTCCTGTGCGACCTGTCACGAGTTCGCTGGCCACATCCAGAAGGGCAGCCGCTACCACGTGACCGTCGCGGACGAACGGGAAGTCTCGGTGCCCGGGCGCGAGAGCCAGCGGCCGAGTTGCGAGTCGTGCCATGGCGCTGAACCTCACGAGCCTGGGCTGCATGACAAGCTGAATCAGCACAGCGAGATCATCGCCTGCCAGACCTGCCATGTCCCCGAGATGGCGCGCGGGGGCAAGGCCACCAAGACCCTTTGGGACTGGTCCACCGCGGGGCGGCTTGATGACGACGGCAACCCGATCGTGGAGAAGGAAAACGGGCTGGTCACTTACGACGGGATGAAAGGCCACTTCGAGTGGAAGGAGGATTACCCGCCGGAATACCGCTGGTTCGACGGGAATATGCGTTACACGCTGATCGACGACACCATCGATCCCTCGCAGACGGTTCCAGTGAACCAACCGGAGGGTGAGCCAGGGGATGGGCGCTCCCGGATCTGGCCGTTCAAGACCGTCGACGGCAAGTCGCCGTACGACGCCCAGCGCAAGACGCTGCTGGTTCCGAAGCTGTTCGGTCAGGATGATGACCATGCATTCTGGGGGAATTACGACTGGGACCGGGCTCTGGCTGCCGGCATGGAGGAGGCACGCGCCGCGGGTCAGACCGAGGGCCGCTACAGTGGCGAGCACGGGTTCGTGGCGACCCGCATGTATTGGCCAGTCGCGCATATGGTGGCGCCGGCCGAGGAGAGCCTGGCCTGCGCTGATTGCCATAGCAGTGATGGGCGTATGGCAGGCGTCGAAGGTGTCTACGTCCCGGGCGATGATGGCCATCCGTGGACGGAGCGCATCGGCTGGTTCGCAGTGGCGGCGACGTTACTCGGGGTCGTTGGCCACGCTGGAGCGCGCATCGTCGTGGCGGCCATCCGGCGCCGGCGTCAGACGGCCGAGGAAGAGGGGGAGAAGGCGTGAGCCGCGAACTGATCTTTACACGGTTTGAAAGGTTCTGGCATTGGAGTCAGGCGCTGCTTGTCTTTAGTCTTCTGACGACCGGGCTGGAGCTACACGGTGCCTACACGCTGCTGGGCTTCGGTGCCGCTTTCTCCGCCCACATCGTTTTGGCGTGGGTGCTGATCGGGCTCTGGGCCTTTGCCATTTTCTGGCATCTGACCACCGGCGAGTGGCGCCAATACGTGCCCACCGGAAGCGGCGTTCTGCGGATGGTGGCCTATTACGGATACGGGATCTTCTCAGGCGAAGCCAAGCCGTATACCAAGACCCCATCGGCGAAGCACAATCCTCTTCAACGTGTGGCCTACTTCTCTTTCAAAGCGGCCATCGCCCCGGCGCTGTGGATCTCGGGGCTGTTGCTGCTTTTTTACGGGAGCTGGTCGGGCACCGCGCTGAACGAGTGGCTGAGCCTGGGCTCGGTAGCCTGGGTCCACGTCGCCGCGGCGTTCGGTTTGATGGTCTTTATTATTGGGCACCTGTATATGGCGTTGACTACCGGCAAGCCATGGTATGAGTTCGTGAAATCGATGATTACCGGTTATCACGACGTCGAGCAGCCCCGCTCGACGACGCATCGCTAAGCGGCGCGTGCCATGCGGGCGCCACCGTCTTTCGCAAGTGTGGCGCCCGCCATCGGTGGCCGGAGCCAGCGGTCAATGGTAGCGTCGAGTCATGGAAAAGCATCCTTCTGTCACTGCGCTCCTGCTCAGCGTGGTGTTTCTTCTCGTCACTGCTCCCGTCGCTGCCGAGCAGCCCGGGGAGGCCGTCGAACTACCCCGATTCCCGTCCATTAGCCCTGACGGTGAGGAACTTGTCTTCACCTGGGGCGGCGACTTATGGCGCGTCGCAGCCGAGGGCGGCACGGCGACGCGGCTGACCGGACACCGGCTCGACGATCTCTACTCGAGTTGGTCCCCGGATGGGGACGCACTGGTCTTCAGCTCGCTGCGCGACGGTTATCTCAACGTCTGGCGGATGCGTCCGGACGGTACGGGCCTGCGCCAACTGACCCATGCGGATCGCTTCCTGCGTCATCCGAGTTTTGCCCGCGATGCCGATGGGGAACTGGTGATTACCCTTTCGGCCCAGCTCGAGGGCGACGTCTTTCGTGAGCAGCGGCCGTACCGGCTGTCGCCAGAGGGCGGCGAACTGGAGCGCCTGCACGACGCGTTTGGTGCGGAGCCGCAGCTTTCGCCGGAAGGTCGTTACATCGCCTTTACACGGGGGGCGGCTTACCACGGCTGGAGCCGGCGCCACTATCGGGGGCCGGACGCGATGTATGTCTGGCTCTACGACCGCGAATCCGAGACCTTTACCGCCGTAACCGAACGCGAAGGCGACGATGGGCAGCCGCGTTGGGTGGACGAGCGGACCCTCGTCTTTCTCTCGGACCGGGAAGATGCCACGGTCAATCTCTACCGGCTCGATCTTGATGAAGAGGGAGCCGAACCCCAACGGCTGACGTTTTTCGACGAGCGCGACATTCAATACTACGACGTGGCCTTCGAGTCAGACCGTGCGGTGCTCCAAGTGTGGGACACCCTCTATACCTTGGATCTCGGCGAGGGTTCTCCAGAGGCTCAGGCAGTGCCGCTGCGCGCCGGCGATCCCGGACACGACCGGTTCGAGCTCCAGCGGGTGGATCGCCAGGTCAGTGAGGCGGCGATCAGCCCCGATGGCCAGGTGATGGCCTATATCGCCTACGGTCGCGTCTATGTCCGCCACATGGATGAGCACAGCCCGACGCGCGCTGTGACCCCAGCGACCCATGCGCGTCATCAGGATCTGCGTTGGTCTCCGGATGGGTTGCGCCTCTATTTCACCGCGGATCGCGATGGCACCGAATCCATTTATACAGCCCATGTTGCCTTAACCCGCGATGAGATCCGCCGTGGCTGGAGCCCGCCGGCAACCGGCTCCGGGCTGTTTGCGCCCACGCCCGCAACCTCCGGTCGGACCGGGGAGCAGGGAGGCGAGGAAGACGATCCCGGCGGGAAGGCCAATGGCCGGGCTCCGGAGCCGGATGACCCGTTCGCCCCGACCGACCCGGTAGAGCCACCGCCGGAGCCCGATCCCGACGTTCCGGCGCGCACCGACCCGGAGCCGGACCCGGAACAGCCCCCGGAGCCCGGTCCGGTCCCTGAGCCGGATCCGGATCCGGATGAAGAGACGGAACTCCCGCCGGGGGCTGACCCGGAGAGGTGGCACGAGGCGGTCCAGTTCTCGGTGCGGCCGCTGGTCCAGACGGACCACCACGATCGCCAGTTGCGCCCCAGTCCCGATGGGACCCGGATCGCGTTTCGTAGAGGGCGCGGCGACCTTGTGGTGCGGGATCTCGCCGGAGGCGAGGAGAGGACCCTTGTGGAAGGCTGGGACTCAAGCATCGACTGGCGTTGGTCACCAGATGGACGCCATATCGCCTATACGCAGAACGACCTGAACTTCAGCGCCAATGTCTTTATCGTACCCGCGGACGGGTCCGCTGACCCCGTCAATATCACCCGCCATCCGCGCAATGACCTGAATCCACGCTGGTCTGCGGACGGCCGAATACTCTCTTTCATCTCCAATCGCTCCGGGGACAGCTACGACCTCTATCGCGTCTACCTGGATACGGAACTGGAGACCGCCACGCGCCGGGATCTCAACCGCTATTATCGGGAGGCACGGGAGACGGCCCGGAAACGTCAGCCCTTGCCGGTGCGCCTGCCCGGCGGCCCGGGGCTTCCGCCCGCTGACGATGCAGTGCCTGAGGCGGTGGAACTCGACCTGGAGGGCGCCTGGCAGCGTGTCGAGCGGATCACCCAGAGCCCGGCTCACGAATACGGTAATGAGGTGACCCCGGGTGGCGATCGGTTTGTCTTCAACGAAGCAGGTCGCGGGTTGATGGTTATGAACTGGGACGGCACCGAGCGTCGCCGGATCGGCGATACGGCGAACGTTCAGGAGCTGACCCTCACGGGTGACCGGGTGGTCTACGTCAGTGGCGGTCGGGCTGGAGTGGCGCCCCTGGGCGGAGGCGATCACCGCCATCCGGATATCAGCGACCGGATTCGCATCGATCGCCGGAAGCAGGCGCTGCAGAAGTTCCACGAAGCGGCCCGGATGATCGAGGAAAGCTTCTACCGCTCCGACCTCAAGGGGCTGGACTGGCCGCAGGTGGTAGGCGACTACGAGTCTCTGATCCGCCGTGCCCGGACGGCCAGCGAGTTCAGTGACGTGGCCAACCGGTTAATGGGCGAGCTTGCGGCGTCGCATATGGGCGTGACCAATCCCGGTCCGGGCTCAGCATTGCGGGAGCCCTCGGGGCGGCTCGGGATCCGGCATCAGCGGGTCGATTTGGGCTCGGAGCGGAGCGGCTTCCGGGTCGAGGAGATCTTGCCTGGCGCGCCTGCCGCGCGCGCCTCGGTTGCCCTCGAGCCGGGGGACGTGATTACGGCGATCAACGGCCAACCGTTCGACCTTCGGGAGACACTCATGGAACGGCTGCGCGGACGGGTTGGCGAGGAGCAGCTGATCGCTTTCCGTCGGCCTCAGGAGGATGGTGGCTGGGAGAGCCGGAGGACCCTGATTACGCCGATCGACTTCGGTGAGCTGGCCGAGCTTCGTTACGATGCCTTCCGGGCTGAGCGCCGGGCGAAGGTTGAAGATCTCTCGGAAGGTCGGCTGGGTTACATTCACATCCAGGCGATGAACCAGGCCTCGCTGGAGGCGTTCCAGGGTAGTCTCTACGCGGCCGCGGAGGGCAAGGAGGGCCTGATTATCGATGTACGCAACAACGGTGGTGGCCACACCACGGATCGGATTCTGACTTCGATTATGGCGACTGAGCACGCCTACACCATTCCGGCCGGAGCCGACCCCGAAGACCGCGGCCACTACCCGCAGGATCGGCTCGACGCGCCACGCTACACGTTGCCGATCAATATGGTGATCAACGAGAAGAGCTATTCCAACGCGGAGATTCTCGCTCACGCCTTCTCGACCCTGGATCGTGGGAATCTGGTTGGGGAGCAGACGTACGGCGGGGTGATCTCCACGGGGAGGCATACATTAATTGATGGGGCCACCGTACGCCGGCCGTTCCGGGGATGGTATCTGCCGGACGGAACGGACATGGAGCACAACGGTGCACGGCCGGACATTTCGGTTCGGCAGACACCGGAGGACGAGGTGGCTGAACGTGACCGTCAACTCGAGGCGGCGGTTGAGGACCTGCTCGAGCGTCTCGACGATTCGGGGGCCAAAGATGAATGATCGAACGCAGCCCTGCGCGCAGGATGTCCGTCGCGCCTGGAGGCCCCGTGTTCTCGGCGCCGCCTTGGCGCTGTTGCTCGGAGCTGGAACGCCTGCCGGTATGGCGCAGGCAGAGCAGCCTCCGACCATCGCTGCCGCCTCGGATCTGCAGTTTGCCCTAGAGGACGTGGCGGATCGCTTTACGGCGCAGACCGGCAAGCGGGTTCGCCTGAACTTCGGGTCCTCGGGGAACTTCCGGCGCCAGATTGCCCAAGGGGCGCCTTTCGAGGTCTACATGTCCGCCGACGAGGCCTACGTGGAGGCGCTCCACGAATCCGGCCACGTGCGGAACGCTGGTGATCTCTACGCCGTCGGCCGCATTGTGCTGATCACGCGCAAGGGTGGGCCGATCGACCCCGAGGCCGGCCTGGATGGCCTGGCGCAGGCGTTGGCGGATAATGAGGTTCAGCATTTCGCCATCGCCAATCCTGAGCATGCGCCGTACGGTGTGGCGGCCAAACAGGCGCTCCAGTCTGCTGGGCTCTGGGAAGCGATACAGCCGCACCTGAGAAAAGGGGAAAACGTCTCCCAGGCAGCCCAGTTCGCCCTCTCCTCGGAGGTGGACGGAGGGATTGTCGCATGGTCGCTGGCCCTGGCGCCCGTTGTCGACCAGCGTTCCACATGGTCGCGTATCGAGGCGGAAAAGCACGCGCCGCTGCGTCAGCGCATGGCGCTTGTGGAAGGAGCCGGTGAGACCGCTGAGGCGTTCTACGACTTTGTGCTCAGTGAACAGGGCCAGGCAGTGCTCGCAGAGTACGGCTTTGTACCCCCATCCGGCGATTAGGTACCCGGTGAGGATTCGAGTGCGTTGCGGCGACGGAGTCGACGGTGGATTGGGCGGCTTTTGAAGTCTCACTGCGGTTGGCCTTTTGGACCTGCCTGATATTAACGCCTATCGGTATTATCGTAGCCCGCGCGCTGGCCTGGTCCGCTTTTCGCGGCCGCGGCTTTGTCGAGGCTTTCGTGGCGTTGCCGCTGGTTTTGCCGCCAACGGTGCTTGGCTTCTATTTGCTCGTGGCATTCGGCGGGGACTGGCCCGTCGGCCAGTTCTGGCAGTGGCTAACCGGTGGCAGCCTGGTCTTCACCTTTGAGGGGATTTTGCTGGCATCGATCATCTTCAATCTGCCCTTTGCGGTTCAGCCCCTGCAGCGGGCCTTTGAGGCGATCCCGGGGGAGGTGCGTGAAGCGGCTTGGTGCAGTGGAATGTCGGCGTGGCAGACGTTCTGGCGAATCGAGCTTCCGCTGGCCTGGCCGGGGCTCATCTCTGCGGTGGCGCTGACCTTCGCCCACACGCTGGGGGAGTTCGGTGTCGTGCTCATGGTGGGCGGCAGCATCTCCGGTGAGACGGAGACGCTCGCCATTGCCATCTACGATCGGGTACAGGCTTTTGATGAAGCCGCGGCGGGATCGATGTCGGTCTTCTTGCTCCTGATCTCTTTCGTCACGATCGGTATCGTCTACGGTCTTGCGGGGCGGCGCAGGGGGGTCCGTGTCTGATCGCGGTCTGTCGGCTGTTATCCGGCAGACGCGGCCGATTCCCCTGGATGCGGCCTTGGAATGCGCGCCAGGCGAGTTGCGTGCACTGGTCGGACCCTCGGGCAGTGGCAAGACGACCCTTCTGCGCAGCATCGCCGGTCTCTACCGCCCGCGGAGCGGACAGATATCGTGCAACGGCCGGGCGTGGTTTGATGACAGTACCGGCGTCAACCTGGCGCCACAGCGCCGGCGGGTCGGAGTCGTCTTCCAGGACTACGCGCTGTTCCCCCACCTGAGCGCCCTGCAGAACGTCGTAGCGGGTATGGGGCACCGGCGGCGCAGCGCCCGCCAGGGACTGGCCGAGAAGCTGCTGGCGCAGGTTCACTTACAGGGATTGGAGCATCGCTACCCGGCTCAGCTCTCCGGCGGGCAATGCCAGCGGGTTGCGTTGGCGCGCGCTTTAGCCAGGGAACCGGATCTGCTTCTTCTGGACGAGCCCTTCTCTGCCGTGGATCAGGTGACGCGACGCAAGCTCCAGCGGGAGCTGGCCGTGCTCCGTGCCAGCCTCTCGATTCCGCTGGTCCTGGTGACCCACGACCTGGAGGAGGCCGCGCGCCTGGCCGACCGGATCACGGTACTCCACCGCGGAGTGACATTGCAGACGGAAGTGCCGGATGAGCTGATGCTCCGTCCGTCATCGACGGAGGTAGCCCGTCTGCTCGCGCACCAGAACCTCTTTCGCGGGCGGATTGCCGCCCATAATCCCGAGCGAGACCGGACCTGGTTAAGCTGGCGGGGAAAAATGCTTGAAGCGCGCCACAATTCGGCATTCCCGCCGGGCAGCGAGGTGAGCTGGCTCGTCTCGGCGTCACAGATCCTGCTGCACCGGCGCGGGCGGCCGAGCTTCGGGGAGCGTGAGAATCCCCTTGATGGGGTGGTGCGCGAGGCCGTGAGGCTCGGCGAGAGCACCAGCATAACGTTGATCCTCGAAGGCGGTGAATCGCTCAACTTCTCCATCAGCACCCACGCAGCCCAACGCAACGGCATCGAGCCGGGGGTCGAGGCCCGTGTCTCTCTCTTGGCGGAGGGTATCCATGTGATGCCGCCGGAGACCAACGCTTAGGAGCCGGTGGCGTCGGGTCTGGGGGCGGGGCGGTGGGACGACGCGCCACCGGTGCGCAGGTAGCCGAGCAAACTTTCACAAA
>LFFM01003006.1_pt1 | contig 10813 bp, 4 predicted proteins | sample 643131 | NCBI WGS metagenome assembly LFFM01 (sample SAMN03777445, study PRJNA286221) | soda lake metagenome | biome: soda lake; feature: Kulunda steppe; material: water; isolation source: sample Tc-Br brine of Tanatar trona crystallizer | place: Russia: Kulunda steppe | collected 2011-07
AATCGTTTTTGTGTGCCTCCGAGTAGCATGGAGTGCTACGGAATCGGTGAGATGCCGGCTCCGAACCACAAGGGGCAAAGAACCAGTGGTGGTTCGTACGGCGATGACACGGATTCCGATGGGGCCTGTTTGACCGGGCCACAGCCCTATACAGGGGAGGAAACGAGAGTTTCGCCGGTATGCTGCCGGTTCCCCTTGAGTGCTGGTTGGAACCTCGAACGCTACACTCGGCGGAAATCCCATGGTGGGATTCCACGTCTTTCAGGGCGTGGAGGAGGTCAATCATGCTACGTCCCACCTGGTTGCCAGTCCGGCGTCCCCGTCAAAACACCGCGCAGATCGGAGAGCTGCTCGCCAATTTGCAGCCCCTCGTCCGTGATATCGAGAGTCCGGAGCCGCGTTTCGAAATCGCTGGATCGCATCTTGAGGACGCCGATCACCTTCTGTAGTTCACCTCTGTATTCGACGTGTCGCAGGATGATGATGCCGTCTGCGAGGTGGCTCACCTGCTGTTCTGTCGCCCGGAACTCACCGGTTATCTGGTGAACCTCGTTTGTCACCAGTCCGGTAACGTTCATGTTGCGGAGATACCGGCCAATCTTGATCAACTGACGTGTGGTATCAGCCCCAGTCTCTCGGAAGGCGCGTTCATAGCCGCTGATCCCATCGACCATCACGATCTCGGCTCCGCTTTCTTCGACTTCGGTGCGAAGTCGGTAGGTGAACTCATCGATCGAGAGCTCGTCCGGGGCGATCTCATCTATCACGAGCGCCCCCTCCTCGACCATCTCTTTGATGGGAATCCCGACGGCTTCCGCCCGATCGAACATCGTCTTTCTACCTTCCTCGAAACTGTACAGCACGGATCGTTTGTCGTTGCTTGCGGCCTCTTTCATGAAGTGCAGACCCGTGGTGGTTTTCCCGGAGCCGGTCGGCCCGCTCAAAAACGTGACCGTTCCAGTCGTTATCCCGCCGTTGAGGAGGCTATCGAGATCGGCAACGCCTGACGAGAGCGTTTCAGTCGATCCGTCCCGCTGGTGGCGGGTCGGGTCGAGTCGCGACCACACGCGCATTCCGCTATCACCTATGGTCACGGTGTGGGGCCCCGCCTGCGAGGAGGATCCGCGAAATTTCGACACTCGTAGCGTCCTGTGATCCGCCTCGAGATCGAGGTTGATGACCGTATCCGCCAGAAACTGGAGATCGTCGTCAGGGATGGACTGTGCCGCCTGTGAGGTCAACAGTACGGTCGACCCCCGGGCTTTGAGAAAGTCGAGGAGACTCAGAATCTGTGTCCGAAACTGGCGTTCGTCCGGCGTGAGGTGTCTGATAACGGTGACCGGATCGATCATCACGCGTTCCGGCTCGACCGCCTCGACCTTTTGGCGGATCGAATCGACGAGCGATGGCTGTTCGACCTCACCCGACCGAAAGAGCGTGTACGTGGAGTCGGTCTGGAACTCCTCGCCGGACGGAGAGAGGTTGAGGAACTCGATTGCGTCGGTGTTCAGCCCGAAGCTATCGGCGGTTGATTCGAGATACGCCTCGGGCTCGCCGAGGTTGATATAGAGGTTCGTCGCGTCCGAATCGGTCGTCGTCAGAAAGTGCAGACCGAAGATCGTTTTTCCCGCGCCGGGTGCGCCTCTAACGAGCGTCGCAGATTTCGGGAGCAATCCGCCGTCAAGTATCTCGTCCGTCCTTGGAACCCCCGTTTCTATTCGGGATTCTGTCATAGATTCTCCGCAATGGATCGTTTCGCATCGCTCCAGCGTAGCCGATAGAGTTCAGTGGAACCGTGTTCGGCGGTATTGGTCACGATAGATATGTTCAGCTTCATATCCTGAATCTGGGTGTCTATTAGGTAGATGTATTGAAATGCCTTGCTTACTAGGCAACCTCGCCTCTGATGGAGCTTACGGCATTCACCCTCGGGGTCAAGTGGTTCGAGAATCGAAGCTTCTCGTCATCACGGAAATCTCCGATTTCCGAACGACCCCGAGACACTCTGCCTGCTTTCTCTGTAGAGAAGGGCGATTTCGAGCTACCGCTGGACGACGACCGCTACGACTAGGCCAGTTCGTCGAGCCGCCCGACTCGATAGTCGCCGACGACACAGCAGCCGCGGTGCTCGTGGCCGTGTCGCTCGACGTGAGCAGCCTCGAGCCCGGCGTTCCACGCCGCGCCGATATCCTGTGGACTGTCGCCGACGAGTACCCCCCGCCCCGTCGTCGCCCCGGCCGCTGTCAGCGCGTTTCGAACGGGCGTCGGGTCGGGCTTCCACCCGGTGTCGGCCGTACAGCAGACGACCGAATCGAACCAATCTGCGATATCGAGCGCGTCCAACACGGGCTCGGTCAGATACTCTTGGCAGTGGGTGACGAGCACCGTCGGCGCGTCGAGCTCGGCGACGAACGCCGCGTCGTCGTACAGAAACGTGGCGTCCGCTCGCGCCTCGGCGTCTTCCTCCTCGTGGAAGATCGTCCAGAAGTCGTCGGGATCGATCCCCCACGATCGGAGCTGCTCGCTGCGCTCGCCGCCGAACCCGTGCCAGATCGATTCGGCCTGTCGCTCGGTGAATCCATAGCCGACCCGGTCGCCGACCCGGCCGAGCACGTCGTGAATGTAGTCGTCTTCGGCATCGACGATCGTTCCGTCGAGATCGAACACCCAGCGATCGTAGCCCGCAGTCATCGTGTGTAAATACGCGACTGAGGAGGATAGGCGTTGCGGGCGGGATGGTGTGATCTCGCAGTGGGGACGAAAGGTGTCCTAGAACGGTTTTCATTGACCACTGCCCCACGGAATTCCCTCATCAAATCATCGGAGAGATCACGGATTGTTCGGTTTCGTCGTTGGTGTCTTCTTGTTCGGTTTCGTTATCCTCCTCTTCGGCGTCGACTTCTTCGTCATCTACTTCTTCTTGATCGGTTTCGTCATCTACTTCTTCACCGTCGATTTCTTCCGTGGCAACGGATGTCTCTGTCATCGTGACGTTGACAATGACACCGTCACTGAGTTCATCGTACTCGGCAGTGATGGTGGCCTGACCTTCACCCATGCCAGTGACTGTCTGGTCGGATTCGCTGGCCGCGGCCACGTCCGCGTTGTCGCTGGCTACCGCCGCTTCGGCTGTCACGTCCTCTGTTGAGCCATCGGTGTACTGAGCGGTTACCGTGTAATCGACCGTCTGGTCGACCTCAAGGTCGGCCGTGACGAGCTGGAGATCGATCGACTCAATCTCCGCTACCGTCTCTTCAGCCTCGACGGTGAACGTCCCTTCGGCCTCGAGGTCTTCATACTCCGCTTCGATCTCGGCTGAACCGTTGCCCACCGCGGTGATGGTGGCACTCTCGACGTCCGCCACATCGGGGTTACTGGACGTGATCGTAGCTGCGTCAGTCACGTCCTCGGAGTCGGCATCACCCTCGTAATGAGCGGTGACAGTTGCCTGTGTTGTCTCCCCTTCGGTCAGCGTCTCCTCGTCGAGGGAGAGCGAGAGCGAGTCTGGCACGGATCCGCCCTCATCTTCGGGGATGAAGGCTCGTTGGTCTTTATCCCACTCGAATTTGATCCAGTAGTCAGTGTCGCAGGGCTCAGGCGGCGACAGTTCACTACGCGGCGTGCCATCGGTTACTTCGAAGCTTCCAGACGTCCCCCCTTCTACTTCCTTTATATCCAGATTTCCTGCCTTGTAGGTGACTGATGCGAGATCGATTTCGGACTGCCAAGTTACCGAAATTGGATCACCTGGTTCGTCTGGTTTTGTTTCGAAGTTACTGATGGTCACATCTTCAGCAGTGATTGGTTCATCCGCACAGAAGGAAACAAAGCTAATTGCTGGACGGGGATCCGGCTCGACCGGATCGACGACCGTCACCGGCTGGGAGTCGGAATCATCTTCGGTTTCCACTAGTGCGGTATAGTTTCCGGCTGCGGTATCTTCCCAGACCAGTGAAAGTGTCGTACTCTCGCCTGGCCCAAGCGTGACTTCCTCCGAGAGTGAGGCGACAACGTCGTCGGTTTCGTCATCTGTAATCGTCAAATTGACTGTCTGTGTACCTTCAATCTCGCCGGTGTTGGTAACCGTCGCATTGAACGTAAGCGTCTCGTTCGCTTCGATTACACCTCCATCGGTCTTGGTGATCTCGCTCACTTCGAAGAACGGCGGGTCGTCCGGCCGTTCGACGATGACTGGCTGTGAATCAGAGTCATCCTCTGTTTCGACTAGTGCCGTGTAGTTGCCTGCAACCGCATCTTCCCAGACCAACGTGAGTGTCGTACTCTCGCTTGGTCCAAGCGTGACCTCTTCCGACAAGGAGGCGACGACTTCGTCGGTTTCATCGTCAGTGATGGTCAGGTTAATCGTCTGGGTGTCTTCGATCTCGCCGGTATTGGTGATCGTCGCGTTGAAGATGAGCGTTTCATTCGCTTCGATTACGCCACCATCGGTCTTGGTAATTTCGCTCACTTCGAAGAACGGCGGGTCGTCAGGGCGCTCAACAATCACCGGTTGGGAGTCTGAGTCATCCTCAGTTTCGACTAGTGCCGTGTAGTTGCCTGCAACCGTATCTTCCCAGACCAACGTGAGTGTCGTACTCTCGCCTGGTCCAAGCGTGACTTCTTCCGACAAGGAGGCGACGACTTCGTCGGTTTCATCGTCGGTAATCGTCAAGTTGACCGTCTGGGTGTCTTCGATTTCGCCGGTATTGGTGATCGTCGCATTGAACGTCAGTGTCTCGTTCGCTTCAATCTCTCCGCCGTCAGTCTTGGTGATCTCGCTCACTTCGAAGAACGGTGGGTCGTCGGGCCGTTCGACGATGACTGGCTGTGAATCAGAGTCATTTTCGGTCTCAACTAGCGCCGTGTAGTTGCCTGGAGCTGTCTCCTCCCAGAGTAGCGAGAGCGTCGTACTCTCGCCTGGCCCAAGCGTGACTTCCTCCGAGAGTGAGGCGACGACTTCGTCGGTTTCATCATCGTCAGTGATGGTCAGATTGACTGTCTGGGTGCCTTCGATTTCGCCGGTGTTGGTGGTTGTCGCGTTGAAGGTGAGCGTTTCATTCGCTTCGATTACACCTCCATCGGTCTTGGTGATCTCGCTCACTTCGAAGAACGGTGGCTCGTCGGGTCGTTCGACGGTGACCGGTTGTGACTGGGAATCATCGTCAGTTTCGACGAGTGCGGTATAGTTTCCGGCTGCGGTGTCTTCCCAGACCAGTGTGAGCGTCGTACTCGCACCGGGCTCAAGTGTCACCTCCTCTGAGAGTGAGGCGACAATGGTGCCAGTCTCATCGTCAGTGATGGTCAGATTGACTGTTTGCGTGCCTTCGGTTTCGCCGGTATTGGTAACCGTTGCATTGAACGTCAGTGTCTCGTTCGCTTCGATTACACCTCCATCGGTCTTGGTGATATCACTCACTTCGAAGAACGGCGGGTCGTCCGGCCGTTCGATAATCACCGGTTGGGAGTCTGAGTCATCCTCAGTTTCAACGAGTGCCGTGTAGTTGCCTGCAACCGTATCTTCCCAGACGAGGGTGAGTGTCGTGCTTTCATCGGGTTCGAGCGTCACCGTGAATGTCTCAGAGATAATGATTTCCCCCGTCTCGTCGTCGGTAATCGACATGTTGACCGTCTGGGTGTCTTCGATTTCGCCGGTGTTGGTGATCGTCGCATTGAAGATGAGCGTCTCGTTCGCTTCGATAACTCCTTCATCGGTTTTGGTGATGTCGCTCACTTCGAAGAACGGTTGTTCGTCGGGTCGCTCAACAATCACCGGTTGGGAGTCTGAGTCATCCTCAGTTTCGACTAGTGCCGTGTAATTTCCTGGAGTCGTGTCTTCCCAGACCAGTGAAAGCGTCGTACTCTCGCCTGGTTCAAGCGTGACTTCCTCTGAGAGTGAGGCGACGACTTCGTCGGTTTCATCGTCAGTGATGGTCAGATTGACCGTCTGGGTGTCTTCGACTTCGCCGGTGTTGATGACCGTCGCGTTGAAGGTAAGCGTCTCGTTCGCTTTGATAACTCCTTCATCGGTCTTGGTGATGTCGCTCACCTCGAAGAACGGTTTCTCCACGGCTTCCTTGACGGAAATTTTCTGCTTGTCGAAGTCGTCATCGCTGCTGACATTGACCATGTGCTTACCTACGTCATCCTCATCGGTCACCCAGGTCAGCGTGACGCGTTCAGACTCACCGGGTTCGAGCTCGAGTCCTTCGTAGATATCCACTTGCTGGCTATTGATAGTGAGACGAATGTCCTGAACACCCGCTTCGTCACCGGTGTTTGTAATCTCAGCTGTGGCTTCGAGCGTCTCGCCGGCTTCTATGGGATCATTTTTCTCGACGATTTCGACGTCGAAGAACGCCTCCTTTACCGGCGGTTCCTCGACAGTTACCTGTTGCTTGATTCGATCGTCGTGGCTGTAGACTTTCACCCAGTGCTCGCCCACGTCGTCGTGATCAGTCTCCCAGGTCAGCGTGACTGTCTCTGTCTGACCGGGTTCGAGGGTGACGTCCTCGGCCACGGACACACGTTCGCCCTTCACTTTCATCCAGATGTCTTGGGTGTCTGTTTGCTCGCCGGTGTTCGTCACGGCCACTTCGGCCGTTAGCGTCTCTCCGGCTTCTACGGGATCGTTCTTCTCGACGAAGTTGAGGTCGAAGAACGCCTCTTCGGCCGGCGGCTTCTCTACGGCGACTTTCTGTTTGTCGTAGTCATCGTCGGTGAGAACCTTGACCAGGTGATCACCGACGTCGGCGTAGCCTGTTTCCCAGATCAGCGTGACGGTCTTGGACTCGCCTGGATCAAGCTTGAGTCCCTCGTAAACGTCGACTTGTTTGCTATCGATCATGAGCCGGACGTCCTGCGTTCCGGCCGCATCGCCAGTGTTGGTGATCTCTGCGGTGGTCTCTAGAGTCTCGCCAGCTTCGACAGGATCGTTTTTCTCGACGATCTCGACGTCGAAGAAGTCGTCTTTCTCGGGCGGTTCCGTCACTGTGATCTTCTGCTTGTCGCGGTCGTCCTTGGTGTAGACGTTGACCCAGTGGTCGCCGACGTCCGATGGCCCGGCTTTCCACCGGAGTGTGACGTTTTTGCTCTCGCTGGGAGCGAGTTCGATACCTTTGGCCACATCGATGCGCTCCTTGCCAATCTTGAGCTGGACGTCCTGGGTGCCCGCTTCCTCACCGGTGTTCGTGACCGTCGCCTTCACGTCCAGGGTCTCGCCGGCCTCGATCGGGTCGTTTTTGTCAACGATCTCCACTGCGAAGAAGTCGTCTTTCTCGGGCGGCTCCGTCACCGTGATCTTCTGTTTGTCGCGGTCGTCCTTGGTATAGACGTTGACCCAATGGTCGCCGACATCGTCATGGCTGGTCTCCCAGGTCAGCGTGACAGTCTTAGACTCCCCCGGCTTGAGGTAGAGTCCCTCGTACGTGTCGACCCACTCGCCGTCAATCTTGAGTCGGACATCCTGCGTATCAGCCCGGTCGCCGGTGTTGGTGACTTCTGCGGTGACTTCCAGTGTTTCACCCGCCTCGATCGGATCGTTCTTTTCCGTGATCTTCACGTCGAAGAACGCCTTCTTGTCCGGACGTTCGCCTTCAACAATGTATGCCGCACCGCGGCTTTTGATCGCGATATCGGTGTGGGTTTTGTTGGCTACGGTAAGCTCTTCTTTTTCGTATGTACTGTTCTCACTGCTGTTATATCCTGGCGCTCCAACGAGAATATCTCCGGTATCGCTGCCGGTCACGTCACCAGGGGCGTCAATCGCGGTTCCAGCCCGGTCTCCGGGGGACTCCCCCACGAGTGTAGTCTGCGCGTCGGTGAGTTTCACAACTACCGTCGCAGCGCTACTTGCCTTCGTCATCAACGCGTCCCCACCGACGAGAGACACGACTCCTGCGTTCTCCCCACTTCCGTCGGCCGTTGGCGATCCCACGAGGACGCCACTGCACGTGCAGGTGAGATTCGTTACTCCGGCGACGGACCAGCCAGCGAGATCTCCCGGCTCACCCTTGAGGGTTGCATCGGCCTTGGAGAGGGAGACTATTCCATCTCGCTCGGATGCGGCAAAGTGGACGTAGGCAGCGCCGGCTTTTTGACCTGTGTAGCTCGTCCACGGTGCTCCCACAACCAGATCGTGTCGGTCGTCACCGCTCACATCGTTTGCATCGGCAACTACCCAGCCAGCCGCTGCCCCCTCGTTACTTCCAGTGAACGTGAGATTGGTGGTCGCAAGTGACCCGTTTGCAAGCGGATCCGTCAACACGTAGACCGCACCCGCGTTCTCGCCGCCAGTATTGTTACCCGGCGCGCCAACAGCCAACATTGGCTCACCGGCATCGGTGTAGTTTTCGACGGCAGCCACTGACCAGCCGGCCAGATCATTAATAGACTCGCCCATGTATCGTTGGGTCGCCTTCGACGAGGCTCTAGAAACGTTCAGATCGGTGTGGTTGCTGGCCTCCCCGACCCTGTCGAAGACGTACGCTGCGCCGGTTTCGTTATCCACTCCTGGAGCACCGACGGCGAGGAAAGTCTCCATGACGTTCGTGCTGTCGTCTTCATCCGTGGCGGAAGCGTTGTTGTAGGTAGTGACTGAATGGCCGAACGCATCCCCCTCGTCTGCGCCATAAATCGTTTCGGAGGCTTCGGTGAGGTTCACTGTCGTGTTTCCATCCGCGATATGTGCCCGAATGTATTCACCGTAGAAAATGTAGACCGCACCGCCACCGACTGTCTCGTCATTGGCACGTGGGGATCCGACAACGAGATCTTGCATGCCGTCATCCGTGAGATCTGCCGACGCAACGTCCATCCCCGCCAGGTCTCCGCTCGTTTCGCCGGTGAGAGTCAGATTCGCAGCGCTCGCATTGAACTCGTTCTCCGCGATGGGACCGAAGAACAGATACACTGCGCCAGTTTCGTTGTCGGCGTGTGGAGCTCCGATGGCGACATCGTCGTACTCGGTTCCGGAAACGTTTCCGATGCCGGCGACTGTTTCACCGAGAGAGTCGGATTCTCCCGCGCCGTATATTTTCGTTCGTGCATCCGAGAGCGAAACGTTGTCGTCGAAAGTAGCGACGGAGTCGCTCTTTTCTTGATACTCATGGCTGGCCTGCTGGGAATGTAGCGATTCGTGGCTGTCGGCATCGTGCTGAGTCACCGATTCGGATGCACTGACTGTACCGACTGTTGCAGCCAGTCCGATTGCCGCACCGACGATAATACAGAGTATTACGATACCAGTCAGTATTCGTCTCGGCTCAACGGCAGATAACTGATGACAATGACGTGTCCAACCGCGTTCGTTCGCTGCTTTTCGTTCGTCTCTATGAATCTCTGTGGGAGCCATTGGTACTCTTGGAAACGTTGATTGTGGATGCGCATACGGCGAAATTCGAAGCTGGGTGACAAGATCGGGAATCCGAACCGATCCTTGGCGTTGTATCTGCCGTACACTCACTGGACATCAGTGCAACGCATGGGATACGCCGGGGAGACCCCATGCTAAACCCGAATGTTCTAATCCGATATTGTTAATTGATGACAACGGAACCCGGAGAAATGGATTGCATGAGCTTACTGATTGAAAGCTCGACTTACGCTCCGGCGGCGAGGTCGTCCTCGTCGTAATCGGCTCCTTGGGGCCCCGCTCCGACCGTCCCGGTTCGCGTTCCGGGCGCCGTACTCGGCGACAGCGACGAACGCGATGGCCCACAGGACCACCAGCGCGCCGCCGGAGTTCACGCCCTGTGCGGGGTCAGAAAACACGGCCGACGCAACGCCCACGAGCGCCGCCAGCACGGCGACGCCGTAGGCCAGCATCCGCCAGCCGGTTGGCCGGACGCTCGCGACGAGTGCCCCGAGGGCGATCGTCAGGGCGCCAGCGGCCATGATGACGTAGTGGCCGAAGACGACGTGGTCGTCGGCTACCGTCAGGTGCAGGTTCACCTGCACCGCGGCGAAGGCCGCCAGCGGGATCGCCGCAACGGCGGCCAGCGCCAGCATCCGGCGGTCGATACGATCACGAACTGCTCCGGCGGATCGCAACCGCAGGTCGCAGAGTCTGGGGTGCAACACGGTCAGGACCACCAGCGGAACGATGAAGATCGCCAGTTCGGCGAGCGCCGCGAGCCCGTCGGCGATCAGCGTGACCGCCGCGAGCAGGCCAATGCCCAGCACCGCGAGCAGGAACGCGCCCACGCGCTCGACCGGCCGCCCGGGGGGACGACCGATCGCTCCCGAGAAGGGAGCCTTTCAAGTCCGATGACGCGGTAGGCGAACGCATGAACCCTGGCGATCGTGTCCGCGTCGACCGAACCGGTACCACCTACGAAGGCGTGCTGTTGCCCTCGACGACGCGGCAGGAACTCGTCGTCAAACTCGACGGCGGCTACAACGTCGGCATCGACAGAGCCGACGCGTCCGTCGACGTGCTGGAACAGAACACCTACGACATCGAGGAGACCGGCGAGGCCGAGGGGTCCTCGGAGATCACCTTCGACGACGATCTCCCGACGGTCTCTCTCATCTCGACGGGCGGAACGATCGCCTCGACGGTCGATTACCGAACCGGCGCGGTGACCGCACAGTTCGACGCCGAGGACGTGTTGCGCGCCGTCCCCGAGCTGGCCGGGCGGGCGAACTACCGCGGGCGCGTCGTCGCGAACATCCTCTCGGAAAACATGACGCCGGACGTGTGGATCGATCTCGCAGAGACCGTCCACGAGGAGATCGAAAACGGCGCGGACGGCGTCGTCGTGATGCACGGCACTGATACCATGCAGTACACCGCCGCCGCGCTGTCGTTCATGCT
>LFFM01003008.1_pt1 | contig 10811 bp, 15 predicted proteins | sample 643131 | NCBI WGS metagenome assembly LFFM01 (sample SAMN03777445, study PRJNA286221) | soda lake metagenome | biome: soda lake; feature: Kulunda steppe; material: water; isolation source: sample Tc-Br brine of Tanatar trona crystallizer | place: Russia: Kulunda steppe | collected 2011-07
ATCTGTACAGGCGGAAGTGCAACCCCAATACGAGATCGTTATGCTTGGATCCCTACTAGAGGATGGCTCGGTGGAGGGCCAGAAGATGATCATATGCCAGGCACTCTTTCACGAGAACAGTTCGAAATAGTAGGCGAAGAAGGAGAATCTATTTACTTCCAAGACCGTAGAGGTTTTGATGTTAGTAGCGAAAGCGATTATGGCGACAACGACTACTGGCTAGAAAACAATATTGCCGGAGTATCGTCCCAGCCTTGGGAGAATCATATTGATACTGAAGGCAGAGGTTACGGGGATTATTGGGGATCTGGAAGAAACTATGTTTTCTTTTTCGAAGATCCAACTGTTGGAGAAAAAAGAACAAATCTATTACTTAGTGACTGGACAGAGTATGACTTATCTGATAGAGTATGGAAAAGAGAGGGGAATTTGTTAGACCAGTTATGGGCTCACGATGGAAATGCAGATCTTGACTATGTACCAATACGATATCATCCTACAGCTGTGGTATTGTGTCCGGGAGACAAAGGATACATTCAGGTTAATAGAGACACTCCAATGAATACCGGGTTAGCCGAGGAAACAGACACATCTAACTACTATCCAATGGTTGTCATTGAAGAGTCAGAAGTTGAACAATGTGAAGAAGATCTAGGTTTAGGCGAATCAGATAAAATTCCTGATAATACTCCGAGCTCAGCGCGCCTATTACATATTGCCTCAAGAACCACCAATAGCCATCCTTACGTGCACGAACTTGGTTCTGTAGGACAATACAGCGAATATTCATTCAACCTACATCAGCTAAATGAAAACAATGACATAAGTCAAAGAACCGGTGGATCAAATATTAATTATAATTATAGATCTGATAGATCTGACCAGTGCGTAATAGGCCTCTATGATAGTAGAAGCGTTAACAGAGGCGATACAGGATGGGTAAGTGTAGAGAGAGGTACTATGATAAGAAAAACCGGATCATTCCCTGCCAGAGATAGTAGTGACGTAGCTGTAGACAGGACTTCCCATCGTGACAGCGGGCCTTTTAGACCGAGAAGTAGTAGAGATATTTATGATCGTCACGTTGATGACGGATTTACTCAAGCCTCTTGGGAAGACTCAGATTTAACAGACGGATTTATCTACAATTATGGTGGTGAAACTAAATACCAGCTCTATACAGACCTTGTATGTGCGCCCCATGAGGATAACGCAGAATACGACGATGATTTATCCGCATGGAACGTATGCGATAGAAGAAGAACTATAGAGGTTAATGGGGATTCTTGGACGTGCAACACAGAAACAGGAGAATGGGAATAAAAAATGGAATCTAACAAAACATCATTATGTTGGAGCGAAAAATGAAGGGAGTAGAATTTTCAATTAGAACTGTAGCAATGATTGCATTAGGTCTTATGGTTGTAGTTTTACTGTTCATGAGTTTCGACCAATTTTTTAATGAAATTGTTGAAGAATTTGTAAACAGTCTTGAATTTGGAGCCCCATAGCCTTGGAATAGGTTAATTTATTTCAACGGGCTCTACTAAAATGTTTAATATGAAGGGTTTGGACTCCACTATTTCTTTATTGATAATGATAGTGGTAGCTATTGCTGTAATTGTTGTAGTAGCAACCCTAGTTACAGGAAATATTAGCGGGCTAGAAAGCTTTGCCGATGATCTTACATGGCGCTCAGGGGGTCTTGAATGAGAACAGTGGTTACAGCATTACTTGCTATTGTAATTGTTTTAATAGCAATAGTTGCAGTCTATGGAGCCACAGAATCTATTTTAACTTCAGGTATTCACGATTTAGGAGTTTTCTCTGACGGCATATTAGGTTGTTTGACCGGCAACGAATGCGGGATTTTCGATAACGGAGGAGATTAAATTGGTACAAGCAGATGCCGCAATTTTCATTATTTTAGGAGTTCTGGCCGTACTTGTTGGAATGGCACCAGTTTTAGGGATAATAGAAGACTTTGGAAACACCGGAATCTCCCAACACGATAATATTGAAGAGGTGCAAAGACTAGCAGGAATAATAGAAGATCAATGCGATAATCTAGAAGAATACGGAACTGCATTATCTACCACTATTGAAATTAGAATTATAGATGATGAATCAGTGGTGATGGACGAAACAAGTAGAGAGTTCAGTATGGATAATGCCGATACTGAAGTTTCCTTTGAGTGTCCCCACCGCATAGGTATTGATTTAGAGACCGATGAAAATGAGAATGAATTTGGACAAGGAGATTGGGAAGTCTCAATTTCAGGTTCAGATGAAACTGTAGAGGTGGAAATGACATCGTAAAGTTGTTGAAAGGTCAAGCATCTTACCCATTTTCAATGCTTGAAGCATTATTCACATTTTTACTTATCATATCTGTAGCCTATGGCGCCCAGACTTACACAGAGCAATATTTACGGGAAGAAACTTCAGATCTTAGAGCAGACAGAGTTGAGAACGCTGCCATAATTCTAAATAATTATGAGTCAGGAGAAGTTAACCTCGATATATCTGGATACGAGGTTAAAATAGATCAAGGAGATTTTATCTTAAAGATAGAGGAAACAGAAAACTCGCGAGATATAACAAATATTGGTTACGCAACTGTTGACGGACCTAACGAATTTGAAGAATTTGACCAGATATGTTTGGAGAAAACCTTCGATAACGAATTAGAAGTTTCAGATGGATGTTGAATGGATCTTTACAATATTTTTACAAAAATTCCTTACATTATTATGCTAGGTTTGGGTTTAACTTTAGTATTGCAGGTCTATGTTGGGGCTTTAAGCGATTATTCTGCTTCGATTGATGATAATGTTGACACAGTTTATGATACAATTATTGCTTCAGAACAAATGCACAATCTTGATGAAGATCGTTCAAGAGTTGATATAAGTCATATAGGATCGGAAAGAGAATATGATTGCCACATAGATGAAATTGATGATATTGATGATGATTATCTAAGTTATAGAGTCCAAGTAGATGATTCTATAGGGAACCCTCCTCTTAACTGTCAAGGTTCTTTCACAGCTAATATTCAAATGTATGAAACGAGAATCCTTGTAAAGAACGGCGAAGAATTAATCCCTTCAAAATTAGAGGTGGCTGAAAATTAAAGGTCAAGGCATGATAATCCAGATAATCATTTTCGGAACTGTGATCATGATGACTCTTGTGATTTTGTTTCTAGGAGTATTAGATGAAAGCCCATTAAATGAGGAAACAATAGAAGGAGGTATAACTTCTGAGGCAGAGTCTGCACAGAACGAGGCCTCGCTTACATTCATTCTACATCAAAATATTGATCCCTACGTAGAGAATGATAATGAGTATGATGCTTCAGCTTATAGAGTAGTACAAGAGTATTTCTCGGGGAGCGATTTCAGAATGAATGGTGAAGTCTATCCTATAGATGAAGTGGAAGAAGATCTTAATTCTTTTTTTAATGCACAATTGTTTAGCGGGAATCAACAACTCGGCCATATTGTAGCCCATCAAAACACTAGAGGTATAATTAATATTACAACTGAAGATGATTATATTGAAGCTAGAAAAGGGTTGGAAAATAATGATGATGTTCGCTGGGATGATGCTCTACGCAGAGAGATACCGCTAGCTGATGAAAAAGCAACAGTTACTTACTGGGTGGGACGGATATGAAAGGTTCTCTAGAAGGAGTACTACCCATGATAGGACTATTGTTAATAGCCGTAATACTAGCTATACAGACAATGCCTATAGGTTCTACACTAAATCAAGTTGTATCAGAATCAGCAGATGATATAAGTGAATTAGTAGAGACACAGGCCGGCTACGACCATTTTACAAATTACTTTGTTCCTGATTCTAGTAAATTCGCTATTAATAATGCTGCCTATACTCTCCAAGATGGTGGAATTAATTGGGAATCAGAGGCTGCGTCAGCAGTGAGTAGAGAGTCAATATTAAGCTCCATAATTAACGAATGGGAGCGTGAAGCACATTCAAAATTTAATGATAGGATAGCTGATTTCAGCTGCAGTGTTAATTCGGATCTAAATTATGAGGTGTATCCAGGTTCTTCTGAACCAGGCTATGACTTTTATTCTATGGAATTTGAGAATGTTTCGGCTTTAACTTATGATTTTAGCGGAATAGAGCTATCTTGTAATCCTAACACAGAATACCGTACAGAATCTTATTCAAGTTCCATTTCCACACCTAATCGATATATTGAGTTAGCAAAAGCTTCTAGCACCTTTTTCTATAGAGTTGAAGACGAGTTCAGTTCAGCAGATATACAATCAAGTTATACTGCATCAGGTAGCGCATGCGGTAGTAGGAGTGATGCATTTAATAATGCTAGAAGTTCTGCTTCATCTTCCTACAGCTCTGACACACCTTCAGCTTCTAATATAGCCTCATCTATATCACTGCCGGATGGCATATCGCTAGATACAAACCAAGATGACAATTATCATGTTTCAAGCACCAATCCAACTACTGGCGATTGTTGTAGTTCGCGCTGCACTAATTATGATGAAGAGGGTGAATGTACTAGCCGTACATGCACAGCGGAGCGTAAGCATGACGAAGTCACAATATCTACTACTAATACTGTGATTGACATGGAAGTCTTAGACTATGAAGAAGAAGTATTAACTAAGGACGGCTATCAAAGTCTGGTTATAGAAGAAACAAATTACAGAATTGATCACTAAGATATATGATACTTTTCAACCAACTACCACATAGGTGAACTAATTAGTGGCAGAACAGGAAGATGACAATACAGTATACGTAGGATCTAAACCAGCAATGAGTTATGTTCTAGCAGTTGTAACTCAGTTCAGCGAAGGACATGAAACAGTCCATGTAAAGGCACGAGGGAAGGCAATTAGCCGAGCAGTAGATGTAGCGGAAATTGTCCGAGACCGGTTTGTAGAGGAAGCAGAAATCGATGATATCTCGATTGGAACAGATGAGATAGAAACTGATGAAGGCGATCAGTTAAACGTATCAAGCATCCAAATCAACCTCACACAGCCTTAACAAAGGCCTAAACTTATAGATTTCACATATTTTTTACTCTCTTTTTTGCAAGACTTTTTATAGCATCAAAACAATTCCTAGTTATATGAATAATGCTAAAGGCCTATCCCAGATTCTATATCTAATAATTGCAGCATCCGTACTAATGATTGCAGCTTTATCGTTAGTCTTTATGCTTAACGAAGGAATGTCAGGGATAATCGACTTTGGCGGAGATGCAGATTTACAAGGCTGTGAAACTTCTTTAGAAGCAGCTTGTGCAGGAGGTTCAAGCACTGTATCTACTCCTAACGCCTGCCTAACTACAGATGCTGAGGGAAGCCAAGAAGTAATTCAGGGAGCACACCAGTATGGAGATGTAGATTCAATGAACTGTGATGCATTATAGAGGGTAAGTGACACATGGATAAAACGATTGAAGTGGTTTTGGTCGCTGTAGTAGTTATAGCCACTGCAGCCATCATGTTATTCATATTTACAGGCGAATCAAGTAACTTCAGCGACTTCGTATCCGATAGGATTTCAGGCGCTGAAGACGATTTAGAAGAGCATCAGGGCGTAGATTGTGATGATCTAGGCTATTCTGCTTGCCAGGCCGAGTCTGAATGTTCTTGGGATACAGCATTTGGTTGCTATTAACAATTGAACAAACTTCTAATCTGAGAAATTCCTGACAACTTCTCCTCAGGATAAGAGCAAATTAAAGGGACTTTATTTAAGGTGTGAGACGTGCTAGGTTCTTCCTTTGTACCCATATCTTCACAGTTCCCGTGATCAGCAGTTACTATCATTTCATATTCTGATCCTTCTATTTTTTCTACTAATCTTCCTAAGTGTTTATCTACGGATTCTAAGGCCTTTATTGTTGCGTTTAAGTCGCCTGTATGCCCTACTAAGTCGCAGTTTGCATAGTTTAGCATTATGAAGTTCTTTTGTCCTTCTTCTACTGCTTTAATTACTATGTCTGTGATTTCTTCCGCATGCATTTCTGGTCTTTCATCAAAGGCTCTGATTTTATCTGACTCTATGAATCTTCTTTCCTCGCCTTCAAATTTGAGTTCCCTTTGGCCGTTGAAGAAGTAGGTTACGTGCGGCTTTTTCTGGCTTTCTGCTACTCTTAGCTGTGTCATACCTTTATTTGCTATTTCTTCTCCTAACGTATTTTCTACAATTTGTTTTTCAAACATTACAGGATTTTCAAAGTCGTTTCGGTAGGGTAGCATTGATACAAAGTTGGGTCTGACTGGGTTCTTAAACTCTTCAAATTCTTCTTTGAGGAAGGCCTCTACTATTTGTCTTTCTCTATCTGCTCTAAAGTTGTAGAATATTAATTCCTCGTTGTTTTGTATTCCTTGAAAGTTTTCTCTACTTGATGGTTGGATGAAGTAGTCGTATTCGCCGTCGTTGTAAGCCTTTTCAACTGCTTCTCTAGCATCTTTGAATTGAAATCCTTCACCCTGAGCCATGGTGTTGTACGCTTCCTCGGTCCTACCCCAATTGTGGTCTCGATCCATGGAATAGAACCTACCCATGACCGTACTGATCTCCCCTGTAGAGTTTTCAGAGTGTCTTTCAATCTCTGAAATATATTTTTCAGCCGACTTTGGATCAACATCTCTTCCGTCCGTAAAGCAGTGGATTTCAACACTAATATCGTAATTTGAAGCTATAGTCATCAAGGCCTTTAAGTGATCTATATGTCCGTGAATCCCGCCGTCGCTTATTATCCCTGCTAAATGTACCGTAGTATTATTTTCTTCTGCTCTTTCCAAGCTTTCTTTCAATGCATGATTCTCTTTTAGCTCATCTTTTTCTATTGCATTATTGATCCTAGTCAGTCGCTGAGGTATTACTCTCCCCGCACCCATATGCAAATGACCCACCTCACTGTTTCCCGTATATCCCTCTGGTAGGCCCACTGCCGGACCTGAAGCTTCCAGTTCCTGGTAACCATATTTGTCCATTAGATAATCTATTGTAGGAGTGTTTGCCTGTTTAAACGTGTTTCCCTCTTTTTCTTCTCTTAGGCCCAGCCCATCTATTACGACTAACATCTTTTTCATAATTTATTGTTTAATCTTCGGTAGAATTTATTATCACCCACCAAATAAAGTTGTTAGGTCTCAGTGAATAATGTTTTTAACTTTTGAAGTTTAATTGTTTGATGTGATTATATGGGAGAAAATGTAATCTTTGGCGGAGATGATGACGAACAGACATCTCTAACAGATGGAAATAAAGAAACAGAGAAAGAACCGGTTGAAGAAGTAGAAGAAGAGACCGCTAAACATTCTCAAAAAGAAAATAATGAAGAAAATGATAACCCATCTGAAGATGAAGAATCTGATGAAACCATTATTGAAGAAGACTCAGATAATTCTCCTAAAACAAATGAATCAGTAGAGAAACTTGAGCGCCGAGTTAGCGAAATGGAAGATGAGCTCGCAGATAAGGATAATTCAGAGATTGAAATGTTAAAAGACCGTATCGCGGAGAAAACTAGTTTAATAGAAGAGTTAAAGCAGAAAATTGACTCTCAGAAATCTACTGAAGAACTTGAACAACAGATAAAAGATCTCAAAGATGAGATGCCGGAAGAAACTAAAGAATATTCCGATATTAAAGATCTCCAAGATGAGCTAAACTCTAGAATAACAGATTTAGAAGATAGTATTGCGGGAAAAAATGAACAAGACATAAATAAACTGGGAGAAAATTTAGAAGAACTTAGGGACGAACTTAAAGAGCTAAGTAACGATTTACCTAAGACATTTAATGAACTACAAGGATTAGACAACTTCACAGCACAAGTAAAGGATAAAATTGACTATAACGAGCTTGAAGAAGACATAACCAATTTAAAAAGTAATCTGTCTGAACAAAAGAATCTAGTAAATCAAGACGAACTTGAAGAAGTCAAAAATGAGCTAGAGAGCTTAAAAACTCAAAACGAGAGTTCTGAAAAAATTGAATCTATTGAAGAACGCATAGAAGATCTGGAGAGCGAAATCGGAGATTTAAAGGATGAAAGTTATAGCGGACTAGAGCTAGAGCTCGAGAACTTAAACTCGCGGATTGAAAGTCTTGAAGAAAGAAAATTTGATGACCTTCTTATCAAGGTTGAAAATTTAGAGAATAAAGTAGAGAAACTAGAAGACTCAGAAGATATGGAGAAGTTCAAAGAGCTGAAAGAAGATGTTAATGATCTTAGAGGTGTAGTCTCAGACTTCAAATGGCTTTTCAACGACTTTGATGATCTTGCAGAACTCAAATTGCTTTCGCATGATGAGTTTAAACAGATTCAAGATTCCGAAAAACATAGAAATGAGGCTCTAGAAGAAGATATAGCTGAAATAGAGTCAGAAATCAGTACTCTCAACGATAGGACTACTAAACTGGAAAAAGAAACTAGCAAAGAATCTAGAAAGAATTTGGAAAAGAGTGTCTCAGCTCTGAGAGGCAGATTAAAACACGTAGAAAAGAAACAGCAGAGCAACCTTGAAGAACGAATTTCAAGGTTAGAAGAGACAGTTGATGAAGAAGATCTAAAGACAATTGTAGGCGAGATGGAAAGACAAGAAAAAGAGATCGACGAAATTCGTCAAGGATACGTAGAAATGGGAGAAATGATGGAATTAGTAATGGAGCAGTTAAAAACTAGGTGAAACTTCCTAATCCTGACTGTCGGGATTCTAATGCCTTATCTAAATCCTTAATTTTTGAATTAATTCGATCCATTGAAAACTCTCTTCTTTCAACTAAAATTTCTCTGATTTTTTCGTTTTCAGGTTCTTGAAACTCGAATTCTACTTCTTCAACCGGAGGATTCATGAAGAAGTCAAAAATAGCTTCTGGAGAGTTATCTGAGTCAAAATCTACCTCCTCATCACCCAGTAAAGACTCTAATGAATCATGTTCTTTTACTTTCTCTAGGCCTTTCTTCGGGCCTATTCCATGTACTCCATTATTGAAATCGGTACCTATCAACATCCCAAGCATAATAAGCTGTTCTCGGGTCACATCAAGATTTTCTAATACTGTTTCTAACTCGATTCTTTCCTGTTTAACCTTTTTTCTACCAGTTGGAGTCTTCTGTGTCTTACTTGAAGTAAGATTTCTAACCATTCTGTCAGCGCCAAAAAGTAAGCAGTCCCAATCCTGACTCCCCACCGCATAAACCTCATCACCAACCATGTATGCTGCCTGAGCTTCACCTTCACTAGAAGCCTGAATATATGGAATACCCATAGCATCCAACAATTCTTTTGACTCTTCAATCATATTTCCTGTTAATTTTGAGCTTTGAGTGGCCTTTGAATAGGCTTCAGAAATCTTACCTTCTTCCTTTAACCTCTTCCATTCCTTCTCTGCTTCTTCTCTTTTTCTTCTTCTTTCAGTTGTTTCTTTCTCTTTAAGATCAGGAATTGCACCATCAAAAACATATACCGGTCTAATATTTTTCTCTAATAAATTAATATTCCGATAAAATAACCCTGATAGATGAGACGTTACATTCCCATCAGAATCCTTTAGTGGCGTCCCATCTCTCTGCCTAATAATAGACAGAAACTGGTACAACGTATTCATAGCATCGATTGCTATAACCCGGTCATTCAAGTCATCAAAAGTTATTTCTTCAGGTTCAACTATCTCTCCAAAATTTACTCCCATAACAGAGAAAAGTTTAGGATCCCAATAATATAATTATGGCTTCAATCTGTGACTACTGTGGTGAAAGAGAAGCAGTTACAACCTGTAATGTATGTGGGTCAAAGATTTGTAGAAAAGATAAGTTAGAATATGGGTGTAAGGCCTGTAATGGCGGCCAGAAGACGTTCTAAAGTTTGTCGAAATGTTCAAGTTCGTAGCTTTGAATGTTTTCTAACTGTTCTAGCTTTTCCTCAACTGCGTCAGTTCCGCCTTCTTCATCTGTTGTGACACATGATACCTTTACCGCTTTAAGACCAAATGCTACGTTTTCTTCTCCGATATCATCTACATCTAGTAGCTCTCTAAGCTGATTTTTAATATCTTCTAAATCAGTTTCTGCGTCTTCAGGCATAACTTTGTATACACAAGCAATATCTCCCATTTTTTATTTTAACACCTTATGAAATATTATTAGAAGAAAAAAGTTAAAATACGGATAGCCCTGTAAAAATTATTTAATTAAGGCCTAGCTTCTTCTTGATCTTATCAATAATTTCCATCTTTTAATTCACCTTAAAAAGGGTTTAACAGACTTAGTATTTAAAGGGTCAGGCCTATCTAGTTTAAAAAACCAGATCTGTAACATAAAAATAAGGCCCGCATGGTCTAGTGGAAAGACGGCACCTTGCGGAGGTGCAGATCCAGGGTTCAAATCCCTGTGCGGGCGAAACCCTCGGTTTAATTAAGTAAAACAGCCCAATTTAGAATATGAAGAATTTTTGGAGGAAAATCGAAGTATTCTTTGACAAACTTATTCCCCCAGCTCTTATAGTTTTATTAGTATACGTAGTAGTCGATGTCTTCTTTACAGATTTTAAATATCAATACGAAACCTATTTTTTCCTAGCAGACGTAGCCGTTATATCCGTCTTTGTAGGCGATCTCTCATTCAAATTTAAACGAGCAGCATCTTGGAAAGGCTTTCTGAAAAAAGAATGGTTGGAAATACTTGCAATAATACCATTTTTCTGGATATTTAGACTAGTAGAAAGCATAGTAAGAATTGGAGAGCTTTTACAGGAGATAGTTCATTTGTTTGCTCGTGGAGG